>Ga0209510_1003369_pt1 | contig 15165 bp, 10 predicted proteins | sample BiotimSIPDNA_FD_185749 | JGI IMG/M metagenome (GOLD analysis project Ga0209510, IMG submission 185749) | Anaerobic biogas reactor microbial communites from Washington, USA - Biogas_R1 time_0 SIP DNA (SPAdes) (version 2) | ecosystem: Engineered > Bioreactor > Anaerobic > Unclassified | place... | reverse complement strand
TGGAATAGTGTTCAAAAATTTCCTTTGCTGGCAAGGTACGGTTGTAGAGTTTGATTTCATCATAAAGCGTGGAGGCGCTTCCAAGTCCATTCCATTCAGGCAGGGCTTGACCTAACATGAAGTTATCAAATTTCATGTCCGGCACTTCGTTGATTGTGCCGCAGACCTTGCCGTCAATATAAAGCGTGTACAATCCTTGACCCCACGAAAAAGCCAGATGGCGCCACTCGTCTTTTCGCCATGAGAGTACCTCATATTCGACCTGTTTCTGCTCTTTGCTGGCAGTATCCTGATAGAGCAGACAGACCACTGCCTTTTGGTGTGGTTTGTAAAGCAATATACGCTTAGCGCCAGCATTGAGCAGGCTGAAAAAATAACATTCATCTGTGGTTGGAGTCCATTGTGGGCAGACCCACATCGTCACCGTGCCCCGTTTGGCATCGCCCAGCAAGTCCTTGGTTGCTACGGTCAGGTTGCCGCCATCCGCCGAAAGTCCTTGTCCGATAATTCCTTTGGCTTTTGCAATCTTACCGGCGACTTTGAAGTTTAACGGGAGGTCGCTGTCAAAAGAATATTCCGCCTGCGCCTTATTTCCATATTCATTTTCCTGCTCACGAATCCTCTGACGTCCTGCGCGGTATTTTTCCCGTATTTGCTCCGCACTAGGGGCTGCGCTATGAAGGGTTACATCACCGATAGCAGTTTTTTCTTCCCCAATATAACTCCATGAATTATAGGGAGTGCCAATAATCAGATTTTCCCATTTCACTGCCTTGATGGCGTTTTTTTCTCCAGTCAACTCGCCGTCAAGATAATATTTATAGGTTCCTTGCTCGAAAGTGACCGCAAGATGGTGCCAGCTGTCAGTTTCCCATAATGCGATGTCATGGTAAAAATTTTGACCTTCCGGAAGACGCAGATTGAACGCCAGAGAAGTCTGCTTGCAGAACTTGGAAACAATCAGGTCCACGGGAAGATCGTCATTTTTTTCTCTTTGCGAAGTCAGGGCCAAAAAGAAAACAAAATTTTCACAATGTGGTTTCCATCCTAGCGGTTTCGCCCACATCGATACTCCCCAGCTATCGGTTTTCAGCTCGTCGTCCAGCTGAAAAACAGCTTTGCACTTACCGAAAAATACACCTGCTGGAGAGTTAATTCCTTCTGTATATTGGAGTTGCCCTCCCTCGATACGACAGTTCTTTGACGTGAAATGATAGTCCATTTCTTGCGCTCCCAACTGTAAAACAAGTGAAAAAAGGAAGCAACTGATCATTTTATGCATGATTTTTTCCGTTCCTTGAGGGAGCTATTGCAAATTTTCGTGTTCGTCCACGGTAAAAAAAAGGTTGTGGACGGATATAGCCCACAACCTATGCGCACGGCGGACAGTGGCTGCTTATGAATGATGAATTGTGAATTATGAATGATGAATGATGAAATGCACTTCAACATTCAACATTCAGCATTCAGCATTCAGCATTCAGCATTCAGCATTCAGCATTCAGACCCTCGCTCCTCGCATCGTCTCAGGGACTGGTGCCCTCATAGGTCGGGTACCAGAGAATGCTGGTCGTCGACCTGTCGGGGATAGACTGGGCTCTGCGGTTGCCGACATGGCCGTCGCCGTATGCGATGTTGACTGTGCTGTTATGTCGATCCATTTCGCGGAGGTGCTTGGTGTTGACCAGGCCATATGTGTTGTAGAGGATGGCGCCGCCGTTGGAGGCTGGGTAGGAATTGGCGTCAGCGAAGACCATCAGCTCTGAGGGGCGACGGAGGCTGGTGAGGCTCTTTCCATAGACGGGTATATAGCTGTTGTAACCGATGGAGGGGTCGCCGTGGTATTGTCCAGAGTAGACGCAGTTGGATCTGGAATTTGATGGACAGTTGTAGACTTTGAATTCCGATTGCCAAGGGTGGAAGATGGTCTGCCAGAGTTTGTAGCCGCCGCTATGGGTTTTGCCGTTCGGCAGGGTGTAGGGCGGGTGACTAGCGCCAAAGTTGTAGGCCAGTACCATGCCGTCGTGGTCGTCAGCATACATCAGCCAGCTGAGGGCCATCTGTTTCTGGTTGGACGTGCAGGTGATGGCGCGAGCCTTTTCCCGGGCCTTGGACAAAGCCGGAAGCAGCATGGCCGCCAGAATCGCAATGATGGCGATGACGACCAAAAGCTCGATTAACGTGAATGCTTGGCGATGGCGGTTGTGGAGTGTTTTTGATGTGGACATGAGGCGCCTCCTTGCGGTTGGGCATCAAAAGATCAAGGAATACTGGCAGGGGCTTTTCGTGTGGACGCTAAGTCTAACTGAAGCATTGCAGATATTAAAGAAAATTAGCATGGATTTAACATTTTACAATTCTGAGGAAGAGTTTTCTGCCGATGTTTTGCTAAGCGATAATCGATTGATACTGGGAGTTCCGGCAAGCTGCGGCGTCAGGAGGGGCTAGGGACGGGAAACTGTTGATTTATCCGCAGATTACGCTGATGACGCAGATTTTTTTAGGGTGTGCTGTACTAAGGAAATCAGCCGCGCTGCGGCAAAAGCGCTAAAAGTGCGAAATTAAGGCAGCCGCCGTCCACTATGTCTACTATGTCCACCCCGTCCACAGCAGCAGATCGACAGATGTGCTGGAAACATGCTGTTGGGGTGGCCGTAATCAATGAGTGGCCGATTGCTTGTTTGCGCGAAATATCGTCCATGCGGGGTGAAGAATAGCGGCTGGGCGGTATATTAAGGCATTTGTCATCGTCTTTTTTGACAGCGTCGGCAGGGCAACGCATTTTCCGGGAGAACTATGACGGCATTTCGCAACAACGGCTTGACCGCTCACTGCGGCAATCCGGTTGATTTTCCCGAAAACACGCTTCCCGGCTTTGTCGATGGCCTAGCCAGTGGAGCAGATGTGAAGCATCCGCCAGCGAAACTCATCCTGTTTGACCTTGACGGCACGCTCTATCTCAGCGGCGTGCTTTTTCCTCGCGTCCAGGAGTTGATTCACAGGTTGCGCGAATCGTCCTTGGAGTATGGCTTTTTGACTAACAACAGCACGATTGGCCCGGGGTCGTATTTCAATAAGCTCAAGCGTCTTGGCCTGGAGCTCAATCGACGCAACGTGGTCACTAGCGTGGAAGCAACCTGCCTAATGCTGCGCAACCTGCGTATCGGCCCGGAAATCTATATCCTCGGTACCAGGAAATTCCGCTCCTACCTGGAAAGCCAGGGCTTTGTCCACAGCTATGAGGACGCGCAGGCGCTGCTGATAGGCTTTGACACGGAATTGACTTACCGTAAATTGACCGAGGCGACGCGCCTGGTGCTGGCAGGGAAGCCGATTGTGGCGTCGCACCCAGACCCGATTTGTCCTGGGCCTTTTCCAGACGCAGGCATGCTGTTAGAGTATTTCCGGGCGGCGCGTCCCGGCGTTGTTGTTCAGGCTATTGCAGGCAAGCCGCACCGTTGGCTGGTGCAATTGCTGCAAGAGCGTTTCCAGGTACGTCCAGAGGAGATGATCATGGTCGGCGACCGCGTCAATACGGACATGCGCTTTGCCGCGAATTTCGGGATGCGTTCGATGCTTGTCCTCAATGGCGTGCCGCAGCCGGAGCTGGGAGACATCAGGCCGACGCTGATAGTCGAGCGCATTGGCCAGCTTTGCGACGAGTACTGGCCGGAGAACCTGGGCTGGACAGAGCCGGCTGACAAGAATGCCGCTGGCAGCCGACACCGTCGGAAATCATGAATTGCGACCGCTGCAACGACGGCTGCACCTTAGGCGCAGAGCGCCGTCTGCCGTCGACTCGATCGTGTTGTTTTCGTATTTTCATCCAAGCATCAGACCATCGTCACAGGCAGGATAATCATGTTAAGCACTGAGCAAATCATCAACACGGTCAGCATGGTCCAAAAGGAGAATTTGGATGTGCGGACGGTCACCATGGGCATCAACCTGATGGACTGTCGGCATCAGGACGTGGAAGTTATGTGCCGGCGGATAGTCAACAAGATTGAGCAGCATGCCGGGCGTTTGGTTGACGTCTGCGCTGAGGTTGAGGCCAAGTACGGGGTGCCGATCGTCAACAAGCGTCTGGCTGTCAGCCCTGCCGCCGATGTCGCGGCCGGTCATGGCCAGGACGGCTTTGTCGCCCTGGCCAAGGCGCTTGACCAGGCGGCCAAGTCGGTGCGGGTGGATTTCGTCGGCGGGTTCAGTGCGCAGATGCAGAAAGGCGCCAGCGCAGCTGACAAGGCGCTTCTGGAGGCCTTGCCAGCGGCCATGCTGGCGACCGCCAAGGTCTGCTCGTCGATCAACGTCGCCAGCAGCCGGGCCGGCATCAACATGGAAGCAGTCGGACGCCTGGGGCATCTGCTGTTGCAGATGGCCGAGGGCAGCCGGGACCAAGATGGATTTGCCTGCGCCAAGCTGGTTGTGTTTGCCAATCAGCCGGAGGACAATCCCTTCATGGCCGGCGCCTATCATGGTCATGGCGAGCCGGAAACAGTCATCAACGTCGGCGTCTCCGGGCCGGGGGTTGTGCTACGCGCCCTGGAACGGCGAATCGCACGCGACGGCGCCGATAACCTGGGACTGGATGACCTGGCCGAGGTGATCAAGCAGACCAGCTGCCGGGTGACGCGCTGCGGAGAATTGATTGGCCGAGAAGTCGCAGAACTGCTGGGAACACGCTTCGGCATCGTGGACCTGTCGCTGGCGCCAACGCCGAAAATCGGCGACAGCATCGGCGAGATTCTGCAATTGCTGGGGCTTGACGCCATCGGCGCACCCGGCTCGACAGCCTGCGTGGCGCTGTTGAACGACGCCGTCAAAAAGGGCGGCGCGTTTGCCTCCCAGGCCGTTGGCGGCTTGAGCGGCGCCTTTATTCCAGTGTGCGAGGATTCCGCCCTGGCGGCAGCAGCCGAGCGAGGCGACCTGACCCTGGAGAAGCTGGAAGCCATGACCTGCGTCTGCTCCGTCGGGCTGGACATGATTGCGATTCCCGGCGATACGCCGCCAGAGACGATTTCGGCGTTGATTGCCGATGAAATGGCCATTGGCATGATTAACAAGAAGACGACAGCAGTGCGCTTCATTCCGGTTCCGGGCAAAAAGGCCGGCGACCGGGTGGAGTTCGGCGGACTGTTTGGCGGCGGCACGGTCATGGCGGTGCCTAACCCGGGCAAGTCAGCCCGCTTTATCCGCTTTGGCGGCCATATCCCGGCGCCGATTCACAGCTTGAACAACTGAACCGGTGAGTTAAGACGCCGTTTTGGGCTGAGAATCGACCGTTTCCCGCCGCGCCATCCTGCACGTCAGCGCCGCTTGTTAAGTTTCCTGTGCGAATGTTGCGCATTCGGGAAGAAAAAACGGGTTTGGTGTGTATGTTATTACAAGGAAACCGGCCAAGCAGGCTATCCGAGGAGCATTCATTCGCAGCGACAGAACACACGACTATGAAATATGGCATTTTAGGCGATATTCACGGCAATTTGGAAGCTTTGGAGGCGGTTCTCAAGAAAGCCGAAGAATGCGGCGTTGAGCGTTACGTCTGCATCGGCGACATTGTCGGCTACAACGCCAACCCGCATGAATGCATCGAGGTGGTGCGAAATCTGCCGCATGACGGCATCGTGCGCGGCAACCATGACGAGTACGTATCCAATTCCCGCGACTTGCTCGGGTTCAACCCTCAGGCCGCCAGCGCGGTGCGTTGGACGCGCGACCAGCTGTCAGCAGAAGAACACCGGTGGCTTGCGAATCTGCCATTCAAGCTGTTTATCCGGCCAGATGTCGGGCCGCGCTTCCAGATCGTCCATGCCACGCTGGACAATCCAGACAAATGGGGCTACATCTTCGACCGTTTTTCGGCGGAAGCCTGCATGCGCTACCAGGCCAGTGACGTCTGTTTCTTCGGGCATACGCACACGCCAATGTGCTTTATACGCAACGATGACATTTCCCAGGAGTACTACGAGGAAATCCAGGTTTTGCCGAATCACAAATACCTGGTGAATGTAGGCAGCGTGGGACAGCCTCGGGACGGGAATCCCCAGGCGGCGTTAGTTGTTTACGACACGGGAGCGAACAAGATTCAGCTGCATCGCGTGGATTACGACATTGAGAAATGCCAGCGCAAGATTCACGAGGCAGGGTTGCCGGAGCGCTTGTCCGAGCGTCTAAGCATCGGGCGATAAGGGGAGGCGTCCATCGGTGCATGCGCTCATTGTCAAACCGAGCAGCTTCGGGGATGTGGTTCACACCTTTCCGGCCTTGGCGCTCTTGCAGCGCTCGGTTCCTGTGCCGCTGCGGCTCACCTGGGTGGTGAATGACAGCCTGGCGGCCTTGCCGGCTCTGCTGCCTGGCGTCAGCAGGGTGATCACCTTCCCGCGCCGCCATCTGTTGCGGAATTGTGCCGGGCGCAACTTTCTGCGTGAGTTGCGGTCGGAAAAGTACGACATGGCGATTGACTTCCAAGGGTTGCTGCGCAGCGGGTTGATGACCTGGCTGAGCCGGGCACCGCGGCGCATAGGTTTCCGCCAGGCACGGGAAGGAGCGCATTTTTTCTATACCGAAAAGTATACTCCGGAGGCTTTCTGTCAGCATGCCGTTGACAAGAACATCGCCTTGGTGCGGTTGGCGTTTTCCGATGCCGTAGCAACGGCAGGAGGCGACGCAGTCGGGCATCCGCCCCTGACCGTGGCGCCCGAGGCAGACGCGGCAGCCCGAGCCTGGCTGGAGCAACTGCCGGGAGACGGACCCGTCCTCGCGGTTGGCTTTTCCTCGCGCTGGGACAGCAAGACCTGGCCAAAGGATTTTTTCGCGGCCGTGATTACGGCTGTGGCGGCGCAAGTTCCTGGCTTGCGCTGCTGGCTGGTCGGCTCGCCCTCCGAGCGTGAGCTCGGCAATGAGCTGGCAGCCGCAGTCAGCGCGTGCCAGGTGCTGAATTTGGCTGGGGCGACGGATTTTGCGGAGTTGGCAGCGTTGTTCGGCAGGAGCCATGCCATGTTGACGAATGACAGCGGACCCATGCATCTGGCAGCGGCTATGGGCGTGTCGTGCATCGCCTTGTTCGGGGCAACTGAGCCGGACAAGACCGGCCCGTGGGGGCCGCCAGGCCAGCATGCCGTGGTTCGCACCAGCTGCCCGGCGCATCCTTGCTTCCAGCGGCGTTGCCCTAGGGGCGAGGGCGTTTGCCCGCAAGGCACAGACCCGGTGGCCGTGGCGGCGTTAGTGGCGAAAAAACTCAAATCAGCTCAGCAGTTATCTTGAAGGAGTGATCGTTATGGCGCAAAAAAAACGTTTATTCTTGCCGGTGGCTCTCCTGGTTTTCCTGGTTGCCGGCGTCCAGGCTCAAGTCGGCATGCGCTTGACTGCGGAGCATCAGCGCTATCTGCGGTATGAACCCATCGAATTGACCCTCACGTTGCGCAATTACAGCGGCAACACCTTAGTTTTCGGCGACGAAGACGGCACGCGGGGCAGCCTTGATTTCATCATCGAATCGCAAACGCAGAAAGTCACAGCCCAGCTTGACCCGGATGTCAACCCGATTGCCGACATTATCTTGGCGGCCGGCGCCAGCCGGGAGGTGAAGCTCATTTTGAACCAGCTTTTTGACATGCAGCGCAATGACGTGTACAAGATCACGGCCGTCCTGGAGCATCAACGTCTGCCCCAGGCATACGTCTCCGACGTGGTCACCTTAGAGGTTCGCGAGGGCACGGTGGTGACGGAAAGGGTGATCGGCATCCCGGCCGCCAGTGAGCGCGAACTGATCCGCAGCCTGAAGGTCTCGCTGATGTTATTTCACGAAAGTCATGGCACTATCTACTGCTTGCGGGTCGAGGATGACGAGCACGTCTACGGCACCTTCCGGGTCGGGCCGTACATTTCCGGCTCCAAGCCGCAGCTTGATGCAGACGGCAGCAGCGCTATCCACGTCCTGGTCCAGGTGCGGCCGCGCCTGTACTCGTACGCTGTCTACGGCCTGGTCGGCGACGCTGTCAAACTGCGCCAGCAGCGCTACTACAAGCCGTCCGGCGGCGTCCCCACCCTCAGCCGCGACCCAGGCTACTTGAAAATCCTCAATGTGTCGCCCGCCGTCGAGGGGGTCGACTTCCGCACCGGCACGGAGAATTGGAAGCCGAGGTTTCAGCAGTAATGAATGGGCCGCGAAAGGCTCCCGCATTTTTCATTATTTAGTCCGTGGAGGATGTACAGCATGACTCAATCCGATTCCTTACCGCCTTCAAGCCAGCCGTCAGTCGGCAACGGGACGACCTCTTCAGCGCCGGCGCCTACGCCTGTGGGCGCCTCGCCCTCGCCCTTGTCCGGGCCGCCGCCGCCACCGCCACCGTCGAGGGTATTGCCGCCAGTCGGCAGCTATGCTTGTCAGCCGCCGCCGTATCCTCCGCCAAAAAAGAAGTCTGGCTTGCGCAGTTGTCTAGTTGCTTTGCTTGTGCTTGTTGTGTTGATGGCGATAGTGCTGACTCCCTTGCTTGTGGGTGGCTATTTTCTGTTGGATTCCTTCAGCAGCGATTTTCAGCTGGCTAAGGCCATGTCGTCAAGCAGGACTATGAGTCGGCACAAGAGCATCCGGACTGTGGTCATGCGCCCTGGCTCTGGAGATCGGATTGCGGTAATCGGCGTCAAGGGCATGATTGTCAATACGAACGCTCGCTACGAACCGTCTGCCAACCGCATCATTGATGCTCTCAAGGCCGCTGTCAAGGACGAGGTCTGCGCGATCATCCTTGACATGGACACCCCTGGCGGCGAAGTGACTGCCAGCGATGAAATCTTGCACCAGGTCAAAGCCTGCCGCAAGGCCGGCATCCCTGTGGTCACCTGCATGCGGTCCATGGCGGCCAGCGGCGGCTACTACATCGCGGCTGGCAGCGATTGGATCGTGGCGAACCGCCTTACCTTTACCGGCAGCATCGGTGTGATTATGCCTGGCTTCAATGCTGGCGCACTGCTGGACAAAATCGGCGTGGCACCGGAAGTGTACCGTTCCGGCGACATGAAGGACATGCTCAACTGGAGCCGCCCCCGCACTGACAAGGAACGTGCATACGTCCAGTCACTAGTCGCGACGACATTCCGCGAATTCGCCGCCGTGGTCGCTGACGGACGCGAGGCATACGAGGACGCCGAGGCGGTCATGAAAGCAGATTTTGCGGATGGACGGGTGCTTACCGGCGCCGAGGCGCTGCGATACCAGCTGGTTGATAAACTCGGCTATTTTGACGACGCCGTGGCCAAGGCCGAGGAGCTGGCGGAAACGTCAGACGCGGAATTAGTGGAATATTCGACTATGAACACCTTTTTGGATGTCTTGATGTCGATGCGTTCCGATGTGAGGGCTAATCCGCTGCGGTCAGTGCTGCCGTGGCAAGGCGTGGCCGTGGAAGCCGGCAGGCTGTATTTCGTGGCGCCGGAGACGTTGGCTTGGCAGTAATCGCATCCGCGCCCGCAGTGGGTCGGATGAGGCAGTACGAGGATGGAGAAGGCAATTATGCGCAAGATGTTTTTGGTGGCAGCGATGCTCGGCTTCCTGTGGTCGGCGTGCGCTGAAGAGAGTTTTCCACGCGACAGCTCTGTCGGCCGGCCTGACCCGGTCGCCTGCCCGCAGGCTTATCCTGGCGGCGAAATCACGGAATACTTGGGCCCCTCGCCAAAAAGCCTGAACTACTATCTTGACAATAACATGATGAGCGCGCGGGTCTTTGATGCGCTGTATGAATCGCTCATCGGCATGGATTCGCAGACCTTGGAGTATGATCGCGGGCTTGCCTGCCGTTGGACCATTTCAGAGGACAAGAAGACCTTCACGTTCTGGCTTGATCCGGAAGCCCGCTGGAGCGACGGCCGACCAGTGACCGCAGAAGACGTGGCCTGGACTTACCAAGCCATCGTCGAGCCGACCAACATGACCGGGCCGCACAAGCTCAGCCTGGAGCGCTTGCTGCCGCCGGAAATCCTGGAAGACGGCAAGGCGATCCGCTTCCAGGCGCGTGAAGTCCACTGGCAGAACCTTGGCGCGGCCGGCGGCTTCAGCATCCTGCCCAAGCATGTGTTCGCTGGCCAGGACTTCAATAAAATTAACTTTGAGTTCCCGGTTGTTTCCGGTCCGTATCGCGTCCGCGAACTACAAGAAGGCATCCAGCTCGTCCTGGAACGGCGGCCAGACTGGTGGCGCGCCAAGTGGCCCAGCGCTAAGGGAGGCAACAATTTCGACATTGTCCGGTGCCGCTTCTTTGAAGACCGCGACAATGCTTTCGAGGCTTTCAAGAAAGGCCAGATTGACATTTTTCCCGTCTATACCGCGAGTCAGTGGCATCGGATTGAGGATCGTGTCCAAGCTGTTCGGAATAATTGGATTGTGAAGCAATCGGTGTACAACCACAATCCTGTTGGTTTCCAGGGTTTTGCGATGAACATGCGGCGACCGCCGTTTGACGACGTGCGGGTGCGCAAGGCCATGGCGCATCTGGTTGACCGTCCAACCATGAATCATACGATGATGTACGACCAGTATTTTTTGCATCGGTCGTATTGGGAAGATTTGTACGACGCGGCGCATCCCTGTCCCAACGAGCCAGTGCCTTTTGACCGCGATGCGGCTCGGCGGCTGTTGGCGGAGGCGGGCTGGAAGGCCAATCCCCAGACCGGCATCCTGGAGAAAGACGGCCGTGAATTTCACTTCACGTTTCTCAATCGGGATGGTGTTTCGAGTAAGTTCTTGGCCTTGTTTGACACGGCCCTGAAGGATGTCGGCGTGCGGATGACGATTCAGAACAAGGACTGGTCAGCATGGGCTAAGGACATGGATTCGTTCAGCTTTGACATGACCTGGGCGGCCTGGGGCGCCGGGCTGTTCAAGAACCCGGAAGGCATGTGGTCCTCCAAGGAAGCTGACCGCCCGGGGGGCAGTAACATCACCGGCTTCCGCGATCCAGCTGTGGATGCGCTCATTGAAAAGCAGAAAACGGAGTTCGACGTCCAAGAACGCCATGCTATCTGCCGGGAAATCGACCGGCTCGTCTTTGAGCAGCATCCCTACGCACTGCTCTGGAACATCAACTATACCCGGCTGCTGTACTGGAATAAATTCGGCGTTCCGCCAACCGTGCTGGGCAAATACAGCAATGAGAGCATTTACTATTGGTGGTATGACGAGGACATGGCCGCTGAATTGCGCGAAGCCATGGAACACGGCGAACCGCTGCCAAAACCACCGGAAAAAGTCGTTTTTGACGACGTCTTCAAACCTGGGAAATGAACACGATGGAACTGCTGTTTATCGGCGCTGGAAAGATGGCGACCGCCATAGGTGCGGGCATTGCGCGTTATCAATTGTGGCCTCTGGACGGCATTGCCGCAGCTGATATTTCCGCCCCAGCCCGAGAAGCCTTCACCGCGCAGACAGGGATTGTGTGCGTGGAATCAGTAGCCGCCAAGATGGCGACGGCGGAGGTGGTGCTTTTAGCGGTCAAGCCGCAGGTCGCCGAGGCAGCGGTCAAGGCTCTGCCGCCGCTGCGACCCGGCGCGCTGGTCATTTCGATCTGCGCTGGTATCACGACCGCTAAACTGGCCGACTGGTTTGGCACCGGACGAGTGATCCGGGTGATGCCGAATACGCCGCTGATGGTGGGCAAGGGTGCGTCAGCGTATGCGTTAGGCCCAGACGCAGACGATGCGGCCGCAGCGATTGCGGAACGGCTGCTTGGAGCTCTCGGCGTGGTCAAGCGCGTTGAAGAGAAGCAGCTGGATGCTGTCACGGCGCTGAGCGGCAGCGGGCCAGCCTACGTGTTTGAGCTGGCCAAGGCCCTGGCAGAGGCAGGGGAAAAGGTCGGCCTTGACTCCGAGTTAGCCTTGGAGCTGACCGTGCAGACTATCGCCGGCGCGGCTGAAATGATGGCTCGCAAACTCGGAACGCCAGACCAACTGCGCGATGCAGTGACATCGCCGAACGGCACTACAGCAGCCGGGCTGAAGGTCATGGCTGACAGCGATTTCCGCGGCATGATGGAAAAAGTCGTGATCGCCGCCCGAGACCGTTCAATAGAACTGGGCAAGTAAGCGCGGACTTCGGCGCGAGGGTCTGAATGCTGAATGCTGAATGCTGAGGCGCATTTCATCATTCATCATTCATCATTCATAATTCGTTAGGGGCGAGGGGCGCGCGAGTGAGCTTGAACTACGTTGTCCACTAATGTCCATTAAAGTCTACGTCCACTCTCCACTAAAGTCCACTTCTGTCCACAGTCCATCGTCTACTTACGTCCATCAAAGTCCACTATAGTCCATTGTCCACTGTCCATTAAATCGCCTTACCCAGAGTGCTTGTTACCGCAACTTGCAGAAACAACGAGTATTGATAATTGCCCATCGCCTCCGACAGGAGGCATTCAGACAAAGGGAGAGAGATGGCGGATATTTTTTTCAGTTGGGATGAAGTCATGTCAGCCGTCGCCGGCGAATGGTTGCTTCCGGGGACGGGGGCAGGCGTCAGCTGTGTTCTTGATGACAGCCGCTCGGTGCGGGCCGGGGCGTTGTTTGTGGCCATTGTCGGAGAATTGGCGGATGGCCATAACTACATCGCAGCGGCGGCGCGGGCAGGCGCTGCCGCCGTGTGCGTGCAGCGTCAGCTGAGTGAAGAAGACCTGGCAGTATTGCGCGATTGCGGCTGCGGCTGCATCCTAGTGGCTGATGGCCTTATCGCTTTTCAGGAACTGGCTTTGGCGCATCGCCGCCGTTTCCCAGGCTTGTTCATGTTAGGGGTGACGGGCAGCTGCGGCAAGACGAGTACCAAGGAAATCTGCGCGGCCGTGCTAGAGCAGCGCTGGCCTGGACAAGTTCTGAAGACGCTGGGCAATACGAACAACCATTTTGGGGTGCCGCGGAATTTGTTGCGGTTGACTTCGGCGACGGCTGCCGCCGTGATTGAGATGGGCACCAATCATCCAGGCGAGATCGCCAGGTTGACAACCCTGGCCGAGCCGAACTGCGGGCTGGTTTGCCACATCGGCGCAGCGCACCTGGAGGCGTTTGGAGACTTGTGCGGCGTGGCCGAGGAAAAGGGAGACCTGCTGGCCGGGCTGACTGCGAACGGCACGGCGATTGTGCCAGCCGATGCCGAAGGACTGGAAGTCCTGCGACGACATGCGGGACAGCGCCGTGTTCTGACTTTCGGCCCAGAAGCAGACGCTGATTTGCGCTGCCAGTACCTGGGCCGGTGCGGCGATGGCTACGGGGTGGTGCTGACGCGGCGCGATACCGGCGAATCGCAACGGGTGGTCTGGCCGCTGGGCGGTGAGCATCAGGCGAAAAATGCAGCGGCAGCGGTCCTGGTCGGATTGACCGTCGGGCTTGACCTGAAGACTGCCGCCGCTGGATTGCGCCAGAGCGAACTGCCGGGCGAACGCATGGCCCGCCGTGACATCGGCGGTGTGCATTGGGTCAATGACGCCTACAACGCCAATCCCGATAGTTTGGCGGCGAGCCTGGCATGGTTTGCGGAAATCAGCCGGGAAGCCCAAAAGCGCATCCTGGTTTTGGGCGACATGCTGGAACTCGGCGCGTCCAGTGAACGGGCGCATCGCGAGGCATTGCGCCTGGCGCGGCGGATGTTCCCCAATGACCGCATCATCACGGTCGGACCGAGATTTGCCCAGGCAGCCGCCGGGATGGACATAACCAGCTATCCGGACGTCGCCGCAGCAAGCGGTCTGCCCGCAGACTTGAAGCCTGGGACATGGGTCTACCTGAAAGGCTCCAACAGCATCGGCCTGGCTAAATTGATGCCGGCTTGACGGAAGAGCTTGCTTGCCAAGCCCTTCCGCTGAGCCGTTGTTCTGTCAGCGCCGCAGGGTGTTGTTGTCTTTGGTGAAGACCGTGATCCATGCGTGCGGCCGGAGGCTCGCCTTTTCGCAGGCAAAGCGCACGTCATTAGCGCCGGTTGCGAGGGTGGGAACATCGCCCTGCGGGGCGACTTCTGCAAGCAGGTCGCCTTTACCGGAAAACACCTTTGCCGTTTTCCCGCCCCAGTATTCCAGGTATTGCCCAGTGACGAGTTCAACCGGGAAGACGACGGTTTTGCCAGCGACGGTCAGGGACGGATTGACGATGGGCTGGTCGATAAGAGGAAGAGCCTTGATCGGGCTGAGAAGACAGCTAACCGTCTTGTCAACGGGAACGTCATTGAACCAGAGTTTGACGCCGATGCAATTGGAGAACATCGGCGCTGACCGGTAGATGCCGTAATGGCAGCGTTCAAACGGCCAGGAATGTTCGTCAAAGCGAATCGTTTCCGGAACCAGCAGCTCCACGTAGCGCCAGCCGGTGAAGTCGATTTTGATGTAGTGCTGGGTGTTGACTACGCCATGCGACCTGGTGACCAGGACGATATTAGCCAGTTGACCCTGGCCGTCCCCTTTGATCCAGAGGCCGAGGCCTTGGTTGTTGCTTAAATCAAGACCTGGCGCGAAGGTTTTGCCCAGGCCGATCCAGGAGGCTGGATGGAGCCGGTATTCGCGTTCAAAGTGGTCCAGGAGGGAGAAGCGGTCGTCCGGCGCAGAAGTCGGAATCAGCTCGTCGGTGATGGCTCTGGTGGCTGACCATTTGCCGCAAGCGGCTTGAGCCGGGCCTTCTGGCTGCGCCGGAACGACGCTGGCAGTCATGCCCGGAGCTGCAGACGGGTAGGTGTAGAGCTTCCCGCTGTTGAGGATGGTAATCGTCGGCCCAAAGTCTGTGAATTCATTCGCCGCCGCGAAGTCTGCCAGGACAATGGCCTTTTCGGATTCATAGCGGTCAATGGCGGGCAGGGCCTGGATGCGCACCCCCATGGGCTGAGCGTGGAATTTGTTCTGGAATTCCCAGGCGTCAGTCAAACCCTCAAGATCATCCACCTGGTGGCGGACAGCCTGGATGGGCAGGAATTCCCACTCGCCGTCCGCAGCCTGCTGAAGACGGAATTCATCGCCAGCAACAGCAAGTTTTTGCTTGACGGCAGCCGGGAAATAATGGCTTTGGCGCAGGTGCTCGTAGGTTTTGACCGTCGGCGCCAGGTCTTTTAGCCAGGCACCGTCGTGGAGCGAATCCGGAGTGATGCGCTGGAGAGTGTAGTTCGCATCAGTGGCCAGGGCTTTGCTCCACATGTATTCCACG
>Ga0209510_1003354_pt1 | contig 15202 bp, 10 predicted proteins | sample BiotimSIPDNA_FD_185749 | JGI IMG/M metagenome (GOLD analysis project Ga0209510, IMG submission 185749) | Anaerobic biogas reactor microbial communites from Washington, USA - Biogas_R1 time_0 SIP DNA (SPAdes) (version 2) | ecosystem: Engineered > Bioreactor > Anaerobic > Unclassified | place... | reverse complement strand
TCCAGGCTCAATTGGAGATCCACAGCGAGCGTCCGCTGGTGCCGCGCCCCAACTTGCGCAGCCTGGACAGCATCGAGTGGGAGGAACGGGTTGCCGATCTGCAGTATCGCGACGCCTTCGAGTTCGCCGTGGGGCACAGCGTGGCCACGGAGGCGGTGCTGGAAGAGGGTGTGTGCCGGGTGGTCCGGACCTGCTGGATTCCGGAGGCCGAGGTCGAACGGGTGGCGCCGACGCCAATCAGCGGCGTGGAACTCGGCATGGACGAATTGGGGCGTCTGGCCGATGGCGCCGACGCACAAGCGAAATTGGGGACGTTCGTCAGCCAGTATCGGGATTGGGTGGGACGTCAGTTGTCAGTGGTCAGTGGTCAGTTGTCAGGAGACGCGGGCGGCGGGGCGGAGCGGCGGCTGGAAACGGCGCGGGAGTTGTTGAAGCGGGCGGAAGTTGCGGCCTCGCGAATCGAACGGGGAATTGCCCTGTTGAGCGATCCGCAATGCCTGGAAGCGTTCCGAATCGCCAACCGCGCGATGGCGGCCGCTGCGCGACGAAGGCAAATGCGAATTGGTCAGTCGGCAGTGGTCAGTGGTCAGTGGTCAGTTGAGAAGACGTCAGTGGTCAGTCGTCAGTCGTCAGTTGCGAAGACCACTGACCACGGACAACTGACCACTGACCACGGACAACTGACCACTGACCAAGAACAACTGACCACTGACCACGGACAACTGACCACTGACCACGGACAACTGACCACTGACCAGCAACAACTGACCACTGACCACGGACAACTGCCGTGTCCCGCTTGGCGTCCGTTCCAGTTGGCCTTTGTGCTGATGAACCTGCCCGGCATCGCGGACCCGAAGGACGACGATCGCGAGGTGGTGGACCTGCTGTTCTTTCCCACGGGCGGTGGCAAGACCGAGGCGTACTTGGGATTGGCCGCGTTCACGCTGGTACTGCGACGGCTGCGCAATCCGGGCGTGGCCTCCGCAGGGCTGAGCGTGCTGATGCGGTACACGCTGCGGCTGCTTACGTTGGACCAGTTGGGCCGTGCCGCGGCGCTGATGTGCGCCTTGGAACTGGAGCGGCAGCAGGATGTGGTGAAACTGGGCCAGTGGCCTTTCGAGATCGGTCTGTGGGTCGGCAAAGCGGCGACACCCAACCGGATGGGTGCCAAGGGCGATCCGGATCGCGAGACAGCCCGCGCGAAGACGATCGCTTTCAAGAACGACAAGAGCAAGCCGTCGCCAATTCCTTTAGAAGAATGCCCTTGGTGCGGTACGAAGTTCGAGCGGAATTCCTTCCAACTCGTGCCCAATCCGGACTTCCCCACGGATCTCCGAGTGACTTGCGTCAACCGGCGTTGCGAGTTCAGCCGGGGGCAGAACCTGCCGATCCTGGCGGTGGACGAACCGATTTACCGGCGTTTGCCTTGTTTCTTGATCGCCACCGTGGACAAGTTCGCCGCGCTGCCCTGGTCGGGTGAGGTCGGCGCGTTCTGCGGACGCGCTCATCAATGCCATGCTGCGAGCCGCGGCACAGCCCGGCCCGGAAGCCGCCAGCGTGTATTTCAACCCCACCCCCGCCGGCGATCCGTTGCAGGCCAAACGCTTCAACAGGGACAAAGTCCGCCAGATCGTGCAGGACGCTTTAGGGCTTCGCGCTCCGCTCGATGCTTTCACCGAGTTCCAGGTGGCCCTTAACGAGAAGCTGGACGGCGTGCGGACCACAATGGATTCCCTGCCGCGAGCACCGAGCGCTGCCCCAGGTCCGGGAATCCGGATGGCAAGCGTCTTGAGGACGGGCCAGGGCACGCTGCCGGAGACGCCCAGCCCGGCTGCCCTGCTGAACGCCCGCTATGAGGTGGTGCCGTTCTTCGAAGCCTTGCGGCAGCGCGAGCTGGAGATCCTCGATACGTGGTGCCGCGAGGATCACGCGGCCAGCGTGCGGCTGCTGGTCGGGCCGGGCGGAACGGGCAAGACGCGGCTCTTGATCCACTTCTCAAGTACGCTCCGCGCGGCGGAGCCGGCCTGGCACGCCGGTTTTCTGCCGGAAGGGGCCACGGCCGAGGACCTGGACCGGCTGCTGGCCGACGACCGGCCGACGCTGATCGTGGTCGATTATGCGGAGAGCCGGCCCGGTCTGCTCGATGTGCTGCGGCGATTGGCGGCTCGGCCCGCCGACGCTCGCGCGCCGTGCCGGGTTGTGCTGCTGGCCCGCGACGTGGGCGATTGGTACCCCCGCAAAGGTGCTGTGGACTCCAGCTTGCAAGTCAACGAGTGCTTTGGCTTGCCGCCAAGTTTCGCCGGAACGGGGAAGTTATTTCGACGTCCGTTGCTACGGATCGCCGAACACCGACGAAGTGGCAGGCTACCGTGGTCTACAACCCGGCCCGAATCTGGAAGCTCTACGGGACCCGGGCCTGCAAGGGCGATGACGTCGACGGCCGGCCCTGGCGACTGGCCCGTATCCTGCAGGCCCCTGATACCCTGCAAGTTGTTCCCGTCGAATTGCTGCAGGCCCTGGCTGCCGAGGTCCCCACGGCGACGTCGGCGGCCGCAACATCACAACAGGCCGACGCCAGCGGCGAGCGGTTCAACGTGGCCGATTTCATCCGGCGCCATGGTCTTGAAGTTGACGGCCCCCACGACTGGCGCGGCGAAAAAGGAGTGGGGATGTTCTCGGATGCCACCCAGCCCCTACGCCAAGCCGAGGCGGCGATGATTGACGTGGCCCGGCCTGTGGTGGCCCGGTTACACGACCTGCAAGGTGCCCTGGATGCCCTGCCCGATTTGACCACGGCCCCAGAAACCACGGCGACGCCCCAGGCGATGGCAGCGACCGGAACCGATACGGCGGCAGGTTACCTGCCAGCAAATCGCCAGCAGTACAGCAGCGAAACGACGCAAAACGAAGCGGGAAGCGGCGAAATGCCCCCATCTGGAAACGACAACGCCGATTGCCCTAACGTGTTGCCAATTAAGGCACTTAGCGACAATCGGCGGGATTCTGCGAAGTGGTCAGGGCCAGGATTGAACTGGCGACACACGGATTTTCAGTCCGTTGCTCTACCAACTGAGCTACCTGACCAAAAAACTCGAAGACAACCGTTTCGCACGCTCTTGCCTCCGTGGCCCGCGCATCGGCCAGATCTTCAGGGCTTTACTGCGACGCCGGGCGACCCATTTCAGCAAGGCTAACACCCGGCGGCGGGCGTGGCGGGTGTCAAGGACACGACTGAGCGCCAACTGGTCGGCCGCAAGGTGCTGTGCGAGCGTAAGTTTACCAGAAACTGATTGTCCAGCAAGCCCTGCAAGCCAAGCAAAGACTTGCCGCTTTTCCAACTCAGTGTTCAAAGGCCGGCAGTTTGGTGTCCCGGGCCGGGTCGCGATCCGGCGACGCGTGGTAACACATCAGCCGCTCTCAATCTCGCGGAAATGATCGGCCGTCAGGTGGGCGACCGACCACCCGGCTGATTGGCGCAGAATCACCATGATCGTGCTGTTGAAATTCGAATCGAGACACCAGATTTTGCCCTCGTGCTCGTCGTACGCCAGCGCCATCCAGACATGCGACGAGTTGGCACACTTGTCACCGTGGATCATGCCTTCTTTGTCAAATGAAATCAGATTGTGGCTATTGTAGTCGTAGCGCGGAACTGCGGCGTAAGGTCGAACGGCCCAGCGGTATCCCGCCTCGCAATTCGCGTCGTGGTAAGTCCAGCCATTTTCCTTCCGCCAATACTGCTCGAAGTACCTGATGACGATCTGTCGGCGGCCACGGGCCTCGATGCTGTCGCCTGAGGTCGCTGTAAAGTAGGGGCCCACGATCCGCTGCTTGCCGTCAATCGAGGCGCACAAGCGGTACATGGTGCCAGGTTTGATGCTCTCATGACGCAACTCCGTCCGGCCGTTTTCAAGCTTGGCTTGGATCGTGAGCGTCTCGGCGGAATTGCTCAGGCAGGTCAACTTGACCTCCAAATCACCGCTGATCGGTTCGTCCAGGACGATTGGGATGTAATCCGCGGCGTCGATTTTGGCGATTTCGCCCCAGTCGTAGATGGCGGACGACGCTGGCAAGTTCGGGTATTCGTCGTCATACACTTGTCCAAAGCTGGTGCTGTCGTAGGAATTCGAGGAACGGCGGCGACGCAAAACGCGTGGCCAAGCCATCGCCAATTCGGTGGCGCAGAAGATCAACAGCAAACAGAAGACCAAAGTCTTGCGGTTCATAGCAACTTGACTCCTTGAGCAGGGTTTGGCCACCCTCGCCGTTTGGTTTCGGTTCCGCTCACTTCGGCACGCTTCGCAAAGCGGCAGTCCAACGCATAGGCAAGTGGAGGGCGTGTAAATGGGAAGCTAGGGAATTCTGGATATAACGCGTAGAGTTTGCGGCACAATCTAGCAGGGGTTTGGAAAACTGGCGAGCGGGGGTAGTCAAGGCTTTTTTGGAAAATATTTCCTGGCGTCGATAGTCCAGTCGCCTCGTTTGATTTCGTCGGTGGTGTGATGGGTGAGTCCCTTGAGTCCGTCGCGGGCAGGATGCATTCGCGCTGGAGAAGGCTCCTCGTCGAGCTGAGTCCAGTCGCATCTGCAAAGCCGCAACTTTGCTTAAGTCAAGGACTTCCGTCGCATCGCGGGTTGACAAATGTGGGGGCCATTGATAGCATCGACGCTGCTGGTACGTCAGGGAGGGGAACGTTTAGAGCGAAGATTCGGGATCGTGCGTCACGAAGCGTCTGGGGAGCGGGGGGGTGGCGAGGCGTTGAGAGGGATTTTTTTCTTTGGGGTGTGGTGCGTATGTCTTCGTTCTGCTCGCGTAGCTTGCGAAGTTACCGTCTTCCGCGACGGTGGGCGGATCGGTCCTGGGATCGCTGGCCCGAGCGCATCATGATTTCCGGTCTGTCCGGTTGTTGGGGCGTGGTTCTGCTGGCGGTTCTAGTGGGGGTCTCTGGATCTGCGGATGCCTACACGCCGGACAGTCCCGAAGTGCGGCAGGTAGTGGACAAGGCCGTGGCGTGGTTGGAGAAGAATGAGCTGAAGAGTCCGGTGGGCGGGCAATGTCTCGTGGGGCTGGCCTTATTAAAGGCGGGCAAGGCGCAGAGTCATCCGCTGATTCAATCGGCGATTGCGGCGGCCCGGAAGTCGGCCGAGCAATTTGCGGCCAAGGGGGCTCCCGGCCACTGTTACAACGAGACCATTGCCTGCATTTATTTGTGCGACGTCGATCCCATGCGGTACGCGCCGGAAATCAACATGTTTGCGCAAGGCATGTTGAAACGCCAGCGTCCCAACGGTTGCTGGTCCTACGAACCCTACACGTACGATGACACGTCGCAGACTCAGTACGGCGTGCTGTGTCTGTGGGCGGCGCATCAAGCGGGCGTTGCGATTCCGGCGCGAGCCATCGAGAGCGTCGCGCATTGGCTGATGCGTTCGCAGAGCACGGATGGAGGTTGGGTTTATCGGGCAGCGGACAATGGCTCGTACGAGCGAGTCAGCCAGGGGACCAGCACGCATTCGATGACGGCCGCGGGGACGGGCAGTCTGTACGTATGCGCTCACTTGCTGGGTTTTGGCGCGGATGCGAAGCGCAGCGGGGGCAAGCAGGAGAAGTCCGGACTGCCTCCCGCGCTGCAGAAGGTCGAGTCGGAGCAAGGCAAGGGAAAGCGGCAGATGTACCTGCAGCCCTCCGGCACGAACGCGCAGCAACTGTTCGGATTCGCCGCCGCTGGCGACGCCTGGTTTGCCAGGAACCTGCGATTCGATGTCCGAGAGTATCGGCTCTATTACATCTATGGGCTGGAGCGTTACAAGAGCTTTCAGGAATTGGTCCAGGGCCAAGTCGTTCCGGAGCCGGACTGGTACAACCAGGGCGTGGAATTCCTGCGGAAGAGTCAGTTGGCGGACGGCACGTGGGAATACGAGGGCAGCTACGGGTTGGGGGCTGCGGTGGACACCGCCTTTGCGGTGTTGTTTCTCACGCGGAGCAGCCAGAAGGCGATCAAGAAGGCGACGCTGGACGAGGGCGTCCTGATCGGCGGCATGGGGTTGCCGAAGGATTTGACGAACGCCCGCATGCAGGACGGAAAGGTCGTCACGCCGCAGATGGTCCGCGACGTCGACGACCTGTTGGAACTGCTCAGCAGCACCGAGGACAAGGAGTTTGATCCGACGGCCTTGCCGGGCGGGCTTTCGCTGGATGCGGACCTGACGAAACGCACCAGCCAGTTGGAGCGGCTACGAGCGTTGGTCACTAACGAGAACTTTGAAGCCCGGCTGGCCGCGGTCAGGACGCTGGCCAAGTCGCGCGACTTGGACAACGTGCCGGCGCTGATTTACGCCCTGAGCGATCCGAACTGGATGGTCGTGGAGGCGGCGCGGGACGGTTTGTGCTTCATCAGCCGCAAGTTTCAGGGCTACGGTCCGCCGCCCAACGCGACTCCGGAGCAGAAGCAGGCCGCCCAGATCAAGTGGAAGCAGTGGTATTTGGCAATTCGGCCGGACGGGCAATTGATTGACTGATTTTCCGGGCACGCCGCGCGGCGGAACGAAATCTCCTTCAGGAACGGGAACAACGGTGAGTACGAGTCCGGGATCTTCCAAGCCGCTGTCGATCGACGCGCCGCCGCTGAAGACGTTGCGGACGGGCCGTTACGACTCCGTGGCCAGCCTGTTGATCGCCCTCTTGATCCTCGTCGGGGTCTGCGTTTTTTCCCTGTTCGTGATTTGGCTGACTGGGCGGTTCATCTTTGTCCAGAGGACGGTTCCGGTCGAGTTGGTGGAATACGCCGGGCGCGGCGACCATGCGGCCGGATTCGCCCGGGACATGGAGCCGCCGGGGCCGGAGGAACTGGAAGAAGAAATGTACGAACCGCAGTTGGAGGCGACCTTGGAGGCTGTCACCGAAGTGGTCACGACGCAGACGGCGGCCCTGGACGCCATCGCCACGGCGGCGGAGGCCACGGCCAAGGGCGGCGGACTAGGCGACAGCCGGGGGCCCGGTCCGGAGGGCGAAGGCCGCAGCGACATTATTCCGCCCTGGGAACGCTGGGAAATTCGCTACACGACCTCCGGTTTGGACCCCTACTCGCAGCAATTGGACTTTTTCAAGATCGAGTTGGCCGCCGCGGGCGGGGGTCCGTTGGTGGACTATGCCTTCCACTTGGCCAAGGCCAAACCGGATCGCCGCACGGGCAAGCCGGAGGACGAGAAGCGGATGTACATGACGTGGCAGAGGGCGGGAGGTCCGCTGGCCGTCTTCGACCGGCAGTTGCTGGCCAAAGCCGGAGTGAGCACCCAGCGGCGTCTGGTGCTGCAGTTCTATCCCAAGGAAACCGAGATGCTGCTGCTGCGATTGGAGGCAGAACACGCCCGTGGAAGGGATGCTCGGGAGTTTCTCAAGACCATCTTCGGCGTGCGTGCCGCGCGTGGTGGATACGAGTTCTTTGTCATCGACCAGTTCTTTCGGCCGGCGCCGTTGATGTGAGAGGAGGGGGGCTGGGCCGGACAGGATGGGTTGGGGGCCGGCCGGTTTTTGGTCCTGGCGGGCTGCGATGCGGGCATGTTGCCGGCCACCGTTTTGATTAGAATATCGGCTGGGGTTGTTACGGATTCGTCCTTGATTTACAGGCGTTGGGAAGCACATGGACTACGAGGGACTAGTCACCTACGTGGGAAATGCGACGTATGGTGCCCAGGCGATTGTCGCGTTGTGGGGGGCCTACTGTGTCGTGATGGTCTGGCGGCGAGTCGCCCAGAAGCGGTTCCGGAGCGAAGAAGAGCAGACCGAGTTTCTGACCGCGGTGGAGGATCCGCTGGCGCGGGGAGACTTTGACTCCGCCAGCGGAATCTGTGAAGGCGACGTGCGGGCCGTGCCCCAATTGGCGCTGCTGGCGATTGCCAACCGCAATCTCGGTTTCAGCAAGGTCCGGCAGCTCGTCGTCGACCGTTTTCAACGCGACCTGATGGCGGACCTCGAACACCGCATCAGCTGGATCAATACGGTCATCAAGAGCGCTCCGATGCTGGGACTGTTCGGCACCGTGTTGGGCATGATGGGGGCGTTCGCCAAGCTGGCGGCGGCCGAGACCGTCAAGCCCACGGAGTTGGCCAACGACATCAGTCTGGCGCTGATCACCACCGCCATCGGGTTGGCGATTGCCATCCCGCTGGGAATTGCGATGGCCAGCATCAACGTCCGCATCCGCAAGATGGAAGATTTGATCATTTCGGGCCTGACCCATGTCCTGGAGAACCTCCGCGACGGGCTGGAGGTCCGCGGCCGCCGGGGCGAGGGGTGAGGTGCGAAGAGGGGAGGATGCGGGATGGGCTCGACGGTCTGGAGGCCCAGGGGAACGCCGGACCGGGTTCGTCACCCAACAGGGCGGACGGCGGGCCGATCCTCTCACAAGCCGGGTTAAGGGACTGCGGACATGTCGGACAAGAAAAGCGGCGAAGACCTGATGGAGCCGTTGATCCGGTCCCGGACGTTTGAAGAGTCCGAGATGGAGATCACGTCCATGATCGATCTGACGTTCTTGCTGCTAATCTTTTTCCTGGTGGCGGGCAAGATGGATCCGTCCGGTCAGTTGCAATTGCCGCCCGCGCGCTATGGCAAGCCCGTGGTGGAAAAATCGTCGATCATCCTCACGCTGGCGGCCGGCGAGGAAGGCAAGGCGGTCGTGTACTGCGGCAACGGCATCAACGATCAGACTCGGCTCCACTCCGCGGACCTGGCCGCTCAGGAGGACGAGGTGGCCAACTATGTGGAGAAGCAGTTCCTGGCGGGGGCCAAGGAGAACGTGTTGATCAAAGCCGGCAAGGGAATCAAGCAGCGCGAAGTCTGGCGGATTTCCAAAGCGGCAACGCGCAACGAAAGCGTCCAGCAACTGTACGTGGCCGTAACGGAGGTCCAGTAGCGCCGTGGCTCACACGTTTTCCTGCCCAGTCTGTCAGGCTCAACACACGGTGCCGGAGCACTTGATCGGCCGGCGTGTGCGCTGTCCCCACTGCCGCGAGGCGGTGGTCGTGCCGCGGCCGGCCGGCGAACGCGGGCCGGGGACGGAAACTGCTGCGGCGGACTGGCCTGCGGCTTCCTCCGACGAAGACGAGCCGCTGATATCCGCCCCCCGGTACAAGTCGCTCGAAGCGGAAATGGACATGACGCCGATGTGCGACGTCACGTTCCAACTGCTGATCTTCTTCATGGTGACCGCCGCGTTTGCCATGCAGAAGTCGATCGAGATTCCCAAGCCCAAGCAGGATGCGCCGAGCACGCAGGTGGTCATCCGGGACCCGGAAGAGGATCCCACGTTCGTGACCGTCTATGTGGACGAAAACAATACGTACCGCGTGGTGACCCCGGATTGGGACGTGGAAGCGCCCAGCGAGCAAGAGTTGCTGCGGAAGCTGCGCGAGGCGCGCACCGCGGGCAGCGGCGGCGTTATGCCGACCAAGTTGCTGGTCAAAGCGCATGGAGACTCTCTGCACGAAAAGGTCGTCGCAGCGCTGGATGCGGGGACTGAAGTGGGCATGGAGCAGGTCCAACTAACGACCATTGAGGAAAGTGAATGACGCCGATGTCCGCGGAGCGTTTTCTCGACCGACTCGAAAAGACCGGCCTGCTGGAAGCCTGGTTCCTACAGACGATCCGGGAACAGGTGAAATCGTCCACGACGCCCGTGACCGCCGATTCCGTGGCCAAACGCCTCGTCCTAAGCGGGCATTTGACCAAGCTGCAGGCCAGAAAGCTGCTCGCCGACGTCCAGAAGGATGCGGCGGAAGCTCCGGAAGTTTCCCGCGGCGGGGAGCGCGGCGGCGGCAAGCCGCAGGCGGCCCGCGGCAAGCCGCATCCCGAACCCTCGATCGACGAAGAGTTGGGCCTGGCGCCGTTGGGGGATGAAGAGGATCTAGGATTGGCGCCGTTGCCCGAGGACGCGCCGCCGCAGACTGTTCAGGAAGAGGACGTCGTGTTGCTGGAGGATGCCAGCCGCAGCGTGGATCAGGAATTGGGACTGGCCCCGTTAGCCGAGCCTCCGCGCGGCGCGGGCTCCGCCGCGGCCGGAGGTCAACCTGCCGCGGCCGGGCGGACGCCTTCGCGGCCGGCGGTGCAACGGCAGCCGCCGGAGCCCGCGGGCGGGCTGCAGCCGCTGGACGTGGGCGCCGGCTTGCAGCCCCTGGGAGACGCCTCGGGATTGCAGCCGTTGCCGGACGCGGCTGGCCTGCAAGCCTGGGACGAGCCGAGTCTGGCGGACGGCGCCCTGGAGCCGGCTGCCGGCTCGCTGCAGAAAGCCGGCCGGCCAGCCAAGAGACTCGGTTCGGGCAGTCCCTGGGATTCCACGCTGATGTACGCGGGCGGCGGCGGGTTGGCCCTGATGCTGATCGTCGGCTTTGTTCTCTGGTACACGCTCACGCGGGGTTCGGCCACCGAGTTGCTGCAGGCCGCGGACACGGACTATCGGTCCGGTTCCTACAGTCAGGCGATTCCAAAGTACGAGAAATTTCTGGCTTCGTATCCGGACGATCCGAACGTCAGCCTCGCTCGCGTGCGGATCGGCACGGCCCGGTTGCGACAAGTGCTGGAAGGCTCCAAAGACAAGCAGCCCGTTCTGAAGGCGGCCCAGGAGATCCTGCCGCAACTGGAGAATGAAACAGCGTTCGACGAGGCCCGCGCGGAACTGGCCTCGATTCTGCCGGAGATCGCCGAGGGATTCTCGCAGCCGGCCAGGCTCGAACAGGACATGGCCAAGGCCCAGACGCTGGTGGACCTGGCCGGGGAGGCGATCAAGCTGGTCAACAATCCGGCCTATATCCCCACCTCGCTTCGCAAGAGCGTCGAGTCGCGGATCGAGAAAATCCAGGAAGACATCGAACTGGCCAGACGGAACATCAACCAGAACAAGCGTTTGGAGGAGGCGGTCGCCGAGATCGGCCAGGCCGCCGGCGGCGGCGACACGCAGCGGGCTTACGAGGTCCGCCGCCAGTTGCTGGCGGAGTATCCCGGCTTGGAGCAGAACGCCCGCTTGGTGCAAGCGGTGGGGGAGATCACCCAGCGCGAGCGCGGCCTGGTCAAGGTGGAGAACGAGGCCGTTAACGCGGCGACGGAGGATCACCAGTTGGCCTCCGAATTCCGCGTGGCTTTGGCCAGTCGGCGGGGGACGGGCAAGCCCGGCAGCGAGGCGCAGATGGTGTGTTTTCAGGCCCGCGGCGCGGTGTACGGATTGCAGGCGGCGACGGGACAGTTGAAGTGGCGCCGCGCGGTAGGCGCCGACACGCTGGCCAACCCACAACCGTTGTCTCGCCAGCCCGGCGCGGACGTCCTCGCCATCGACGGGCGCCGTCAGGAACTGCTTCGGCTGAAGGGCGCCAGCGGCCAGTTGGTCTGGCGGACGCCGATCGGCGAAGCCTTTGCGGAACCGGTCCTCCAAGGCTCAAAGATCCTCGTGGCGACCCAGGGCGGGCGCCTCCTGGAGATCGACGCCGAGACGGGCAACGCAACGCGTCGCGTCCGGATTCCGCAGAAACTGCACGTCGGTCCCGGAGTCAGCGACAAAGGGCATTTGTACCAGGTCGGCGAGCACTCGAATTTGTATCTCCTGGACGAAGCGACGCTGGAATGCAAGGAAGTCTACTACTTGGGCCACAAACCCGGCACCGTGGCCGCTCCGCCGGTGATGGCTTTGGGCCACTTGTTCATCGCCGAAAACAGCGGCGAGGCTTACAGCGATTTGCACGTGCTGGCGACGGACGCCAACGGGCTGTCTCCCCAACCGGCGTTAAAGCCGATCCGCCTGGCAGGCCGTGTGCTGGTGCCGCTGATCCAGACGGCTGCGCGCGTGATCGTGGTGACGGATTTGGGAGCCATTCGCGTGCTGGAGGTCAACACGGCCAACGCCAAGCAACCCGTGGCGGACGTGGTGGAACCCGTGGTGGCCTCCTACAAATCGCCGGTGACCGGCTATCCGGTCTTCGATGGCGGCCGGTTGTGGGTGGGCAACGACCGCTTCACCAAATACGACGTCCAGACTTCGCGGAACCGCCTGAGCCGCGTCTGGATCAAGGACGAGCGGGACGCGTTTGTGGCCCCGCCCCAGGTGATCGGCGACACCCTGTACCATCTCCGGCGCCGGAAGGATTCACCCGCCTTTACGGCCGCCGCGATCCAGGGCGACGACGGCAAGATCCTGTGGGAGGTCGACCTGGCCGTGCCTGCCTCGCTGCTGGCGGTGGACATGGAGCGAAAGCGGGTGCATTCCATCTCGGCGCAGGCCGAGTTGTTTGAGATCACGCCGGAAACCTTCCAGGCGGGCGTCGTCGATCAAGCCGCCTGTGCGGCTGGCGGGACCGCGCGCGGCAAACCGTTCACCGAGGTCCAGGCGATGGACGCGGGACGCTGGATCCTCGGCAGTCCCCAGGATCGCGGGCGGGTGGTGATCTACGATCCCCAGGCGGCTGCGCCCAGCGGTCGTCTGCGGGAACTGCCGCTCAAGGCGGCCGGCACGACTCCCGTGACCGCCGCGCCGGTGTATGGCCTCGGCGGGCTGATCGTGCCGCTGGACAACGGCCAGGTCCTGCTGCTCGATGCGGCCACGGGCGACAACAAGTTCTTGCCCTTCCAGCCGCCCGTGGAAGCGGGCAGCAAGGTCGTCTGGCGCGAAGCGGCGGCGGTGGGCGCGGAGCGGAGCGAATTCGTGATCGCCGACGACCGGAGAAAGCTGTTCCGCGTCGGCGTCAAGGATCAGCCTCAGCCGCATTTGGAGGCGTTGTCGCAAGCCCAACTGGAGGTGGACCTCGTTTCGTCCTTGGCTGCCGCCGGCGATGCGGTGTACGGCGTCACGCGGGGTCCGAACAGCGACACCATCTTGTCCTTTGCCGCCGCCGATCTGGCGGCGGGCAAACAGTGGCCTGCCGAAGGCCGAGTGACGTGGGGGCCCGAGCCGTGGGAGGATTTGGTGCTCCTCGCTACGGACCAGCAAACACTGATGGCCTTTGAAACCGGTCAGAAACGGCGTTGGACCAGCCCATTGGCCTACGGACCGCTGGTCGGCCGTCCGTTGCGCGTCGACGGCAATCTGGTGCTGGCCTCCTTGTCGGGAACGGTCTGGATGATCTCCGGGCTGGATGGCAAGGAGTTGGCCAAGGCTGACGCCGGTGAACCACTCGGCGCCGGACCCGTCGCCTTTGGCACGCGGCTTCTGCTGTGTGCGGCCGACGGTACGCTGTTGGTGGTTCGCACTCCGCAGTGAGTGACCGGCTTCTGGCGTTCGAGCGCGGCCAACGCCCGCGTCATCCGCCGAACAAGCCGGCTTGCCGTGCAACGGTGACGGGCTTGGGCGGCACTTTTCGCGGTGTTTTTTGGCGGTACTTTAAGGCCTCCGTCTACTGGAATACTCGGAGGCAAAGTATTACAATCGGGGTTTGCCGCCGCATCGCGGGCAGCGTGATTTGCGTGCGGTGAACGAACCTGGGAGACGTGATTGACGGGGACATTGACGCCAATGGTTTCGTGCCGAAACCCGGCAGTATTCAGTGCGTACGACTTTGTTTTGTTTTTTCATTTGTGTTAAGCGAGTGGCTGGCAGTGGCTGGCGGGAGGTGACGCATGAGATCAATTTCAAGGCGACGCAGTCGTGAAAGTGCGGCGAGTGCCGCCTTTACACTTGTGGAATTGTTAGTGGTGATCGCCATCATTGGCATCTTGGTCGCGTTGCTATTGCCGGCGATTCAGGCCGCACGCGAAGCCGTCCGCCGCACGCAGTGCAGCAACAACGAGAAGCAGTTGGCGCTGGCGCTGCAGAACTATCACGACGTCCACAAGTGTTTTCCGCCCAACGCCATGCCGCCCTTTGCGGGCGCGACGCATCGTCAGGCTTCGTGGTTTGTGAGGATTTTGCCCTACCTGGAACAGGGGCCCGCCTACAATCAAGTGAGCTTCAGCGGGGTGGATTGGACCCTGCAGCACGGGGTTTATCCGCATTGGGAGGTGATGCAAGACCTCCGGGTCAGTTCCCTCAACTGCCCTTCCAGCCCGATGCCCAGGGAGGCCGCTCAGGACACCCGGGGGCGGACTCCCGGAGCGCCTGGGACGATCTACTTGCAGTTGGTCAACTACGTCGGTGTCGGCGGCACGTACCTGCGCGGCAGCGACTTGGCCGATTATCCCTCGCCGAGTCTCGCTGGATATGCGGGCGGGAGGACGTCGTTCAACGGCATGATTGTGTATTCCGGGCCGGGCCGCCCGGCGGCCTCCATGGCGGACATCGCCGACGGGACCAGCAATACCTTCGGCGTCGGCGAACAATCCGACTTCTATTACGAAGCCGACGGCACCAAACGGGATTGGCGGGCTTGCAATCACGACGGCCGATCCTGGTCCTGCGGAGCCGGAGGCGAGACGGATTGGTGGCTGAACACGACCATCGTGCGCTACCCCATCAACTGGAATGGCACGGCCACCGAGGCCAATGCCGGTTACCGGCGTCACACCATCATCCGTTCGGCCCACCCCGGCGGCGCTAACCTCGCGCTGGCGGACGGTTCCGTGCGGTTCGTTTCGGACGCGGTTGACTTCACCACATTTATCCGCCTGTGCGACCGCGAAGACAGGCAATCCGTTGGCAGTTACTAGTGCTGTGTCCACCAGCGGCTGAGGGATCGTGGGGCGGATTTTCGTCCGCCCTTCGTCATATCCGGCCGGACAGACAGTCCGGCCAGACACGGCACCGTTGTTACAGAGAGAAGTTGTTGTATGAAGAGGAGAATTGCGGTGAACACCGAAATGGCAGGTAAGCGAACAGGGAGGCGGGTTGTCGTCTATTTGACGGCGTGGGTCGCTGTCGCGGCACTTTTGGGCTGTGGCGGGACCAGCGGACCGGAATTGGGAAAGGTCAAGGGCACCGTGACTCAGAAGGGCAAGCCGCTGGCTGACGTCGATGTGATGTTTCTGCCGGAGCGGGGCGCACCGTCCTCTGCCAAAACCGACGCGGCGGGCAACTTCGAACTCAAATTCAACGACGGCCGGCCGGGAGCCGTGCCGGGCAAGCATCAGGTTCTGATTACGATTCCCGGCACCGAGTTGCCGCCGCCGACCGGCGACGAGCAGATGCCGGAGGTCGTGAAGCCTCCGGTCGAGTTCCGCAAACAGGTGGAAGTCTCGGCGTCGGGCGAGAACGATCTCAAAATCGAAGTCGAAGAATAGTCCCGGC
>Ga0209510_1003353_pt1 | contig 15214 bp, 10 predicted proteins | sample BiotimSIPDNA_FD_185749 | JGI IMG/M metagenome (GOLD analysis project Ga0209510, IMG submission 185749) | Anaerobic biogas reactor microbial communites from Washington, USA - Biogas_R1 time_0 SIP DNA (SPAdes) (version 2) | ecosystem: Engineered > Bioreactor > Anaerobic > Unclassified | place... | reverse complement strand
ACCGCCTGGACTGATGAGGACAGCATCGCTCCCGATTGACCTTTTGCCCTGAATGCCTCAATCTCGGCAATCGTCTCAGCCAGGACGGCGATATGCTCCGGTCGCGTGCCGCAACACCCCCCAACAATGCGAACACCATTCCTGGCGACATAGCCTGCCAGTTGTTCAGAAAATTCGTCTGGGGTCATTGGGTAGACCGCCAATCCGTCGATGTTAAGCGGCAAACCAGCGTTAGGGATGACAGAAATTGGCAATGTGGATTGGGAAGTTAAATATTCGATCGATTCGCGCATATGTTCAGGACCGGTCGAGCAATTGAGACCGATCACATTCACACCCATCCCGTCCAAAATTGCAGTCACCGCGGTGATATCAGTCCCCAGCAGCATCTTGCCGTTTACATCCAGCGTAACCTGAGCCTGGATCGGCAGCCAGCGCTGCTCTTCGGCAAACGCCTGGCGGATGCCATTGATTGCAGCCTTCACTTCCAAAATATCATTCGAAGTTTCGATCAGCAGCAGATCAACCCCACCCCGGATCAGACCGACCGCCTGCTCACGAAAAATGTCTGTCAATTCGTCAAAGCTGATGTCAGACATTTCAGGGTCATCGGTTGAGATCAGCTTACCGGAAGGTCCCATCGAGCCAGCCACGAAGCGTGGTTTTTCAGGCGTAAAGAATTCGTTCGCGGCTTGTCTCGCAAGGCTGGCAGCCTTTTCGTTCAATTCAAGCACGTGGTCCTGCAGGTTGTAGTCGGCCAGGGTCAGGCGGTTGGAGCGAAAGGTATTGGTCTCGACCACATCCGCTCCTGCCTCAAGGAAAGCACGGTGGACACCCAGGACGACATCAGGGTTGACCAGCACAAGCGCGTCGTTGCACCCCGACAGGTGTTCGCCACCATAGTCCTTCGCGCTCAGGTTAAGCGTTTGCAGCGTGGTGCCCATCGCTCCGTCAAAGACAAGCACTCGCTTGTCGAGTGCATCCAGGTAGGCATTTTTCTTGTTCGTTGGTTTTGTGTCCATAGACCCTCACAGGTGTAAAAAAAGCCTCAACCGAGGCAGATACTCGTTGTCAATCGAAGAAAAGTTTATCACAGGATAGGTGTGCAGCGGTTTGACGTACATGAAGTTATAACAACCGTAGGGGTGGATTCAAAACGTGAGGAAGGCTGAAATTTTTAATCAGCGAAACCCACCCCATCAAAATCACGGCTAATCTTCGGTTTTCAAATTGAAATTTCTGGCATGAGTGGGTTTTTGTATTGGCGGGTTTTGAACCCGCTCTTACGAACAAAACCTCTCTCCCGCTCGATTCTTAATGTATAATTCGCCTATGCAATCAGACAATCGCCCCCAACCTTTTTCCTATTATTTACCGGCAATCCTGATCCTGCTCGCTTTGGGTGGCGGCGGGCTTTATTACACAGTCAATTACCTCCTGCCTACAGTAGGACCACGCTGGCTGCTATACTTTTGCTTGCTTTTGCTTGGAGCTGGTCTTTTCATGCCGCTGACCTGGTTTATAAACCGCCGCTTCCCTTCAACCCCCCCAGCCAGACCCAATGTGGTCATCCGCCAGGCGCTTTGGTTTGGTGTTTTTGCCGCGCTACTCGCCTGGCTGCAAATTGGTCGCGTGCTCACCTTGCCGCTCGGAACCATACTTGGGGCAGCCCTGGTTCTGATTGAATTCCTGATCCGCATGTGGGAACGCAGCCGCTGGAGCCCTGATCAAGCGGTCTGAAATGAAGCCTTTACGCCCGATTCCTTCAGTCGATTCCCTGCTTAACTTACCGACTATCTCAGGCTTGCAGCAGGAATACGGTCATGCCTGGATTGTCTCGGCCGTTCGCGAAGTTTTGGATGAGATCCGCAGCCAGGTAAGCAGCGGCGCAACAATCCCCACCGAAGAAGAAATCATTCAACGGGTTACCAACCTGCTTAAAACACAGTCGATTGCCACCCTGCAAGCAGTGATCAACGCGACAGGCGTGGTTTTGCACACCAATCTCGGTCGTGCGCCCTTGTGCCGCTCTGCCCTGGAGGCGATTGCCCAGACATCGTTGGGTTTTTCGACCCTTGAATACGACCTTTCCAGGGGGCAGCGAGGAAAACGCGATATTCATGCCGCCGATTTGCTGACCCGCTTGACCGGTGCTGAAGTTGCTTTGGTGGTCAACAACAATGCCGGTGCCGTTATGCTTGCCCTGGCTGCGCTTGCCAATCGAAAAAAAGCGGCAATCTCACGCTCGCAATTGGTAGAAATCGGTGGGGGCTTTCGCATCCCGGAGGTCATGCGCCTCTCTGGCGCAAAGCTGCTTGAAATTGGCACGACCAACCGCACCCACCTGGCAGATTATGAAAATGCCATCCAGGAGGGGGCGCAGTTGCTATTGCTGGCGCACCAATCCAATTTCAAAATCGTGGGCTTCACCAGCACTCCTTCCCTTCCCGAAATCACAGCGCTCGCCCACCGCTACGATTTACCAGTGGTATTCGACCTTGGCTCAGGTGCCCTGATCGACCCGGAAACGCTTGGGCTGGAACCCGACCTGACTGTTCAAACCGCTCTCAGGGATGGCGCCGACCTGGTCTGTTTCTCGGGCGACAAGCTCCTGGGCGGACCGCAAGCCGGCATTATCGTCGGGAAGACCAAATTAATTGAGAAAATCCGCGGTCACGCTTTTTATCGCTCACTGCGGGCGGATAAGCTCTGCCTGGCAGCGCTTTCGGCAACCCTGCTCGAATATCTCAAAGGCAGGGCAGCCGAAACAGTGCCGGTCATCGCCATGCTTTCCCGTAAAGAGGCAGACCTGCGAGCCCAGGCTGGAAGATGGCACAGTGAATTGCAAGCAGGTCAGGTGATCACAGGTGAATCCGCAATCGGCGGCGGCAGCCTGCCTGGGCAAACCTTGCCGACCTGGCTGTTAGCGGTGAAACCAAAATCAGCCCGCAAGTTCAACCAGCGCTTACGCCGTTTTGAAATACCGATCATCGCCCGCATCGAAAACGACCAGGTTTTGCTCGACCCTCGTACCGTCCTGCCTGACCAGGAAACGGTATTGTTAACTAATCTCAAAATCGCACTTTCAGAGGAATAGAATGAAAAAAGATATAGAACGATTGATCAAAGACCATAACATCGACGCTCTGTGGATCAGCGGCGCAGCCCAGCACAACCCCTCGATGGTTTATTTCACTGGCACCATTCATGTCACCGCCGCAGACCTTTTTATTATCCCCGGCAAAACGCCGATTCTTTTTCACGGCATGATGGAACGCGAAGAAGCCGCGAAAACTGGCTATGACCTGATTTCTTATACCCGCTACTCCATGCTCGATTATCTGAAACAGACTGATGGCAATATGCTCCAGGCAAATGCGCTGCGCTATAAGCAGATGTTCGAGGACATTGGTCTCACCAAGGGCAATGTGCTCTTGTATGGCAATAGAGAGATCGGTCCTTTTTACGCGCTGGTCCGCGAACTGGAGGACCTCCTGCCCGGGATTCGCTTCAAGGGCGATTATGACGATGCCATTGTCCTGGAGGCACGCGCGACCAAAGACAAACTCGAGATCGAAGAAATTCGCAAAATGGGTCATATCACCACCGGTGTCGTCGCCCGCGTGCAAAATTTTTTGAGCAGCCACAAAGTGGTTGACGAAACCTTGGTAAAAGATGATGGCAATCCATTGACGATTGGTGACGTCAAAAGCCTGATCGACCTGTGGTTGGCTGAAGCCGGCGCGGAAAACCCCGAAAGCACGATTTTTGCAATTGGCAGGGATGGCGGTCTGCCCCATAGTTCCGGCACCCCGACAGATCCGATCCAACTCGGCAAGAGCATTGTTTTCGACATCTTTCCTTGCCAGCAAGGCGGCGGTTACTATTACGACTTTACCCGCACCTGGTGCCTGGGTTATGCCCCCGAAGAGATCCAGCAGGCTTACGACCAGGTCAAAGAGGTCTATGAAAAGATTGCTGATGAACTGACCGTGGGAGTTTTGGCTTCAAAATACCAGGACCTCACTTGCGAGCTGTTCGAAGAGCTCGGTCACGAAACCATCCGTCAAAACCAGGCGGCCGAAGAAGGTTACATCCACAGCGTCGGGCATGGTTTGGGACTGAACGTCCACGAAAAGCCATGGCTCGGGCGAACATCTGACCCCGAAAATCTATTTCGAATCGGTTCGGTTTTTACCATCGAGCCCGGACTTTATTACCCCAGCAAACACTTTGGTGTCAGACTGGAAGACACCTGGTATGTCAACGAAAACGGTCAATTTGAGAAATTCGTTGACTACCCGATGGAACTGGTGGTCCCGATGAAAGGGGGATAACATGAAAACCGATTATTTACGCGTCCTGGGGATTGAAAGTTCTTGCGACGAAACCGCCGCAGCGGTAGTCGCAGGCGGTCGCGTGATCTTAAGCAATGTGATTGCCAGCCAGGTCGATCTGCACGCCCAATTTGGTGGTGTCTACCCCGAGTTGGCGTCGCGTGAACATGTGCGTGCCATTCACGCCGTGATCAGCGAAGCCCTCCAGGAAGCGCATCTCCAAATGAGCGATCTGGATGCCATCGCCGTCACACGCGGGCCCGGACTGGCTGGCTCGCTGGTGGTTGGCGTTAATATGGCGAAATCCCTGGCGCTGTCAGCTGATTTGCCGATCATAGCGGTTAATCATCTTGAGGGTCATCTATATTCTGCCTGGTTATACCCGGAAGACTCCAAACCAACGCCTGAACCAAACCTGCCCCTGGTTGCCCTGCTGGTTTCAGGCGGACACACTGAATTGGTCTTGATGAAAGACCATCTGGAGTACGAAGTGCTCGGCGGTACGGCTGACGACGCTGCAGGCGAGGCTTTTGATAAGGTCTCGCGCTTGCTCGACCTGGGCTATCCGGGTGGTCCCGCAATTCAAAAAGCTGCCCAAAGTGGAAACCCACGAGCGTTTAGCTTTCCGAAAGCCCGTATGGATGCTCCTTATGATTTTTCGTTTAGCGGGCTTAAGACGGCGGTTTTGAGAACAGTTGAAGACTTTAAGAAGTCTGGTAAAAAGTTGCCGGTTGAAGACGTGGCAGCCAGCTTCCAGCAGGCGGTGGTTGAAGCGTTGTATGAGAAAACCATCGCAGCCGCGGAAGCCTACAAAGCCAAAGATATCATCGTCGCTGGCGGAGTGAGCGCCAACCGCGCCTTGCGTGAGGCTTTCAGGGCGCAAACCGTTTTCCGTGTGCACATCCCGCACATCAAACTTTGCACAGACAACGCTGCCATGATCGCTGCTGCCGCCTACCGCCATCTCGTTGCCGGACGGACGGATACTCTGGATTTTGACGTGCAGCCAAACTGGCAATTGGTGTCAAATTCGTAGGGTCGCTCTTTTTTATGGTTTAGTCCTGGCTCAACGGTAACAATCTGGTTACATGAACCGAATGGAACAGCCAAGCCAGTTCCCAATTACAAGAGGAGTTATTATGGACGTAAAAGTCGTGTGGAAAGAAGATATGGAGTTGACCGGGCATACCGAAGGCGGGCATCAGATAACCATTGACGCTTCAGAAGCCAGCGGTGGGCACAATCGGGGTCCACTGCCAATAGCCCTGGTGGCACTTGGCACAGCCGGTTGCGCCAGTCTGGATGTTATAGCAATCCTGAGGAAGAAAAAGGTCGATTTTACAGCCTTTGAATGCCGGGTAAACGTGGAAAACCGCGAAGAACACCCACGAGTATTCACAAAAATGCATTTTGAATATATCGTCACCGGAAAAAACATCCAACAAAATGATGTTGAGCGTTCGGTTCAATTAACAGAAGAAAAGTATTGCCAGGCGGTCGCGATGATGTCTAAAACCGCCGAAATAATTCATACGATCACGATAATTGAACAATAGTTCCTGTCGGCACGGAGGAGTATTAAACCCGTCCGTACTTGTCGCAGCGACCACCGGGCAAATCGCCATCCAGCAATTCTTAATCGGACTCCCAATTTAAGGCTGCTACAACAAACAGTGGTAGGGGTGAATTCAGAACGTGAGCAAATCTAAAATTTTTTAATCAGCTAAACCCACCCCGTTGGAATCACGGTTAATTTTCGGTTTTCAATGCCTGTCCACAGTTCTTGAGCAGGGGAGGTCTGACTATGTAAACGTCTCTTGAGTGCTCACGATTGGGACCTCCCCCTACGACGTGCTTGTTCATATATCGGCTTTGCGCTTTATTAGGGTGAAAAACCATAGTTCGTTTTCACATTGAGAATTGCTGGTCGCTTTTCGCCGCAAATTACAACAAAACAGATACTGGTATAATTTTCGAAGCATGAAAAAGTGGAATTTTATTTTCTTATTCATACTTCTTAGCTTTCTGGCTGGGTGTGGAAAAGCTCCGACCGAAGTGGTCACCGAACCAACCTCTACTCCACAAACATTATCCCACGGTATCAGCGAAGTGGAAACAATCGCAACCGAACTCCCCGAGCCGACCGCCACCGAAGCGCCTCCGCTCCTCGTTTTTCCTGACCCTCCCGAGAATCGCACTCGCTACAAAATTGACCTGATCTTCAATTATTACTCTCATTTCGGTTCTGTGACCCAACAGATCACCTACACAAATAAGAGCAGCCAGCCTATGCCAGAAATCATGCTGGTGGTGCCACCGCGTAACTACCAGGATAGCTACAGCCAATATAGCCTTGGTGGTGACCTGTATGACTGGTATCGCGAAGAAGGCATTTTTACCTATATCCGTTTAACGCGTCCGCTCGAGCCCCTCGAAACCACCGTAATCAACCTCAGCTTTCGCATCTACCTTCCGCAATATCCCGGCATTTACGGTTATACCAACCAGCAAGCCAACCTTGCCGATTGGTATCCATTCATCCCACCCTATGATGAAACTGAAGGGTGGCTGGCGTACGAACGCGTTATTGATGGCTACAATACGATTGTCGGCGAGTGGATCGTCAACGAATTCAGCGATTTCGAAGTCAGCCTGACCCTGGTAAGCCATGCTGACATCATTGAGGTTGCTGCCAGCGCTCCGGCTCAAGGTGCTGACGGTAAATATACCTACAAACTCGATCATGCCAGGGCGTTCACCTTTTCTATTAGCGACAGCTACTTTGAGCATGAGGTAGTTCAGGATGGCGTCACGATACGTTCTTATGTGTTTATGAACCAGATAGAGACTGGCATCGATGTGACCGAGATTGCTGCAAAGGCATTGAAGCTCTACGGCGAAAAGCTCTACCCCTACCCGCGTGATATGGTCTCGATCGTGGTCGGTGACTTCCAGCAAAACATGGAGATGGACGGGTTAGTCATGATTAGTTTCGGAATTCTTGATTTTCATGATGGGAAACCAGAATCAGACCTGGACTATAACCTGTTTATGCTTGTCCCTCATGAATTAGCGCACCAGTGGTTTTATGGGCTAATTGGCAACAACCATGCGCTTGACCCCTGGCTTGATGAAGCCCTCGCCACTTATGCCGAGCTGCTTTATTACGAACACTACCACCCCGAAAGTGTTGACTGGTGGTGGCGGATGCGGGTTTACAAGTTCGCGCCATCGGGATATGTAGACTCGAACATCTGGATCCATGGTGGCTACGAGCCTTACATCAGCGCGGTTTACTTGCAAGGGGCGCTCTACTTGCATGAAATACGACATACCATTGGTGATGGTGCTTTCTTCGCCGCAATAAAAGACTATGCCTACGAAAATACTTTTAACCTGGTAACGAAGGAAGACTTTTTTGCCGCTTTTAGCCGTCATACCGACGTGGATCTCTCTCCGATCACCGCAAAATATTTTCAAAATCCCTAAATGGCTAAAATGCAAGAGACAGCGCACAATTTGACTTGACAGTCTCAGAGTTGCTGAGTAATATGCCAAAACGGAGTAAAAGAATGAACCAAGATAATATTCCTGAAGAAAAAGCTAATCTGGACACTGATCCAAATCTGAATAACGAGGCAAAAAAGCCACTGCTCAAGCAAACCGGTATGATCGCATCGGTTGTTATGATTGTGCTTGCCCTGGCACTGCTGTTAACCTGGGTGTTTGGCAACAATACCGATGACCATCCCGAAGCCACTCCTACGGTTAGCGCTGAGATTACCCTGAACAACCCTTTTGTCGACCATGATTACGACGCTGTGGCAACCAGCTCACCATCGCAAACGCAGGAAGCCGCCGTCACTGTGGTTCCAATTACCACCGCAACGGTCGTCCCACGCACCGAAGTAATCACGTATACGATAAAGGAAGGTGAAACGGTTGCGAGCATCGCTTCCTTCTATGGTCTCTGGCCCGAAACAATTCTATGGGCGAACCGCTACGAACTGGAAAGCGACCTACGCAACTACACCCCCGGAACGACTATCTACATCCTTCCGGTCGACGGTGTTTACCATGTGTGGTCTGCCGGGGAAGGTTTGGGGGCTGTTTCCGGCTATTATGGCGTAACCCCCGAAGATATCATCAATTATCCAGTTAACAACCTCGATCCCAATACTATCGGGAGCTACTCATCACCGAACATCCAGGCTGGCACGCGCCTGGTGGTGCCGGGAGGAACCATCCCGAACTATTTTGCCAGCGATACTTTGCTCTATTATGCTGCTTTGGAAGAATTGCAGTCTCTGCCTATGGGTAATTCTGAAACCTATCCGGCTCCGCGCACAGAGATTATTGCCTACGAGGTCCAGCCACTGGAATCTATTTTCAGTATCGCCGAAGATTTTGACCTCGAACCTCAGACCATTCTGTGGACAAACCGGTACCTGATTGGTGACACCCCCGATGGCATCTACCCCGGTCAAAAACTGATCATCCTGCCGGAAGATGGTGTGTACCATGCCTGGCTCTATGGTGAGGGGCTGAACGGTGTCTCCAGGGGTTATGGTGTCACCCCTGAAGATATACTCGAGGAACCTTTAAACGTTATTGATGTCGAAGAGATTGGCGATTTCAGCCTGCCCAAAATCAAGACCGGCACCTTTTTGTACATTCCAGGCGGGCAGGGCTCGATACCATCATGGGTGAGCGCGGTTACAGAGCCATCTGGCGGCTCGGGCTCACACCCCAATGTTTCTTACCTGGGCGGCTATGCCTGTAATTCGACCTCAACAATCTCGGGATCAGGCGTTTGGCGATTACCTACCGACACCAGCCATGTGGGCGGTTATGAATACAACCCACCAGTGCACAACGGGCTCGATTATTCCGGACGCACCGGTCATAATATTTACGCCGCAGATACCGGTGTTGTGATCTATGCCGGTTGGTCAACCCGTGGATATGGCAATACTATTGTCATCAGTCACGGAAATGGCTACCTCAGTTTGTATTCGCACCTGATGGATGGCGGTATCAATGTCTCTTGCGGTTCGATTGTCTATTCCGGCGCAATAATCGGTTACATGGGCTCCACCGGCAACAGCACTGGTCCGCATTTACACTTTGAGATCAGGTATAACGGCTCTCCAGTCAACCCACACAGTTTCGGATTGTAAACTAAACTGGTTCAAGCACAGGACGGCGCAGGAGCCGTCCTGTTTTTTTAAGTTGACGGGTTGGAGCCGGGTACTACATTTTTTCTTTCCGGTAAAATGGTAAAATCTATGCATAGGTTTTGCCATGAAACGTTTACTTGCCTTCTTCATACTTCTATCGCTGATCGTTTCTGGCTGCAATCATGCAGAACCTGCAGTAGAACTATCGACTGAAATCGCAGCAACTGAAACGCCTCTACCACCTCCGACCGCAACCAGCACACCTGAACCTACGCCGGTTCCAGAAAAGAATACCCATTACCAATTCGAAATGGAGCTGGACTACAGCCGGCACAGCGCTCAGGTCACTCAAACCATCAACTACGTCAACAAATCAAATTTTTCACTGCCCGAGCTCATGCTTGTGGTGCCTCCACGGGCTTTTCTGAATACCTACGAGCAGACAGAATTAAACGGCGACCGCCTGGCTGGCTTCACTGAAGACGGCATCCGCACCACTATCCATTTGAACCAACCACTCGAGCCCGGTCAACTCACCAGCATCAACATCAGCTACTCCCTCTCGATCCCCCAGCGCGAAGGCAGCTTTGGCTGGTCGCAGCGTCAGCTAAATTTGAATGACTGGCATCCCTTTATCCCACCGCTTTCATCTGAAGGATCCTGGATAAGCCATGACCCCTTGTTTGATTCTGCCAACCTGGTGGTTGGTGAATACATCGTCAACGAAATCGCAGATTTTGACCTGACGCTCCGTCTTGTCGAATTTTTACCCAACCTGCTGGTAGCCAGCGGTGCAAAAGCAGAGCCCCTCGCTGATGGTATGCAATATTCGCTCAAGAAAGCCCGGGAGCTGTCTTTTTCGATCTCAAACCAATTCCACCACGAACAGCTTGACCACAACGGGCTACTGATTCAGGCTTATGTCTTCCAGCATCAACGCGACAGAGCCCCAGCAATGCTGCAAATTGCCAGCCAGGCAATGGACCTCTTCAGCGAAATTTATGGACCACTCAACCTCGACCAGATCAGTTTGGTTTCAGCGGACTTCCTGCACAACATGGAGATGGATGGCTTGGTGCTGATCTCGAATCGGGTGATCGATTTTTACGACAATACCGCCGAAAACAACCTGACCATCCTCTTGCCGCACGAACTCGCGCACCAGTGGTTTTACAGCCGGGTAGGCAACGACCAGGCGATGGAGCCCTGGTTGGATGAAACCCTGGCGACCTATTCAGAATTGCTTTTTTACGAGCGTTATCATCCTGAGTTGAGCGAATGGTGGTGGGATAACCGTATCTACGCGCACCCTCATAGCGGCACTGTGAACAACAGCATTTACGATGCCGGCAGCTATGATAACTATCGTGCTTCGGTCTATCTGAACGGTGCCATTTTCATGCACGACCTGCGCCTCACCATGTCAGATCAGCCCTTCATGGCTGCGTTAAAAACCTACGTTGCCGAAAACGCATACCAAATTGCCAGCAAAGCAGATTTTTTGCAGGTTTTCCAGGCTGCGAACCCCAACGTGGATATTCCAGCGGTCTTCACGCGCTATTTTAAAGATTAATTCTGCGCAGGGATCATGCTTTGTACGTCAGACAAAACACTGGCACGAACCACCTGGCTGCCTCTGACCAGCAATCCCTGGTAGGCAGCGCTTCCCTCAACCGGCACCCAACCATTCATCATAAATGGCAAAACACTCGAGGCTGCCGGCAGCCACTGCCCGTTATACTTGCGGGCAATATGCACATGCGTGCCGGTGGCATTGCCGCCTTCACACGATGGTCGACCAACCGGATCACCCTGCTTCAGTTCCTGTCCCATCCTGACTCTGCCTTCTTCAGCCACGTGCAGGTACATTACTACCCAGCCGGTGCGTTCGTCGCCATCACCGTCGAGGTCCAGCAAAACCAGCCCTGGTCCCGTCCGTACAACTACGCCGTCGGCAACCGCGACCGCAAATTGTTCGGTGCGCACGCAGCCCTGGCTTTCGATGGGTGGTGCGAAATCAATTGCTGACCACGGTTTGCGAGTACCCCAGCCGCTGTGCGGTCCACCGGTATATGACCAAACGGTTCCCGCTCTGAAAGGCAGGATCATGTCAGGCTGCAACAGGCTGCCCGGCAGAACCGTAGTGTTTCGCCGCCAGGGGTCACCAAACAAATCAGTAAAAGTCTTCGCATACCCCTCCGGTCCGATCGCCTTGCCGTAGTCATCACTGTCATAAATAATCGAGAAGTAGTGCTGCAGCGCGGCGGTAGCAGAATTCTGCCAGGGGTCGATGTTTTCAAAGGTGCCGTTGCTGTGTTCAATGGTGGTCATTTCTCCGTTGAAATAACGATAAAAGCCGTCATTCAACAGGTCTGATACGTAAGAAATTTGCAGGTGTACGCTGCGATGATTGTTATCGAAGCTTAGAAAAGTGTCTTCGATGGATCGGTCCCGCACCGGGTTGGTGACCGCCCCGGTCTGGTACTCGACCAATGCCAGCAGCATCTTGGGGTTCAGACTAAAACTTAGTCCGTAATAATTCAATATCCCGGCTGCATCCAGGCGATTACCATCGACGCTGGCACGGTAGTTTTTGAACCACCCCGATGTGGAATCGAGAAAAGCTTTGAGATCAAAGTCAAGCAGATCAGGACCATACACGAAAGCCGCGTCAGGGATGATCTGAAATTCTGTTCCCCAGAATTCTTCGTAATAAATTGGCATCTGCATCGGGAAACCTGGCGGCAGCGTGGTAACATCTTCAGGGATCTGAGGGTTGGCTGAGAGAATTTCCTGCTCGGTGCAGCCAAAACGCAGAGCCAGCTGGTCGAGGCTGTCACCACTTTGGGCGGTGTATTCAACCAGGGTGCCAGGCTGATAAACCGGTCGTTTTGATGCGGGCGTGGCTGTCGCTTCGGGGGTAGCAGTCGCCTCTTCGGTGATTGTTTCGGGCAGAATATAGCCTGATTCCCGCTTCGGTGCGCAGCTGGTCAGGGCAATTACGATGATGGCAGCAATCGCGAAAAGGACTGATTTTTTGCTTCGATACTTCATGCTTCACACATTTTTTCGGACCAGAAAAAACTATAACATAAACCAGGAAAAGTGTTTTTGGTGCGATCGGTGCGATGGTTTTTCCGGTGTCGTGATAGTTCCTGCCTAAGCTATTGCCATTCCAATCTCTTCAGGTTGTAATTAAAAGCGGAATGAACAATCTTGCCCTTCCACTGACGAGTCCCTTCGAAACTGCTGCTCTAGAGGACCGCTTCTACCGACTAATATGCGATGCCTGAGCCCCGTAAACGCTGGCTTTTATGACTTCTTCCCCTCTCACCAGCCACCCCGCCAGGAAGTCTGAACCAGCTTTGGTCTTCCATCCGCTCATCACGAACGCAAGCGGACCTTCAGCCGGCACCCACTCGCCGTTATATTTTCTTGCGATGTGCAAATGGGTGCCTGTCGACCTGCCGCCCTCACATGAAGGATGCCCGATTTTATCTCCAGGCTCAAGCCAGGTGCCAACCGCCACACGATTGACTTCAGCAACGTGCAAATAAATGATGTTCCATCCAGTTTGCTCGTAACCGTCGCCATCCATATCAACCACCACGGTGCCATCTTCTGAACGCACCACCAACCCCGGTCCTGCCGAGGTGACCCAGGTCCAGTTGGTATGGCAACCAACTTCAGCTGCGGGTGGCGCGAAGTCGAGCGCAGCGCGTACGTCAGCAGCACCCCAGGCAGCATGCGGACCAACGGTGTAAGACCAGGTGATTCCGGGTTCAAAGGGTAATAACAATTCCGGCTGCAGCACATCGGTCGTGAACAACGGCTCGTACTCCTGGGCGATCAACCAGGGGTCGCCAAACATGCCTTCATAAGTCGCCAGGAAACCATTTTCGCCATACAAAACATTTGACCAGTCCTCAAAACGATACAAACCGGCAAAAAATTGCATCAAACCGACACTGCCGCAGTTCAATTCTGCTGCCAGGCGCAGTTCCCATCCGTTTAAAAATTCTGCGGTCACAACAGTGCCTTCGCGCCAGCCGTAATACCCGCTCTCAACGACACCAGCAGCCGCAACCAATTGGTGGTAAAGACCAGCAGCATCAATTTCAATTCCCAAGGGATAATATCTGTCAAAATCGTTGGTCGGACCACTGCCGTAGACCCAGCCAGACCGAAATTCCAACAATGCCAGCAGCAAACGGGGGTGAATGGCATATTCCATCGCCACCTTATCGATAATTTGACCGCTGTCCAACCTACCGTTGGCATAGACAAGTTCGCTGTAGCCAGCCAGATAACCACCAGCCTGTTCGATAAACGCTCTGGTATCGAAACCGATTGAAGATGGTGAATTGACCACTTCGCTGTCGGGAAATAGTTTCAAATTCGAACTGGTCTGCTCAAGTCGGTTTGGAATCAGCAATAACTGCCCTTCCGGGATAAAACCTTCCTCCGGCAGTGGTGTCGTCGAAGTGATCTCGCTGGCTTCCACCGCAAACCTGACTGCCAGCACACCGATGCTGTCACCGCTTTGGGCGTAATACAGGATCGGCGCGCTCTCTTCATATTGGATCAGGTGTGCCTGCGTGGGGATGTTCGCTATAACCAGCGGGTCAAGTGCCTCGTGGCTTTCTGGTGTGACCTCAATGACCGCTTCTTCTTCCTGCTCAGACGGTATGATTACTGCCAGGTCTGCCGGATCAGGCTGCGGTTCAAACGGGTCCCGCCTCTGCTCAACGGGCTGCGCTGCTACGTTTTTGGATTCAAAGTCGATCAGGTCAGACGTTGTCACGAATACGACCAGGGCAAGCAAAATGATGATTAGCCCCGCTGTCAGGGTTAATTGTTTTCGCTTTCGTTGTAGTTTGCCCAGGCGTTTATCTCTCGGATCATGGATTGCTGATCGAGTTGATCTCTGAGCGACCATTATAGGCTTCAACTGTGACACCGTCTCTTGTCAAACTCCCGTCGTAAACAGTTCCGTAACTTCTGGTGACCCACCCCCCTAAATTGAAGGGGATTTCACCGCCGGCGTCGATCCAAACTCCGTTGTAGCGCCTGGCAATGTGAAAGTGAGTCCCGTTTGTGACCCCACCCTGGCAGGATGAGATCCCAATTACATCTCCTGTTGCAACTCTCGTGCCCGCAGCGATCCTGCCGGCATCCGCGATGTGGAAGTAGTTTAGTGTCCAGCCTGTTTGTTCATAGCCGTCGTCATCCAGGTCAATCACCACTGCCGCGTCCCCCGAACGCACCACGATGCCATCTGCTGCTGCCAGCACCGGCGCGTCACTTGGGTAGCAGCCATAATCATCGACATCGCCGGGGGGAGCAAAATCGAGCGCCGCCCAAGCACTACCGCTGCCCCAAGCCCAGTGTGGTCCGGAAGTAAACAACCATACATCGCCATCGGCAATTGGCAGGATGAATTCTGGCTGCGCCAGATCATCAGGAAGCAGAGGGTCGATTGAAAACGCGAAGGGATAACCGAATAACCGGTTATAGGTGTCGTAAAAACCGTCCTCAGACACAGTCTGTTTCCAGGCTGGCTTGCCCTGGATCAGGCTGAAAAGATGCTGCAAGCCAGCAGTACCGGCGTTGATGGAAGCGTCGATGCGCATCACCTCGCCATCTGCCAGGGTCCAAACCGCCAAGAGGGATTCTTGCCACAACCCTGAACCCCTT
>Ga0209510_1003352_pt1 | contig 15216 bp, 11 predicted proteins | sample BiotimSIPDNA_FD_185749 | JGI IMG/M metagenome (GOLD analysis project Ga0209510, IMG submission 185749) | Anaerobic biogas reactor microbial communites from Washington, USA - Biogas_R1 time_0 SIP DNA (SPAdes) (version 2) | ecosystem: Engineered > Bioreactor > Anaerobic > Unclassified | place... | reverse complement strand
AAAGGGTGAGGGGATCATATCTACGTTGCTGGATCTTGTCCAAAGGGCGAAACCGGATTCACCCTCACCTTCCTGATCGATGTTACTCAATTATCCTGCCTTTCTGATTCTTAAATATACAAGGGCGCAATTGGAAGCGTTGAAAACTCTGTCCTTCGCTCGCGTTCCCCGCTTCCAATTCGCCGAAATGAACATAACAACGCTCCTCGATGGCGGATTGGGGACTTTTCAATAGCATTTCCACGCAGAATGAAACATTCAATTGGCGGATTGGGGACGGTCAAATGGAATCAAAGTATTGGGACCTGTCGTCCCCAATCGCGCCCTACCGCAGGGACCAAATTGCCCTCTTCGTAAGCGCCTGCCCCCGCTGTACGGTTGGGGTATGTGCCCGCAGGGTATCACTCCATCCGCTTCCATCGTCGGGTTGAGGACGGTCAAATGGATCCGCACCCAACAACAAAAAATGCGTCCAATATGATCCGTAAATTTTTGAAGGGCGAAACTGATTGCCCTTCAGGGTAAAGTGCCCTTTAGGGCATTGGAAGCGATTAAAATGCCATCGCTTGGATAGCTTGGTCGCTTCTAATTTACCGTATTCGAAGTATCAACGACCTTTACACATCAATACCTGCCCGTAAAGCATCACAGATTAGTTACTTATCATCTAGAACAACGGGTACCAACCAACGTCATCCAAGAATTCTGTTGTATAATAAATAAACACCCTTTACAACCTATTTAAGGAGTATAAAATGAAAACCAAAAAACACTTAATAAGCACTGTATTGGCGCTTAGTCTGCTTTTTCTATTGCTGTCGCAGCAACAAAACGCCATTGCGCAGCCAGCAAATACCGGTTTTTCAGACGAGGGATCAACCAGCTTTGACGGCGGCGCCCCGATATTGACACCGTCGGTCCCGGTAAGGATGAATCCAAAGCCATAATTAATTCCAATGTTCAGGTCGTTGCCATTGCCGGCTGGTATTTCGTCCCTGCCCGGGTGGAATGTCCTATGTACAATTGGTTTTATGGAGCTATTGGTCCCTCAGATGATCCACCATTAAGTAGTGGTTGTTATCTCACTTTTCCGGTGCTTTTACCATCTGGAACAAAAATCACACGCATTGACTTAAACTATTACGATATCTCACTATCCTTAGATATTCAATTGTCACTCCGCAGGAGCCCGTATGAGGCTTCGGGAGAGGAAAACATTGTTACTATCACATCCGGGACTTCGTCTGGCGCTGGTTATACTTACGCGGATATTGATCATGTTATTGAACGACATTACAGTTACCATCTGATGGTATACTTCCCGTTAGGATCAGATGCGGATATTACAAGGCTGAATAGTGTGGAAGTCTATTATCAATCCTCCAGCATTTTTGGTCAAGCGCTTCCAATGATTCAAAGACCATAAACGCTGTTTCATTGGTTTTCAACCAGAACGTGTCCATTTATACGTCCTGGTTGTCGTTGATTGATCAAGTGCCATATGCCAGGATCCTGGTCCAACCAACAGGGCATGATTGAGGGCGATAAGGTCTTAATATTTTCTCACAGTTGACCGTTCCCAACCCGCCAACGTGGACCATCCGTGTGTTTACTGCGGCAGTTAGTTGTTTATTGGTATGGATAAGCAGGACGGCGATTAAGCGATGAGAAAGCGATAAGACAATTAATAAATCACAAATCTCACTTTCGGCGGGTTGGAAGCGATATCTGCATATCTATCATGCAGATGTCTTTCCCGCTTCCAACCTCGCCCTTGTATGTCTCCGTACTTGTCCATAAAATGGATGCGGATGGACTGTTTCCCGGTTTCGCGGGTACACGAGCCGATCCGTACAAGGGGATACGCGTCCGCTGATTTTCGGCCTTCCCTTCAGGGGAAGGGGAACCGCTTGCGGTGGATGAGGGTTAATGAGCTTACTTTGGGTCTTTTAATGCGCTAAAGAACAAACCATAACGAACGACACGATGCAGAGTTTCAAAGGGGTTGTATGGCAGGGGCACAGCGTACCGTGCCCAAGAAAATCGGGGATTTTTGTGTATCTCCGTACTTATCCATAAAATGGATGCGGATGGAGCATTTGCGGGCACTCACCCTTACTGTACGAATGGGCTTTAGTCCATCCGCAGTGGTACTGTTGTGGATCGTATATTCCGATTCAACAAAATCTGGAAAAGCATCCCATTTTAGTGGCTGTGCAGAAGCCAGCCACTCCCTTTGCTTCCCTCTCCAAGGGGTTATTAGTTCTTTATAATGACAGAAAAAGAATAAGATGCGATTACCCTGCGTCTGTAGACCTGTGTCTGTAGAACTTGACAAAACAGGCAAACGCCTTGACAATTAACCTCCAATAGAACCCAGTCTGCCGATAGACTTGGAGGAAAAATGACAAGAAACAAAATCATTAAGTTATTGCTGGGGCTCAGTGCGGCTGTTTTGGTATTGAGCGCTTGCGGTCCGCGGGTGAGCACGCCCAGCCCGGATCAGATGAAAACTTATGTTGCCGAAACGATCGCGTTTCAATTGACCCGGACTGAAATCGCGCGTCCCAGCGAGACCCCTACTCCAACGCTCGCACCCTCCCCTACCCAGCCTCTCCCAACAGAGACTCCCATCGTTCCGACCGCAGTGATCGGGCAGCCCACCAGCACGAGTATCGCCGCCGCCACTGCCACCCCGCCGCCAGCGCAATCAGGCGCGGATGCCGGTGTATGGACTTTCAGCAATCCAGCCGACGGCGCGAATGTCCAGGCTGGCGGAAAATTCACCGTGGTCGTCACCCTGATGAATACCGGAACGACCACCTGGAATACCAACTACTACATCATGCACACGGATGGTCCTGCGATGGGGGCTTCCACAAAAATCAAGATGCCCTATGACGTTCCGCCGAACATGAGCGTTCAGATCACGATCGAATTCACCGCACCAGCAGAGACCGGCACGGTTAAAAGCAGTTGGATGATCGTCAATCCTAATGACGTTGGATTCGCCGTCTTCTGGTTTGAATACAACATCGTCTAAAGCAGGTTTTTATGCCGCTTGAGGAATGGATCAAAGCCGAGGCGTTCAGTCTCGGCTTTGTGCTATGTGGCTTCAGCCGGGCAGGACCGCCGCCTCACCATGAGGCGTATCTCGGCTGGATCAAAGCCGGTTACCACGGCGGGATGGCATACTTGGCGCGCCCAAGCGGCATCGAAGCCCGCGGTGACCCCACCAGGCTGCTGCCCGGCTGCCGAACGGTCATCAGTCTTGCCGCCTCCTACCCCGTGCCCTCTTCCGCCGGAGAGCCCGGGCAGCATCAGGGCAGGATCGCCGCCTATGCCCTTCTGCCCGACTATCATCAGGTGCTCAAAGACCGCGCGGAAGTCCTCGCCCAAAGCATCGCCAAAGAGATTGACCAGCCTTTGAGGCACTTGGTCTGCGTGGACACCGCTCCCATCCTTGAAAAAGACTACGCGCAGCTTTCAGGCCTGGGCTGGATCGCCCGCAACTCCTGCCTGACCTCCCGTGTGTATGGCTCCCGGCTCTTCCTTTGTGAGCTTTTGGTAGATCTGCCGCTCGCGCCGGACATGCCACTGAAAGAAAACGGCTGCGCCGATTGCGACCTCTGCCTGCGAGCCTGCCCGACCAAAGCCATCCTCCCCAACCGCAGCATCGACGCCCGCCGCTGCATTTCCTGCCTTACGATCGAACACCGCGGACCCATCCTCACCGCTTTCCGTCCGCTGATCGGGCAGCGCCTATTCGGCTGCGACACATGCCAGGCAGTCTGCCCCTTCAACCGCGGGGCTCCTCACCCCACAGTGCTTTTTGATCCCACCTTGGCTTTGGATCCGCATCCGGACCTGCTCGAATCCCTTTTGCTAACAGAGAAGGAATTTAAAGCCCGCTATGCCCACACGCCCGTCCTGAGGACAAAACTTCAGGGCTTCCGCCGCAATGCCGCGATCGCCCTGGGCAACAGCCGCCTCGAGGAATCCCTGCCCGCGCTGAGGCGCTGCGCCGCAGATGAGCCGGATGAGGTCGTGCGCGAAGCGGCACAATGGGCGCTCTCCAGGTTCTGAAACTGCCTAAACCACCTTCTTTGTGGCATAATTAATCAAAATCTGAGCATTGAGGAGAAGTTATGCAAACGTTGCATGTTGTTTCTCACACCCACTGGGACCGCGAATGGTATAAGACCTTCCAGCAGTTCCGCCTGCAACTGGTCCACCTCGTGGATAAACTCCTGACCATCCTGGACCAAAACCCGGAGTATCTGCATTTTATGCTGGACGGGCAGACGATCGTCCTCGAGGATTATCTGCAAGTCCGCATGGCAAACCTGCCCCGCCTGCAGCAGTATATCCAGGAAAAACGCATCCTGATCGGTCCCTGGTATATCCTTCCCGACGAATTTCTGGTTTCTCCGGAAGCGATCGTGCGCAATCTGCTGGTTGGGAAGGACATCTGCCAGCTCTTTGGACAGCGCATGATGGTCGGCTATATCCCCGACCCCTTCGGGCATCTTTCGCAACTGCCGCAGATATTTAACGGTTTCCACATGGACACCGCCTGCCTCTGGCGCGGCGTGCCGGAAGGCTCGCCCACGCTGCTCACCTGGGTCGCTCCGGATGGCTCCAGTGTGCTGCTAGCGCATCTTTACAACGGCTACGGCAATGCAGCCGATTGGCCAGCCGCAGACCTGGAGCAATCGCTCCGCGCGCTCGATGCCAAAGCCGACAGGCTGCAGCCCTACAATCCCTGTTCGCACACCCTGATGATGCGCGGCAGTGACCACCTTGAGCCTCGCCCCGAACTGCCGGAACACCTGCGCTACTTTAATGAACACAATCAATCCAACCGCGAAGCCATCCATTCCACTCTACCGGCTTACCTGGCTGCGGTCACGGAGGAAATCGCCGCCCAAAACATCGCCCTCCAGACCATCCGGGGCGAACTGCGCGATCCAAAAAAGGCGCACATGCTGCCGGCGGTGCTTTCCGCCCGGATGTGGATCAAACAGCGCAATCACTATTCGCAAAACCTGCTCGAACGCTGGGTGGAGCCATTCACGACCTGGGCGGAATTGCAAACCCGCGGCGCGAACGCCTTCACCCCGCCCACCAGCCCTCAAACCACCAGCCGCATCGATGACCCCGGTTCGGTGGTGCACCAAGCCTGGAAGCTGCTCCTCAGCAACCACCCGCACGACTCCATCTGCGGCTGTTCGATTGATGCCACCCACGATGACATGATCAGCCGTTTTGACCAGGTGGATCAGATCGGCGAAGAGCTCACGAAACAATCGCTGGACGCTCTCCAGGTCGCGATCAACACCGCCTCCAGCGGAGAACATGGTGAGTTTGCCGCGCTGACGGTCTTCAACGCCTCGCCGTACCGCCACAGCGGCATCATCAACACCTCAGTGGACCTGCCCTCCGGCGCGCAGTCCCTGCAGGTAGTCGATGCCGATGGCAAGCCGATCGAAGCGGATTACTTCTTCAGGGAACGCGATTTCGTGGAATCCAACGTCTACCCCATCCGGGAGCTTATGGGGCTCCTGCAGGGGGCGTCTGAGTCCGGGCACGGCGGCAAGACGCTCGTGCGTGCCAAACTGACCGATGAAAACGGAATGCCCTGCATCGAAGCTGAGTTTTCGACGCTGACTGCGCCGGACCCCGAGGCGCTTTCTGGCGCTTTTGGTCAGGTGATGGCGCTGATATCTGGATCCGATCCGGAAAGGCTCGTGCGCGTGAAGGTCTTTGATGTTCCTTTCGCCTCCCTGGACCTCTTCGCGGAGGACATTCCCGCCATGGGCTACCGCACCTATTGGATTTGCGCCTCCCAGGAGCCAGCCAATTCGCCCGCGGAACCTGAGGAAGAACTGGATGACTTCATTTCCAACCAGTTCCTGGAGATCCGCGCGGTGGATGAGAGCGGAGCGCTCAGGCTCAAAGACCTCTGCAGCGGGCAGGTATATGAAGGGCTCTGCCAGATCGTGGACGTGGGAGACCGCGGTGACGAATACAACTTTACGCCTCCCGAGCACGACCGCCTGATCCAGCCCGCGCTGATTTCCGCTTCCACTTACAAAACCAGTCTCTACGAGACGCTCATCCTCGACCTGCGGCTCGACCTGCCCGTCTCGCTGACAGAATCGCGCGACAGCCGCGAAGAGGAATGCGTCGCGCATGACCTCGAGGTTTTCATCACGCTTGTCAAAGGCATGCCGCAGGCGGAGGTTCAGGTTTACTTTGAAAACCAGGCGCTCGACCACCGCCTTGGGGTCCGCTTCAACACCGGTCTGAAGGTAAACACCGCCCGCTACGATGGACACTACGATATCATCACCCGTCCCATCGACCTGCCGAAAGCCGAGGGCAATTGGCGCGAACTCCCCCGCCCCGAAGCTCCTCAGCGCAGTTTTGTGGACGTGAGCGACGAAAAAGGCGGACTAATGATCGCCAACCGCGGTTTGCCCGAAGCGGCGGTTTTGCGCGATGAGGACGGCGCGGCGGTCATCGACCTCACCCTGCTGCGCTCCGTCGGCTGGCTGAGCCGCGATGACCTCTGGAACCGGGTCGGGCACGCGGGTCCCGCCATGCTCACCCCCGACGCGCAGGAATTGCGTCCCTATTCCTTTGACTTCTGCATCATTCCGCACGGACCGGATTTCTTCGAGGCAGTCAAACTCGCGCAGTCCTACCAAACCGACCTGGATGTCAGAACCTCGGCGCTCCATCCCGGCGATCTGCCCTCTGAGAGTGGCATGGTGGAGGTCTCGCATGCTGAATTCATGATCACCGCGCTCAAGGAAGCCGAAGATGAAAGCGGTTGGGTCCTGCGCGGCGTCAACCTGGCGGAGGAGCCCATTTCGCTGCGCGTAAAGCCCAATATGCTCAGCCGTTCCGCGCACCTTGTCCGCCTGGATGAAAGCCTGCTGCAAGACCTGGTGCAGCAGCTCGATGGCAGCGTGGAACTTGAAGTGCCTTCCAAGCGGGTGATCAGCATCCTGTTTAAGATCACGGATTGAGGGTCTGCGTTTGGCACAGGCGGATTTCACTATCGGCGATATCCCCATCCATGGACGTCTGATTCTGGCGCCCATGGATGGGATTTCAGACGCGGCTTTCCGCCTGCTCACCCGCCGGCTCGGGTCTGCCTATTCGGTCTCGGAATTCATCAACACGCTCGACTACGCCAACCAGAAAAACTACCAAAAAAAACGCCTTCTCGCGCGCCAGGAGGAGCGCCCCTTTGCCGCGCAGCTTCTCGATAATGACGCGGTGCGCATGGCGGAGTGCGCTGCCCGCATCGAGGAGGAATTCCACCCCGACATCATCGATATCAACATGGGCTGCGCTGCCAAGAGCGTGGCTGGGCGCGGAGCCGGCGTGGGAATGATGCGCGACCCCCAATTGGTACGGGACGCTGTCGCGGCGGTTTCGCGGGCGGTTAAAGTGCCAGTCACCGTCAAAATGAGGCTGGGCTGGGACAGCGCGTCGCTGAACTTCCTCGAGATAGCCAGCCTCGCAGCCGAAAACGGCGCCAAAGCGCTCGCCCTGCACGGGCGCACCGGCAAGATTTCTTTCCACAAACCCGCCCAATGGCAGCCGATCGCCGAATTGAAACGCGCATTTGAAAAGCTCCCTGTGATCGGTAATGGCGACGTCTGCACTCCTGCTGACGCCCGCCGCATGCTCGAACAAACCGGCTGCGACGCGGTCATGATCGGACGGGCAGCCAAAGCCAATCCCTGGATTTTTTCCTGGCGCAGCCGCGAAGAAGTCCCCATTCAGGAAGTTGCTGAAACCGCCATCTGGCAGCTTGGCGATATGCTTGCGTCTGACCCTGAAAACGCTGTCCTGCCTTTCCGAAAATACCTCAAAGCTTATCTGGAGCCCAGTCATCTCCCGCGTGAAACCATGCGGACCCTGCTCACATGCCCGGACCCAACCCGCCTGCTGGCATTGATGAACGAGATCTTCAGGGAATTGGGCGCGACCCTTCCATAAAATTCCTGCGTTTTGTCTGCTGTCCCGGGGTAAAATTAGGCATCATCACCGAACGAGGAGTCATTCGATTAACATGAACCAACCTTCCGCAGAAAAGATGTACAAAAGCGCTGTCCATGCCTGGACGATGTACGACTGGGCAAACTCAGCTTTCGCCACCACCATCATGGGAGCGATCCTGCCGACCTACTTCGCCGGCTACGTTGCCCAGGGGCATTCCGTTCCCATCTGGGGCAATGCCGTGGCGATCGGCAGCCTGATCGCCGCCCTGCTCAGCCCCATTCTCGGCGGCATCGCGGACTTCAAGGCTTCTAAAAAGCTCTTTCTCGGGCTCTTCGCAGCCCTGGGTATCATCAGCACCGCCCTGCTCTTCTTCGTCACCGGTCCGCAGCATCAGACCCTCTGCATCCTCCTTTACATCTTAGGGACGATCGGGTTCGCGGGCTCACTAGTCTTCTACGATTCGCTGCTGCCGCATGTGGCAAAACCTGAAGACATCGACCGGGTTTCCTCGCGGGGTTACGCCCTCGGCTATATCGGCGGCGGATTGCTGCTGCTGGTCAACATCCTGATGATCTACTTCGGACCTAAAATGCTGCCAAACATGCCCGAAGAGCAAGCCACGCAACTGATGATGCGCCTCAGCCTCGCCAGCGTTGCTGTTTGGTGGGCGGTCTTTTCTATCCCGATCTTCCGCAAAGTAGCCGAGCCAGCCGCCATGGCGGAAGAAACCGAGCTCGGGCAGAGCGGGGTGATCGTGAGCTTGAAACGTCTCGGCAAGACTTTCCGCGATATCCGCGATTACAAGGACCTCTTTTGGTTTTTGCTGACCTTCATGGTCTACTCCAACGGCATCGGCACCATCATCACGATGGCAGCCGCCTTCGCCACTGATCTGGGCTTCAGCACCATGACCGTGCTTGGCACTTTCCTGATGGTACAGTTTGTTGCCGCCCCGTTTGCGCTGCTCTTCGGCAAACTCGGCACCACTCTCGGCAACAAAAAAGCGATCACAATCAGCCTGATCATTTACACTATTGTGGCAGTGGTGGGCTACTTCATGAGCAAAGACTGGCATATGTTCCTGCTGGGCTTTGGCGTTGCCACGGTGCAGGGTGGCAGCCAGGCTTTGAGCCGCTCGCTGATAGGTAAGTTGATGCCAAAGAGCAAAAGCGCGGAGTTTTTCGGCTTTTTCAGCGTCTCCGAGAAGTTCAATACCATCCTGGGTCCGATCATCATGGCAGTAGTCACAAAACTCACCAACAACGCCCGCTATGGCATCATTTCGCTGGTAATTTTCTTCGTGGTCGGGATGCTGATGCTCCAAAAGGTGGATATCGAACGCGGCGCCCAAAAGGCAAAGGCGGAAGACGACCTGATGGTTGCGGTGGAATAAGGCAGAACCAGGCAGGCTGCCTTTCTACTGGTTGCAATTGTAGATCGATCCCGCACATGAAGCGCTGTGCGGGATCGATTTTTTCGATTTGGTTGCAGCTTTTTTCCAATCCAGCAAGTCATGGCGCTTAAGTATCCGGGTTGAAAAACTTGAACAGCTATCTACATCCAGCCATTTGATTATCATTGTTTACAGATGGAGTAATACCCTACGGACATATACGTCCGTACGGCGGGGCTTGCTCCCGCCAAGTTCCATGTCTGCCCGCCCGGTTAAATAAAAGAATCCATATTATTAATGTGTTGTATGGCAGGGGTTCGACATGCCAAATCCTCCTCACCTGGGCAAGGCATGCACCTCGTCTCTGAAAAAACGTCTGGGGATGGAGCGAGCCCCATCCGTACGGCGGGGGCTTGCTCCCGCCGAGTTTCATTTCTACCAGTTCGGATTAATTGAAAAAATCTATACTAAGGACGTGTTGAATGGCAGGGGTTAGACATGCCAAATCCTCCTCACCTGGGCAAGACATGCACCTCGTCTCTGAAAAAACGTCTACGGATGGAGCGAGCCCCATCCGTACGGCGGGGGCTTGCTCCCGCCGAGTTTCATTTCTACCAGTTCGGATTAGATAAAAGAATCCATATTATTAATGTGCTGTATGGCAGGGGTTCGGCATGCCGAACCCGGTTTTCACCTCCAAGTTGTAGGGCAACGAAGAAGTGCACACATATTATTAGCCTTCCCTTTGGGGGAAGGGGGACCGCTTGTGGTGGATGAGGGACTGAAAAAAAGATTTGGGGCTTTTAAAACACCTCAAAACAAGCCGCATCGAATGATGCGATACAAGGTTCAAAGGGATAGTGTGGTAGGGGTTCGGCATGCCGAACCCGATTTTTCGGCACGGTATGCGCCTCGTCTCTGATCGAACATCTACAGATGGAGCAATATCCTACGGGCGTATACCTACTTCGTACGGCGGGGGCTCGCTCCCGCCGCTTGCGTGTATTGGGCGCCCAAAATTTAGCCGTCCTTACCCAGACTGCAAAACCCCATATGCTTATATTTTTCCTTTACACCCCAAATAAAGAGGCTATAATTTGATGCTGTTCATCATCATTTCGGAGATTTTCCATGAAGAAATTTCGCGTTGCGGTTCTGGCTAATATCAAGGCAAACGCCCCTGTTTTTGAAGGCATGAGCGAGGATCAATGGGACGACCTCGACTCCGAATCTACCGTCCTGTCCTTGCGCGATGCCATTCGTGCCGGAGGACATGAATGCGAGTTCCTCGAAGCCGACGAGACGATCATCGATACCGTTCGCGCTTATAAACCCGACATTTGTTTCAACATTGCCGAAAGCCACTTCGGCGACTCACGCGAGGCGCAGATCCCCGCCATTCTTGAGAAACTGCAAATCCCCTATACAGGTTCCAAGGTGCTGACGCTTGCGCTCTCTCTTGACAAACCCATGACCAAGCGCATCCTCGCCTGGCATAACCTGCCTACTCCCGAATTTCAATCTTTCGAACGCGAAGATGAACCCCTTGAGGAAGGCATGAACTACCCCTTGTTCATCAAACCCAGCCGCGAAGGCACGGGCATGGGGATCACTTACCAATCCATCCTGCATAACGACGACGAACTCCGAACGCAACTGCGCTACATCCTCAAACGCTACAAACAACCCGCTCTTGTCGAACGCTTTATTGAAGGGCGTGAGGTTACGGTCGGTCTGGTTGGCAACCTGATCGGTCCAGTCGCCCGGCGTATTCCGCTGGACGAAGACGCCCACCGCATCCATGCCGGCTTGCATTTCCTGCCCCCCATGGAAGTAAACCTTGACCCCTACCTTGAAACCGACGGCGTCTATGGCAATTACCTCAAAACCGCCCTGGCTGCCGAACTTGAGTATCTTTGTCCCGCCCCACTGGATGAAGACATGGTGGATGAGCTCAACTGGCTTGCCGCGGCTGTTTTCCGTGTTACTGGTGCTCTCGATTTTGCGCGGATCGACTTCCGCCTTGACAAGAACGACAACTATAAGCCATACATCCTTGAGATCAATCCCCTGCCAGGTTTGATGCCCAAGCTCTCCGACATCGTCATCGAAGCCAACGCCGACGGCATCAGTCACACCGAACTGATCAACATGATCCTCGACACGGCGCTTGCGCGCTACGGAATGATCTGATTCCATGCCAGAAGCAACGCTGCGCGTGATGCGCTCCGCGGATTACCCCGCACTTTTCGAGCTTTGGAACAGCGTGCCCGGTTTCAACCGCGGGCTACGCAGCCTTGATGACAGCGAAGCGGGTATCCATAAATTTTTGAAACGAAACCCCCAAACCTGTTTTGTGGCGGAAATCGACAACAAAATCATCGGCGGGATCCTCGCCGGGCATGACGGCAGGCGCGGTTACATTTATCACGCCATTGTCCTGCCCGAATTCCAGGGCAGGGGCATCGGCAAGCAGCTTACCAATGCCGCTTGCGATGCTCTGCGCGCCGAAGGAATCCATCGGGCTGGCATGCTGGTTTTCGCCAGCAATGAACATGGAAATGGGTTCTGGGAGAGCCAGGGCTGGCAGACCCGCCCGGACCTCACGTACCGCAATAAGTCGCTCAACGATGAAAACCGCTGATATGCCCGTCTCCCTGCGCCAAGCCGCCCACGCCGACATTCCCTTGCTGATCAAAGCCCGGTTTGACTTTTTACGCGCTCTTGGTTACCCGATTATCGCGGAGGAGCTGCCGGAAGCAAGCCTGCTGATCGAAAGCTTTCTTTCAGAACACCTGAACCGCGATATTTACGCATGGATTGGGCTGGAAGGCGAGACGATCGCCGCGGCAGGTTTTTTGCAGGTTTATCAGGTCATGTGGCAACCAAAAGCGCCAAAGGGACGGTTTGGACGCATCATCAACGTCCTCACCTGGCAGGAATACCGCCGGCAGGGCTTAGCGCGGGAGATCATGCAGGTGCTGATTCAAAAAGCCCGTGAACTCGACCTGGCTTATCTCGACCTGGACGCCAGTCCTGAAGGGCGGCCGCTTTATGAGAGCCTCGGTTTCAGGCTCGTGCATACCGAACACCCTCCAATGCGCCTTTTTCTCTCACAAGAATAATATTTCTCCGCCAAACTGGCATGATTCGTGCTCCGATTCTGAATGAATTGCTTTGTTGGTGTAAGGAGGCACGATGGCTCAATGGTCCTTTTGTGGTTTGAACTGTGAGGAATGCCCGGTCTACCAGGCAACCCAAAACCAGGATCGGGCGCACCAGGTGTGGCTGGCGGCTGAGTATTCGAGCGAGAGCAACTGGTATTCCCCTGCTGATATGACCTGCCAGGGCTGCCACAGCCAACAGCGGCTGGAGAGCAAAATGTGCCAGGCTTGCGCTCTGCGAAAATGCGCGTCCAACCGTGTCCGCCAGACCTGCGCGGAATGCGCGGACTTTCCCTGCAGCTTGATTGACCGCTTCGTTTCGATCGAAACCGATGCCCGCGCGGTGTTGGAGATGGAGCGGGAAAAGTGCCTTATGGGAAGTTGATCGTCCGATTTAGGTGTTGCCGGTTAAAATTCCCCTAACAAGCCTTCCCTTTCGCGCTTGCCGAATGAGTTTTTATTAATTTCCGGCAATGTTTAATAAGATCTCCGTTTTAAAATGAGCATTTACAGCCCATGAGGTATACTTTGGGCTTGTCCATGGAGAGAATGATGCGGATCGGATTGATTGCAGAAAAAACGATTGACCGTGACCTGGACCATAATTTTTCCAGAATGAAGGCTTGGCTGCAACGCTGCGCGGGCACGGGGTTTGAGCTGCTGTGTTTCGGAGAGGCTTTCGCGCACGGTTTTGAAGCCCTCAGTTGGAATCACGAACAGGATCTCGCCATCGCCTTGGAGCGGGACGACACGCATATTTTGGATCTCGGCGCGCAAGCCCGCCAGGCTGGCACAGGGATCGCCTTCGGCTATATCGAAAAAGCCGGCGAGAAGCTCTACAGCAGTTACATGGTCATTTCAACTGACGGGGAAGCGTTGATCAATTTCCAGCGGGTCTCGCCTGGCTGGAAGGTCCACAGCGCCGACGCGCGGTTTTACATGGAGGGCAGTGACTACACGCCCTTTAATCTCGGGGGAAAGTCCGTCGGGATCGCGATTTGCGGTGACCTCTGGCACGACGAACTCCTGGAGAAGTTTGAACAGCAGAAGTCCGACCTGCTGCTCTGGCCCCTCTATATCGATTACAGCCGCGAAGACTGGTACGCCAGTGAACGCGAAGTCTACGCGCAGCGGGTGTGGGGCTTGAAGCGCCCGGCATTGATGGTCAATAGCCTCTCCAACGCTTCCCCTCCGGCGTTGGGAGGATGCTACGTTTTCAATTCCGGGCGAATCGAGCAGGAACTGCTCTTGGGCGAAAGCGGCATGCTGACCGTTCAGATTTGACCTGTGATTCTTTTTTAACTCGGGAGATACAGGCAAGGCAGCGGGTCTGAAAGCCTTAGTGTGACTTGACCCTGCGAATTTACAGCAGGTTCTGACCCGCCGATGGATGCGGATAGAGCAATACCCTGCGGGCACATGCCCCATCCGTACAACCTCATCCGTACAACTGGATTTTACCTTTCGCCTCCAAATCTGGTTACCCCGCCAAACCCATGCTGAAATTTATTCAAATCCTTGAGAATAACAAAGAAAGCGGCGGGTGCCGTTTTCTTTGTTATTTTTATCCTTTTCTTCAGAAACCCAGACTAAGACTTCCCGCGCATTCTCGGATCGAGCACGTCGCGCATGGCATCGCCGATCAGGTTCCATCCCATCACGTACAGCACCAGCGTCATTCCGGGATACACCACAATGTACCAATAAGTTCCCAGGCTGCTGATCCAGTTGCGGGCAAAACTAAGCAACTGCCCCCAGTCCGCGTAGCCTGTCTCAGTACCAATACCGAGGAAGGAGAGCGCAGCAAATGAGAGCACCACGTCGCCAATTCCCAGAGATGCCAACACAAGGGTCGGGAAGATCGCGTTGGGGATGATGTGCTTGAACAGGATGCGGCTATTTTTAACGCCGCTGACCTTTGCCGCCATGATGTAATCGCGTTCCTTGATGGATAGAATATCACCGCGGATGATACGCGCGTATCCCATCCAGCCAAAGGCGATCAAAGCTAGCATCACCGGCATTACGCTTTTGCCGATTTTCGGCGTCAGGACGGCGGCGAAGATCAGTGCCGCCAAGGTACTTGGTAAGATCATCAACACATCCAGAATACGCATCATGATGTTATCCACGATCCCGCCGTAATACGCCGAAACCGACCCATAAATCACGCCGATGATGAACGTCGCGATGGTCACAACCAAACCGGTGGTGAAAGCCGTGCGGGTGCCCCAGATCACTCCGTAGAAAATATCGTAAGAGCCTTCAGAGGTACCCATGAGATGCACCCATTCTTCTTTTCCGGTGAGGGTCTTGTACCAGAAGGGAATTTCGGGCACCTGGCGTTTCCAGGGAGAGCCTGGAGGTTGAGGATCGTTTTTGTAGCCGTCGCGAGGGATCTTAGTCGGGCTATTGGGCGGGACTGGCGCGATGATCAACGGTGCGAAGATGGCGACCATTGCAAAGATAAAGACCAGGAGGAAACCGATCCGCGAGGCGGGGGTCTTCACTAGCCCTTTGAGGATACGGTAGTTATCAGGTCCCAGGAAGCGTTCCAGCCTCCCGATCTCACGCATCTTTACGTCATCACCCAAAAGGCGATTGTCACCAGAAGGGATGTTTTCAGCAGGTTCAGCA
>Ga0209510_1003331_pt1 | contig 15296 bp, 9 predicted proteins | sample BiotimSIPDNA_FD_185749 | JGI IMG/M metagenome (GOLD analysis project Ga0209510, IMG submission 185749) | Anaerobic biogas reactor microbial communites from Washington, USA - Biogas_R1 time_0 SIP DNA (SPAdes) (version 2) | ecosystem: Engineered > Bioreactor > Anaerobic > Unclassified | place... | reverse complement strand
CTACATTTTGTATGAGCTTTCGCTATTGGCGGGTGGAGCCGTCCGGCGCCGAAAGGAGATACAGGCGGAGGTCGAAGCCCGAAAAGGGACCGATACGGAGGACGCGGAAGCCTCGGCGGAGGACGACACCCTTTAGTGAGGAGTGGAATTCGCAGTCGGGCCGGATGGCTTTGATGATCCGGCCGGTTCACCGGTATCATCCGGGGGGGTGAATGCAATCGTCGGGATAACGGCGGGGTGGTGGTGATCCGATATGCGCGGATGGGAAAAGAGGCGTTGTGAGCTCTGTTCAAAGGAGTGGGAAGGATGTCGACATCCTGGATTTGATCCGCATACTTTCGCGTCATGATTCTGCTGCTTGATGGATACAACCTCGTTTTCCGCAGTTACTACGGCATGCCTGCGCTGAACCGCTCCGATGGATTCCCCACAAACGCAATCCATGGGTGGATCCGGACCCTGTGGCATTTGCAGGATCGGGAAGAAACCGAGGCGATGATCGCGTTTTTTGATCTTGGTCCATCGATCCGCGAGATCGCATTTGCGGACTACAAACAGAACCGGGGCGAGATGCCAGATGATCTCAGACAGCAGGTTCCCGTGATCAAGGAATTGACGGCACTTATGGGAATCCCGATCGTGGAGTCCCAAGGGGTGGAGGCCGATGACCTGATCGCCTCATATGCTGCCCGTCATGCATCGGTTGGCAATCCGGTGGGAATTGTGAGTGCGGATAAGGATCTGGCGCAGTGCCTGAACCCATGGGTGTGCCAGTGGTTGCCTCCGCCAACTGCGAATCCGAAGCTGGGATGGCGGACCCTTGAGGCCTCTGGTGTCGAGGAGAAGTTTGGAGTCGGGCCGCAGCAAATCGCGGACTACCTCGCATTAGTCGGGGATACGGCCGACAATATTCCCGGAGTGCCTGGAGTGGGGCCAAAGACTGCCGCCAAATGGCTTCAGGATCATGGGGATTTGGAAGGGGTGATCCGGAAGGCGAACTACCTTACTCCTCCGCGGTTTCAGGTCCTGGTAAGCCGCCATGTGGAGCAGATCCGGCTCAACCGCCAACTCACCGGGTTGAAGACGGATCATGCGATCGATGTTGATCTCGAAAAGGGACCCGATGTGCCCGCGCTTCTGGCGAAACTGGAATCGCTTGAGATGCGCAAGGCTTGTGCGGATGCGCGGCAGCGCTACGGTTGATCTCATCAGGCTTTCCGGAGCCGGACGAGCGGATGCCGGGCGCATTGGGAAGAGAGGGTTAGAAAAATCTCGACTCTTTTCCCAAGAATGGGTGCAAAGGGATCATGCCATTCACAAGCGAGCGCATTGATTTTGAGGGGAAAACGGATGCGGAGATTCTGGCGATCCTGCAGCACTACAAGCTTGCCCTGAAGGTTGAGGAGGCGAAGAAGATCCAGTTTGAGATTCTGAAGCGTCCCCCGTCTGTGGCGGAGATGGTTTTGTGGTCGATTCAGGGTAGCGAGCATTGCTCCTACAAGAGCAGTCGCCCGTTTCTTGGGCTTTTTCCGACAAAGGGTCCGGATGTGATTCTTGGACCCAAGGAGGACTCCGGGATCATCGAGTTGACCAAGGATGCGAAAGGGCACCGGTATGGTGTGGTTCTCAGCCATGAGTCGCACAATCATCCCTCCCAATTGGTTCCTTACGAAGGTGCGGCGACAGGTGTGGGTGGAAATGTGCGTGACGTTTGCTGTATGGGAGCGCGCGTGATCGCCGTCGCTGATGGGTTGCGTTTTGGTGAAATCGACCATGCGAAGGCCCAGTGGATTGCGGATGGGGTGGTCTCGGGTATCGCGGGGTATGGAAACCCGCTGGGGATCCCGAATATCGCGGGAGATGCGTATTTCCACAAGGGCTACAACGAAAACTGCCTTGTGACGGTTCTGACACTTGGAATCCTTCGGGAGGATGCGCTCATTCACTCCTATGCTCCGGCGAATGCAGAGGGATACAAGCTGATTCTTGTCGGCAAACCCACGGACAACAGTGGTTTTGGTGGTGCCAGTTTTGCATCGCTCGAGCTCGAGGAAGAGAAGAAGGAGCAAAACAAAGGAGCGGTCCAGGAGCCGAATGCTTTCCTTGAAAGGCACATCCTGAAATCCTCGTACGCACTGTTTGACTGGTTGCACGCGAATGGGCAGATCAACAGGGTTGGCTTTAAGGATCTTGGTGCCGGTGGTATCGCGTGTGCGAGTGTGGAGCTTGCGGATGCAGCAGGATATGGCGCTGACGTCGATCTGGATGCGGTTCACGTGAGCATGCAGGATCTTCCGGATGCGGTGAAGCTATGCTCTGAAACACAGGAGCGTTTCATGTGGGTGGTGCCCGACGACCTGGTGGAGGTGGTGCTCAACCACTACAACAAGACTTTTGATTTCCCGGGAGTATCCCACGGGGCACGGGCGAGTGTGATTGGGACAATCCGGGGAGATGGCATGTTCCGGGTGACCGCAGGAGGGCATACCATCGTCGAGGCGCGTGCCGAGGACGTGACACGCGGGTTGATCTACAACCGCGAACACCACTACACCCGCAAACCCCTGGAGGCTTCGATGGACTATGCGGAGCCGGAATCCTACGCTGAGATGCTGGAAAAGGTGGTGACTCATCCGGACGTGGCATCGCGTTGGCCGATTTACAAACGCTACGACAAGCAGGTCCAGGGATCTGTCGTGATCCAGCGGGGAGCTGCGGATGCGGGCGTGCTTCAACCTTTCGTCGCGGAAGAATGGCCGGACGAAATCCGCAAGGTCGGGGTGGCGGTTGCAATGACGCAGAACCCGCGCTACTGCCTCCTGGATGCCTACTGGGGATCGGTGTTGGCCGTGATTGAAGGGACTGCGAAGTTGGCATCCGTGGGTGCAACTCCGATTGCTTTGTCAGACTGTCTTTGCTTTGGGAATCCGGAGAAGCCCGGGCAAATGGGTGAGTTTGTTGAGGCTATCCGGGGAATATCAGACGCCTGCCGTGGAATCAGCCTCAAGGATCACCCCGAGCATCCGCTTCCGATCGTTTCGGGGAATGTTTCGCTCTACAATGAGACCCGTGAAGGAAGTATTCCACCCAGTCCGATCATTGGAGCTATCGGGAAGGTGAAGGATGTTTCGCATGTGGTTACCCCGGGCTTCAAAAAGCCGGACAGCTTGCTGTATTTTGTGGGTGAATCCAAGGCTGAGCTTGCTGGAAGCATTTATCATTCGGTGATCCGGCAGTCGTGTGGCTCGCTTCCGAAAGTGGATTTCGCGGAGTGGACCCGAACCCTGCATGCGCTGGTCGACTTGATCGGCGAAGGCGTGGTTTTGTCCTGCAAGGCTAACGGACTTGGAGGACTGGCTGCATGTCTGGCTCAGATGAGCTTCATGGGCGATGCCGGTTGCCGGGTGCGTATGGAGTCCGGTGCCCGTCGTGATCAGGTGCTGTTCTCCGAGCATTTGGGATTTGTGATTGAGGTGTGCCGTGAAAACGCGGCATTCGTTGAGGATCACATGAAGAAGAACCGTGTGACGCTCCGGCGTATTGGGGAGACTGCGCCACAGGGTCAATTCGAGGTTCAGGGTGTGCGCATCACGGACATGAAGGACCTCAAGCGCAAATGGCAGTTCCGACTGCTCGACAACTAAGGATCAGAAAGCTATGGAAGCGACAAATCCGGAAGGGATAACTTACAAGTCAGCGGGTGTCGATATCGACGCCGGGAATGAAACCGTATCGCGTATCAAGTCGCATGTGCGGTCGTCATTTCAGCCCGAAGTATTGGCCGACATCGGGAGTTTCGGATCGATGCTGGATCTCGGCATGGTTCTGAAGGGTTACCGAAATCCGATCCTTATTCAGAGCATCGATGGGGTCGGAACCAAAGTAACGATTGGATGCAAGCTGGACCGCTATTTCGGGCTGGGAGTCGATATCGTGAGTCACGCCTGCGATGATATTCTTGTCCATGGTGCCCGCCCGGTGTCGTTTTTGGACTATGTGGCGAGTCAGAAGCTCCGCCCCGAGGTGGTCGAAGAGATCGTGAAAGGAATGGTCTCGGCCTGCCGCGAATGTGGAATGTCTTTGGTTGGTGGTGAGACGGCTGAAATGCCGCCGACTTATCGGGTGGGTGAGATTGACATCGTTGGATGCATCACGGGTGTGGTTGAAAAGGATGAGTTGATCACCGGTGCTGCGATCAGGCATGGGGATGTCGCTGTCGGTCTGGCTTCCACCGGTTTGCATACCAATGGATACTCGTTGGCGAGAAAGGTGCTCCTTGAAGTTGCCGCACTCCCGCTGGACAAGCCCATGGGAGAATTGGGTGGTCTCACGCTTGGGGACGCTCTGCTGGCTTCCCACAAGAACTATTATCCCGCGTTTGCGAAAACGCGTGAGGAAAAGATCCCCCTCAACGGAATGGCCCATATCACCGGTGGCGGGTTTATCGACAATATCCCGCGTGTGCTTCCCGAGGGTTGCAGCGTCCGCATACAGCTCGGTTCATGGCCCGTTTTGCCGGTTTTCGAATTGATCGCCCGTCATGGCCGCATCGTGAGGGACGAATTGTTCCGCACCTTGAATATGGGAATCGGGATGGTTTGGTTTGTGAATCCGTCTCATGCGGATGCGCTGATCCGTACGGTGAATGCCACCGATGGCTTCCATGCCTACCGGATCGGAGAAGTGGTGCCCGGTGACCGGAAAGTGATTTTGGCAGGTTAAGGGGGATCAGTTTAGGAACTATTTTGGGAATCCATTCATGACAGATAATCAGTCAATCATAGCAGTTGTTCAGTTTCCGGGAAGTAACTGCGAAAATGAATCGTTGCTGGCCTTGAGGCGTGTGGGGCTCAAGGGTCGGGAGTTTCTGTGGAACCAGTCGGTCGAAGACCTGAGGGGTTTCGGCGGATATGTGATCGTGGGCGGGTTCTCGTATGAGGACCGTTCGAGGGCCGGCGTTATTGCTGCGCTTGACCCCGTCATGCGTGTGATCATCGAGGAGTCGGGGAAAGGAAAACCGGTTCTTGGAATCTGCAACGGAGCTCAGGTATTGGTTGAGACCGGCTTGGTGCCAGGCTTTGCCTCGCGTCGTCTCGGGATCGCACTGGGGCCGAATCGCATGGAACAGGCTGGGCGGATCGTCGGCGTTGGGTATTTCAATGATGACGGATATCTCAAAACAGGGCTTCCAAAGGGATCAAACGCATTCAATCGTCTGCTTTCTCCGGACGATGTGATCCGGGTTCCCTTCGCGCATGCGGAAGGCCGGTTTCTTTTTGAGACCGGTTTGCTCGACCGCATGGCGCAGGGGCGTCAACTTGCTTTCCGCTATGTGGATGCGAAGGGTGAAATGGTGTCCGAGTATCCGGTGAATCCGAATGGGTCGCAGGGAAATGCGGCGGCTGTGGTCAATGCTGCCGGCAACGTTATGGCGATCATGCCCCATCCGGAGCGTTCTCCTGAGGGTGACCCGATTCTCGCATCCATGGGAGCCTATATGGCGGACGCCCGTTCGGTTCGCTTCGAGCCCAAAGTCATGGAGGACCTGAAGGGTTCGGACCCGGTGGAACTTACCGAATGGACTCCGGATGCGACACAGGTCCATTTGCCGGTGAAGCTGATCATCACCGATAATACGGCCGTCACCGTAGAGGACGCGCTGTCCCGCGCGGGAATTGAGGCATCGGTGGATCGCTGGGTCCTGTGGAGTCTGGACACCGGTGGACAGCCTTCACAGAAGCTGGTTCCGGCTGTGACGGCGACAGGAGAGCTCCTCAATACGAACAAGGAGTGGATTGATGATTTGTCGGGTTTGAATGCGGGAAGTGATCCATCGGTTCATGTTCTGGTCGTTGAGACCCTCGATGAACCGCTTGGAAGGATGAAGCTTCAAACCTTGAAGCGGCGTTTTCATTTCGACGGACTGACATCGGTTTTCCGCAGGGTGATCTGGAAAATTGTGCTCAAGGATCCGTCTGTCGGAATTGATGCCGTGGTGAAAACCCATATTTTGCACAATCCTGTGATGGACAGGATCAGTCGTCTCGGATGATGCGATTGATTCCGTCTTGATGACCGGATTCCGGCTGAATCAGAAGAACACAAAAAGGAGAGACTTATGGAGGAAGGATTGGAGTTTTGCCTAAAGGGAGTAACCGATGTTCCCAATAAACGGTCAGGGAAAGTCCGTGATATTTGGGAGATCGGCGACAAACTGGCGATTGCCGCGACCGATCGCCTCAGCGCGTTTGACCGGTTTCTGACGCTGATACCCTACAAGGGAGCGGTGACCAATCTGACCAGTGCGTGGTGGTTTGAAAGAACCCGGCACATCACACCAAACCACCTTTTGAGTGTCCCGGATCCCAATGTTTCAATCGTGCGGAAATGCACTGTGTTTCAGGTTGAGATGGTGGTGCGTGGCTATGTCACCGGATCGACGGACACCTCTCTTTGGACTCATTACAAGAAGGGAGTGCGCAACTATTGTGGAAATGTCATTCCCGATGGGCTGAAGAAGAATGACCGCTTGCCGGAGGCGATCGTAACCCCCACCACGAAATCGGATGAACACGATGAACTCATCACTCCCAAGGAAATCGTGGAACGTGGCCTGATGTCGGCATCGGACTGGGAGGACGTGAAGAATCGGGCGCTGAAACTTTTTGCCTTCGGACAGCAGCAGGCGAAGGAACATGGGCTTATTCTGGTGGATACCAAGTATGAATTCGGGCGCACTCCAGAGGGCGAAATTCTCTTGATTGATGAAATTCACACACCCGATTCCAGTCGTTACTGGATCGCTTGCAGCTACGAACAGAGGATGGCGGAGGGTAAGGAACCTGAGAACATCGACAAGGAATTTGTGCGCCTGTGGTATCGTGATCACTGTGATCCTTACCGCGATGAGGTGTTGCCTGAGGCCCCCAAGGAACTCCGTCTGGAATTGTCACGCCGGTATGTTAACCTATACGAGCGCATAACCGGACAAGGTTTCCCATATGAAGCCTGCAAGGGTGACCCGAACACCCGAATTCATAGCAATTTGCAAAAAGCGCTTTCATGAGTGATCCGATAAAACATGAGTGCGGGGTGGCGCTGATTCGGCTGATGCAGCCGATGTCCCATTATTTGGACAAGTACCGCAATCCGCTATGGGGTTTTAACAAGCTTTTCCTGTTGATGGAGAAGCAGCACAACCGTGGGCAGGACGGTTCAGGCATCGGGTCGGTGAAGCTGAATGTGCAGCCCGGCCTGCCCTACATGTTCCGGGAGCGCAGCATCAAGCCAAACTCCCTAACCCGGATCTTCAAGAAAGCCCTCACTCAATACAACTCGCTGAAGAAAGTCGGTGTGGTTGACGAGAGCCAGCCCGCAACCATCAAGCATCATTTTGACTTTGGCGGGGAGTTGTATATCGGACATCTCCGTTACGGGACTTCCGGTGGATACAGCGAAAGCTCGTGTCATCCCTTTTTCCGGAAGAACAACTGGCCTACCAAGAACCTGATGGTGGCTGGCAATTTCAACATGACCAACACGAGTCAGTTGAATGACCGGCTCATTGCGATGGGACAGCATCCGGTTTTCAATACGGACACTCAGACGATTCTGGAGGAGATCGGATTCGAACTCGATCAGGAGCATGACAGCCTCTATCACAAATATCGGGAGGACCCTGAGAAGCACGGTTCCGAGATCGCCCATTGGATCAGCCACGATATGGATCTGTCTTCCGTGCTGGAGCGGGCTTCCTGTGAGTGGGACGGTGGATACTCCATCGTTGGCATGACAGGAAACGGAGACTCGTTTGCAATCCGCGATCCGTGGGGTATCCGTCCGATGTTCTTCATCCAGGACGACGAAGTGGTGTCCTTTGCGTCGGAGCGTGCGCCTCTGATGACGGTGTTTGGGAAGAAGCTGGAGGATGTTCATGAACTGAATCCGGGCGAAGCTTTTGTGATCAAGGCCGATGGCCGTTGTTTCCGCCGGATGATACGTGAGCCCGGTGAGCGCAGGTCTTGTTCATTCGAAAGGATCTATTTTTCCCGCGGGAATGACCACGACATATACCTCGAGCGTAAGGCTCTTGGCGCTGCCTTGGCTGAACAAGTCCGGGATGCGATTGACAACGACTTCGGGCATTCGGTGTTCAGTTTCATTCCGAACACTGCTGAGGTGGCCTACAAGGGCATGATCCAGGAGTTGCGCCGGATCCGCCGTTCACAGGTGAAGTCGGCGATCATGGAGCGCGTCGCGTCCGGAACGGTTACTGAGGAGTTTCTGGATGAGGTGATCATGGATAATTGGCCGCGGTCGGAGAAAGTGGCCAACAAGGACATCAAGCTGCGCACGTTCATCAGTAAGGAATCGAGCCGGCTCGAGCTCGCAACTCACGTTTATGACATCACTTATGGCACCGTGAGGCCCGGGGACAATCTGGTGGTGGTGGATGATTCGATTGTGCGGGGGACGACGCTGCGCCAATCGGTTATCGGCATTCTTGCGAGGCTCCAGCCCAGGAAGATCATCATTGTGTCGACGGCCCCGCAGATCCGCTATCCGGACTGTTACGGGATTGATATGTCACAGATCGAGAAGTTTATCGCTTTCGAAGCAGCGGTATCGCTTCTAAAGGAGAGCGGTGAGGAATGCCTCCTGAAGAGCATATACGAAGAATGCAAGGATCAGGAAAGTCTTCCCAACGAGATGCTCACCAATCGGGTTGGCCGTCTCTACGCCGCGTTCACAGATGATCAGATTTCCCAGCGGATTTCGGATTTGGTGCGTCCCAAAATCGATTATTGGAACGGAGAACTGAAGTTGATATTCCAGAAGGTCAGTGACTTGCGTGAAGCTTTGCCAGAGCATCGTGGGGATTGGTATTTCACAGGCGAGTATCCAACTCCGGGCGGGTATCGTGTGCTGAACAGTGCCTATATCAACTTCTACGAGCAGCGTAAGGGCCGCAGTTACTGACCTTGGAATCCATCCATTGACACCCAGGTGATGAGTAGAAAGATATTGATTGTCGGATCCGGAGCGCGAGAGCATGCCATTGCGGCTGCATTGTCCCGTTCACCCCAGTATCCCATGCTGTATGTGTGGGGCAGCGGAGTGAATCCGGGAATGCGGGACTTGTCTACTGCGACGCGCGTCGGATCTTTGTTGGATGGTCCATCCATTGCTCAATGGGCGAGGGGTTTGGGTGTGGATCTGGCCGTGATTGGCCCCGAGGCTCCGTTGGAAGCGGGTGTGTCTGACGCCCTGTGGGCGGTGGGGATTCCGGTTGTGGGACCCAAAAAGACGCTTGCCCGACTCGAAAGCAGCAAGGCTTTCACCCGCGATTTGCTGATGAATCATGGGATTGCCCACGCTTGTCCAAAATTCCGGCGTTTCGATTCCATGGAAGGAGTGGCTGCGTTTTTGGCTGAACTCGGCGACCTTTACGTGATCAAAGCCGATGGGCTGATGGGCGGCAAGGGAGTGAAGGTGGCTGGTGATCACCTGCAATCGCATCAGGAAGCGTTGGATTGGTGCGAAGAATTGATCGGAGCAGGAGGCGCTTTTGTGATCGAAGAAAAGTTGATCGGCGAGGAGTTTTCGCTGATCAGTTTCTGTGGTGGGCGAACCTTGTGTCACACTCCACCGGTTCAGGATCATAAGCGGGCGTTTGAGGGCGACACCGGTCCGAACACCGGGGGCATGGGTTCTTACAGTGATGCGGACCATAGCTTGCCCTTCCTGAGCAGGTCGGATCTGGAGGAGGCCCGCACGATAAACGAACAGGTGGCGGATGCTCTGCACCGCGAAACTGGAGAATACTACAAGGGGATGCTATACGGCGGCTTCATGGCGACTGCCTCCGGTGTCAAGGTTATCGAGTATAACGCAAGGTTTGGGGATCCGGAGTGTGAGAACCTCCTGACCCTCGTGGAGTCTGATCTGGTAGCGGCCTTCGACGCAGTGATTGATGACGCTTTGGATGCCCGTTCGGTCGTGTTTCGCCGTCAGGCCAGCGTGTGCAAGTATGCTGTGCCGGAAGGGTATCCGGATCGACCGATGAAGGGATTCCCGTTTTCGATCGACCGGGTGCGGAGCGAAGGGCTCTACCTTGGTGCCGTTGACATCAAGGACGGCGTGCTGGTGGGAACCGGATCGAGGACTGTGGCAGTGGTGTCCACTGGCGATACGCTTGCGGAAGCAGAGGCCAAGGCAGAGCATGAGATCTGCAAGATTGAAGGTCCTTTGTTTCATCGGAAGGATGTGGGAACCGATGCTTTGATTGCCCGGAGGGTTGCGCACATGCGCGAGCTAAGGGCTTGAAGCGGAGGATTACGGTCGGATCGGGGAGCGACTGATTGCCTGATCCCGTTGAAGCGGATCGCGTTTGCATTTTCCGTAGTTGCGTTGGGCGAACTGTGTTAACCTGGACAAACCGTCCGTGTGGTTTTTTCTGTCTGTATCGTGTTCGTGTTTGAACTGCACGTGAGAGTTTGTTCTCATCCGGCAAGTCCGTCCTCCGTTCGGGCGGATCGCATAAATTGGGAGGAGAGCCGAAATGGAAGAGGAAGTCTTTGAGATCAGGGATGCCTGGATCAAGATCCGCGAGTATATTGCGGCTGGCGACGGGTCCGGAATCATATCATGGATGGATACCCTTCCCAGTGGGGAAATTGGCCGTATCCTCTCCCGCTTGAATGAAGATGAGCTGACTTCCGTAATGCAGCTCATCGGCCCAGAAGAGGGTGCCGAGCTGATCAATCAGATCCCTGAAGCGCAGGCCGTAGACATCCTTGAGGATCTGCCGTCTGAAGACGCCGCGGCCATCGTGGATGAGCTTGATAGTGACGAGCAGGCGGACTTGCTCGGTGAACTCGACAGGGAGGACGCGGAGGCGATTCTCTCCGAGCTGGATCCTGAGGATGCATCCGACATCCGCCGGTTGATCGAATACGACTGGAGCACGGCGGGTGGGGTCATGGTTACGGAGTATGTGTCTTTCCGGGAAACCGCCACCACATCACAGGTTCTGGAGCGCCTCCGTGCAAACAAGGAGGTTTATGCGGACTATGAAGTGCAGTACATCTACATTGTCTCCAAGGATGGTCTCCTCAAGGGCGTGCTGAAGTTGCGGGATTTGCTGCTATCGCGCGATCAGCAGCGGGTGGGGGATCTCATGCGGACCGATATCCTCAAGGTCAAGACCGATGCGCCCCTGGGTGAATTGAGGGAGATTTTTGAAGAGCACAACTACATCGGGATTCCGGTTGTTGATGAGGCGGAGAAACTCGTAGGTGTGGTGAGGCGCGCGGCCGTCGAAGAAGCGGTTGGGGAACTGGCCACCGAGGACTTCCTCAAAATGAGCGGTCTAAACGGGGAAGAGGAACTCCGGACGATGCCGGTCTTTCTTCGATCCGGCAGGAGGCTTTCCTGGCTGGTGGTGAGTATGGTTTTGAATGTGGTGTCGGCGAGTGTGATAGCCGTGTATGAGCACATCCTTCAGGATGTAATCGTGTTGGCAATGGTGTTGCCGATTATCGCGAATATGAGCGGGGCCTCTGGAAACCAGGCAATTGCGGTGAGTTTGCGTGAGCTGACCCTCGGGCTGATCAAGCCCTTTGAAGTTATGCGTGTGGTGCTTCAGGAGGTTTGGGTGGGGCTCATCAATGGATCGATCCTGGGATTGGTTCTGGGTCTTATTCTCGGGTTTTGGAAGGGCAATCCTTATCTTGGGTTGGTTGTGGGCGGAGCCATGCTAATAAATAGCGTGATATCGGTTTGTGTGGGTGGAGCGATTCCGATGCTTCTCAAGTGGGTCAAACTGGACCCCGCACTTGCATCCGGCCCCTTGCTGACCACTGTCTCGGACGCATGCGGCTTTTTCATGACGCTTGCCTTTGCGTCGATGATGTTGCCTCACATCCTTTGACCGGACTCCAGATCCTGTGTGAGACCCAAAGGCTGTGCTTGATTCGATCGCATTTGGGTTTCCTTATGTTCCGCTTTTGGAGGGGGGATTTCCTGTTTGTGTTGGACCAGGCTGATGGCGCGGATGCGTTTGGAGTGCTTTCGGTCTGGAGGTAGAAGCAGCATCAGGACACGATTCCCAGGATAGAATGTCCAGTGGTTCATGAGCATGGGTTCGATTTGTCCGTTGATCCGGATTCCGAGTCCGATTGGGACCGGGATTTCGGGATTGGGATCGACAGAGAAGCATTCGGACAATCCCGGAGCGAGTTCGATTTCGTTTCCGGCAAAGGTTCCTTCGAGTTGCCATGGGGTGGCGTTGAGAAAGCGTATTGAGTCGAAGGGCATGCCCTCGGGGGAGTCGTCGGATACAAGGATTTGCGTGCGGTCAGCCGCAGGATTTTCATCCGTCGAACGCGTGAACAGCAGGAGGAATTGCTGTCCTTGTTCGGGTAGCGTGCATTTGGAAACGGGGGTGTAGATGGCATTTCCTTTGTCGTCGAACGACTTCGTATGAAAGACAAGGGTGGAGGATCCCCGGTAGTCATAGTTGCGGGATCGGTTGAGGCGCCTGAACTGGACTATCCGATAGTCTCCCTTGGACGCCTCATACCAGAGATCCTGTTCGTGCAGCCAATCAATCGAATAGACCGAAAACACCGCATGTTTTTGGGGTTCTTCAGGCGTGCTCGAATACACGCGGGAGGGAAGAACCTCAAAGATGGAGATAGTCAGCAATGCTATGAGGAAATGAATGGGGCGCATCATGGGTTCATGGATCTGGCGGTTGGAGCCATCGGAATGCCACCACGCGGAATCGGCGTCCGAAGCGTGCGTTTTGAGCGGTGAGGTCCGCAGGTGATGTCTCTGGCGGGTCACTTGGATCGTGGTAATCGGGATAACGTTGAACCCAAGCCTCACAAAGTGCCGAAGCCAGCCGGACTCCTGATCGTGGATGGACGGTATCTCCATAGGCCCGGATTCTGAAGGTGTCTCCCCGGGTGGTCATGTGGGCGGCTGTGCCTCGGAGAATGTCGGCAGGACTGAGGAACGCGGGAGCGAGCCTGGATATTCCGTGGTTCAGGTTCGGTAAGGTATCGATGGCGTTTTGGAGGACCGGACTACAAGCGAAGTCCCGGATCGAGTGGAAGGGTCCATGGATCCGGAGCTCGTCCACAATTGCTTCCGCCAGAGCCAGAGTGTCACCACATGGGTGTTCCGGATGGCTTTGCGATGGACGGTTGAGCACACGCATGCCTTGGCTCCATGTGGCCTTGGGATCCGCAACACCGCTTCCTTCGTCAAAGAGGGCGGAGTCGCTCAATTGATCATTTAATGAGGGTAGGGCGAACGGGAGTCTGGAAAACGCTGAAGGCATGGATGGCGTGCTGCCCGGATTCGCGAGGTCCACCGATGCGTCTGGCGGAAGGGCTTGATGTAGGAAAACGGCCCAGGCAAGCGGGTCTGTTGAATTGATATTGAAGGTGCCTCGTATGAACAAAGCGGATGCGCCGTGGGCTCCCGTGATCTTGTCCAGCGATGGGTAGACTCCATCCATACCAGCGATTGGAGTAACATTCGGATTCGTGAGAAGCCCGGGACTCGTTTGATCATCGGACCATGACACTGGGTCGGGATCCCAAGTTGACCCCGGGATGGGTTGTCCGCTGAAGAAGTACCGATCGAACACGTCATTCCAGTCTCCGGCATCCGGGTTTCCGATGGCAAAGGGTGGTCTCCCGTGGAGGATGAGGGAAGAAAACACACTTGGACTGATCGGCTCGACGACTGGAAGCTCGCTGAGTATTATTTGAGGGCGGTCTGGCGGGTGGTCATTCTCTTCCCCGGGTGTATCCCAGAAGAGCGGATCCAAAGAGGAGAAGACATTCTTTTCCTGCTGAGCCAACACCGGATCGCTTGTGATCGAATAGAGCTCCCGGATCTCCGGGTTACTGAAATCGATTTCGGGATCCTGCGGGTGGATGAGCTTGGATAGTCTGTCGAGACTGTCCGGATCATCGTTGAGTTTGAAATAGTAGGCGAAGCGGTAGTTGTCCCTGGTGTAGGATCCGCTGGTCTCGAGGCAGTATTGTGATCCTGCGAGCTCAAGCTGTATTCGGTCGAAGGGTATGTTTTTGAGCCGCAGCATAACCCCGTGTCGGGCCTTGTAGGATTCGGGTGTCTCGTTAGCCTCGATCTCACCGGCGTAGGGAACAAACTCGATGGTTACAGAGTCTGTTGGGCTGTGACTGCGGACGTAGATGGTGTCGTCAGCAGCTATGGTGCGTGGGATTGTGGAATCGTTTGAATCGGTCCAGATCCAGTTGTTGCTTTTGTCCGCAAGTGTCCGGGCGAGTCCATCTGTTTTGTCGGGTTCAAGAAGCTGGTAGACTGTTCCGGCGTCGATTCCGCGTCTCCATCCTGTTTGGGGCGTCGAGAGCACAGCGAATCGCTGCCACGAATGGATGATTTGATCAGACGGGGTGTTGTAACGGAATCCTTCGGACTCGGGTAAAAAATGGCTGAGGTCACTTTGGAATCGTCCTACTTCAAACGAACTTCCATCCGGCAGGGTGCGTGTGTTCGTGATCTCGATGATCGGGAGTCCATGAACCATGATGATGTAACCCCGGCCTTCCATTCCATCGGATGTGGTGCGGGAGTCAAATGCGAGATCCCACGGGTGTGGATTCAGCAATTCCGATTCCATGTGGTAACGGATCCGGTGGATTCTGTCGCTCTTGCCAACGAAGATCCCGATATAGAGTTTAAACTCTGTGAGAACCGGACCCAATGCTATCAACGGCTCATTTTCCGCGGGTGATTCATCGGCTGATAAACGGCTGACTCCAGGATGGCCGGAGTCAAGGCTGTGCCTGATCTGAAAAGAAGAGGGGGTAGTGGGTGACACTCCGTAGTTCCCGGCCGTCATCCACCATCTCACGCGAGGGGAAATCCGATCGTGGTCGATGAATCCCGTATCTGTCAGATTGATTTTGAGGCCGCCGGATATCGGGTTAACCGGAACGGACAGGGTTCGCACAGTGAGCGAACGCATGGCGGATTCCGGCCAATCGGAAACGGCGGTCGTGATCGGCTGCCATAGCCGGAGTTGTTCAGGCAGCAGCACTTGGTGAAGTTCCTTCATCGACTCCGGGGATTCGAGCCTTTCGGGATTGCTGTGAAGAGCCGGGATAGCGGTTTCAATGCCCGACCGGCGTTTTGTGGTCAGTGCAGTGGTCGTTCTCAGGGGTGCGGGAGTGGAGGGGGGATGATCGGTGTTGTGGGTGTCTGGAATTGTGGCATCGGCTTTGAGGCTTTCGTCA
>Ga0209510_1003330_pt1 | contig 15298 bp, 11 predicted proteins | sample BiotimSIPDNA_FD_185749 | JGI IMG/M metagenome (GOLD analysis project Ga0209510, IMG submission 185749) | Anaerobic biogas reactor microbial communites from Washington, USA - Biogas_R1 time_0 SIP DNA (SPAdes) (version 2) | ecosystem: Engineered > Bioreactor > Anaerobic > Unclassified | place... | reverse complement strand
TTAGTTATTTCTAAAGAATAATAAACTAAAAATAACGCATAATATTAACTGCTATGAAAAAATTACTTGTAATTATCGGGGCAAGGCCTCAATTTATCAAATTCGCACCACTATCCAAAGCATTTCAAAATTTCGGAAGTATCGATGTAATAATCATCCACACCGGTCAGCACTATGACTCAAATATGTCATCATTATTTTTCAGTGAAATGGATATCCATGAACCACATTACAACCTTGATGTTAAAAGCGGTTCCCATGCTGATCAAACTGCAATGATTATGCAACGGCTGGAAAAAATAATTGCTAAGGAAGATCCTGATGGTGTTGTAGTTTTTGGTGACACCAATTCTACTTTATCAGGTGCTTTGGTAGCAGTAAAAATGAATATTCCTGTTTTTCATGTTGAGGCTGGTCTGCGTAGTTTCAACAGAAAAATGCCGGAAGAAATAAATAGAGTTATTACAGATCACATATCTGTACTTCATTTTGCTCCTACTGCTACGGCAGTACAAAATCTCAAACATGAAGGAATAACAGATAATGTGTACCATGTGGGTGATGTTATGTATGATGCTGCACTTCAGTTTTCCAGAAAAGCTGAAATAGAAAGCTTCATCCTGAAAAATTTGAACCTTTCCTCCAAGCAATACTTCCTTGCCACAATTCATCGGGCTGAAAATACGGATAACAGCACCTTGTTAATGAACATTCTTCAATTTCTTAAACATTGCTCAATGAGATTACCTGTTGTACTTCCATTGCACCCTCGAACCAGAAAGATGATTAAGGAATATCAATTAGAGTCCTATTGTGAAGGAATCAAGATCCTGGATCCTGTTGGTTTTTTGGATATGGTCAGACTGGAATCAAATGCTGCATGTGTAATAACTGATTCTGGAGGTGTACAAAAAGAAGCCTATTTTCATAAAGTGCCATGCATTACTACGCGTAAGGAAACCGAATGGGCAGAAACAGTTGAATCAAAATGGAATAAACTTTTGCCTCCTGATTCTTTAAGTGTCGAAGATTCTTTGGATGTAATGTTTGAATTTATTAACATTCAAGATCGCGGAATAATACAGGATTACGGTGATGGCACATCATCACAGAAAATTGCTCATATCATCAGCAGGTATTTTGGATTAGACAATGGTTAAAATTGATAATAAATATTACCTGATTCAGACGGTTGTTTGACGTGAATAGTATAGAGCCCTTTGGGTTAACGTTCCACCCTCCTTAGCAGACTACTGCGTAGGATGGGAAGAGCAGAGATCAAAGCAAGTCGCGTCAAAGAATCGTCCGATTAAGGTATTAAACTTTTTTTAATTTCCATAGCTTTATTAATTTTCTGTTTTCAATTTAGTTAGTTTATACGATGAGAATCAGTTCCAGAACATTTTTTATTTTCATGGATAAACTTACCGATTCAGTCCTTCGGCTGGCTTTCGGTGTTATTCTTGTCAGAGTAATTTCAAAAGAGATGTATGGTGACTTTAGATTGGTACTGATGATCGGCACCTTGTTCTCATCTCTTTCCAACTTCGGTTTAACTGAGAGTCTTTATTATTTTTTAGCATCCAAATCTCCATCACAAAGGAAAAAACCTTTTTCATGCATAATCTGCCTTGGTTTACTGACAAGTGGATTAGCCTCAGCTTGTATGTTTTATTATGCTGTCCCTGTTTCAGCTCACTTTAATAATCCTAAAATAGTTGACGCTTTACGTATATTCTCCCTCGCACCACCCATCGGACTGTTACGGCTACTGCTATCCAATTCTTTAATAGCAACTGATAGACCTGTATTATCCACAGAAATCAATTTTTGTTCTACAGTTATAAGACTCCTGGCAGTAATTATCGGATTTTCATCAGGTCACAGTATAGAGTATGTTATAAAAATCTACATTATCATAGAAGCAATGAGTGCTGCTGCATTGTTCATTGCCTGTTTATTTTCCGGCCAATTTGGTGGCCTGACAAAACCTGAACTGTCATATATCCTTGAAATATTCATCTATGCTCTTCCACTGACATATGGGTTTGCCGTATCTGTTGCCGGTAAATTCATGGATAAATTCCTTATAAGCAGTTATTTCTCCTCATCTCAATTTGCTGAATATGTGAATGGTGCACAAGATCTTCCTTTCATTGGAATGATAACTGTAAGCATATCCACAGCCATTCTTCCCAATTTAGTGAAATCAGCCAGAGAAGGTGACTATGATTCATTATGCAGGCTGTTCAGCGAAGCGATGAGACGCAGCAGTTTAATCTTACTACCCATTTTTGGCTGGGCAGTCATTGTCTCCAAAGACATTATTGTCGTCCTTTATGGAACAGATTACCTTCGGAGCTGGTATCCTTTTCTAGTGTATCTTTTTGTGTTGCCGGTGAGGGTTGTACTGTATTCAAGCATACTTAGAGCTATCGGAAAGACTAAAGCGCTGGTATGGTCACCTACAATCGCTCTATTAACCAACATTTCTATCGGATTTGTATTTGTCAGAGTTTTCGGTAACAGTTTATTGGGATTTATTGGTCCGGCTATCGGTCATGTCATTTCAATATATCTTTCCGCAGCCATTACTTCAAAACTACTAAAACGAGAACTCAATAAGCTTGGCTATTATGGCAAAATTTTCAATTTTAAAGATTATTTCACGATTCTATTCTCGGTTGTTCTATCTGGTGTCATCACTTTCTTCCTGACCAGTTTACCACTGCAATCGATTTTACCCTGCAATTTATCTCACTTTTCCAAAGTATTTCCAAACTCGGGATTAGATGCAATAGCTATAGTTCCTCTATTGCGCATAGGTTTTGGATTTCTGGTAATGTTTATCTCGTTTTATTGCATGGGATTATTTACAGGAGCAATCAAAAGAAAAGATCTGGATATGATAAAAAGCCTTTGTTACCGTATTTTTCACATAAAAAGGAAAATAATATCACCTGAAAAGAATATGGCTGATATATGAATGTAAAAGACATAGTCACCAATGACCTTTGCACTGACTGCGGGACTTGTGTATGTGTTTGTCCAAATAATGCAATTAAAATTTCAGAAAATGCAGGTGGTTTTCTTTTCCCACAAATACAGGAAAACCTCTGTGATAATTGCAGCATATGTTATCGGGTATGCTCCGGTCGTAAACTATTATTTAAACTGCCGGATAATCAAACTGATCCGTTAAAAGGAGATGTGATTGGTGCATATCTTACCAGATCTGTTGACACAGTTACCTTCAGTAATGGACAAAGCGGTGGTACTGTTACTGCACTTTTAAGCCATCTGATAAACATTGGCAACATTAATAAGGTTCTGGTCACCCGTTTGCTAAAGACAGCAGATAAATTCCGTCCTGAACCAGTCTGGGCTAAATCAATTAACGACTTGTATTCCTCTCAGGGTTCAAAATATTGCCAGGTCCCGCTTGTCGCTTCTCTTAAAGACAATTGTGAATCAGACTACTCCGCTGCTATAGTAGGATTAGGATGCCATGTCCATGGCCTCAGAAACCTGCAGAGCATTAAAGGTATCCATCATGAAAATGGCCCTCTGGTTGTGGGCTTGATTTGTGCAGGCATTCAATCTTTCCATGCTATTGATTATTTAGTCAGTAAATCTGGTGTAACTATAAACCAATGTGCAAGTTTCCGTTATAAAGATAAACGATATGGCGGGTGGCCGGGGAATGTATCAATTACTGCCGCAGATGGTGTAATTCATGAAGTTCCAAAAAATTACCGTCATTTGTGCAAACAGTGTTTTGATTCACCACGATGTTCAATCTGTTTTGATCAGATGAATATCTTCAGTGATATTGTTGCAGGTGATCCCTGGGGTATAAATCATGACAAGAACGGATATACTATACTTCTGGTAAGAACCAATCGGGGAATGCGTGTGGTGCAATCTGCCAAAGATGCAGGAGTTATTGAAATGAGCCCGCTACCTGTTAATGAATTGTTCAAAGGCCAGTCAGTTGATCAGCGACACAGGATTAAGTGGAGTTCTTCAGTCAGAGCCTGGAATTCACTGGGTAAACCAGCATTTGACAGTGGCATTGCAGATCGTTGGATGTCCACTCCTGATTCTAAATCAACTGAAAAACAAAAAGTATCAATTACTGAATTATTGAAAAATGCACATGCACTAAACAGAGATCAGGCAATAAGTATGGCTGTTAAAAAAATCCTCTTTTTACAGTGCCGAAATAAATTTTCTTTTGAATTTTTCCAGGCAAAAGCAGCCAAAGCTTTATCAATTTTAAAAAGGGGCAACAAAAACAAAGATATTAAGCCACACTTTGTTTTAGTCGGGGCAAGGATCTCGATGAATTTCGGCGGTCCATCTCTTTTATCAGGCACAATAAAGTTGATGTCACGTTATTTTCCTGATGCTACTTATACATTGTTGTGTAATACCGAAAATGAAGCATCCGAACAGCAATGGGCACAAAAGTATGGTGTTGGTTTTATTCCCTTGCGTCTTTTCAGTTGGAAACGAATCCTGCTGCCTGCATTCATGGCTAGATTAACTGGTATACCAGCCGGGAATCCACGCACCCGAAGAGCTGTGCGTACTTTATTGAATTCATCAGCAATAATAGACATCTGGGGAATTTCTTTCACGGACACATTAGGAAAGAACACTCTTGCAAGCAGGTTGGGAAGAGGACGGATTTGGATACTGGGTAAGCTATTTGGAAAACCTGTAATAAAGTATACTTCCGCAATTGGACCCTGCCGATCAAAAATGCATCGTTTTTTTGCCTCTTTATTTCTTAATCGTTTCTGCGACCTGGTAATAGCCAGAGATAGTGAGAGCTTAAAAGAGTTAGAAAACCTGAAAGTCAATAAAGTAAAATTCTGCTGTCCAGACACTGCTATAACTCTTGATATCAAATTAAGTAGCGATGCCAATCGATTAAATGAAATGCGCAAAACCCAGCCAATAATTGGCATTTCAGTAAGTTTTCAGGCATTTCGAAGAGCCGAAGTCTCGGAGAAATATATCAAAATGAGCTCATTTTTTATTGAAAGGATTATTTCTACATATAATGCCCATGTCATTCTAATTCCTAATGAATTGTCAAACGGTCCCGATGACGATCGGAAAGTAGCCAGCCAGATTTATTCCTGTGTCCCAAAAGATAGTTGCGAAATAATTCAGACGCAATCAATGCTTGCAGAAGAAATAAAAGGTATAATTTCTGTATGTGATGCTGTTATTGCTGCACGTTATCATAGTGTTATTGCTGCATTATCCTCAGCAGTCCCTGTAATTGCTGTTTCCTGGCATTATAAATATTCAGAGGTCATGAACCTGTTCAACCAGGACGATTTCATTTTTGATGTCAGTAAATGTAATACAGAGCTTTTAATAGATAAATTCGAACTATTGTGGCGCAACCGGAACAAGATTCGAAAAGACTTGCAGGATAGACTTCCAGAGATCATTAATACCATAAGGGAAGGAATGGATAGGACCTATCCATTTATCAGACCATCTAAAACTTGTACTCAAAAAGGCTATCAGGATTTATTATGACAAATGAACTTGCAAACACAGCATCTATCTGTCTTAATGAAAATGTAAGACCTGTTTTGGAAAAATATCTTTGTGGCCCTTATATGCTTGATAGTGATGGTTTTTCGCTTGTTATAGAACACAACCGAGGCCTGGACAACCGATACACCAGAAAACATGATCATGAACTATCTGACTTCTGGTTCAATTCGCTTAAAAATAAAATTGAACTTGTACCACCAAACACGTATGAAAAAGCTCTGGATGTATGTGCAGGTACAGGACTGGTTTGTCTTAATTGCATGAAGCATGAGCTTTTCCTGCAGTTTTACGCTATCGACATCTGCAAATCATCTATTGACCGTCTGGTGGAAAAAACATTAAATGAAGGTATTACTGGAGTGATCCCTTCTGTTGATGATGTTTTCAATACCAATTTTGAGGGAAATTTTTTTGATCTGGTCATTGGTAATTCCTTTTTACACCATTTGCCTGATAACAAGAGATTTCTTAGTGAAGCATTCAGGATACTTAAACCAGGTGGAGTTCTTTGTCTTACTCACGAACCAACAATCGCAGCAAAAAGACTGGAAGAATTACTTAATAGTAAAATTTTAAAAATCAGAGGTTTATTCTCCGGGAAAAATCCCTCGGTTACCGGTTCTTCCATACAATTAACCGATATATGGCAATATAGCTATGATCTGATTCTAAAACTACTTGAGAATAGAGGTTTTACTGAAATTAAAATTATGGGTCGGGGACGCATAGCTACAATTGTAGGCTCATTTATTGAAAGAAACTGGACGCATTTAACAGGTAGCATGCCACCTCAATTCATTTTGAATATTCGCAAGTATTTACATCATATCGATCAGATGCTGTTCAAAAATGCGCATCCTGACACATTTTCCAGCTTTACAATAGCCGCCCGTAAACCTTTCAAACAGTAAAAGTACTGATATGTCAAAAATCACAAAACGAATTCTGTTTATTACACAGCTGGATATTTGGTCCATGTCTATGAGCAAATCTGGAATTGCGATGGGTAACCAGTCTTTGTATAATACCTTGTTGGAATATGTCAATCATGGATATTCGGTACATGTTTTAACAAGTGCTAACCGCTTGAACAGAAGTCCTGATTTGAAAGGTATCACCATTCATCGGCATCCATTACCAGGTACCTGGATACCAGCAAAATTACGCCTAATACGTTCCTTTTTCAGCAAAAAATCAGACAACGAAAAGTCCAGAACGCCTGTTGTTACAACTGATCTAAATTATAAGCAATACAGAGCTATGCATAAGGTAATACCATTTTATCTTTGGATGTCATTCTGGACCTTTTTATTAATGTGCAGATATCGTTTTCAGTTTTTATATGGTTATGAAATGTTTGGTACTCCTGTAGCCTGGTTCTGGGCGAGATTGTTTGGTAAACCGGTAATTTCCAGGTTTCAGGGTACACTTATGTCAAAATACCTCAATTCACCTGAAAAATTACTTTATAACTGGACCCATTGGCTGCCTATGAAACTTCCAACTGATTTACTTATCATGACCGATGACGGTACTCAGGGTGATAAGGTATTAAAGTATTTAAAGGTACCGGAAGCCAGGTGGAGATTTTGGCAGAATGGAGTTAACCTTTCATATATCCATAATGAATCAAGCTTTCAAAATGATTTAAGATCGGAGCATGGAATCAGCTTTGATACTATCATGTTCTCTTCTGCATCACGTTTAACTTACTGGAAAAGAGTCGACCGAATAATCCGCGCTTTAGCATTAATACCTAAGGATCGTAAAGTCTTTCTGGTTATAATCGGAGATGGAGAGCAACGGTCTGCCCTTGAATATATGGTTGCCGATTTAGGTATAGCAGAAAGAGTCTTATTTACCGGATCTTTAGCTCATGATTCGGTCATCAGATGGCACAAAACAGCGGATGTCCTAATCAGTACTTATGATGTGTCAAATATTGGTAACCAGATGCTGGAAGCGCAGGTTCTTGGTAAACCATATTTAACAGTTAATACTGGAGATACTGGTAAGGTTATTCAACATGGTTTGAACGGTCTTTTAGTCGAAGATCCGGATGACCATGTTAAATTAGCAGATTCAATGGTGCAACTTATAGATGATAACCAGCTCAGAACCAGACTGTCTGAAGGAGCATTAGATTACAGCCGTAAAAATATTCTATCCTGGGAAAAACGTTTAGAGGTGGAGATTAAGGATGTTGAGCAAATAATCACAAGTTACCGGAGAGAACAATGAGGATTCTTTTCATAACTCCTAATTATCCGGTTTCTTCTGATTCGTATAAAGGTATTTTCATTAAAGAACTAGCTGAAGCTATTAATGAAAGTGGTTGTGAAATCCGTGTTGTCCATCTGCATTCAAAGATTATTTGGCCTCTTTCATTAATCAACAGGTACAAATTTAATCCAGATAGTAATCTACTATCACCAATTCCACTTATAAAATACAGAATCACTGTTTTTCCAGGTGCAATAGGTATGATTTGTATGGCAAATATGTGGGGAAGACAGTTATATAAAATTCTAAGAAAGACCTGGAACGATTTCAATCCAGATATTATTCACGCACACTCATTTATCCCAGGAGCATTGGTAGGGAAAAAAATATCAGAATTTTATAAATGCCCACTGGTGGTTACAACACATGGCGCTGATACTCGCGTATGGTTGCACCGATATGGTGGTAAACGAGTAATACGGGATCTGTGCAATAATCAGACTACGGCAATTACCTGTGTCAGCAAAACTGTAAAAAACCTTTTATGCCAATCACAAATCTCTGCTAATAAATGTGAAGTAATTCCAAATGGAATGGATATGAAAAAGCTCTTTTCAGGAATTAACTCAGTCCGAAAAAGGTATGAGGACAAGCTATTGATTCTTGGTATAGGTAATTTAATCAGAAGTAAGGGCTTTGATTTATTTATACAAGCATTCCAACTATTACGGCAAAAAAACCGTCAAATCCATGGAATAATAATTGGAGATGGACCAGAAAAAGATAATCTCCAAAAACTCATTCGCCAATTCCACCTTGAAAATGACGTTGAACTAACTGGTGCCAAGAGCCCCAAAGGTACTATGGAGTATATGGATGCCTGTGATATCTTTTGTCTGCCTAGCTGGTCTGAAGGTTTTGGTATGGTGTATCTGGAAGCTTTGGCCCATAGAAAACCAGTAATAGCTGTAGAAGGGCAGGGAATTGCTGATATCATAAAACATGGTGAGGCTGGATACTGTATTAAACCTGGAAATTTAAAGGAACTTCTAAATTATCTTCAATCGTTGATAGACGACCCGGATAAAAGAAACAGAATGGGTTTGCGAGGACAAATGTTGGTTGAAAATAACTATACATGGAAACATTGTTCACATCAGTACATTAACATTTACTCTTCAATTTTAGGGTAAGCATGCACAATCGAATCAATACACCAACTAATAATTCATTGTGGACTCGTTTTTTCCTGTCATTTATTATCTGTTGTACCATACTGGCTCCAGGGATTGTACTGTCAAAAAATCAGCCTTCACTTAGGATAGAAGATCCTTTGATTCTATTGATGGTTTTTTATCTTTTGGCTAAAAAGAAAGGTGGCGTAAATAATGTTTTTTTCGGCAGAAAGACCAGACCTCTTGCCATACCATATTTGCTGCTCACATTCTGGATACTCTCAGTAACTCTTATTGTATCCATTTTTTCACTTAGCATTGGTACACTTTTTTCAACTATCATCAGTTCCTTAAGTACTATGAAAGCATTCTTAATTGCAATAGTAATTATTAATTTATCCAAAGATAAAATAACTGTAAAAACACAATTCATCATCGTTATAGCATGCTTGCTTATCGAACTATTTATCGTGTATGCTCAAGCTAATAATTTTTTTGATATTCACGAATGGCTGTCTCCGCTTTACCGCAGGGATAGACGGTTTAATTCCGCCGCAAGCAGAATTGGTGGTACTTATGGTAATCCTAATTCCGCGGCTGTTGCGATTGCAGCCATGCTTTCTTTAGTTGTTTCTAAATTTACTTTTGAGGTTAAACCTTTTCATAGAATATTTTTGATAATCATTATAATATTCTCTTTCTATTCTGTGGTAGCTTTTACCGGAAGCCGTACAGGAATGCTAATGTGCATAATTGCGATAAGTATGCCTTTTCTGATATTAATGTTTTTAAGAAAACACCGAAAAAAAGCTTTGATTTTAACAATTGGTATTTTTGTCATACAATGCTCACTACCCTCAATTCTGAATAATTCAAAATGGTCGAAAAGATATATAAATTTTACAAACATCGAATCAATTGACCAATCATTAGAAGATCCCAGTTTTACAGCAAGAGTCGCGAATTGGGAATCAATCTTCAATAATATGCAAAACGATATTCTTGGTGGAAAGGGTTTACTCAGCAGGGAAAGCTGGATTGTTACAGATAATGGCTATGTATCTGTTTTTTTATATGGTGGATTAGTAGGCCTATGCTTTTATATATGGTTCCTTTTATATCCAGCTATAATAATGTTAAATCATTTGTTTAGACTCAATTCGACTTTACCATTTTTTGATATTGTTCTTTTATCAGGAGGGATTACTTGTATTTCAATTTTAATAATTGCCAGTATTACAGTACCCATTTATGCCAATGCCAAATTAAATGCAACTTTCATGATCATCATTGCTCTATCACTAAATTCCATACCATCTACCAAAGCAATGACTGCCAGAGGAAAGCCTGTCGTTGGCGACATGACAAAATTATGCACTCAAGCCCGGAATAAAAGGATATGCCATGATTAAGATTGCAGCTTTCTGCAGTACCATTATAGCAATATTTTTATGGTACTATTTAACAATGACTCACTACGATGTACGTTTTCCAGACCAGCGCATTGTATATGATGGCAACTCACTTTCTTTTCCTTATGGTTACAGAAAGCCAGTTAAAGACACAAGAAAGTACACAGACTTTGACAGTTGTGGTTTCGCAACTATTAATGTCAATGGTAGATATTATCGTCAGCCCATGACTCATTGCAATCACGCACTTTATTATTTTAACCGTTATCTGGAAAATGAAGATGAGAATGACAAATTACGGTTTTTAGCTCTCGCACAAGCACTTATTGATAATGGCAAACAAGTTACGATAGATGGTACTCAATGCGTGGTCTGGTTCTATGATTTTCAGGTTCCCGGATATCCACCTCATCATATCCCATGGATTTCGGCAATAAGCCAGGGCCGTGCCATATCCGTTTTATGCAGAGCTTTTCAAATGACACATAATGACCAATTCCTGAATGCAGCTCTATCTGCAACCGGACCATTTCATTTTGATTGTAATAGTGGAGGCTTAATTGCCAAAGATCAGGAAGGTAATTTGTACTATGAAGAATACCCGTTTTCAGGTAATTCACATCATGTATTGAACGGGTTCATAACTTCATTGTTCGGTCTTCATGAACTTTATCGGGTAACAGGAGATACTGTTGTATATAAGCTGTTTAAACAGGGTATCAGCACACTTAGAAAAGACAATGTCCTGCATCGCTATGACCTGGGGTTCTGGACAACATACAGTCAGGCACCTGATAAGCCAATGGCTTTCAAATATCAGGCCACGCATGTCATACAAATGCTGGAACTGGCTAATATTACAGGTGATAAATACTTCAAAGATACAGCTCATAAATGGCTTCAATACAACATCAGACACCGCTACAGAATCCGCTTTTTTATCAATGCTGCGCTACACTATTTCAAGCATTCCAATACCTTATCAGCTAAAATTCTATTTCCTAAAAAGTAAAGAAATCTGATTATGAACAGTACATCAAAAATGAAAGTGGAAAAAATTGTTTATGTCACCGATATTGACGCTTCAAAAGACAACGGAGCAGGAATAAATGAACGTGGGTTTCTTAATGCAGTCTCTGATTTCGAGGAAGTTATCTGTATTTTGCCATTTCCTCATTTTTCGGAAATCTACTTTAATCCAAAACATACCTATGTCTATGGTCATTATGGTAAATTATGGCGATACCCATTGTACGCTCTTCATCTCTGTTATTGCCTGTTTAAGCTATCGATCAGATTCAAAATAAAAGCATGCGCTTTACGTATTGGTCTTTCTCCATTTATTCCCCTATTATACTCATACTTGCTTAAAATTCCATTGCTTCTGAAAACCTATCCAGGTATTGACCCTCATGAAAATATACCCTGGAAGAAGCTGATTTTCAGATGGAAACCACTACGCATCCGTTTGCAGCATTATCTTCTGAAATTCATGTATCAAGCAATCGTAAGCCGGTCTGTCATTATCGATTGTCCGAGTGACACCTGTAGAGCTTCGGTATTAAATGACAAAGACATTGCTTCTGAAAAAGTAATCACTATTCCAAACGGCGTCAATACAGATTTTTTCAAACCATTGAACACAAACTTCAGAAAGGAACTCGGCTTCAGTGAACAAGATAAAATTATCGGATACATTGGAGCATTAAATGGTGAAATCAGATTTACTGACCATTTAATAGATGGTTTTGAGCAATTAATAAAAAAAAGAAGCGATACCTATCTGCTTTTGGTTGGAGATGGTCAAAATAGAAAGGCTTTGGAGCAGAAATGTGCTAAAAAGCAGATACTGAAAAATGTCTTTTTTACCGGTTTTATTAAAAACGACACTATTCCACATTATATGTCTGTTTTAGATGCAGCTGTTGATCTTACCGCAGTACCTGTCAGGGTAAACTGTAATATCCAGTATGCATCTTATTCACAAAAAATTGCTCAGTATTTATCCTGTGGTGTACCTGTTGTCTGCTGGGATATAGAAGATACAAAATTCATTGAAAAAAATAATTTAGGAGCACTGTCTCAAATTTTTAATATAATCGATCTTGCCGAAAAATTGAACCAGATTGTATCTCTGGATCCGAAAAGCTGGAATTCTTTATCGAAAAGAGCAAGAGTGTATTCACTTGACAATCTCTCGTATGCTATTATCGCCCAACAAAGATTACAAATATGGAAAAGAACAGTTGATCCAAATAATAAATTATGGCAAAATTCATGATTAGGACAAGCTCTGTAATCAAAAATGAAATCAAATACAGCAAAGAAACTTCTTTTCATTACCACCGTACCTGAAACAATTTTTTTCGGTCTTGAAGAGCAAATCCCATATCTTTTAGAGCAAGGATATGATGTGTCCGCTGTTTGCTCAAAAGGCAGTTGGATCACAATTTCTGACATCAACGTAAAATATGGAATAAAAGCTTACCTGGTGGAATTTAAAAGAATTATCTCTCCAATTCATGATTTTTTTTCATTATTACATATAACTGCATTACTGTTTTTTTTACGTCCTGACATCATTCATGCCAGCACACCTAAAGCTGCACTTCTTTCCATAATCGCAGCGAGCATAACCAGGATTCCCCTGAGAATTTATCACAACCGTGGTATAGTCTATCAGGATTACAAGAGCATAGCGAAAATATTCTGGCATAGTATAGAAAAAACGCTCTGTTTTCTTTCCCATATTGTAATTGTAAATAGCGCCTCAAATCGACGGTATCTTCAAAAGTATAATCTGTGCCCGATTGCAAAATTACACATGCTTGGTTCCGGGTCCAGTCACGGAATCGATTATGTTAAATTCAACCCCTCAAATGTAACTATCTCAGAAAAAGAAAATCTAAAACAAAGTTTGAACATACCTAAAGATAAAGTCGTTTATGGTTTTGTGGGCAGAATAGTAAAAGATAAAGGAATTATGGATCTTGCAGAAGCATGGAAAACATTACTAAAAAAAAATATCGATGCACATCTGATCTTGGTGGGTCCAATCACAGAACCCAGAGATAATATTCCATCAGATTGTCTTAAATATCTAAATACCACCCCTACGATTCATTTTTGTAGTGATGCAAAAAATGCCCGCAAGTACTATCCGATTTTTAACGTTTTTGTACACCCTTCCTATAGAGAAGGATTTCCAAACGTTGTACTTGAGGCCGGAGCAATGGAAATTCCGGTTATTACAACAGATGCTTTAGGATGCATAGATTCGGTTGTAGATGGAGTAACAGGATTGATTTACAAAACCGGTGATTGCAAAGCACTTGCCAACCTGATGTTTAAATTATATGTTGATCCTGTATTAAGAAAAAAATTAGGGAAACAGGCACGTGAACACATTATTCAATATTACGATCCCATGATTTTGTGTAAAAGTTTGAGTTCACTTATTGATAATTATGGTAATGAACATCAATCTGCCAGAATTCAGCAAAAAAACGGAGCAAAATAGATGAAAGAAATGACCGTTGAAGTTGCCTGTCCGCTTTGCAATGAAGATTCAAATTATCCCTATCGTTTCGAACAAAGATTTGTCAACAAAGAAAGTGTTTCATTAGGACTGAACAATTGCAAAAAATGTAACCTTCAATACATTTCCCCCAGATTAAACCAGGAAGCCATTTCTACTCTCTACAATGAAGACTACCTTACAAAAACTGTCAGCGGTGCTAACCATGTGGATCAGACCGTTTCGATTAAGGAGTACCAGAAGTTTAAATCTTATCTATTGAAAACGCTTCCTGAGGGAGGACACATTCTTGATGTCGGTTGCGGGGTGGGCAATATGCTCAAACAGATTAAAGACTCTCAACAGTTTAAAGGTTCAGGTATCGAGATCTCCCATGATGCAGCAGAAAGAGCCAGAAAAGATGGATTCGAAATCATTGAGGAAAATTGTGCCAAGCCTCTTGCAATTGGTAATTTTGCTGCCAGGATGTTTAAAAACGCCATGTATCTTTTTGTTAAAACCTTATCGGTGTTAGGATACAACATAGGAGGAATCCATATAATTGCCCGCAAAAACTAAGTTTGATTGTTTACTTACCTATGGATGGGTCCGTTCCACCTATGCAGCACTGGTTAATCTTGGTCAAAAAGGCCTGAACGTTGCAATAGGAGACTGTACCCGAATCGGCATGAGTCAATTCTCCAGATACTCAAAAAAAGTATTCAAATACACCAGTTTCTTAGCCGATAAGTCCCGATTCTTAAATAATATCTGTGACATTCTTGATACAGCCAAACCTACATTGTATCTGCCTTCTCATGATGAAACAGAGTTGATTTCAGAACATCTTCATATCTTTCCCTCTCAAACACTGATACCGATCCCTTCCATTAAACTGTTACAAATTGCCAACAACAAATCCGAATCTCAGGAATTTGCCGATAAAATTGGTTTACCTACTGCAACAAGGATAAATTATGAATTGCCGGAACAACTATTGGACCTGATTGATGCATCCAGAAAAATGGTCATCAGGACCCTTAAAGGAAATAGTGCAAAAGGGGTTTATTATGCAAGCGGTCCGGAGCATGTTTACCAAACTGTAAAATCGGTTATAGAAAATTACCAATGCACAAAAGAAAGGTATCCGGTTGTTCAGGAATATGTTTGCGGAGAAGGATGGGGTGTTTCGTGTCTTTACTGGGAAGGTAAAAGAATAGCGCATTTCACCCATCGAAGACTTCGTGAAAAGACTGCCACTGGAGGAACAAGTACCTTACGCGAGCATCAGCCAAATCCATTATTGGAAAACATGGCATTTCAACTCCTGGATAAGCTTGGATGGCATGGCTTGGCAATGGTTGAGTTCAAATATGATCCGATAGAAA
>Ga0209510_1003327_pt1 | contig 15303 bp, 15 predicted proteins | sample BiotimSIPDNA_FD_185749 | JGI IMG/M metagenome (GOLD analysis project Ga0209510, IMG submission 185749) | Anaerobic biogas reactor microbial communites from Washington, USA - Biogas_R1 time_0 SIP DNA (SPAdes) (version 2) | ecosystem: Engineered > Bioreactor > Anaerobic > Unclassified | place... | reverse complement strand
AAAGACAAATCAAAGAATCGTTAAAGGTATAGCTAGAGAAGGCTGCCAAATAGTCAGACATATCAAAGGAAAAAATACGCCTCACGGCCTTTATGGATTAGTAGTGATTAGGTGCGGGGAATGGGATTCGAACCCACGAACACCTTCGTGACTGGACCCTGAATCCCACGTTCGCGCGGACCTTCGGTCCACGCTCACTAGATAGCGATTTTTTGACATCCTGCCATAAATTGCGCTTGGATGCACCAAATTGCTGCCTTGTGAGGCATAAAAATGTCAAGGCAGAGGATAAAAACCACATGGAAGATTCCAAATGATGATGCGCAGCTCAAAAAGTACGCAAGATACCTTCGCGACAAGGGCATCAGAACATCAACGCTTGATAGCTATGTTTTTCGGGTAGGTAGATATCTTGAGTTCTGCGATCAAGAACAACCCTCCCAAGAAACCGGCCAGAAGTTTCGCGATCATCTAATGGATAACGGTTTGTCGCGATCCTCAATTAACAACTACTGCTTTGCCATTCGCCAATTCCATAGGATGCTGGGCTTGGATTTCGAATTCACGTTTTTAAAGCCCCATAACGAGATCCCATACTACTTTACCGCGGATGAGGTCAACAGGATCTTCGATGAAATTACCAATATCAAACATCTGGCTATTTTCAAGACGGCCTTCTTTGCATGTCTCAGAGCCGGAGATATCTGCAACTTAGATGTGAAGGATCTTGACCTGGAACGACTCACTCTAAGGGTTGTAGAAGGCAAGGGCGGAAAGAACGCATTACTCTACCTATCGGAGGATGCAGCATCCACCTTGCGCGATTATCTGGCAGTTAGACCAGACCTTGAAATTGATGGACGTAGCCCGTTATTCTTTTCCGACTTCGGAGCAAGGCTAGATAGACGCGATATCCATCGACTCGTTATCAATTACAAGAAGCGAGCTGGAATCAATAAGCCCGGTGGCGCACATGTCCTTTTTAGGCATACCCCTGCATCAATCATGGTTATGAATGGCTGCGATCTATTGACCATCCAACATATCCTGCGCCATAGCGATATAAAAACAACAATGAGATATCTGCACCTAGCCGATGAATCAAAACGCGAGAGGTATGATCAATTCCTAAAGTTGTGACCGATCATTATCATTCAATAATAATCGATACTAAAATCGCGGAGGTCCAAAATTTAAAGCAAGATCAAAAAAAGTTTGAATTCCTACCTGCGAGTATCCATCCTCCTTCTCTATAATCCCTAGATCCAGGAGAAGGCTTGATCCTTAACACTTTTTCTTGCCTTAATGAAATCGCAACCACAATGCTTTTCACTTGATATACCGTCTTGAAGAGTATGACAAATGAGGAAGAAACACAAAAGGAAGAATACGCACCTCTAAACATTGATCCATTGCTTCAGACCGTGGTATCACTTGCCAATAAAACAGGATTAGGTATTCCTGTCATGCTATCTGTAAAGGGGATGTTTATATCAGGAGATATTATAAAAAGAGATGAGTATTACGATAGATTGATTGCAGTATTGGGCGACCCGGCCGTGGGGATGAAAGTTGGTAACGACAAGGAAATTTCAAAGATAATCGCAGAGCACTTTTCATCCATGTTAAATATATTTAAAGACGTTGGAAATAAACCAGATGAATCAGGCGAAGAAATACCACCTACTTTAATCCATCTAGCAAATGTGCAAATATTGGATACAACAGGTCGCCCTATCCCATTATCCGGTGCCTTATGGCGTGGAAAAATGGATTCCGTAGATGGCTATATCTTTGGCAAGCCTGAGATTATGTAGTGAATCAGTTATGGGTTGAAATTTGGATCTGCCGCTGAAGTTCACTTAACTGGATAACGATCTTCTTAGGATGTCCTCCCCGAAACGTATCGATGAGATTGGTCTTAGCAGATGCATTCATAAAACCACAACCTATTTCTGGATCACTACCCAAAGTTATTTGCTTGGAGGAAAATGTTCTTTTTTTCATTCGTCGAAGAAAAAATCAAAAGCCTACCTATTGTGCCCGGTTCATCTCATAATAGCGGTTGAGTCGAGTTCTCCGTTCTTCTGCCATTATCACCATAATTAGGGCTGCCAATATATCCAGCGGATTGCCATACTGTATCAAATGCAGGTCGAAGAAATAGTGCAGGTTCGGAGTTGTAGTCTTCAACCAGAATATCGGGAAGGATAAGTGAATCTTTATCAATTTCAGCAAATCCACCATGAAATGCATAGCCTTTTACTCCGACCAAGCTAATCATAACAAAAATAGGCAACTCTGCTCCAATATCTTGCGCAAATTTCAAATAGCTCTTTAAGAAAGAGATGAGTTGTTGTTCGAAGTCAATTGGTATTGTTTTTCCCCACTTTATAATATTGCCAAGCATCCGTGAATCGACGGTCTCTATCGCACCATTACGAAACAGCTGAAGATAATTATTACAAGCAGGGACGCCCTGATTGCATTGGTATGTTAAGAGACCATCAAAGTTGATTCTATAATTGCATCCACTACCTCCTAATGGGAGCAAATCTTTGATCTCAATTGATTTTATATCAATTTGTGTTGTTGGATATAGTCCCGAAATAGGGACGATGTGAACGACAAATTTTCCATGCGGATGAAGCGTAATAGGAGTCTCGTCGGCAATTATTCTTGCTAACCGCCCATCACGGAATTGCCTGATCTTATCCACTAAGCTGTCTGAAAGTAGAACTGCATTACGTATTTCAATTATATCTAATGGATATCTTATTCGGTCTTTCCGCGTAAAGAAACGTTGCGATCCTTTTAATTTGACCATGTGTGGTGGCATCCAACTCTTTGCAACACGTAAAAAAATTACCGGACCTTTCTCAAATCCTTCAATTGCTTTTATTTGATAGCTACTCATGCGAGGCTCTATACCATCACGAATAAGGCATTCAATTTTTTTGATTTCTTCATCAGCGTTGATCTGTTGACCATTTGCACTCAGACCATCTGATTTTTCAGGTATGCCAGTAGTTTTGCCTTGTTCATCGCGTTTCTCAGAAATCCCATATATTAGATCTCCACCTGCAGCATTAGCAAATGAAGAAACATCAGCGAGAAACTCCTTTTTATCATCATCTTTTGCCAATATCAAATCTTGCTTATAATCCAGATTTATGCTTTCGGATACTCCATTTAAAATCAAATCATCGATATAACTTCTGTCAATTTGAGCGAACCTTTTATATATCATATGCAGTTCCTTCGTATAACGATAACCTAATATGACTGCATCAAATTATAAAAGGTTTGCCATCGCAGTCGGGCTCAGGATCGAATTTTCTTTGCATCTCAGTGCCAGTGATGATAGCGATTTCGATAAAAACTGCACTGTGATCCCGAATCTTGCAGCTACATTAGGGAACAAAGGCTCTCTTCTTGCTTCTAGCTCCTCAGCAATGAAAGCCAGAGACAAGCAAAAGAAATATTTGGATATATAATAATAGATGTTATGTATTATTAAAAATTTAAAGTCTATTTCTGATCCTCACCAAATGAGATTATGTTTTCAGGATAACCGAACAGAGATATCACTCTCTTTGATACATGTAGCAGCATACCCGTGTGAAAATCAGTCCTTACATAGATGTCTGTCCCTTCTATCAGTTCAGGTGACTTTAATTCATCTGGATTTCTCGAAAAGTAAGTATGTTTATCGCCTTTTATAGTAAGAATATTTTCAAGTCGATCTGTATGCCTTGAAGCCATAATGGCGCAAACCTTGGGTAGCATGTCCTTCCAGAATTTGACTTCATATTTTTTACCATCAAATTCAAATATCTTTGGACCGGATGACGTAATTTTGGGAATTATTTTGTCAGAATATTTATAAATGTCATCAATTTCATTTATGACAATCTTCTTCTCCACATCTTTTTGGAATAAACCTATGTATTTGATTATATCATTTAAGTATAAATTACATATAGGCTTTTCATTTGAATCTTTATATAATATAATAATTGAGTTGTCTGTTTTCTTAAATGAAATTTTGCCCGAACACTCAATGTCTTTTAATAAAGTTTTCACGATATAATAGCCTTCTAATTCTATATTAGTCGGGTTAAGGTTCTTATTAGTTTTGTCTGAAATATATTCATCAATAACATCTATTATAAGTGAAGTGTATTCTTTAACTACACTTTCACCTACAAATGAGACTCCAACTTGTTTTGCCATAAATTTTACAAAATCCTTTGGCGGATCTTCTAATAACTCTTCGATCTTATTCCTGAGATCCTTCCGTTTTTTTAGCTCCTCTGCTATCTGACGCGCGTTATTTATATCCTCCGACTTATTAAAATAACTTAATATTTTAATATCAGAATCATTTATGTTTAATAAGTTAAATTCGAAAAACGGTTTACTATCTAAAATATTTTCATCTTGAATATCTGTATAAAATTGGTACTGGATGCCATTAGTCAAAATGCCAAATTTTGATTTAGCTCCTTTAATACCAGGATAGTACGTTTTTAATTGATTGAGGTATTTTTTATCTAAAATGTCGGCACATTTTTTGCATTCAATCAAAATTATTGGCGCACCATCTTTAAAAATAGCATAGTCGATTTTAAAACTCCCATAATCAGTATTGACCTCGGATTTGACTTCATTTAGATTTGCGGTGTTATAGCCCAAAACTTTATTTATAAAAGGTTGAATCACAGCAATTTTTGTATCCTCTTCTTTAGGATCGGGATCCATTTCGATGAGCTTAATCTGCTCTCTAGCATGAGATTGCCAATCACTGATTTTATCAACGAAGTCCATTTTATATCACCGCAAGTAGATCTGTAAGCCCTAAATAAAAGACTTAAGAGAAATACCTTTGCATTTATTACCATTATGAACATGATATTATAGATTTGAATAATAAAAATAGGAAAGGGTATTTAGTTCAATAATAATATATAAAAAATTAATTTAATGTTATGCTGTCCCGATAATTAGCAAGAAAAACCAAACGTATCTTGTAAAAATACTTCTAATTTGTCTTTGCCTTAAATGCCGCGACGCTACGATCCAGCCGTTTGCCCAGCCATATAGAACCCACCGAAATAAGGTGCGTTGAGATATGGCTGGGCGGCTTTGCATGTAAAGTCGGTTCTGCAAATTTAGTCGAGCGCCTGCAAATTAAGTGACAGCTATATGCAGTGTATTGGATACATTTAATAGGCTAGGTGCACTCAATACATTAAAAATATTTATATTTTGTGTCAAAGTCCTGGTGCGTGTAAAAACCTTTAGGTAATATTATTTCCTAAAAGTCATCATGTTGTGGTGCTGATGATTTATCTTATAAGCATAAGGATACCCGAATGGGTATAAGGGTTTTACTTTTTGCAATAAAACCGTGGTTCCGCAAAACTCATAACCTATTTTTTGCATCAAGCAGACAATATCGCCTTGAACACATATCTCTTTTTTATTTACTGTGAAATCACTTATTATAAGAGTACAGTATCTCCCATTACGTAGTTTCAAGAAGCATTTGCCCATTATGTCGCTCAACGAAACGAGGTACTTCGAGTAGTCGTCCAGGTTCCCTAAGTCATTTATTTCATCGCTGTAATATTTAATGCCTTCTCTTGCGCCCATTCTATATTTTTTCCCATTATAATATCTAATTCCCTTTGCATCATTTTTTAGTATATTGTGATAGGGGGGAGATGTTACTATATAATCTATGATATCAATTTCATCCATTTTAATAAAAGCATCTCCAACCATATACGCATAATCTGAAAAACCGTATTTCTCAATACGCGATTCTGCTAATTTCCTGTAATCCGGGTTGATATCGATACCAATACATTTTCTGCCTAATCTGTTGGCTGCAATGATGGTCGTCCCGCTTCCAACGAAGGGGTCCAACACTGTCATGCCTTTTTTTGTAAATAGACTAATGAGTTTTTGTATATCATTTATAACAAACGGTGCTGGATGTTCATATGCCTCTTTATCTTCGCCATTTGGTTCACTCAGCCAATAACTCTTGGTCAATAATAACCAATCTCTTCCAGTAAGATCATTCAACTTATTTCTTTTGTCATATCTACCGGGTTTATTTTCTTCAGACAACGGTTTTCGAGGATTCTTCCTTCCAACAGTTGACTTAACCATTTATGCCTCCGCATTAAGGCTTTTACCACGTTCCAATAATGATTCTATCGATGGGTGCGGATTTAAAAAAATTCTGTCCACATCATCATAAGTTATATATCTCCAATTATAATATGAAAATTGGGATATAAACATATCGTCATTAATGCTTCTCAGTTCATTCTCTCTATCATTAGGTATAACCATAAATTTGGGTATGTCAACTTCGATGTTTGAGGCCCGTTGAATCGCTGAAGTGAAATCAGTTGTATTTTCAACCTCAAATACACAACAAATAGAGTGATTCCGCTCCGAAATCCACACGAGATCGATCATTTCAACTCTACGGATTTTCTCGGTGTTATATTTGTTGTTTAATATACTAAGAGTCGTAATATCAGCGTGGTCATTTAATCTCTTTCCGTCACTGCAAGCCTCTGATTGTTCTCGTTTACCAATAAATATTACCACGTTGGATATTTTCTTTCCAATAGTCGCCAATTTTTTAATTGTCTCGGTATGATATCTAACCGACCATAGGACTTCGTTCTTTATTTTCCACTTGCTCATTGATTGAGATGCATATCTTTCAAGAACGGATTTAACACTCTTTTGATGTGGCAGGAGTCCATTAGGATATGTCTGATATAGCTCGCCGAGGACATCATCGAATTTGACCGAAATCTTTCTTCGAAGAATAGACAGAACGGTTTCCTCTATGCGATCATTCAATGGTCTATCTGGGTATTTTATATTTTCTCTAGGATTTACAAACCACCAGTAATCTCCTGCTTTATTGTCTGTATTTGTCTCAACCACGAATATTTTATCAGGGCCGACAAATTCAGATAATATTTTTGATATTTCTTCATGGTAATCTTCTGGTTGTATATACCCTGCTTGAATCATTTCTGGTATGAGACCTTGAACGATGTAAGTATATGGCGTTCGTTCATTTCTTGCTGCCACAATTTCAATAGCCCTTTGTTTCACAAAATGTCTGAGACCAGACTTGTTATCGGTAAAATCTACCTCACGATGTTTTGCACAGCGTATATAGAAATCAGCACCCGATGTTCCATATGGATTAGAAACGTTTGATTCACCAGACCGTTTATTATATTGATGACTCACCTTGTCAACTTTGAATCCAGCACGCCTAACGGAGTTAATGAAGGTATTCCATTCTATCGTTTTTTGATGATGAAATGTTATAACTAGATAACCATCATCCTTTAGAACGCGGTGGATTTGCTTAAATGCATTTTCCATTTTCCTTTGATAATCTCTTCTGCCGCCTTCGCCCTTTGAATTAATTGTAATCTCGGCATTCAAATCGGGTATGTATTTTTTATCTAATTTCTGAAGCCATGCCAGCCAGACGAGACTTAGATCGAGATAACGAACCAGTCCCGCATATGGCGGATCTGTTATTACAAAATCTATGCTTTTTTCTTCTATAAAATCTGCTAGATCTGCAATATCAACCGTCCCATAGTTAATATCTGCACCCCTTTTTATTTTTTTTGCTTTATTTACATTTGATATTTTCAAATCTTTGGGCAAATATCCATTCGCTGATCGCAATGATGATAATACGCTTTGTTTCTTAGAGATACAAGAACGATTAAAGATTATCAGGGGGTTTTGCTCCATTTGCTTTCTACGAATCAGAAAATCAGCACGACCCCAGCTGCCAGAAAAATCACGGTTAGCGCTTGGTGCTCGATAGATAACCATTTTGCAGGTTAGATGGAGAGTCTGGATAAATCCAGATAGTAATTGCATTCGCAAGGGTTCCTCATCAATTAAATTAATTTCATAAAATATTTTAGCCAACAAATACAAATTTCTTCTAGTCCAAAGATATTCGAAACTATCGCCGCCAACGTCTGCAATAAACTTGTGTTTTATAGCCGGTGATTTAGGAAATGCGTCCCTTGGATACCAATAAGGAATTTCTATTGCTTGCATTTTGGCTTCATGTGCCAATTGTTTATCTTCGGAATCGCATAAGATAAGTTTAGATTTTCCAGAAGGCGTTTTTATGGCTAGCTTATCAATTTCCTTTCCAAGCCAACGATAATTATAGATAGTTGCTTGCTCTCCTTCATAAGATTTTGTCCAATTGGAGATATAAATCGGATCAGCTATTATTTTACCCTCTATAGCCTTTACCGCATATATAAATTTATCTTCATCGATTTTTGAAGATAAAACATCGATCATGAAGGATGTTAATGGATTGAGATCGAATGCAATAGATTTTCTACCTTGCCGCACAGCTTCGAAAGCTGCTACGGCACTTCCGGCGAATGGGTCAAGAACTAAACCACCGGGTGGGCAGTAATTCTTAATATAATTTGACCAAATATTATGAGGTTTCTTACCCCAATATTTCATTGCCGTATAAAATGGGGGCCGTGAGTCCTCTACAAGGGGGTAATTTATGTGGGTGATCTGAAATGGTTCGTTTTGCTCCGAACTCATAGGCCCCCCACCCCATCATTTCCCGTGGATTTCCCAATCACTTTAACTGGCTCCAATCGGACGATGATTTCATTCTTCTTAATTGCTTCGAGTTTCCATCTGAGTTTATCTCCTTCTTGTAGCTCAAATTGCTTGATAATACTAGATGGTACAGTGGTTCTTAGGGACCCGCTATTTTTATTTGCTCTATTCAAACTCGTAATTTGTCCCTTTAGCATACCTCTTATGTTACCTATTCATATTATATATAGATTGCCTAAATTCCTACCGAATTTTCTATCTATGCTACCCCAATCACTTGCACGCCCTACTATATCCTTAAATACTATTACCACTAAATAGGTAACTAAAGAGGTAACATGTATGGTGCAGAGCGAGCTTCCTAAAAGCGGTTTAACGCTTCGTGAACAGCGTGGTAAAGTAATCGCTGAGCAAGGCAATCAGATCAAGCAAGTCAACGACCACTCTTTCAAGGTAAAATCGCAATCAGGAAGCAAAGTCTATGAAGTCAAAGCAACGCCAAACGGCATGACTTGCACTTGTCCTGATTTCGTCTATCGCGGCGGAAAGTGCAAGCACATACAGGCGACACGCTATTACCTCGAAATCGAGAAGGACACCCCACAAGGCATAGTCACAGAAAAGGTCCACCTGACCTACAAACAAGCATGGTATGCCTACAACGCCGCGCAAATGGCAGAGGTTAAGCTCTTTGATGAGCTGCTGAAAGACCTGGTAAAGACTGTTCCAGAACCTGAGCAGACGATGGGAAGACCGCGCATACCACTTCATGAATCTCTGTTCTGCGCGATCCAAAAGGTCTATTCTCAGCTTTCTAGCCGCCGCGCGCATGGCCTATTCCAGAACGCAACAGAAAGAGGCCAAATCGAGCATGCCCCCAACTTCAATCAACCATCAATCCTTTTTAGGAACCCTGAGATAACGCCAATCCTGCACGAACTTGTCACCTTATCGGCCTTGCCCGTTGCGGGAATCGAGGTTGACTTTGCGGTTGATTCAACGGGCTTCAGGACGACTCAATTCAGCGCCTACAATGGAGTAAAGCACGGCCAAAAGAAAGAGCATCATTGGGTTAAGGCGCATCTCTGCGCAGGTGTTAAGACAAACGTTGTTGCTGCCGTGGCAATCACAGATGAGAATGGCGGCGATTCGCCTCAGTTTGGGCCACTGGTTAAGAAGACGGCTGAAGGCTTCAAGATCAACGAGGTATCTGCTGATTTGGCTTACTCCTCGCGCCTCAACCTTCAGTTAGTGGCAAATGAAGGCGGTAAGGCATACATCCCATTCAAGAAGAACGCTACTGGCAAAGCCAGAGGATCAACGCTTTGGAGCAAGATGTACCATTACTTCCAGCTTAACCGTGATGATTTTATGGACCATTATCATAAGAGGAGCAATATCGAGGCTACAAACGCCGCGATAAAGAGGAAGTTCGGAGAGACCTTGAAATCCAAGAATCCTGTTGCTCAGGTGAATGAGCTACTGGCTAAAATTATTGCGTACAACTTAACCGTGGTAATCCATGAAATGTACGAAAACGGGATTAACCCAGATTTCTTACCTATAAAAGATAAGGCATGATTTTAATTAATTATGCCTCCAAGTTCCCTTTTCATATCTAAACGCTAAGTTTGATATGAGGGCAACAACCAAGAAGATCCAAGCCACGTCATATGTTGCACCGATATATGAGTAAATCAACCAGGTTATCAAAAATATTATAAAATATTTAAATGTGGTTCTTGTTGATGTGGCATTCGTTCTATGTTCATGGTTCAACACTACATCCCATGCCAGATAGAATAAGTATATTATTGGAAAAATAGCTAAATAAAGCAAAGTATTACTCCTAGCGTATATGAGTACTGCATATAAAAATACAATTACTAGGTCCATGAAGAACCGCCTCGATCCGCCGACACCGATCTTAAATGGATATTGCTCCATTGCTTTATGATAGCCTATCCAGCTCAGTATGATAGAAATATATGCAACAAATAGGGCGAAATTGGAAATGGTGAGGATATTTCCCCAACTATTGGGAATTGTTATATTCGTGTCGCTGCCAAAAACGGTAGGGATACTCAATCCAAATACAACGCCAAAGACAATATCAACTAAAGACACCAAACGATCAGATAACTTTCTCTCCAACGAAGGACTATCAAGTTCGGTCATCTTTGCACACTTCTCCATAATACATACTAATGCTATTTAATTGTTGTACCTAAAGCATGATTTAAGGTAACTTTATCTATATAGTTTGGAAGAATTGACACCAATGTGAACAAATTTATCTCAAATTACTGATATTAGTACGCCCTGCAAATAAAGTCTCGCGTCTGCAAAGAAAGTCCCTCGTTTTAGGGACTTTACATGCAAAGCCTGGCTGGGCAGAAGCCTTAAGTAGAACTGGACAGTTTTATTCCGCCATAATTGGACAGTTTTATCCCGGCGTTGACAACACATTCTTCTACGGTTAAAAAGTACTCCAGTTCAGTTATCGACGTTGATTGCGGTCTGAATTCTTAATGATTCCGCGAGCAGGGCTGAATAGTTACTATTTAGATGTACGATGATTGGTTAACTTTATAAGATATTTGATAACAGTTTTTGTGATACTGTCTTGCAAAAATAGAAGATGATGAAGTGGGGAGGTGTTGTAACTTGCTTCAATTCGTCTTTTTCTCAATATGTAAGGTCTCCAGTAATAACGCAACGTCTTTATCTTGATCAAGATGTTGAGTATGCACTTGCACAAAGGTGTTTGAATCCAATGCGTATGATACTACACACATATGCGGTTTATTCGGTCGTTCAGAATTAAATGACTCGTATTTTCTTCCAGTATGTCCATCTATCCTAAAAATGCTTCCATAATCAAATACCTTATAACCTCTCCTGTCCACAAGACTTAGTGAATCAAATGGATTCGTTGGTTTATATTTTGCAGGCCCTATATAATCTGCTATTGTTATTATTAGGTCATGATCATGACCCATTACAAATAAATCCATCGTGAAGTTTTCTGTATGGTAATACTTACCTGTTCCTACTGTTTTTGACACTACATTAATACATGGTATTATTTCCATTTCATAAATAGTTCTTATTTGAAAACTTATCTCGCAATTATTCAGTGGAACAGTAACTAACTTACTGGATTCGTAGTCTCCTGTTGTGATTTTGATACCAGTATCATTGAAATACGATTGATATCTTTTCTTTCGTTCTTTTTCAGCTAGTATAGACGCAGCTGATTCTGCTTGTTGTCTTGCTTTAGTATCATCAAATTCGAAATAACGTGCAATACCATCACGATCTTGTTCCATACCTCGATCTACACCAGCATTATATGTGCCCATGTTACTATGTATATCTGAAAGTACATAGGCAGCAGTAGTCCCATATTCTAATATTGAAGGAGTAACTGTCCGCAATTTCAAGAATCGGTAATAACACTCCACCGTACCATTGTAGTCATTTTGTTCAAATAGAATGCTAGTTTCATTAAGCAAATTATTGCCAAGTACTATGAGCGCATCACATTGTCGAATAAAGTCATATGCTTCATTTTCGGTAAAATACAATGACTCATCATATTTTCCTACATAATCAGAATTATATCGTTTTTCTTTATAAAAGTTCTTCTGATCTTCTAAAATATCACCTAGTGCTAATAATGTTATATACGATTCATTGGTCGCGTCGTACTGGTAATATCTTGATTCCAATATTATAGAATATGGACCAATAGAGTTGAGATATGAATCACCGGCCGTTACGTTGTATATGCCAGTGGTCGCGTTGTACGTGTAATCCAATCCCTGTCCTGAAACAAACAACGATACCAGTCCAATGATAAAATATATAAGTCTCATAAGATATCTCCATTTTAGTCTATCAGCTTGGTTTTCTTATTCAAACAACACAAGTCGTATATCCAGATAGCGACCAATTAATCCTTACTCTCTAAAAAATGTATCTATAGCTCATCTGATAGAGTACTTTCCCATTAGTCTCTCCACCCAAAAATCATAGGCATAGGATTTCCTGAACTTGAGAGCCACTTTCTTAACGTCAATCTTCATTATCGATTGCCATATTGGGATTTCCTTGCCTTTTCGTGCCCCCGATTCCATCATCGATCGCAGCGCGCGTCTTCTTCCCGGCCACCAACTGCCGCACAGGAGGCACAGTCAGTCTTTCCAGATCGCGGTCCACCTTCTGCATGACATCAAGGGCCATCTCAAAAGAATCGCTGCCCATCATGTCACGAATTTCTTCCTCAGCGAATCCCGCCAAATACAGCTCCCGATATTCCGATAGCAGACCAAGCTCATTATCGCTAAGTCTATCAATCGCAATCTCCAAAGGATCAATCCCGACAATGGGCCTTTCCAACGCCTCTACACGATGCTCTAAGCTCCTAATGTTAATCAATTTTTATCACCATTAATCATGTTGTTTGTTTTTTGTTGTTCTAATGCCTTAACTCGCTCTTCCAAGTCACTGACCTTTTCAATCTCATAAGATCTCAGCCACACATTCAAAAGCTGCACAACGGTCCCACCACCCTCGAAAGGCAGCTTTCCCGTATCACATATTTCAGCCAGCCAGGCCTTAATCAATTGCCTGACATCTCGAGGTTCCTCAAGTTCAATCATAGTATCACGTTATATTTGATTAATTTTATAAAATAAAAGCTAGGGAAGTCTAAGCCCCGCTTTTCAATGCATGATTCCCCAAAGCCTTGCAGATGAGCGCTTTATCATCATCCGTAAGATCTATGACGCCTTGCTGGGCTGCCATCAGCAAGGCAACAGCCCGCAATAGTCCCATCTTGTCTAACATTGGTCCTTCACGGGTTCGATCCCCAAAATTCGGCCCTTACTGATAATGCGATTGCTTCCATTCTTCCTTTCGATCGTGATCCAAAAGGGGGAGACCTCAAGCAGCCTGCCATACAGCGGGATGCCAAGTTCCTTGATATCGATTCTCAGTATTTTTCCTATAAGCAGTCTTAATTCATTATGGCTCATATTAATTCACTTCTGATTATTAAAATATTATTATTGTTCAGTAGCTTCTTCTGCTTCTTCTTGGGCGATCCTATTCAATATTTCTGTGCACTCCTGGAATAAATCGACTTCTTGTTGTATGCAGTTCCCCCACACATACATAAGTTCTATTATCTTGTCTTTGTCAAATTGTCGTTGTTCGATTGTTCTTTTCAGGGCTTTTAGAGTCTTTTCTCGTGCTTTAAATTCATTATTGTGGTTAAAAAACTTCATATTTATGCCTCAAACGTATTTTAAATCTCTATATTCAATTTCCAGCCATTTTTCGCATATGGTCGGGCTTCGTGGCCTACGGCGTCCCCCTTCACAAGTGAAGGGACGCCTTCGGCCCCTTCGCCCTTCCCCCCTTTGCGACGTTGCGAAAAAAAATATTATGAACGGTGAAAATGTTTCCCCATCTATTTCTTATCCTCATACTTGCCAAATATCTCACATAACTCCGGGCCGGCCTTCGATGCAAAAACTACCCGATATCGCCCATCTTCGTAGTAAATGCCGTGCCGATTCATCCACCTAGTGACGTGAATAGGGGCCACCATAGCAGCATCAGATATAAGCCATCTTTCCATTCTACTAATATCCCGCACCGTCTTTAATATGCGTTCATCGCGGTCTGCCTCTTCTTTTAATCTCCACTGCTCTTCCATATCCCTTCTAACACTTCGTTGCCTGCTTCTCCATGCAGTCAAATCTTTGGGCAAAGTCTTCTCTCGCCGTATTGTTTCCTTAGAAGTAATCAACTCATATTCTTTATACGGTTCCGACTTATCACATTTTTTGGCAATATCTTTAGTGGTGCAATGCGGAACCCTAGTACCATAATTGAGCTTATTAATACCGAAACCGCCAGTACCGTGCCAATGAAACTGTCCACAAACCGGACATATAATTACTACATGTTTCATGTCCACTGCGACTACCTGCGCTTTTAATATTCGAGAGTCTTCCTCAGTACACTCATTGAAATTTTCTTTCATAATTTAACCACCATTTCAAAAATATTATAATTATATATTGCACTCATGAACTTTGCACGCGTTTTTCATATTTTTCTTCAATCCGCTTCCATTCTCTAGAACATTCTTCTATTGCTGTCCATTCAAAGTCAGTCCGTGCACTTTCAAAAAACAATACCTCAAAACCCGACTTAGTTGTAAAGGGATCACATGCCTGCGATATAGTTCCATTATCCTCAAAAAGGTGCCAGAACTTGTAAGGTAGCTGATGCCGACCCTTAAACACAACAGTATCAATGAGCCCGTTTCTCATCTGATCACATTGCTGATAAGGCGTGTATTTGACTTCTTTTTCCATCTTAATTTTATAGCTCTTATAAAATAGACCTTCTAGTCCACAATCATTAATTAACATTAATTGATTGAGGTCTGCCACAGAATACCTGCCTTTAGGAGGAAATATTAAGCCCTTGAAAAGCGCGCCCTGATCATTCTGAAAGATAAAGCGCATTGTCAATACAGGAAGTTGCCCATCTACTTCCCCAGGTAGTGCTAGCCGGATGAACTTCCGCGTATCGGGCATCGAATCAATA
>Ga0209510_1003325_pt1 | contig 15317 bp, 19 predicted proteins | sample BiotimSIPDNA_FD_185749 | JGI IMG/M metagenome (GOLD analysis project Ga0209510, IMG submission 185749) | Anaerobic biogas reactor microbial communites from Washington, USA - Biogas_R1 time_0 SIP DNA (SPAdes) (version 2) | ecosystem: Engineered > Bioreactor > Anaerobic > Unclassified | place... | reverse complement strand
GCGAGAGGCAAAGATGGAAATGGATCACCGGTAAAGGTTCCGATAGCATTTGGATCTGTTAAGAATATGACTAAAATAAAAGAATTTGTCAATAGTCGTATGATGCAGAATGCTGGCATAAACATCTAAGGATTTGGCAATTGCTCCTTAAAGCGCTGTTGTGAGGGTGGGAAGGTTGCGAAGGTTAAGGGTCACAGTGACCCCTAATCAAACTCAAAGTCGTCAAAATGACGATAATGATTCATTCAAAAGAGGAACCCTAAAAAGAAGGAATCGGTATCAGAAAAACTCCCTCAAAGTGAGGGAAATGATTCTCCGAAAGAGACCGCCGAATGCCTAAAATCAAAAGGTCAAAGTGACCCTTCGATTTCTGAATCCCAAAACACGGCTGAAAAGATTGCAGAAGAGCACGGCATCAGTGAAAAGACCGTTAAGCGTTCCGCCGATTTCTTCAGAAGTCGATTGCATCCCACAGCGCCTTTGCTACATAGCGTCCCTGGGTGGATCTCTCCCCCCTGTCTTAATGACCAATTGAGGGAGGAGAAAAGCGATTCTGGAGGCTCTCATAAATTATAAAAAGAGATGGATTAATTCTTAGAGAGCCCCAGGGCATCAGCCTTCATCTTCCGTGCTTTCCGAAGTGCCCTCTCGTGGTCCACCTTCCTGCAGCTCCCCAGGTGGACATTTCGGACCTTCCCACCTTCTCTCCAGGAGGCCATCCAATAGAGATAGGTCTGGTCGCCCTTCTTTGTGGTCTTCTCCTTCGCCATCTGCCAGAGATTGATGTCTTCCAGCCTGGTAGCTCCCTCCATGGCCTCAGATTCGGCCTTTAAGCTGTCTGCCTGGCCTTCCAGTTCGCGGGCCTTCCCCATGGCATCCGCCTTCATAGCCGCCTTAGCATCTCTGGCCAGCTCCAGGGCCTCCTCCTTCAGGGCCTTCCTCTTTTCTCCGGCAGTCGTCTTGTGCATGGAATATAGTTCTATGACATTCTGCGTGGGGCTGCAACTTGGGGGAGGCAGCATAGAGCTGTGATAAGATGGCCCGGAAAAGAGAACCATACATCTTCATAAGCCTAGAAATCAACAAACTTGTGGAAGGATTGTAATCATGTTGAGGTGTGACTTGGGCCCAGATCTGAGATCGTTTAAATTTATTGATAAGGATTGATTGAAATGAAGTCCATTGTTGCTATCTTAGTGATATGTATATTGTCTCAGTTTAACCCAGTGCATGCAGATGTTTGTGAAAATGGACTCTGTATTGAGGATACCAGCAGTGGTAATAGTGGCTGGTCTCTGCACGGTGACTGGATCCATGCTGGAGGCATATTTACCTTCGGGATATTGGGTTATGATAACAACAGGTCTGCAGATATTGATAAGATAAAATACGACGGCCGTTTCGATATACCAATCAGTAAGGTTAAGTATTACAATATAAGTGAAACAACTATCAACGGCTGGCCCGCAATAGTCGGATATATAGTTACTTATGGCGTTCTAGATTCATATCAACCCACTACTACAATAAAAGGTTACATCTATATTAGAGACTATAAAATAGGATTTACCGGCGATTGCGGCGGATATCTTCTTCCCTCTCGCGGTGGCAGTCGTTTGGATTCATGCAATGTCTCTGAACTATTGCGTCATATAACAATTACCGTAGAGCCAGGATTGGATTTGCGGCTGCATGATTCAGAAGGCAAGTCATTCCCAAAAGACCATCTGGCCAAAGAGCAAGCCGAGTGCGAAGCCAAATGCGACATCGAATACAATGAATCTCAGCTTGAATGTGGGTCCGGACAATGTGGTGATAAACGCGATTACAACATATGTTTGGCGGATTGCCAAAAATGGGCCGATCGTGATGCACAATATGAATTAGAACGCGATATCAAGCGGTCGCCTTTAATTATCACCGTTAAACCCGGATGTGTAGATTTCTATATTAATCCTGGTGTGTTCTCAAGTACTGACATTGTGGGATATGAATCATGTCTGAATGTGGGTGATTTGAAGATGACGTTCGCCAAAAGCGGTTCTGAATCAGATGAATGCGAAACTGATAAAGAGAACTTGACGTCCTTTATGACAAAGGATATTCCGACATCGGATATAGCCTATTTCAATGTCAATGAAACTACGATCGGGGGATGGCCAGCGATTGTTGGTGTTTTGAATAGAACGCAGTTTTATGCTTCGGGGCGAAGTGACTCACCAATAATTGAAGTTAATGCAATAATCTATGTAAACAACACTAAAATCCTGGCAGAAACGAGTGGAATACAGGATGGACATCACAAATTGTATGGAATAGAGGTCAGCGAGAAGAAGATGTTAGAGGATATGAAGAGCATAAAAATAACACCTGCGTCCATGCAATGGCATGCGGCGGCTCCAGCTGCCAAGCGTACCATACCTCTCAATGGTACCAATCAGAGTGTTCAATCTGGAGTGGCAGCTATAAATGCTTCAGAAGATCTCAAAGCCTCAAGTTCAAACAATAGCGGGGCTCGAGATCAATCGAAATTTCTAATGCCATAAAGGAACGGCGCACACTTCATGTTTGATTCCCATGTATCCCACCGCAGGAAAGAATTTTCGTGGAATGGGCTAAGGTGGATAAGAGCTGTAGATGAGCCCCCTTTGCCCTCCATCACGCCAACGCCTTAGCTGCATAGCGTCCCCCCCGGATGGATCTCTCTCCGGGTCTAATCTTTCGATAATGTCATAGAACTTTCTGGCAGGGACAAAAGCAGACTCCGGCATATAGTTGCCAGAGTGCGGTCATATTAAAATGCTATTATAATGCTTTTTATTCGCCTATCTGGATTTAATTTTCTGTTAACCCGTCCATTCCACATAGTCTAGGAATACAGGTGATCCATCGCCTAACCCCATGATTATCGAGCTGGAGATGGTGCTCAAAAGGCCCTCTGCCTCCCCCGATAGCGGTTTGACTGCTCGCGATATTTGGCCGGGAAAGGGAAGGAAAAAAGAAGAATAGCTTTGGAGGTATATTTTGGAACCAGACAAGAAAAGTCAGAGGATCCTCGATCGATCACCACAGCCGCAGCCTTCGACTTATTGGAGAAAATCGATATCTAGTGTTACCGGCGATTGATGGAGGAGAAGACGCCGAAGAGAAGATCAAGGCTAGGAAGAGGATGCTAGCTGGAGTAGACCTTACTCGGCATGCCGAGGAAGGTTCTAATGATACCGATTCCCCAAAAGGCGAATCCGCCGCCCTGTTGAAGAGCATGTTCCCGGAGATATACCTCTCTGACTCTCCGTACCAAGATTATCTCGGTACGGAGCATCAGAGTTGAAGAGCATGTTCCCGGAGATATACCTCTCTGACTTCACCAGATGGCGGTTAGGGTCATCTGGAGCACAAGGTCGAAGAGCATGTTCCCGGAGATATACCTCCCCTACCTCCAACCCTACCCCCAGCTGAGGGTAGGGTCCCGGCGTCAAAGAGCATGTACCTCTCTGACTAGCAGAGGGGTTTCCAACCCTGGCCACAGCTGGGGCTAGGGTGTCACCCTGAGATGTACCACAAATGATGTGAATTGTGATACTAAACCTGGTCAAAATGTCCAGTTGGTGCCGCAAATCCTGGGCTCCGGTGTTGCAAGTGACTCAAATGTATTGGTTAAGCTATCTGTACCTTATCCCATCCGGCCACAACCTCTCTGCCTTTATCGGTGATCGCAACCCCTCTCCATGAATCCCCCCCAATTCGCTCAGCTAGCCCACGTTTTTCTAAGCGATCTACTGCCTTGTGGATTGCCACCTGTACGGCGTTGTACTTCTTTTCACCGACTACTGATGGATCAAAATTTTTAGCTGCAACCATATACTGTCGGTTTGCGGGCTGTATCGTAAGTCCGCATTTATCGCATATCCAGTTTGGATACCTCCCCCCCGTTGAGGTCCATGTGTGGTCGCATTTTTTAAGATCAATCTGGTTGCCGTCTATTATCTGACCGGCTTTCCAGCCATAGTAGCCTTCGCAAATTTCGAAATTGTACAACCATCCAGATGATCTATATTCTCCGGCGGGGGTATTGGCGGCGGCCTCTAAGATGTATTTCTGTAAATCGGATAATCCTCTTGCCATGCAGATAACTTAGCCATTAAAGTATATCAATCTATTGGCTAAGCTCCGCCGTATAACAGGGGCAACTTAGCCGTTAGGCTATTGGCTAAGCCACGGGATATTCTTGCCAGTGACTTAACCATTAAAACCACTTCGATCTATTGGGTATGCTGACTGGTCTCCGATGCTCCACCCCATGATAACCAAGGGGTGGACGAGTCAAAGATCTCTCCTGGATTTCAAGTGATCATTTTGATCACCTTCAGTATCACAATTAATATCATTTGTAATACTATAGCATCTCTCTCCCCAGGGTCGATAACCCATCACGCAAGGAGAAAGTCGATTCTAGGGCATTACAAAAATTATAATTATCTATTTGATGAAAATCACAGTTGCCCGTTTCTTATGTAACGAGATTGATCTTTCTTATGGATTTGTTACATAAGAAAAGCAACTGGGGGAGAGGCGGTGATTCGATCCCCAGGGCCTCAGTTTTCATCAATCTGGCCTTCTGCAGCGCCTCAGCCAGCCAGACATAGGAGGGCTGAGAATCTGCCAAAACAGACTCTTGAAAAAGTATATCCAGTAACAACGTTGAGATGATAGCATGAAAACTATTATGCCATGGATCGGTGCAGTGCTGTTTTTCGCCCTGCTCGCCTCCAATGTAAGTGCATTTCCACTTTCGGGCGGGAACGGTGAGATGAATGCTACCGTCTTCGGTGTTTTCAAAGAAGCCGATGCGATATATGTTGATATAGCAACCCAGGGAACACCAACCGACTGCACATTCCAGCTGATCGATAGCGATGATCGTATTCACGAGAGCGACAGCAGCGGTTCATGCTCGTGGAATTCGAAAAGTGGTTATATTGATGATCAAGGAACTACAAGATATCTTGCGTCTGGCGACGTTGTTTTGAAAAAGCGAGGGACCGCAATATTTGACGTGCCGGACGGTGTTATTTTGAAAAGAATAAGGGTAGTTCCAGACACATCAGATCCATTCTTTGTTGATTGGAACGGAGTCCCCGAAGTCAGTGATGCAAACACCACTCTGAAATTTTATGGAGCCACCACAACACCGCGCAATTCATGCGGTCCCACGGCTAATCATTGGGTATTTGACGTAAAATTAACCAACAACGACGATGAAATCCTTGAGTACACCGATGGTGATTTCTCTGTTGTTGATCAATTTGGGTGGGAATATTACAGCAAAGGGACAACTACAAACAAGCTCTTGCCAGGCGAATCATTGAGGTTCGATGTCAAAACCGAGATGTATAGGCTGTCCAGACCGATTGCAATAATATTCCGAGGCGTGCAGATGGACATCTCCGCTTGGGCGTAAAAAAAAAGTGGCTCAGGTGATGTACTGAGCCACCTTCCTCATTATCGTTTGCTCTATATACGAATCCAGCTGCCGCTTCATGATGTCCGTCAGCTGGTAGGCTGCACCAGAGTCCGGCACCACTGGATTAATGACCTCAACCCTGAGTTGATCTTCAACGTGGATGTTCACCGATCGGCCGCTCGGTCTCTGGCCGCTCTGCCGGAGATCGCCCCTGGCCTTTGAAAGCGGATCCCAAGCATTGACTCTGCCCGGCAAGAGAGGCGATCGGGCAGCAGCCGGGTTTAATTTTCTTTTTCATAACCCCTCCTACCGTGTAAGGATCGCCCGGCCACGAGCTAGCCGATCGCTCAAATCCGCAATTTGTGGATCAAACTGCTCTCGGGCCTCAGCGAATGCAGCGTTCGCCAGCACCACCTCGTCCAGGTCCTGGACCTCCGCCGGGCTCAGTCTGGGATTGCGACCGGATGCTATAATGGATGCTGATTTGGCTTTATAGACAGCATCCGATAGATGCCGCTTGATAACTGCCAGCTCTGCACCAAGCACCGCGAGCGAGGGGTAGCCAACCACGGCCTTGAAATCCTCGATGTCTTGTGATACCGATTTCAGAACAGCCTTCTTGCCCTCTATCTCGTTTGCCAGGGCAGCGATCTCTTCAGTCGCATCCGGATCGAAACCAGGATGCCAACCCTTTGCGCCGTTCACTGGGATAAGGTACTGAACAGTTTTTTTGCGGCTCTGATTCAAATCTGAAAGCGCATGCTCATATCTGCTGTACAATATTTTTCCTTCATCCGGCTGGCCAGAATGACCAGCCCAGTAGTCAAGAAACTTTTTCATATAAAATTCCTCTGATAATAACAAGTTATCTCCACCCGAAAATCGGGGCCAACCGCCTGAATCAGATCTTTTTAAAATCGGCGCCGCCAGGCATGCAGACCATCCAGGTCGTCGTAAGTTTTGTACATAGGCTGCACCGGAAGGATAAGTGGCTCAATGCATTGCTCCCCCCACCAGCAGGCCAGAGCCACGCTGAGAACCAGGTCGTCATGGTCGGCTTCTCGCCACGCGCTGTATGAATCGTGAGCGGTGAGGGGGTCAATCTTAACTTTAAAATTTAGCATCTCTTGCTGCAGGATCGGTCCGAGTTCGAGCTTGCTCGCCACCTTGAGCCGACTGGACTGCAACAACACCTGGAGGCAACCAACCAGGTCTCTTTTTGGGACCCGCCAGGCTCGGCCGTCATGCGTTGCAGCATCGCCGCCGTGGATGCTGACTCCAATCGGGTCAAGCTTCGCATCAGTAAACATATCGAATACCGGTCTACCGCAACCGGTCTGGTCAATTACCAACGCAGCGTTGCGTTTTAGCAACGGCGATTCCATCATCTTCAAAATCTTGTCCACGATCGCAGGGTAAGGCATGCCACGAACGCGTTCCAGATGCCGGACGTGGTATGCATCGCCTTCCGGCTTCAGTCGCTCGATTACAGCTACCGCAGTATAATCGTTTGCCTGTCCCAAATCCAGACCAATGAAAAATTTAGTCAACATTAATCAACTCCAAACAAAGGCTCGACCTCATCGGACATTGCCCCGGCCACCTGCTCAAAAGTGAAAACGCTATCAATGGTCTCCATGAAGATGCAATGGTACTCTTGCTCAAACCAGGGATTCGTCCTCTTCTCCTCAGCCAGGAACTCAGGGCTGATCCTCGGGCATTTCTCCGCCGGGATTTCGAACCACTCCCACAGATCCCGCTCCTCACTCCATATCTTGAAGAAGTGCCCTCTCTTGCCAAAAGGAGTACTCATCAGGATATGCCGCCCATTGGAGACCGCAAGCATTGGGCGAACCGAGTTGTAGAGATCATCTAAGACTCTGGATGCCTCATCCTCCAGGAGCAAAGTCACTGCTGAGAAGCTTCTGGCGGATTTCTCGCTACCAGGCCTCGCTATGAAGCGGTTGCCGTTGGCGAACCTGATAGCCAACTTGGTGTCGGTGCTTAGGTAATCGCTTGGGAGTTCCACTGCTCCTCGGAACTCATCGAACTTCAACATCAACTCGCTGCTCTGGTCCTGAGTCGGAGCAATGACCAGACCGAAGCTAGGACGGCGATAGATGGACTCATGGAGCCCCAGGGCGGCGCAGGTGGTGGACTTCCCGGACTGCCTGCTGCAATTCAGGATGATCTTCTTCGATCGGCTCCGGAGGAGATCGGCCTGCCAGGGATCAGGGTGGTAGCCTAGGACCTCACGAGCCCACAAGACCGGATCAAGCGAATATGCCAGGTCGTCACTTGCTGCTGATGGCATGGACCACCGCCTCACGTGCTTCTGGATAGGGCTCCAGGGCCGTTGTGATCAGGGTTCGAAGCTCTACCCATTGTGGATTATTTATGATGGTGATTTGGGGTTGACTGGATAGCTTGCCCTCGAGCTCTGCTATGAATTTTAGTTGCTCTCGGATCTCCTTCAGGTAGGCCACAGGAGCGCCATAGACTTTCGTATTGGCCGCAGCTTCTGCCTTATCGAGAAGCGAGTATGTCCTATCACGGGCCTTACACAGCTCATCTAACAGGCTGTCACCATTGGCTACGTCCTCAATGTCCTTTGCTTTCAATAGTGCTTCGGGAAGATGTCCTTTGACATGCCGCTCAACACTCGGTTTGGTGCACCCCACCTTATCGGCATACTGTTGAAGGGAGATCTCGTTATTCAAGTAGGCTTTATCTAACTCAAGATGTCCGGGGTATTGACCACATTTACATCTTGGATCACATCCGTACCCCTGTAACGGATCGGCACGCTTACCCATCTCAGCTCTCCTCTCCACATGGTGTGTCGTATGTCCGCTTGTCATAGGTCACTTGCTTCCGGTCTCTCCTCCGGGCGTTGGCGGCATCGCATCTCACCAAGTCCATTCTCGCGTTATGAGTTCTCAATTTGCCTTTCATACTGCTCCTGCTCCTGGTCTCCTGCCTCCAAGTAGTTCCTCTATTTCGCTATCAATCGCCGCTATCTCGTCCGCTGCCTGCGAAATGGATTCAAGAAGATATGCCCGGATCTTTCGCAGCCCGGCGACGGCCTCAGGGTCGCTCATGCTCCGGCCTCCTCTCTCCGGGGAGCCCACAGAATCGAGATTCCCGCGTTGTTCGTCTCCTTGCTCCAGCCAGCCGCCTCCACAACTTCTATCTCTTCGGGCGATAGGTCGCTCACTGCCAGCCCTCTCCGGTCCTTGTCTGATCTGGCGTACTTCTTCATTTTTGTTTGTATGTTGTTCCACAAGTGGGCTTTTTTCGCTGGATTTGAAACCGCTATCGGTGAATCGCAGTCAACACCGTCAATACTTTTCGCTACTTCTACTAACCTATTTATTTTATTTTCTTCCCCTTTTTCTGTTTTTTCTTGAGGGTTTGTAGAATAAGGTCCAAGTATTGACGGTGTTGACTGGTCTCCGCCGCTGCCGGTTTTATTTTCGGTTTTTTCGCCTTTTTCGGGTGTTTTGGGCGGGTGCGTGAGGAGCTCCTTGAACTTGACGCCCTGCCAGCACATGGGTCTATCACCACGATCAACCCAAGGTCGGAATGTGGAAACCGGGATTTCCGTTTGATCCTTTAGCAACTCACCAAATTTTGTTACACTGATAGGCCTGATATGGTGCGCCTCGACATAGTTGTTGAACTTAGCGAAGAACACTGACTTTTCGATATAGTCCGTTGCTCCTCCCATCTCACAGTCGTCCTCAAGGAAAGCATAAACTGGGTTGGCATTTCGCTTATACATGCGCTCAACGTCTTCAGCCGTCTTCGTGTAGCTGAACTTCCAACCGTTTGCCCTGAGCCTCTTGAGGCCATTTAGGGCAATATTCAGCAAGCCGCTCAGCTCTTCGGGGGTCTGCAACTTCTCATCGAGGTTCGGGTCCGCTGACCCGTCGTCTAGCACAAACCGGTTCAAGAACTCCAGCAATATCCACCTGGAATAGAATGCATAGGTGTCGTCCTGGCTTCGTGGCAGCACGTTCGCAGAGAAGAGCATTTTAGCCTTATTTCGGAAATTGAACGCTGGTCGGTACTTCTCTTGTGCTCTGTTGTCGTCTCCCCCCGTCAGGTTCCTAAATGCTGATGTATCGGACAGATCTTTTGCAGGGAGGTCTCCACCAATATTCGCGAGCTTGCCATACAGGTCGGACTTCGCGAACGTGTCACTAATGAGGTCTTGGAGAGTGACATTCGAGATGCTTTTCCGGCCCATGAATGCCGTAATCAGCCTCAGGAGCGTTCCCTTACCGTTCCTGCCCGGTCCTACCAGCATTATGGCTTTGTGCACGTGATAATCAGGCCACAGCAGCCATCCTATGATCTCCTCGATCAGGGCAACGTCTCCAGACTGTGCTACTTCTTGAAGGAATTTGGCAATGTTCGGAGCCTTTGCTACTGGATCATACACCACGTCAATCTGAGCGGTCGACAGATAATCAGGTGTATGTGGTTGGAGTTGCAGGGTCTCAAGGTCAAGGAGTCCATTTTTTACATTTATGACACGCCGGTTATTGAAATGGTCTCGATCTACGTAAGTCCGACGCTTCACTTTTCCGATAACATCTGAGACCATCTTGTTATCAGTGATATCACCGAATTCAGCTTCTATCAGGGTCTTGAGTACGACCTCACCGTCATCAAGGTAAACCCCGGATGCGTAGTGATAGAGTTTTTCGGTGTCGGTAACAGTCTTGAAATGGTGTTCTGCGATCCATGCCGGTATCCGATCATTTATCTCTCCAAATTTGTTGCCATCACCACACATGCCCCCGTTGATGTGGCCGATCTGATCGTAGTCGGTACCAAGTCCTTTTAGCTGTTTTTTATATTTTTTGAGGAATGCATAAGCCTTCTTCTCTTCTTTCTGAGAGAGATCGCCGGTTGATAGGGCTTTCTCGATGAGGTCATTGTGTGTTTCCCGGTCGAACCTGGAGAACCCGCAGCCGTCTTTCGTTGCCGCTCCATCACAAACACCTGCCAGAGCATTGATAGCATCGATTACAGTCGGGCCGGTCGGGGTCTTCTCGTGGCTCGCTTTCGACTTCGCCACAGCCTTGCGAATCGTCTCGTGCCGGTAGTTGCCGTCTCGCTCCTGCCACTTGCCTTGCGGGCTGGAGTCCATGAGAATGTGGATGTCCGCCTCGTCGATACCGGCTTCCCACAGCCGCGCACATAGGGCGAACTCGACATCGGAACGCTTGCCCACCGGTGCGGCCGTGGTGAAAGCGTCCGCAAACCCCGGATCAGCTTTTAGCAGCTGTGCAAAGCGTTTTCCGCCCTCGGGTGATACGGTCCCCAGCCTGGCAATCGTCGTCCGGGCTGTGGGTTCGCTCTGGCGGACTTCATCGCCGAAATATCCGCGGTCCCTGAAAAGCGATTTAAAAAGCGCCGTCAATATGGAGTTTCGGTCCTCGATTGTCGGGGGATAATCATCTAGGCGATTGCCAGTTAGCGTAAAGAACCGGCTGCCGTAATAAATTTCTATTTCTAAATCGGGCTTCTTGCTAGCGAATCCCTGCTGGAACTTCCCGTCTTTCTTTTGGATATTGACCGGATTCTTCGCCTTTAAGAAAATTTTGATGCCCCTCCCAGAGGGCGATATCTCTGCGTAGCTATCCAGGCTGTCGCATATCGTTTTGGCCGTTGGTTTGATGCTTCCGTCTGGATTTATGCAATCGTCTAAGTCGATGCCAGCATAAGGGTCTAAAGGATCAAACACATAGCCAATACCATCGTATCCTCCCCTGTGGTAGCTCTCTACCACAGCTTCGTATGTTGACCAGGATGCCGGATCGGAACTATCACCCTCAGTTCCTGTGGGCCGGTACGGGACTTTGGTAGGCTTCCCCGCTCTGGTTATCGTCTTCCACAAGACCCACTGCGCGCGTCTTTTCAATTCTTGCGGGATGTTTGCGAAGTTCGGCGCGGCCATCCTATCGCCCTCCCCATTGTCGTGAGCTCACCCAGGGCTTCCTAATGGTCTTGGTAGGCTCCTTGCTTACGATGCCCTCAGCATCCACCGCGAAGGCCGCGAGGCCATGGTGTCGCCCTTCATCTACCCATTCCAACCACTCATTTTTGCGCCTGCCAGAGCTGATAACGAAGTTGGGCCTCGGACCAAATATGGATATCCATGCAGGGAAAGCCACATTTTTTAGATAGCTTTCGCTGGTATGGGCGGCGCTTGGGCCGCTGGAAGCCCGTGCAGAATCAGGCATGGCCGCCCTCCACCGCTCTTATGTGGTATCGGCCATCCAACCGGAGGCAGCGGACCTCTTTGCCCACCAGATCGCGAAGTTGGGCCTCCATCTCCTCTGGCAAGGCAACAGCTCCGAAGCGGAAGACCGCTATGCAGAAGCCGTCCTTTAGAAATACTCGGAGGAGTTCGTCATGGGCCTCTTCCAGCTCCTGGAGACGGTGGGCCTCGGCATCACGGTTATTTTTATAGAAAAGCTTAAATGTGATGCAATCATAGTTCATCAGCGGCACCGCCCAACGCGCGCGCGTGTTGGCCTAGCGGACCTGCTGGAAACATGACCGCTGGGCCTGCCGATTCTTTTAACATTTTGTGCCTCTTTCTTTAATTCCGGCGTCCAAGAGTTCGCGGATTATTTCCCCCAAACTTCGGCCCTCCAGGCGGGCTAGCTCCTCGATTGTGCGGCGCGTCTCGAAATCGACTTTTGCCATCACCGTTGCTGGTAATTTTACTGTTCGCATTTCGTATTCACCGTCCTAATCCGTTACTATATTATACCTAGTACTTGGTCGATATCATATTTAAATTGCTATTAAATGCCGTTGAATTCATATGTAATATTAGTAAATACCTGATTATTTATAGGTAAAACTAATAGATTTATATACTATAAAGGCGCATTACAGCATATGTTAACGGTAAAGCAGAAAGCTGTATTTCAAGATTTGAGGCAGGGCAAGCTGACTGCGAAGCAAAAGGCGGATTTTTATTACAGGATCTCTATGATATTTAAAGCCGAAGCAGAATCTACAATTAAAGAAATGAGTATGCTTTTGGATGAAATTCCAGATACGTATCTAGAAAAAATTGATTTCTACGCAATGGCCAATGACTCGATGGAGCTGTTGGAAAAGCTACTGATCAATCTAGAGCCAGCTCCTGTTTTTGGAGATGGAGAAGAGAAAGAAGTCATTCGAAGATTCCGAGTTGAAGTTGATAATCCCATCCCCGATGTAATTTTGAATGGGGATTACAAACCAATAGCAGTTGTAACCGCAACTTATCGGCCAAACGAATCTGAAACTAAATTCATCGAGAGGCTTAAGAACTTCGTTGATCACGCGCGGGGATCAATGGATTTGGCCGCTAAGGATTTCAGAAATTACACAATGGATGAATTTAATAAAAAATTTAAAAAGTTAAAAAGGAAACAGGATCTGACGGTACGCATGGCTCCAATGACGGGTAGATAGCCCCGTCCGCCCCTCTTTTCTGCTTTTTGCTCTATTACATTTTTCTCAGTTTCTTCAAGAATGTCATCGAACGATTCCACCACATCGAAACCTATATCTCTCCTGCAAGATGAGTACATACCATGGCTGGCTCCGGAGGGATCCAATGTCAGCTTCTCCGGCCTAAAGACTGGAGTTCCCTTGCGCCATTTCTGTGGATACCGGCGCACCTCCTTTGTTCTCGGCTTTGACAAAGCGGGCAAGTGTCGCGAAAGTTATTTTAATTTTGCTGAAAGAAGATAGCGTTGATGACAGCTAAACTTGAAATAAGTACGGTTGCTTGGGCGGCCTTTAACCTAACCTCTGCAATAGATCACGGTTTGGCAAATAGCATCATGTTTGACGAAATTCGTAGGGAGATAGAGAACGGGAATCTGATTGCATTTTTAAATGAGCGGCTTGGTGACTTTGATTGGGGTCTTTTCGGACCTGAATTTGACCAAGGCCCTTCATTCGTTGAAGCTATGCAGTTCGAAGCCGAGGTGTTTAAGGACCGAGAAAGAAGAAAACTAGGTATTAAGAACTCTGGCGTTTGTCTCCTTCTCTCGTTTTGTATCGAAGCAATGCAGCAACTAGGTGATGATAAGAACTATTATCAGAAATCTAGGTGAGCTGTAGAGTTTGATATCATTTATGTTGTGGTTGCTGGAGGGGTATATCACTTCCAGAATTGCCATCAGCCCCCTTTCTTGATCTCCTCTTCCCCTGGCTTCAAGGATAGCTGGAGATCCTAGAGAAAATAGAAAGAGATGTCTAAATTCCTAACTGTGGAATACGCCATGGGGCGGATGGGGACGGAGTAGGGAACGGTTCACTACACACATCGAAAAGGATTTATTCTCGGAAGAGCGTATTAGTGGTAGTTACCCATTGTGATGTGTACCTTGAGGTGCATAGATGAGCAGTGGGAGTGATATTATCTTTTAGCGTTATTTGCACGAAATAGTTCTCTACGTATTATTATATTATGCCTAATCAAATCGAAGTATGCCCTCTCATCTCGTTCTATCATTCGATGAATGCTGCCACAGACACAATCAGCACATTGAACCCCTCTGCTATTATGTGATTTCTCAAAACGAGCATGAAGGCGATATGGGCTCAAAATTGGATCTATTTGTCTCTTTAGGTATGTGGATATGTTCTTTTTTATATCCTTATTTTTTGATCTTTGATCTATATATAATGTGATATGATCCCGGATTTGCTCCTGTTCGACAAGGTTTTCTATCAAATAAAATATCATTTGATTATAAATATAATTGATTTCTGGATGGCCTCGTAGATACTCATATATCCTATTTTTATCTACATAAATATATCCAAATTTACCGTTGTTATTAACAAGCCGTTGAAGTAGTTGTATTCGCATTTCGTGACCGGATTTATTAAACTTGATCTCCTTAGGGGCTTTTCCTGTCTTCGATTGAATATCATTTTTAATATAGTCTATTGAATTTTTATAACTTTCAGCTGGGAAAAATGCGAACCCCATCAGAAAATATTTGGATGATCCTTCCTTGAATCCAGGATCGCCCGATTCATCAATGAAAATGTGTAGCATGAGCCTCTATATACCCAGTTGTGGGACACAAGCTAAATAAGCTTCCTTCAGCTCCTTAAGGTCGATATGATCATAGATATCTATCGCTTCCCGCCTTGAATCGCCTCTAAGCTCCTGGATGAACTCGCGCCTCATCCCCGCCCGTCTCAGGTGAGTGGTGAACCAATGTCGGCAACAGTGTGGCGAAAAGCGATCTTCCGTCCTCTCCGAATCGGGATTGTGAAGGCCCACGCGCTCAGCCGCGTTTGTGACCGCTTGATATACATCGTTCCGGGATATTCTGTTTCCCCATGAGCTGATGAATAGAGCCGTCTCCTTCTTCTTGTTGATGCCTTCCCGTACTCTGAGCCATCGCCGAAGGATATAGGCCGCCTCCTCATCCATGAATAGCGTCCTATTAGTCCGCTTGCCCGTGGGCTTAAGCCTGATCCTATTTTCGATCAGGTCCACATCAGAGACATCCAGCGTGATAAGCTCATTTCGCCTCATGCCGGTCTTGAAGAGGAGAATAAGGATAGCCTTATTCCTTATATCCGGCTCCCCCTTGATCATCCTGGCGGAATCTTCCACTGAGATGAGCTGCCTTTCGTGCGGATCTCCATTGTCCTTGTAGCGCCTTAAATACCTCTTTCTGATGGCCGGCACGGGATTAGAGGAGACCAGGCCCTCATAAACCAGGTACTCATAGAATGAGGATAACACTGAAAAGCTAAGCTCTATGGTCCTTTGGGAAAGCCCTCTCCTCCTGGAGCGCTCCAAGTA
>Ga0209510_1003315_pt1 | contig 15360 bp, 11 predicted proteins | sample BiotimSIPDNA_FD_185749 | JGI IMG/M metagenome (GOLD analysis project Ga0209510, IMG submission 185749) | Anaerobic biogas reactor microbial communites from Washington, USA - Biogas_R1 time_0 SIP DNA (SPAdes) (version 2) | ecosystem: Engineered > Bioreactor > Anaerobic > Unclassified | place... | reverse complement strand
GGTCGAGGCCAAACTCCGGGCCGAAGGGACACTGGACTACACGTGGGTGGACCGCATGGCGGCGCTTGAGGTCGGCGCCGAGCAGATCGTGGAATTCCGCAGGCAAGGCAATCTGCCGGGAGGTGCCCTATGAACGCAAGACACTGGCTGGCCGCGAGCATCGGGGTGGGCCTGTCGGCCGCATTGTTGTTCTGCGGCTGCGAGGGCATGGGTGAGGTCGGCGCAGAACTTGGACGGGCCACAGGCGTGCTGACCGACTCCGAGGCCGAATCGGTCAAGCGCGGCGCGGCGGCCGTCGAGAAGAGCTGGCAGGACCTGACCCCGGAACAGGAGTATTACATCGGTCGCGCCGTAGCGGCACGCGTGTTCGAAACGTATCGGCCGCTGGATCAGCCGCAGGCGAACGCCTATCTGAACCTGCTCGGCCAGTCGCTGGCAGTCTTTTCCGAGCGGCCCGAGACGTTTGGCGGCTACCGCTTCCTGCTGCTCGATTCCGATGAGGTCAACGCATTTGCCGCGCCGGGCGGGTTGATCCTCGTGACGCACGGCATGTTGCGTTGCTGCGAGAATGAGGACGAACTGGCAGCCGTGCTGGCCCATGAGATTTGTCATATCCAGGCGAAACATGGCCTCCGCGCGATCAAGCAGAGCCGTCTGACAGAGGCGTTTACGATCATCGCGGCCGAGTCGGCCAAGCAGTTGGGCAGCGAAGAGCTGGCGTCGCTGACGCGTGAGTTCGAGTCGTCGGTGGGCGACGTGGTGATGACGCTGACGACGAGCGGCTACTCGCGGACGCAGGAGCGGGACGCGGACGCCGCGGCGGTGCGGCTGCTCAAGCGAGCCGGCTACCCCGAAGCAGCCATCCTCACCATGCTCAAACGCATGGATGAGCGGCTTGCCACGGCGGGCGGTCTGGGTTTCGCCAAGACGCACCCGTCGGCTTCGAGCCGGATCGATGCGTTGAAGCCCACAATCCCAACCGCGCAGGCCGCGTCGGATGCCGTCCGGCAACAGCGTTTTGCCAAGGCGATGCAGCCGGTTCTGGCCGGACAATAGACCCTGTGCCGAACGCTTGCAGAGTTCAGGCGGGAAGAACAGCATGCTCAAACGTGGCGGCAAGTATCTGCGTGGAACGGCAATCGGCCTGATCGCTGGGACCATCGCGCTGTTGCTGTGGCAAATCGGCGTCCTGGAATCCTGGGAAGCGCCCACGTGGGCGTGGCGCGCTCGCTCTTTCTCGGCGAGAGAAACCCTCGCGCCCGAGGTCAAGTTGATTCTGCTGGATCAGGCCAGCCTCGACTGGGCCCAGCGCGAGAATGGGTGGGGCTGGCCCTGGCCGCGCGAGGTCTACGGCGCAATCTCGGCGTTCTGCGAGCGCGGCGGGGCCCGGGCGGTGGCTTTGGATCTGTTGTTCACCGAGCCGTCGGTCTACGGCGTCTCCGACGACGAGGCGATGGGCGAAGCCCTGAAGGCCGGTCCGCCGGCGGTCCTGGCGTTGATGCCGGGCGGGAGCGTGGAGACATGGCCCGAATTTATGCCGCGTCCGGCCCGTATGACGACCGTGGCGACGGCGATCGAGCCCAATCATCTGCTATTTCCGGTTCCGGAAGTGGCGCCGGGCGCTGCGGCCTTCGGACACGTCGCGGGCCTGCCGGATGCCGATGGCGTGTTCCGGCGGGTCTCGCCGTTCTGCCGTTTCGACAAAGTCGAGATCCCGGCGCTGGGGTTGGCAACATATCTGGCCGCACAACCGACGACCGTGACCGCCGAAGACCGGCGACTGCGAATCGGCGACAAGGCCGTTCCTCTCGACGAGCGGGGCGACGCCATTCTTCGCTTCCGAGGTCGCCACGGCCTGCCGGAGGCGGTTTCCGCCGCCGCGGTCATCCAGTCGGAACTGCGCCTGCGCGACGAGGAGACTCCGGTGCTGTCGCCCGAGACATTCAAGGACTCCTATGTCTTCGTCGGATGCAGCGCGCCGGCCCTGCTGGATCTGCGACCGACCCCGGTCAATCCCAAATGCCCTGGTGTCGTGCTGCACGCCGCCTTCGTCGACAACCTCCTCACCGATTCCTTCATCGCGGAGGCCAAAGTGCCCGTCGTCGCGCTGGCCGTACTGGCTACCGCAATCGGTGCGGCCCTGTCGTTGACCTACGGCGGTCGCTGGTGGCAGGCCGGACCTCTTGCGGTGGCCTGGCTGGCGATGCCGATTCTGGTCGGCTTCGCCGCCTACGCCCGAGGATGGTGGTGGCCGGTCGCTGCCCAGGCCGGCGCCTCCGGGCTGGCGATGGTGGGAGCGCTGGCCGCAAACTACTGGACGGAGGGACGGCAGAAGGCGTTTATCAAACAGGCGTTCCGGCACTACCTCAGCGGCGACGTGATCGAGAAGATCATCCGCGACCCCAGGCATCTCCAGCTCGGCGGCGAGAAACGCGAGTTGACGATCATGTTCACGGACCTGGCGGGCTTCTCCAGTTTCTCCGAGAAGCTGGGGCCGGTCGAGCTGACGACTCTTCTGAACGACTATCTCACGGAGATGACGGACATCATCATGGAAGAAGGCGGCACGCTCGACAAGTATGAGGGCGACGCCATCATCGCGTTCTGGAACGCGCCGCTGGCGCAGCCGGACCACGCGGTCCGCGCCTGTCGCGCCGCGATGCGCTGCCAGCGCCGACTGGCCGAGCTTCGGGACGGTTTCCAGCAGCGGACCGGGGCCGTGCTGCGGATGAGGGTGGGGCTGAACACGGGCGATGTGGTCGTGGGCAACATGGGCTCGCGCAAGCGATTCAACTACACGATCCTGGGTGACGCAGCGAATCTCGCCTCCCGCCTGGAGGGCGCCAACAAGGCCTTTGGCACCGAGACGATGGTCTCAGAGAGCACGTGGCAACTGGCGTCCGCTGCGTTCACCAGCCGAGTGCTGGCCGACCTGCGGGTGGTAGGTCGCAAGAGCGCCGTGACCGTGTACGAGTTGACCGGATTCGCAGCCGATGCGGTGCCGGCGGAGTGGAGTGCATTTGCGGCCGGCCTGACGCTCTTTCGCGAGGGGCAGTTCGCCAAGGCAGAGGAGACATTTCGAGGATTGCCCGACGATCCAGCCGCCCAGCGGTACGCTCGGCGTTGTGCGGAATTGGCGGCGAACCGGCCGGAATCGTGGGACGGCGTGTGGGAGCTGACGCAGAAATGACCATGCGGCTTTTCATCGGCGGAATGCGCGGCAGCCAACCGGCCATCGGGAGCGGTTTCGACGAGTTCGGCGGCGACACGACCTCGCTGCTGCTCGTCGGCTCTCACGGTGAACGGCTAGTGCTCGACGCGGGCACCGGGATGCGCGCTGTCGCGGGACAACTAGCCCAGACCGAGCCGGGCAGGGTCACCGTGCTGTTCTCGCACTACCACCTCGATCACCTGATCGGACTGACGATGAACCCACTGCTCTACAAGGCACAGTGGTCGTTCAACTTCATCGGTCCGACGTTTGCTGATGGCGGCGTTCGCGACGCCGTGACGCAGCTGCTCGCCCCGCCCTATTGGCCGGTCTCCTGGGAGCGGATGAACGCGCACATCGAGTTCGTGGCCTTGCCGAGGCCGGACGGATGCCTGACGGTCCGCCAGAACTTGCGGGTTTGCGGTTGTCCTGTGCCGCATCCCGGCGGATGCGTGGCCTATCGCATCGAAGACTCCATCTCCGGGAAGTCCGTGGTCTTCGCCACCGATCTGGAGTGGGAGAAGCGCACCCCTGCAGAAGAGACCGCATTCAGGATGTTGTGCACCACCCCCGAGCCGGCGAATCTGCTCGTCATCGACGCCCACTTCGGCCGGGTGCAACGAGAGGCCTTTGCCGGCTGGGGACATACCTCGTGGGAGGATGGCCTGGAGATCGCCGCATCGACGGGGATTCCGCGAGTGCTTCTCGGACACCACGCGCCGGCGGCCGACGACGCGACGCTGCGCGCGTTGGAGCAACAAGTGAAAGACGTGTCTCCCGGCGCCGCGCTGGCGCGGGCCGGACAATGGATCGTGATTCAGGAAAACAGCCACCATGTGGAAATGGCTTGAACCGCTACTGCCCTACGTTCAGAACATCGCATTGGCGTCAACGGTGCTCTTCGTCGCGTATCTGCTGGCGCTTCCTCTGCGTCGTCGCTACCTGCCCCCGGAAGGGGTCGAATCGCCGCCGCGTTCGAGACGGCAGTTTGTCGCCACACTGGCAAGCTACGTCGCGTTCTCCGTATTCGTTCTGATGCTCTCCTTTCCGCTGATTCACTGGGTCCACCGCACGGAGGTCTGGGTGTCGTATCACCAGGCCTGGATGACGTTTTGGGCGGTCCACGCGATGGTGCGGCTTGTCGAGGGCCTGTTCGTCGAGTCGTTCGTGCAGATGGGGCGGGCCTGCCCCCTCAATCGCCTTACGAGAGGCCTGCTCCGCCTGGCCCTGATGCTGGGCGTGGCCTTCCTGCTGATCCGATATCAACTGGGCCTGAAGATCACCGTCCTGCTGACCTCTACCGCCATCGTCACCGGCGTGCTCGGCTTCGCCATGCAGGGGGTGTTGGGCAATCTGCTGGCGGGGATGTCTCTGCACGCGAGTCGCTCAATATCGGTGGGCGACTGGATCGAGGTCGACGGGACGATCGGACAGGTAATCCTCGTCAACTGGCGCGAAACGCGACTGCGCACCCGCAGCGGCCACATCGTGATTGTTCCCAACGGCAAACTCGCCGACGCGACCCTTCGCAATTTCTCCTCGCCCACACCCCTGCGCCGACACCAGGTGATTGTGAGCGCCAGCTACAACGATCCGCCGGGCGACGTGATCGCCGCCCTGGAGGAGGCCGCGAACGAAGCACCCACAGTCGAGAAGGACCCGCCCCCGTCCGCACGCGTCGTCGCTTTCAAGGATTTCTGCATCGAGTACGTTCTTCGATTCTGGTCGACCCAGTATCAGCGGCGCACGACGATCGAAGGCGGCGTGCTGCGGCTGGTCTGGTACAAGTTTCAGCGCCGCGGGATCGAGATCCCGTTCCCGATGAGCGGCCGGCTGCTCGACAACTTCATGCAGGCGGTGCACGCCCAGCGATTCGAGAAGCCGCTGGCCTCGGAGATCGAGCGCATCGTCGACGACCTCGTCCGCAGCGATTTCGGGCGCAAGCTCATGGCCGATTCGGAGGGCGTCTGCATGCTCAGCCGCGACGAGCTGAGAAGCGTCGCGCGGGATGTGAAACGCACGCGCTTCACGTACGGCGAGACCCTGATGCACCAGAACGATCAAGGCGAGTCCTTCTATGTCCTGGTCCAGGGGACCGTCAAGGGCAGCATCGCGAACACCGACGCCGCCCGGCCGATCGAGTTCGAGCTGCACCCTGGGGCGCTCTTCGGAGAGATGAGCCTCCTGACCGGCCTGCCGCGAAGCGCGACCATGACCGCCGCGACGGACTGCGAACTGCTCGAATTCGACGGGCGCGCTTTCGCCCATCTGCTGTCGCTGCGAGAGGAGATTCCCCACGTGCTCTCCGACCTGGCGGCCGCCCGCGCCGCCGAGAACGCCGAATCGCTGGAGAAGCTGCGGGCTTCGGCCGTCGTCCCCCCCGAACTGGCGCGCGACGGCATCCTTCACCGCCTCAAACGCATGCTCGGCGAGTGGCGAGGCCGATAGTTTCCTCGGTCAGTGGCGTGTGTATTTGTCGAACACGCCGATGACGGGCAAGGCGTTGCCGTCCTCATCGAACATGCCGCGACGACCCAGCGGGCCGGTGACGGCAGGCTCCCACCAGAAGATGCCTTTGCCCCGGTTGTGCGGCGTCGCCAGGACGAGGCGGTGGACTTCCTCCAGAAATTGCTTCTGCCCCTCGGGGGTTTCGGGGAAGGGCGCCGGCTTACCCTGGTATTCGGCGGGCCGCCAGTTGTAGGCCACCTCCACGAGGATGATGTCCTTTCGATACGTCTCGGCCATGAAGATCAGGTTCTCCCGCAGATCGAGCAGACTGCCGTGCCACCATGGGTAGTACGACTGGCCGATGACGTCGTACGGCACATCGTACGAGTGCAGCCTATCGAAGAAGTTCTTGGTCGTCTTGACGTCGCCGCCCCGGTCGATGTGGATCATGATCAGCGGCTTGGGCGCATCGCCCCGGCCGGCCTCGACCCCGTCGATGCCCGCCTTGAGCAGCTCGGCGAGGTTGTCCCAGTTCTCGGGCAGCTTGCCGTCGGGCCAGAGCATGCCGGGAGTGATCTCGTTGCCGATCTGGACCATCTCCGGCAGTGCGTTGGCGTCGCGAAAGGCGGCGATCGTATCGCGCGTGTACTCGAACACTGCCCGGACCAATTCGGCGTGCGACTTGCCCTCCCACGCCTTGGGGATGAACTGCTTGCCCGGATCGGCCCACGTGTCGGAGTAGTGGTAGTTCAGCAGGAACTTGTAGCCAAGCTTCTTGGCGTCCTGCGCCAGCGCGATAGTGTACGCCAAATCGTTCGGCAGGCGCGTCGGCGTGTGAAACAGCCTCAGGCGAATCCAGTTGTACCCGTGGTCTTTGAAGATCTGAAGTCCCGACCTAGCCTCGCCTCCATCCTTGAACACCGTGCCCCGATCCTCCGCCTGCTTGAGAAACGAAAGGTCCGCCCCGATGGCGTAGTCGAAGGCGCGTGACACAGCAGGAACCGACAACCAGATCGCAAGAGACAAGAGAACAAACAGATGCGTTCTTCGAAGCGGACTACTCTTTCGCATGATCCTACAACTCCTTCTACCATTGCGATGCGGACGATGATGAGGATTCTAATCCCCCCATCGCATCAGGCACAAGCACGTTTCCTGGAGCGCATAGGGCAGGCCGGGTCGTTTCGCCCGGCCTGGAGTGGCACTGCGAATGGCGGAGTTTTCGCTCAGTCTGTTGCCAAGGTGAAATCGTCAGGAATCTGTGGAGTGAAGAAGCCGTCGGGCAGCAAGGGGTTCCATTCGAATTGTTCCTTCACTTCCGTGCGGGTTCCTCTGGTGCCGTTCGGGGGCCACACGAACTCGATCCTGACCGGGAGATTCGTGGCCACGTCAAACCACGCGCGATGGAGCATCCCGTCGGGATTGTCGCCGTATTTCTTCGCGCTGACCTCGAATCCGAAACACACAATGCCATCGATCTCGGCGTTCTCGTAGAAGTGGTCCGCTCGACTGAGCAAGCCAGCGACGAAGAGGATGTCCCTCATCGGATGCCATGGCTGTGGCGAGTCCGTGTGCTCGACGACACGGAACGTTCGGTTGCGGAGATCTTCGCTCGTCTCCATCACGACCGCGTTGTCGCGCACCTCGAACAGACCTTCAAGTGGCTCTCCCTGGAGCGCATACCATTTCGTCTGCGTCAGGTCGGCATCGGAGTACGTGTCTTGTCGCCAGGTCTGGCCGGAGAAGGACACGAGGGTATTGCCCTGGTGATAAGCGCCCGCCTTCACCATCCTCAGCCCCAAGACGACCTTCTCCTGGAGACCCGTCGGCACTTCGGCGAAGACCATCTCGCCCTTCACCTGGGCGTCTCGCGCCCTGCGCACCTCGTCGGGATGAGCGTTGACGTAGCCGGCCGGAATCTCCGGAACAAACAGATCTGTCGGCACTTCGGCGAAGTACTCGAACTGGTCGTGAATCAGGGCCAGTTTCCTTGCAGGGTCAAAGTCCGTGGTGATGCCATGGCGTTCGATCCGCATCGGCAGCTTCGTCTGGACGTCGAACCAGATGCGGTCGAAGCGCCCTTGCGGATTGTCGCCGTACTTGGCCGCACTGACCTCGAAGCCCACACACTCGTGCCCGTCGAACGTCTCGGTCGCCAGGACGCGGTCCGCTCTATCCAGCAGGCTGACGCAGGACCGCATCCGGTCGATCATGCTCTCCATGAAACCATAGGCCTCGTTCTCCTGGGAGAACCAGCACTCGTATTCATAGGAGACCTCAATCATCTGAACCCCGTTGCCATCCGGCACGACCCACTGCGTGTTCATGATATGCACGCCGTCGTCGTAGCGGTCGCGCCTGTACCGGTCTTTGGCGTTGAAGCGTATCTCATAGCCTTTGCTCATCTCAGGCGCGCCGTAGTCGCTGGCGTAGCCGGCACGCTGACGGTAGACCACCGCCTGAATGGCCTCCAGGGAACGGAGGATCTCCTGGCCCCAAGCGGCGGACGGCCCGAGCCACCATTGCCCAGTTTCCGTGCGGCCGAAAGGCCAGAGGGTGATGCCGCCAAGGACAATCAGGATGACCGCAGCGGCCAAGGCAAACCTTCCTGCTTTGCTGTTCATCGTCATTCTCCACATTCGAGGCCGGCCGAGAGCCGGCGCCGGTGTTGTTATCTCGTCCATTGCCCCGCAGGCTCTCTCCAGGATGCGGTCCTTTGCCTCGGGGACCAGCTTGTATCGCAAATCTCGTACGAGTTCTTCCACAGGATCGTTCCGTGTCATCGTTCTGCCTCACCATTCAATCGGGATCGAAGCTTGTCGAGTCCGTAGGCGTACCGACTCAGAGCGGTCTTGATCGACACGTTTTGGAACCGGGCGATCTCTCTGAACTTCATGTCTGCGTGCAGCCGCAACACGATGGCTTCGCGCTGCTCACAGGGCAACGCTTCGAGGGCCGAACGCAGGAGCAGGAGTCGCTCGTCGCGAATCACCATCTGGAGCGGACCGTCGTCGCCGGCTGTTACGTGCCCGACTTCGTCGATAGGTACAAGTCCCGACGCACGCCGGGATCTCCGGCGATGGTAATCCCGCGCACGATTCGCCACCGCTGTCGCCAGGTAAGCTCGGAGATCGCCCTTGATGTTCAGTCTGTGCACCGACCGAACGAGGCTCACCATCACGTCCTGAAGCACGTCTTCAGCCGTCGCGTGGTCGTCGAGAAGGCCGGCCGCCAGCGTCGCCAGAGTGCCCTGATATTTCTCGTAGATCGTCCGAAGGGCATCCTTGTCGCCGCGTCTGAGTCGTTCCAGAAGCTGCGTGTCTTCGGTCATGGGCCATCCAGTCGTTCAGGTTTTACGATCGATCGTCACCTCTATGACGGAACGACCGACCATTTTACCTTAGCGGCACAGCTTCTTCTTGCGTGACAAACCGAAAGAGGCAGATGGGAAAGGCGCAGGATGCAATTCCTGGCCACCTCGCAGCCAGCGCCGACCTGAAGCGGTACGCCGCGACAGGCATGACTGTCGCTCTCGTGGAACCTCACCTGCCGGCGGCTGGCTGGACCTCCCAGGCGAGGACGGTTCGAGGGGGAATCTCCACGTCGGCGTGGTCGAAGCCATCGGCAAGCTCCGTTTCACTGTCCGCCTGCGGCGGACCGCTGCCACCCGGCTGGATCGTGGTTACCGTCACCGTTTTGGCGCTGAGACCGTAGTCGGCGGGGTCCAGATCGAGGCGGCCGGTGTAGGGGGCATCGGAGACGTTGGCAAAGAGCAGCACGAGCTTGTTCTCGCGGGGAATTCGCCAGGCGCCGGTCATGATCGCGTCGGTCGTGACCAGCCATTCGCCGCTCCATTGCCAGTCGGCGGTGATGCGCGGGACGGGGCCTGCCAGGTGCGGCGGGCGGGCCATGTGGCCTCGGTAGAAGTACTCGCGGAGCCGCCAGCGCAGTTGGATGCAGTCGCGCAGGAACGGCCAACAATCAGCCCGCTCGATGATCTCCGGTCCGAACCAGCCGATCTGTTCGCCATAGACCAGTTGCTGTGCGGCCTTCATGCGGTTGGCCAGGTCCTGGGTCGGGCCGCCGCGATAGGCCCGTCCGAACATCTGGATGGCGCCGCCATAGACGGCTGAGAACGCCGGAACCATGTCCTGCTGCTGCCAATGCCAGGTGAGATAGCCATCGAGCCATTTGATGTACGGTTCGGCGTTGCACTCCGTGGTGAGCATGCGGTCGGCGGGCTTGGCGGCGCGGATGGCGTCGAGCATCTTCCAGTAGCCTTCGGTCCACCAGTGTCCCCCACCGAGCGCGTGACCGTGCGAGGCATCGAAGCACAGTCGTGGCTGGGCGGCAGCGATTTGGTCGATGTACACGCCGCTGACGCCGTACTCGTTGAACAAGCGAAGGACGATGTCCCCGACGCGGTCCTGCCACAGGCTTGTAGTCGGACACATGACCGCCAGCGTGACGCTGTTGCCATCGGTCTCTTTGCTGCCATAGCTTTCCGTGCACGGCTTGCCATCTTCGTCCTTCGTCGCCGCGGGCAGCGCCGTCCGGCTGAATGCCCAGTCCTCGGCGCCTTTGTCGCGCGTGTCCCACAGCCGCCCGTTGATGTAGGGCATCGGGTGAACTCCGGCCGTTTTCAGCTCCGCGACGCCCTCGGTGAATCCGTCCTTGACGGGGAAGTAGTGGGGATAGTCGTTATCGAAGGGGATCTGGTGCCAGTTGTACCAGTGAAAGCCCGTGGGCAGGTCGATCGTCTCGGCAAATTTCCTGACGCGCGGAACGCAGTCGGAGGCGGGCCCGCCCGTCATGACCCAGGCGGGCAGCTCTCGCATCCACTTGGGAGTATCCTCGCGACCATCGGCACCGAGCGCAGGCCACCATCGCGCCTCGCGGCTCGCCCACGCGCGATAGATCTGTGCGGCGTCGAACCAGTCTCCGCGCAGCAGTTGCCAGCGGGCCTTGCCGGGCAGATCAAAACCAACGCCCGGCTTGCCCATGTCGGGCACGGCGTGGTCGAAGGTGAAGAGGACCGCCTCTTTGGCGGGCTGGCCTTCGGCGAAGATGTCCTTCGTGGAACCGAACGGGTCGTGCATACCGACGTAGAGCCCGGTGCCGTCGGCCCGGTTATAGGCAGCCATGTACTGCATGCACGTCCAGCCGCCGGGATAGGGTCCGCCTCGCCTGCCACCTTTGCTCCACATCTCCGATAGCTCTACGCCGGAGGTGACCTGCGCGAACACCTTGGCATCCTCGCCCAAGTCGCGCACCGCGGCCTGGGGGAATACGATGCGCCAGAGGGCCCATCGGGGATTGTCGTTGGCCACTCGCAAATCCCAGATCAGCGCGCTGTTGGGGTCGTCGACGTCGAGTGTCACTTTGACCTCGATGCCTTCAAGCCGATCATCGGTCGGAGCGGCAAACGTGAACGCATACATTCTCGTGGCGCCACTGAAGGTGGTGTCAACCTGCTTCCACCCGGTATCAGCGGTGATGGTCAGCAAGTCCTTCGTCTGCACGTCGCGCAGCACCACAGAGAACAGCGGTGCCGGCCCGGTGGGACACAACTCCTGGTTCGTGATCTGATCGGTAAGGCCGGCAAGACGCAAACCCTGGCCCGTGTTCTCCAGGACCATCCGCAGGTCCCCCGCTCGTATCGCGATCTCCATCGCGACCGCCGGCGAGACGACGGATTCGCCGGCAAAGGAGCCGTGCCACATTACGAAGACGAGAAGAGCCGTCGGCAACAGACGTGCATAGGTGTTTCTCTGCGTATGCATCCGAGTTCCTCCTGATCGTTGTCCCTCGGATTGTACCCGCATTGGCAATCCGCTCGCAAGACAAATCACATCGGGGCGGCGGCCCAGGGCCGCCTCCGCGCGCCGCCGCCCCCGTGCGAGGGTTCGTGGTGGGACGCTACGGATGCAGAGTCACCTGAATCGTGGACGAGTCGGTCGCGGCACCGTCGTTGTCGACGGCCCGAGCGCGGATGGTATAGACACCATCGTACTGGATCTTCGACCAGTCTCTCTCCAGGCGCCAGCCATCCGTCGGGTCCATGGAATACAGGCCGTGTATGACACGCAATGTCTCACTACAATATTCGATGGTGTACTGCACCATCAGTACGGTCCCATCCACATCCGATGCCTCCGCCCGGCGTACGCAAGACCAAGGGGCGGCCGCCTCCGCTTGCCGCCCCTGGGATGATCGTTGTCACCCTGACGAGCTTCTCAGAAGCCTGGCACGGGAACGTCTTCGAGCGCAAAATCAACCTTCTGCCGGTAAGGATTGCGAGCGACAACGTAGCGGATGAACGCCGCCGCACCGGCCCCGCGGCCGGTGCCCGTGAGCGTCTGGGCGATGATGGTCAGACCCTCCTCAGAGCCTGTCCCGATGACAAACCCTACGGTTCGCGCATCCTGCGCGTAGTTCTGAATCGAGACACCGTCGGCATCCAGCACGTCGATCTCCACGACAACTGTCTCCGGCAGGCCAGTCTTCGACCACAAGTAGCCCCGCAGCAATCCAATATCGTCCCCCCGACTCTCGCTCAGCGGTTTGTGCGTGTGCGGATACGCGATCCGGGTCGGATCGATCAGGACGGTGCTGTGGTATTGGTAACAATCCTCCTCGATAGAGGTCTGCTCGACGAACACCTCCAACCCAGGCGCCACTCCGATCCCCTCTTCGCTTGGGGCGAACGGCAGATCGATCGCCTCCACCGTATCGCTCAGCAGGGCATTCATCGACCATTCGATTCGGCTCAGTTGCGATGGAAACTCGCCGGGCGTTGGGATGACGGTATCGAAGGAGAACTCGAAAGGCACAATCCTGTAGATCGTCTCGCCGGTTGGAACCCAGAACGTGCTGGTATACACGACCGGCTCGTAGAGAGGGGTGGGCTGCGAAACAGGCCCAGTCATAAGCGGCTCGCCGGCCTCATCCAGGACCAAGACCTCCGTCACCGTGTCTGCGGCCAACCCGATCAGTCCGGCCGGGTCGATCACGGCGATCTGACCCGAGAACTGCATCTTGTTGGGGCCCCGCTGCCACACCGGCTCGGCCTCCGCCGTATACTCAAAAGTTGTGGTCATTCCCATCGATTTGGGATAGGCAACCAGGTGTGCGTTCGGGTCCCAAGGCGTGTTGGCGTCTCCCTGGGCCCACAGCATGGCGGGAATTGCACAGACACAGACGACCACTGCGGACGCGTTACGCATTGCACTTGACATGGCGCGTCCTCCTAACTGTCTTTCAAGAAACGTCTTACAGTCCTTCCGATCCTGCAGATCCGGCCCTTCCCCGCCGAAGTCCCAGAGTCGCTGCGAAAGACTCCACGCCTCGATAGACCATCTGCCGCCTGAAACGTTACGTTCTTTTCTGAAGAATCGAGGCGGCGGCCTCCGCGCGCCGCCGCCCCGTCGTGGTTGGCCCGTCAGGCCCACAGCAGGATTCCTGGGTTCGCATGTCGAACGGGCTGGCATTTATGGCATCACCTTGATCTCGATTTCCGGTGTTTCGGTGATGGCGCCGTCGTTGTCGATGGCCTTGGCTCGGACCGTATACGTCCGGTCGGGGTATATCGTCACGGTGCGCCACCATTCCCACGCGACCATCCAGTCGTCGTCCGGATCGCCCAGGCCGGGACCCGTGCTCTGGGTACCGTACTGCCCTCGACTCGTCAGGTGGTAGCTCACGCGGACCACGGCGCCGTCTGGGTCGGAGGCTTCGGCACGGAAGACCATCGGCGTTCCAGGGGCAAATTCATCGCCTTCGGCAGGGCTGATCAGCCGGATGGTCGGTGGGATATTCGGCTTTCCGATATCGGGCATCAGCCAGTGCGACATCAGGATATCCAGATCGAGGTCGTCGACCCGGCAATCGCCGTTGATGTCGCCGGCGATCTGCGTTTCGCAGACAGGCTCTCCAAAGTACGACCGGCTCGCCTCGGCGGTGCCGCCATAGGCACCCACGTTGACGTAGCCTCCATTCGGGAACGGTTCGGCGCCGAGCGGCGCGTTCGGATCGCCCGCGTCGATGCACGGGCTGGTGACCTCGTCGAAGATCCATGTCTCGGCGGCGCGGTCCCAGTGGCAAGCCTGCGACTTCAGGTGATAATCGCCCACAACATAGACGTCGTCGTTTGGATCGTCCGGCGTGCCGTTCGGGTCCCAGTAACCCGGATCGACGAAAAGCGGATCGACGTCAATGTTGCCTTCGCCTGTGTAACCTCCCTGCACGTTGCTGTAGGTCACGATGACCTCCGGCTCAAACGCCTCGAACCTCGTGAACGGGTCCGGACCATCCCATACGATGCAGTTCGTCATTACGGCAATGGCTTGGGGCATCGGGGGATACTCGACGGCATTGGGTCGGCCGCGATTGCCGACAAACGTGCAGTTCGACAGGCGCACCACGGTTGTGGAGTGAGTGAAGATCGCGCCGGGCCCATAGCCCCCGGAGTTGCCGGCAAAGATACAGTTGCGCGCCTTCAACAGATCGCCACGGCGCCGCCACTCATGCCGCTGCCCGAGTTGCCGACGAACTCACAGCCTTCCAGGATCAGAGATCCCCAAGCCTCGACCACCCTGGCGTACCGGAACGAGTTTCCGGTAAACTCGCAGTCGATCAGCGTTGCGCTGCCCAGGCAATTGACCGCGCTGCCCTCGTTGGATACGAAGCGGCACTTCCGCGCCATCAGATCGCCCACATGGTCAATCCCGGCCGTTGAGAGAGCTCTGTGGGCTACGAAGGAGCACCGCCGCATATCGAGTGTGCCGCTGCTGTTGAGGCCGCCGCCCTGGTTGTCGACGAAGGCACAATCCGTCAGCGTCAGATCGCTGTCTGCAACCCAGAACCCACCCCAGGAAACCAGACGCCCGTTCCGCTCGAACGCACACTGGACCACGGCGCTGTTGCAGTCCCAGGCGTAGATCCCTGTGATGGCGTTTTCGACAAACCGGCAACGAAATACGCTCGGACTGCCCGGCTGCATCCACATTCCGTATTCGGCTGCGCCGGTGATGGTGAAACCGTCGATGACGGCGGTCGCATCCGTCCCGCTGGCTGTCACGATGCGTCGACAGTTGTCTTGCCGGGCGGGCGAACGCCAATCTTCGTCGGGACTGTCATTGCCGGCCAGATCGCCGCTCAGAACGGTCGGATAGCATTCCACGTCCCGGTCGTTCGGCTCAGCGGCCAGCACACCGGCGTATCCGCCTTCGAGCGTGACGTGATTGTGCAACTGGAACGTCGCGTCACGGTCTGGCGGAATCACGCTTGTGGGCCGGTAGGTCCCCTGGGCGAGGTGAATCACGGCCGGCAACGATTCGTTCGCCTCGGCCAGCGCGTCCTGGAGATCGTGATACGCATCGACCCACGATGAGCCGTCGTCGGCTCCCGTCGCCGCCGCATCCACATAGATCACCCGCTCGTTCGACCACGCGATCCCCGTGAACGTCGCGACGAAGGCCGCACAAAGAACGACGCCAAGCAGTTGGTTCAGTCTCTCGCCTCGCATGGCTTTCCCTCCTGAAAAAGGTCGCCTCGTAACAAGTGTATCCCTATGCCCAGTCTACGCCGACTGTGCCTCTGTATCCATCAACCGAGGCCCATCCCGCACCTCGGCGCCTCCGCGAAGTACCGCACTGTCACGTTAAAGTCGCATCAATTCACCAACCGTTTCAAATTCGTCG
>Ga0209510_1003302_pt1 | contig 15387 bp, 10 predicted proteins | sample BiotimSIPDNA_FD_185749 | JGI IMG/M metagenome (GOLD analysis project Ga0209510, IMG submission 185749) | Anaerobic biogas reactor microbial communites from Washington, USA - Biogas_R1 time_0 SIP DNA (SPAdes) (version 2) | ecosystem: Engineered > Bioreactor > Anaerobic > Unclassified | place... | reverse complement strand
AGATCCAGCTTTACGTTTAAGAATGCGCGCTTTGTAAATTCACCGGGCTGAGCCTGCCTTGCGCCGAGCCGAAAAAGAGAACTCAGAAGAGAGCTTACGGCAGCGGGTGAGCCGTGGCAGGAAAATTCCGCGGTGTCCTCACCTGTATAGCTTTTCGGTGCGCGGCAGAAAACAGCCAGACAGGTGTCTATCGCCGAGCCGTCTTCCCGCCTTAAGGTTCCGTACACGCTTTTCGAGTGTTCGCAGGAAGAGGCACTTTTTTTGCCCGCGGGGAAAAAGAGACGGTCGCACATCTCTATGCAGCCCGCGCCGGATACCCGCACGACAGCCAGCGCGCTTTTGGCAGCCGGCGTTGCGGCTGCTGCGATTATATCGGACATACAAAGCCTCCTGACATGTTTCCAGGGAAAAGAGCGGCAGCTGATCGCTGCCGCTCTCTTCCCGCATAAATCCGATTAAGAGCGCGATTTAAGGTATTCGTGACGCTCTTTGGCGTTTTCTTCGGCCTTGGTAAACAGTTCCTCCGCTCTTTCGGGGAAGGAGAGCGTCAGAGAACTGTAGCGCACCTCGCCCATAATGAAATCGCGGTATGAGCCTGTCGGATCCTTTGAGTCGAGAGTAAACGGGTTTTTTCCCTCCGCTGCCAGTGCCGGGTTATAGCGGAAGAGGTTCCAGTAGCCCGCCTGCACTGCGTTTTTGGCTGAGGTCATCGCTTTGCCCATGCCCAGAGTGCTGCCATGGTTAATGCATGGCGCGTAGGCAATTATCAAAGACGGCCCGTTGTAGGCTTCGGCTTCCATCATAGCCTTTATAGTCTGGTTATAATCGGCGCCCATGGAAATCTGGGCGACATAAACATAACCGTAGGTCATAGCCATCTGGGCGAGTTCCTTGTTCTTTATGGATTTTCCGGCAGCTGCGAACTGAGCGACGGCGCCAAGCGGTGTAGCCTTGGAGGACTGGCCGCCGGTGTTTGAATAGACCTCGGTGTCAAAAACAAAGATGTTTATGTTTTCTCCGCTGGCAATGACATGGTCAAGGCCGCCGTAACCGATATCGTAAGCCCAGCCGTCGCCTCCGAAGCACCAGAAGGAGGGCTTAACGACAAGGTCGCTCTGGGAGAGAACTTCTCGCGCCAGTGTGCAGGCTTCGCAGGGGCAGACTTTGCCGTTGGCGATCCACTCGGCTTCCCACTGAGTGCCGGTGAGGTCAACGTCGATTGCCTCTTCGCAGGCGCTCAGGAGGGCTTTGCCGGTGGTTTTGCTGGCTTCGCCGTCATCCATGGCTTCGAGCCAGGCTTCGCCGGCGGCTTTAAGATCCGCGCAGCAGTAGTCTACGGCTACAAGCTTTTTAACCGTGTCGGCAAGCTTGGCCCGGCGCTGCTTAACCGCCTGAAGCATACCGAGACCGAATTCGGCGTTGTCCTCAAACAGTGAATTGTTCCAGGCGGGGCCGTGTCCGTCTTTGTTGGTTGTATAGGGTGTGGAGGGCGCGGCGCCGCCCCAGATGGAGGTGCAGCCCGTGGCGTTTGCTATGGTCATGCGATCGCCGAAAAGCTGGGTAAGAAGCTTGGCGTAGGGGGTTTCGCCGCAGCCGGCGCAGGCGCCGGAGAACTCAAGCAGAGGCTTTTTAAACTGGCTGCCCTTTACGGTAGACGCGGCAAAGGGAACTTCCTTTTCGGTGACGTTCGAGTAAGCGTAATCGAAGTATTTCTGATTCGGAAGCATACTTTCCAGCGGTTTCATAACAAGAGCCTTGTTCTTGGCCGGGCAGACGTTTGCGCAGGAGCCGCAGCCCGCGCAGTCCAGCGGGGAAACAATGATGGAAAAAGACATATCTTCGGCGCCCTTGCCGATCATTTTAACTGTCTTTATTCCCTCGGGCGCCGCACTTACTTCGTCCGCGGTCATGGCATAGGGCCGTATGGCTGCATGCGGGCAAACCAAAGAGCATTGATTGCACTGGATGCAGTTTTCCGGAATCCAGTTCGGCACATTGACAGCTATGCCGCGCTTTTCAAAGGCAGCCGTACCCGGCGGGAGAATTCCGTCGGCTCCGTCGACAAAGGCGGAAACCGGGAGCGTATCTCCGCGCATAAGGTTTGTGGGGATCATTACTTCATCGACATATTTGGCGAGCTTCGGATCGGAAGCCGCTGCGGGAGTGCGGGGAGCGTCCGGCTCGGGATTCTTCCAGGATTCGGGAACCGTAACCTCTTTAACATGGTCAAGGCCGGCGTCAACCGCCGCGAAGTTCATGTTAACGACCTTTTCTCCCTTGTGACCGTAGGTTGCTACGATAGCCTCTTTCATATACCTGACGGCGTCATCGACAGCAAGAACTCCGGAGAGCTTAAAGAAGGCAGACTGAAGTATCGTGTTCGTACGTCCGCCGAGACCAAGGTCCGCGGCAAGGCTTATTGCGTCCACCGTGTAGAACTTAATGTTGTTTGACGCGAGATATTTTTTCGCCGCGGCGGGGATATGTAAAGCAAGCTCGCTCTCGTCCCAGGAGCAGTTGAGCAGGAAGGTGCCGCCCGGCTTAATATCCTGCACGATGTCGAAGCGTTCGATATACGAGGGGGTGTGACAGGCGACAAAGTCGGCCTTGTTGACAAAATAAGACGATTTGATCTTCCCCTTGCCGAAACGCAGGTGGGAAATTGTTACACCGCCGGATTTCTTTGAGTCGTACTGGAAATACGCCTGAACGTTCAGATCGGTGTGATCACCGATGATTTTGATGGAGTTTTTGTTCGCGCCGACGGTTCCGTCAGAGCCGAGACCCCAGAATTTGCATGAGATAATGCCCTTTGAGGTTGTATCCGGTTCCTCCGTTATGGGAAGGGAGAGGTTGGAAACATCATCGGTGATGCCGATTGTGAAGTTGTTCACCGGGTTTTCGGACTGAGCGTTGCGGAAGGCGGATATGACGGCGCCGGGTGTTGTATCTTTGCTGCCGAGTCCGTAACGTCCGCCGACGACGGGAATATTCAGACCCTTCCTGAAAAGAGCGTTGATAACATCCTGACAAAGCGGCTCGCATACGGCGCCCGGCTCTTTGGTGCGGTCGAGCACGGCAATGCGGCGCACAGTCGCGGGAAGCGCCTGAACAAAGCGGTCGGAGCAGAACGGACGGTAAAGACGGACCTTTATAAGTCCTGTTTTTTCGCCGTGCGCATTAAGCCAGTCAACGCATTCCTCGGCGGTATTCGTAACGGAGCCCATGGCGACCAGGACGTATTCCGCGTCGGGCGCGCCGTAGTAGTTAAAGGGTTTATAGTCGGTGCCGATGCGGGCGTTGACTTCGTCCATGCATTTTTCGACAACATCCGGAAGTGCTTCGTAGCGCGGGTTCGAGGCTTCCCGTATCTGAAAGAAAATATCCGGATTCTGGTTGGAACCGCGCAGCACGGGGTGCGTGGGCAGATTGGCTCTGGCCCTGAAGGCGGCGACGGCGTCCATGTCGAGCATATCGCGAAGCTCATCGTAATCCCAGGCTTCAATATTCTGCATCTCGTGGGAGGTGCGGAACCCGTCGAAAAAATGCAGGAAAGGCACGCTGCCTTTGATGCTTGCCAGATGTGCTACCGCGGAAAGGTCCATGACTTCCTGCGGATTGGACGAGGCAAGCTCGGCAAAGCCGGTGGCGCGGCAGGCCATAACGTCGCTCTGATCGCCGAATATAGAAAGCGCGTGTGTCGCCAGAGCGCGTGCGGAGCAATGAATTACGCCGGGCAGCATTTCGCCCGCGATCTTATACATGTTAGGAATCATCAGCAGCAAACCCTGCGAAGCCGTGAAGGTGGTTGTAAGCGCGCCGGTTACGAGGCTGCCGTGCACCGCGCCCGCGGCGCCTCCCTCCGACTGCATTTCTATAACGCTGACAGTCTGATCAAATACGTTTTTACGGCCTTCGGCAGACCACTGGTCGACAAGTTCGGCCATGGCCGATGAGGGCGTGATGGGATATATGGCCGCGACCTCGGTGAAGGCGTAGGCGACGTGCGCGGCAGCGGTATTACCATCCATGGTTTTAAGTTTCCTGGACATTGAGGTTAACCTCCGATTGCATAAATTAAGCGCGATGAATTCTTATTTGTAAGACATTCTATCACGCGGGAGAAGATAAGTAAACTACAAATAACGGAGCGCAAAGGCTTGTTTTTTGTGCATTTCATATACATGACCCGGTATACCGAAGCCTGGGTAGGTAAAATAAGGAAACATGTGATTTTGCAAGGAGACATATATGATATTGCGAAATATGACGATTAACGACTGAACTGACGTTATCCGGCGGCGGGTAAATACTGCGGGCAGAGGCAGCGGATATGCTTCGGATATAAGTAAAAGGGCCGACAGATACCTCGGACGGAATCCCCGCGCCTTTTTTGCCGCGCGGAAAGCCCGGCGATCCGCGGCGTCATTTTGCGCGTGCGGGGCGGAAGCGGGAACCGCATTAAAAAAACAGCCGTTTCGCCGGAGGAGCGCGCGGATGATTCAGGAACCGCGCCGCTGCGTGCGGCGTTTTGTAAGGACATTTGATCACTTACAGTCAGTATTGTGTAAAATACCTGTTTTTAGCTGAAAAAGGTGATATAATGTCGCCTGAGTAATTCGGCATTGTCCGCAATCCCGGGGGAATATAACTAAAAGGTATACTCCCCGGGACGGCTATGTCGGCAGGTTCCCGATACGGGGAACTCGCGGTGGAAGGAGGCTCGACATGGTTACGAATATTCGCTCCCTTGGCCTGAACGGGATACACGGTTATGAAGTTTCCGTGGAGTGCTTTTTATCGAGGGGGCTGCCGTCTTTTGATATAGTCGGCTTGCCGGACGCAGCCGTTAAGGAAGCCCGGGAGCGGGTGCGCGCCGTCATAAAATCCTGCGGATTTACTTTTCCGGTTTCGCGTATCACCGTTAATCTTGCCCCGGCAGACAGAAAGAAGGCCGGCACGGTTTATGATCTGCCCGTTATGCTCGGAATTCTCACCGCTGCCGAGGTTATTGATAACCTGCCGGAGGACGCTGCCTTCATAGGAGAGCTGTCTTTATCCGGTGAGCTCAGGCCTGTTCGCGGGTCCTTGTCGATGGCACTTGCCGCGGTTCGTTCCGGTATTAAGAAAATTTTCCTGCCGGCGAAAAACGCCGCCGAAGCCTCGTATGCGGAAGAGGCTGAAATTTATCCGGCAGGGCATGTAATGGATGTCATACGCCATTTGCGCGGCGAGGCGTTAATAGAGTCCGAAAGGCCGCGCCCTTACGCTCCGCGCAGGGAAGGACTGCCGGATTTTTCAGAGGTGAAAGGGCAGGAAAACGCCAAACGCGCACTTGAAGTCGCCGCGGCGGGAGGCCATAATATACTCATGACAGGCCCCCCGGGATCCGGTAAAAGCATGCTCGCTTCTCGGCTGCCCTCGATTTTTCCCGATATGACCCGGGAGGAAGCCATGGAAACTACCGAGATACACAGTATTGCCGGTATGACCGGTGAAGAATCGCCGGTGGTTTTCTCCCGTCCGTTCAGGGCCCCGCACCATACCGTATCGCCCATGGGACTTGCCGGGGGAGGGAGCAGCCCGAGGCCCGGCGAAATATCATTGGCGCATAACGGCGTGCTGTTTCTCGACGAGCTCCCCGAGTTTTCCCGCTCAGCCCTGGAGATACTGCGGCAGCCGATGGAAACGGGTGAAGCAAGCATATCACGTGCCTCGGGCAGCGTTACATATCCCGCGCGTTTTATGCTGGTAGCCGCGATGAATCCATGCCGCTGCGGCTGGCACGGGCATCCCTCCGGAAGATGCAGATGCGCGGAGACGGAGGTTCGCAGATACCGCAGCCGCATCTCGGGGCCCTTGCTGGACAGGATAGACATGTTTGTTAACGTGCGCTCACTGGAATTTTCGGAGCTTTCCGCGCGCTCGTCGGCAGAGCCGTCTTCGGCCGTGAGGGATAGAGTTAACAAGGCGCGGGAAAGGCAGCGGGAGCGCGCCGGGAGCGGAGCGTCACAGTTAAACTCGCGCATGGGGCAAAAGGAAATGAACGAATTCTGCCGTCTTGACGAGGAGAGCGAACGCCTGCTCGGCGCTGCGTATTTAAAATTGGGACTGACGGCCCGCTCATATGACAAGACACTGCGGGTTGCGCGTACGATAGCCGACCTTGACGGCAGTGAGCGGATACAGACACGGCACATCGCCGAGGCACTGCAGTACAGGATCTCGGATCCGCGTATTGAAGAATATTAAAGACCGGGCGGCAAAACCGAAGGTCTGAAGTAAAGGAGCAAGGTTTATGGAAATTTCCGGCATTGCGGCAATGGCAAAGAAAATTAAGGAGAATATCGAAAAGGTTATCATCGGAAGAAGCAGCGAGCTGGAGCTTATTGTCTGCGCGCTGATCGCGGGAGGGCATGTGCTGCTCGATGATGTTCCCGGCACGGGAAAGACGGTAACGGCGAAAGCGCTTGCCCGTTCGGTGGATTGCCGCTTTTCGCGCATACAGTTCACGCCTGACCTTCTGCCGTCCGATGTGACCGGAATGAGCGTTTTTAACCAAAAGGAGTTCTGCTTTGAATTCCGCGAGGGTCCCGCATTCACAAATGTGCTCCTGGCCGACGAGATAAACCGGGCTACGCCCCGCACGCAGTCTGCTCTTCTGGAATGCATGGAGGAAAGACAGATAACGACGGACGGTGTTACAAGAAAGCTGGCGAAGCCGTTTTTTGTTATAGCTACGCAGAATCCGGTTGAAACTTCAGGTACCTTCCCCCTTCCCGAGGCACAGCTCGACCGCTTCCTTATGCGTATAAAGCAGGGATACCCGGACACCGAGGGTGAGCTGGCGATACTCGACAGATTCATAAATGACGACCCGCTTGCCTCGATTGAACCGGTTGCGTCGGCCGCGGATATAGTTGACGCGCAGCGCAGCTATCAGAGCGTTTTGGTGTCCGAGCCGGTACGAAGATATATTGTGGCGCTTACCGAAGCGACCAGAGTACTTACAGACGTGACGCTGGGCGTATCGCCCAGAGGTATGCTGTGGCTGATGCGGGCGTCTCAGGCGCTCGCCGCTGTGTCCGGAAGGGATTATGTTCTGCCGGACGACGTTAAAAAGCTGGCCGTACCGGTTTTCGCGCACAGGCTTGTTTCCAGAAGCGGATACGGAGGGGCAGCCCGAACGGAAGCGATTATTGCCGAAGTGGTCAGAAACCTGCCCGTGCCGACGGAGGACCCGGACGCCGAAAGAATCGATCCGAAGGCTTAAAGCGCCGGAAATTTCTCATAAAAAGGGGGCGGTGCTTTGACGGCGTTCTGGATAATAATAATTGTCGCGTTTTTCTGCCTGCTTCAGATCGCATATTACCACCGGCGCGGCTTGCGTCGGGTCTCATATACGCGCAGCTTTTCCCGCGGCAGGGTTTTCGAGGGCGAGGAAGCGGAACTTGTGGAGGTGCTTGTCAACGACAAGCTCATTCCCGTGCCCTGGGTTCGAGTCGAGTCCCGCATATCGGCGAATCTTCGCTTTGCGGCGCAGGAAAACCTCAATGTCGAAATGGACCAGTTCCATAAAAGCGTATTCTTTCTGGGCTCTTACAGCCGCATTACCAGAACACATAAAATAGAATGCCGAAAACGCGGTTATTATGACTGCGGTTCGGTACATATGGTTGCCGGTGACCTGCTTGGTATTTCCTCATGCCGCCGGGATGTCAGATGCGACGCCGCTTTATATGTCTATCCGCGGGTTCTTAAACCCGAAGAACTGCCTGAAAACGCACTCAAATGGCAGGGAGACATAGCCGTCAGGCGCTGGATAGCGCCCGATCCGATACTTGTCAACGGTATACGTGAATACAGAACAGGGGACAACATGCGCGATATCCACTGGGGCGCGACGGCGCGCACCGGCCAGATGCAGGTAAAGACGAGAGATTATACGGTCTCGCCGCGCGTAATGCTCATTTTTAACTCTCAGATATCGGACAATCTCTTCGGAGGCATGGCGCCAGAGGATGCGGATTTTCTGGAGAGGGGAATATCGACCTGCGCCGCGCTCGCGGCGTGGTGCGTTGACGCGGGCATTGACGTCGGCTTTACGACTAACGGTGAAAACAGACTCAATGAAAGCGGTGACGTGTTTATTGAGCCGCGCACGGGCGAAAGTCAGCTGGAAGCCATCCTCGAAATGCTGGCCCTGCTGAAAATTAAGATGCGGGTCGGAATACAGCGTGTGCTTGACACCTGTCTGGCTTCCGGCATGACCGGCATGGACGTGCTGCTGGTCTCGGCATACTGGAGCGACACGCTCGGCAAGCGGGCAGAGCAGCTTCGCGCGGCGGGCAACTCCGTTACCTATATTCCGATCAAAGGGGGGAGCCGGGTATGAAAGCCGAAAGGATTTTCATGGTTGCCGTGAACCTTCTGCTCGCGGCGATATTTGCCGCGGCGATACTTATATTCGTTGAGCAGGCCGGAAACCGCACATGGGAATGGTACTCCTGCGTTAAACGGTCGTGGCCGGTCTTGATCTGCTTTGCCGCGGGCCTTGTCGGCAGACGAATAAAATCTCTGAGGACAGCGCTTTTTCCGATTGCGCTTGCCGCGGCGGGCGCCCTGATATGGCTGCTTTTTCCCTGGAGGGATGTCGGCCATTCGGTTTATATCGGCTTTGCCGTGATTGTCGGCGCGGTGCTGTACTTAATCGGGCTTCGCGGCAGCGAGGCGTACCCGCCGAAGCTCGCGCTGACCGGAGTAGGCCTCTATCTCGCCCTTATCGTATATGCCGTAACGGGAAAGGGCCTTGAGGGGGAAGCTCTCGGAACACTCTCCGTGCTTGCTCTGCTGTCCTTTATAATGACTATGTACAGCCTCAACGCCGCCTCGCTTTATACCGGAGTGCATAACGCGAAGGGCGGAAAGGTGATGAGCGTACCCTCCGGACTTCGCGGAAAAAACCTGCTTTTCCTGACCGCTTTTCTCGCCTGCGCGCTTCTTATCGCCGGCATAGGGCCTTTGCGTGATCTGGTAGCGGCCGGAATCGGAGCGATCAGCGCGGGTATTAAAGCGATTATTCGCTGGATCGCTTCCTCTAAAAAAGAAACGGTCGTCCCGATCGTGACGCCGACCCCGTCACCGGAGCCCGAAGAGATGATGCTGCCGGATATAGAAGGCATAAGTCCGCTGTACGCGACGATTTTTATAGCGGTGCTGGTCGCCTTGTCTGTTATATTAGTCCTGATCATCGCATTAAGCGGCTCGGGCAATAAAAAGCGGGGATCGGGGGGGAAGAAGAAAACCCTGCGCGATTTACTCAGAAAGCTTTTCCGCCAGAAGGAAGTCCTCGAATACGAGGATCGCGTTGAGCGCCTTACGGATCTGCGCGGTCTTCTAAAGCGCCGACGAAAGGAGCTGGCGGACTTTTTCGAACGTATGGGTAAAAGACCGGAGCGCTTCGACGATATGCCGACAAACATTATGCGGCTGCGATTCGCTTACCGGCAGCTGCTTCGCTCTCCGGCCGGGAAAAGAGCGCGGCGCAGCACAACGCCGCTCGAACTGCGGGAAACGCTGGGCGGTTCGGAGACCTTGCGGCGCCTTACCGGAGACTACAGCGCGGCGCGTTATAATCCCGGCAAAGAGCCCGGCGATGAGGAGGCCGAAAACGCGCGGCGCGCGCTTTCGGATATGCGCCGGCGCGGCGCGCGGGGCGGTACCTGATATGGACAAGACGGTAATCGGCTGCGATATCGGGGGAACAAAGATAAGGATAGGCAAATTTGACGGAACCTCGATCTCACGGCTTATTTCATTTAAAATTTCCGATATGTCACCGGAATCCCTGATGTGGGAGCTCGGAGGGTATATACTTCGAAACTGCCCGGAAGGCGTCTGTGCCTTATCGCTCGGCATAGCGGGCACTCTCTCGCGCGACGGCCGCTGTCTGCTGAAAACGCCGAACCTGCCGGCGATGGAGAATGCCCCGCTGGCGGAGATGCTTGAAAATTCGCTCGGAGTACCGGTTTTCCTTGATAATGACATAAATGTGCTGCTGCGGGCAGACGCGCATTTACTGGGCTTGCCGAAACGCGGGCTGCTTCTTGGCGTTTATGTAGGCACAGGGCTCGGCGGAGCTGTTTTTCTGGACGGTGCGCCGCTTCCTGGCAAAAACGGCATAAGCGAGATAGGTCATATGCCGATAGCCGGAAGAAGAGACCTGTGCACCTGCGGCAACCGCGGCTGTGCCGAAAACTATGTTTCCGGAAGGTATCTGCAGTCGCTGCGAGTCGGGAGCTTCCCGGAAACGCCTATAGAGCGGCTGTTTACGGAGCACGCCGAGAATCCGGCGCTGCTGCGATTTGTCGACGAGCTGGCCGCCGTGACAGCCGGAGCTTTAAACCTGCTGGACCCGCAGACGCTGGTAATGGGCGGAGGCGTATGCTCAATGCGGGACTTTCCGAGGGAAAGCTTCGCGAAGCTTCTTTATGATTACGCGATGAAGCCGGTACCTGCCGATACTCTGGACCTGCGCTGGTCACCCGGCGACTCCTCGGCCGGGGTGCTCGGCGCGGCGCTTATCGCTATGGAAAAGCTCGCGCGGTAAAGGCGGTATATTGCCGCGGCATGTGTAAACTGACCGCCCCGAACCGGAGTTCGGGGCGGATACTTTTATCTTTTCTTTATGATCAGGGCGGATATGGCCGGAGGGAAAGCCCTTGACCAGAACCAGCGCCAGCGTCCCAGCTCGTTTTTCAGCAGGCTTTCGTTGTCGCATATACAGTCGCAGAGCCTTGCGACGTCGCTGTCGCGCGCGGGCTCGAGAGCGAAGCGGTGCAGTATGACGGGGCGGAGTACACGGCTTATCCTGTCGTTGCCGAAATGTTTGTCGGCGCGTTCGCCCAAGCTCGAGATCGTATCGTCGGGCAGGGTTTGTATGCCGAAATCCGACAGCTGCCTAAGCAGCCTTGAGTAAGCCGCATCGAGCCGTTCTCCGGGGGAGTGGCAGCGGCGCATAAGACGACGATAGTAGTTTTTTCCGCTCACGGAGAGCGCTATAACCCGCGCGGCGAAAAACAGCGCGAGGGCAGCAAGAGCGCAAAGGAGCAGTATGCCCGGCGTTGAAAGTCCCTTGCGGGTTTCCCCGCCCATGTCCGGCTCCGCGGGAAGCTCGGGCACGGGTGTCGGCATTACCGGCGGCTCGGGTACTGCCGGTGTGGGAGCGGGGGAGGCTGCGGGGGTAGCGGCCGGAACGGGAGGCTCATCGTTTAAGGAATCCTCAAAATTCCATCTCAGAGCATCGAAGCCGACCCATCCGATCCCGTAAAAATATACCTGGGTCCACGCATGCGCGGTCGCGTTTGTCGCGGCGTAATCATAAGCTCCGGGACCGTTGATCTTTCGCATGGCAAAGCCGACGCAGTATCGGGCCGGAAGACCGGCGCAGCGGGCGAGTACCGTCATCGCGGAGGCGTAATACTCGCAATAGCCCTCGCGCGTAGTTAAAAACCAGCCGACGAAATCCTCGCCGTCCGGAACACTGCCGGGAGTAAGCGTATAACGGCAGTTTTCCGCAAGCCAGCTCTCCAGAGCGGCAGCCTTATCATAGGGATCGGAGAAGTCCTTCGTAATCAGCTCCGCGAGCGAAGGAATATCCTCAGGCAGATCGTCGGGAAGCTGAAGGTTATATTTACATACCTCTTCCCATTTGCGGTCTTTTTTATCGGCCGTCATTAGTTCGAGAAGCCGCATGTTTTCGTCGAAGTCCGGACGATTCCTGTCAAAAACGACAGTCTCGATCGTGTACGCCTTAAAGGCGGTCCAGGGCTCATCCGCGAATATTTCACTTTGAAGATTAAAATTAACGTCTGCCTGAACCCCGCCCTTGGTTGAAAGAGAGAACATACTGCCGCCGGTGAAGAGTGACCGGCTTGATATCTGCGGGTTTACGGTCAGCTGCGTTGTTACCGTCATTGAGTCGTAAAGGCGTGTCGCGTCCCATCCGCCGAGAGGCAGATTTAAGCCGAACACGGTCCTTCTGCGGCCGGCCCACATGGTGCTGTCCCATCTAAACGAGCCGATTGTCTGGGAATCGTACCAGGCATTCCCGGAATACGTGTCATAGACCTTTGCGGACAGCAGCACGGGGTGTTCCGTCTTTATAAACAATGTCTTGTCATTGTTCAGTTCAACATCGCCGCCCATTTTTCCGCCGTCGGGTGTATAGCCCGCGCTGTTCATGCTGAACCCGCCTGCGCCGTAAGAGGAAGTAAAACGGAAATCCATCCAGTCCGTCACGTCGTCGATGAAGTTTATGAACTTGTACGAGCGAAGGGCACCGTCTGTCTGGGGGGAAAACGCGAAGGACATCAGCATTATGAAAAACGCGAGAAGCAGCGCGGGGAGCTGCAGCGTTCCGGGATCCTTATGTTCTTCGGGCGGCCGCGCCCTGTTATGCCTGCGAACGGTCATTTTTGCCATGCCGCTTATTATGACCACGGCGAAGAAGGCAAGCACGGTTTCCCGGTTTTCCATTTGGGTCCTGTACATAAAGAACATCAGCGCGGCGCAGCCGGCCGGAAGCAGGGGAAAGAAAAACAGTTTTCTGAAAAAAAGCCAGACCAGGGCGGTCACCGGCACGGCAAAAGCAAGACGAACGAGTTCTATGCTTCCGTTTGCCGAATACGGCATTCTGGTCGGCCAGGAGTCGGACCACCACTTGACAAAACCGGCCGAATATTCGTATATAACCGGCCAAAGACGGATGTCCCAATAAGTCAGCACCGCGATTAAAGCCCCGCCGAGAAGGGCGATTCCCGCAAGCAGCGCGGGAAGCAGCCACCAGCGTCTGGAAAAAACGAAAACAAGAGCCGAGGAAACCGCGGAAAAAACAAGGCACTCCCACAAGCCGGAATCATGGCCCAAAAGCGTAAGAAGCACCAGCAGAAGCGCCGATGAGAGCACTACCGCGCAAGCGGCATCGGATATAAAGCCGGTTGTGCCGGACAGCGGTTTTTTTTCGCTCTTATCCATCAGAGTTCTCCGAGGGCCTCGGCGGCTGCCGCGCCCGGGGCAACACGAAGCGTATGGAAATTTCCGACCGGCTCTCCCTGATCCTCTACCAGTATCATGGTTACGGAAATACGGATGTCCAGTCTCCCGGCACCGGCCAGAAGCTCGGGTTCCGGCTCTCTGGTTATTATAAACACGGAACGCAAAGAGGCGTCGGCCAAAGTATCGAGAGCAAGCTCCGGGGAGCTTTCCGGGCGGAATGCAAGCAGGGCGAGCCAGCTGTATATGTCCTCGAAAACAAACGAGGAGGGCGCCGAGACTGTTTTCCCCCGAACGGGGTCCCAGGCTCCGGTCAGGGTTTCCATGCCGCGGGAAAGGGTATGCAAAGCCACGGAAGCGGCACATTCGCAGGCAGTGTCCGCGTATATAAGAGCCGCTTCGCGGGCAAGACCGCGCTCCGAATTGTCTATGATAATAAGGACGGATTCCCGGGCGGGTATCTCGAACTGGCGTATCCATGGCTCGCCGTAACGGGCGGATAACTTCCAGTTGATCATTTTGACAGGGTCGCCCGGCATATAGCGGCGCGCGCCGGCAATGCTCTCTCCGTCGGAAGCCGGGCGCAGGTATGCGTCGCCGAATGTTTTCACATCGCTGAGCCTGGCGTCTATGTTGCCCGGCGCGGCAGCGCGCGGATACACCGTCAGCTCGGCGGGTTTATAAAACGAACGACGCCGGGGGTCGAAGGGAATTGTCGTGAGTCCGAACATGTCCGTAAGCCAGATCTTTGTGAGGCCTGTCTGATAAAACCCTCGGTACGGCGTGGACAGCTCGAAGGAAAAGCGCTTTCGTCCGTAAACCGGCGGCATAAATTCAAGGTCTATGCTTTCGTTTATGTTCACGGCCTCAACATGGACTTTTATCATCGCGAGAGGCACGGGCGTGTTTGTGTCAAGCTCAACCATGAGCGTTACGGGAGTGCCGCGTACAACGCTCGATGAACTGAGCTTCTGCCGGAAGCTCAGGCGTCCGATCGTTATAAAGTCGATCACCAGTACGGCGGCAAGCAGCAGAAGCTGGGCAATCAGAACCATATATAAAACGACAAGACCCGTATAAACGGCGAAGATAAAAAGAACGGGTATCGCGCCGTAATAGATAATACGAAGGAGTTTCATTTAACTGACCGCGGGAACGCGCAGACTGCGCATTATTCCGCGCAGGAGCGAGGCGGAGCTCTCTTTGGAGGGGTTGTTTCGAACAGAGGTTACGATGCGGTGAGCGAGAACCGGCATGGCAAGAGCCTGAACATCGTCGGGCAGGACAAAGGAGCGCCCGTGAAGCATTGCCCTGGCGGCGGCCGCGTCCGCCAGCGCCAGCGAGCCTCGCGGCGATATGCCCAGCGCTATTCTTTCGTCGCGGCGGGTAGCCTCCGCTATCTGAACGATGTATTCGAGAACCGGCGGAGCGCAGGTTATCTGTGTGCGCGCGCGGCGCAGGGTAAGCACGTCATCGGCCTTTGCCACCGGGGTAATAGTTTCGGACGGGTCTCCGGCGCGGCGGGAGGAGAGGATCTGCGTTTCCTGCTCACGAGTGGGGTAGCCGACGGAAATTTTCATCATGAACCGGTCAAGCTGGGCTTCCGGCAGCGGATATGTGCCGACATGCTCCACGGGATTCTGCGTTGCCAGAACCATGAACGGCTGCGGTACTTTCAACGTCTGACCGTCAACCGTGACCTGCCCTTCCTGCATTACCTCAAGCAAGGCGGATTGAGTCTTGGGACTCGTCCGGTTAATCTCGTCGGCCAGAACCATATTATTCATTATAGGGCCGCGCACAAGGCTGCGTTCACCTGTTTTAATATCCAGCACGGTATAGCCGGTGACATCGGAGGGCAGCACGTCGGGAGTAAACTGGATACGCGAAAAGCTCATGTCCAGCGAGCGCGCCAGAGCCGTTACAAGAGTAGTCTTGCCTGTTCCCGGTACATCCTCAATGAGCACATGCCCTCCGGCGACAAGCGCCGTGAACACAAGCTCGGTGACATCGTCTTTTCCTACGAGCGCTTTTGCCACGCTGCGGAGCACCGCATCAAACAGATCCTTTATCTCGGCTTCGCTCATATTCGCTTGCCTCCTTTTTGCCGCGGATAAAAGCCGCGGCATGTGTCGGCGGGCAGTTAGCCGCGCCCTGACTATATGATTTTACCATCCGCTTACTATTGCTGTCAACGCCGCCGGGGGCCTGGTATGTGTCAAGTAAACGTTGGCAAAAGGCAGCGCATAGAATCATGTGCTGAATAAGATTGCAGTCGAAATGTGTTGGTTAAAGGAAAGGGCATGGCAATCCCTTAGCGTACTGCGTTTTATC
>Ga0209510_1003295_pt1 | contig 15400 bp, 12 predicted proteins | sample BiotimSIPDNA_FD_185749 | JGI IMG/M metagenome (GOLD analysis project Ga0209510, IMG submission 185749) | Anaerobic biogas reactor microbial communites from Washington, USA - Biogas_R1 time_0 SIP DNA (SPAdes) (version 2) | ecosystem: Engineered > Bioreactor > Anaerobic > Unclassified | place... | reverse complement strand
GGAGGATATTTTCATGAAAAAAAGTTACAAGAAGCTGTCTATTCTGCTAGCAGTTATTATGGTTATTTGTTTATTTACCACATACACTGCTACAGCCGACGATACCGTGAATGACAATTCAGCGGTCGGGCAAGTGCAGCTAGTAGAAGGCGGCGACGAAGAAGTCGACAACGAAGAAGAAGTCGACGACGAAGAAGAAGTCGACGACGAAGAAGAAGGCGACGACGAAGAAGAAGGCGACGACGAAGAAGGCGACGACGAAGAAGGCACCAAGACCGACGAAGAAGTCGACAAGATCGGCGAAGAAGTCGACAAGATCGGCGAAGAAGTCGACAAGAACGAAACACCACTGGCAGCAGTCCGCGGCGTAACCATGATGGGCGTCGGGATGGAGGCAATGGGTGGATCATCAAATCCATGGGTGGAATTGCAGGTTAAGGTTAATGGAGATAAGAAAGGAACTGTAGACCCATCAAGAGGATGGTATGAAAAGGGTTCCGAGGTAGTTATTACTGCAATCCCGAACCCCGGATATGTGTTTAGCAAATGGACCTATAGTAATGAAAATGAAATAAGCAACATTAACCCACTTGTTTTTGAAATAGATGAAAAAACAACAATCGTAGCTCATTTTTCAAAGATAGTAGAACAATATACGGTTACAGTAGAACCGACTACCGGAGGCACAGTGACCCCGGGTTCTCAGGATTTCGATAAAGGATCCCCGGTTGATTTTGACAAGTTTATAGTGGAACCAGGTAATGGGTATAAATTCGATGGATGGCTTTTGAAAGGGAAGAATAACAACAAGTGGACATCTCTTACAGAAGATTCTAAGTGGTACAATGATATAACCATTAAAGCGAATTTTGTAGAGCTTCCTTATTCGCTTGCAGCAAATGTTAACGATGATAAAATGGGAAGCGTTTCACCTGAATCAGGCAATTATGAAGAGGGAGAAGAGAAAAAGGTAACCGCAACGGCGAAGCAAGGATATGAATTTGTTGAATGGGAATATGAACAAGAAACATATGGTAAATGGGATAATAAGTATGTCTATTCAGTTAATAGAAACGTGATTACAGTCAAAATGGAGGGCAGTATATTTACCAAACAGGTCAAAGCCATATTTGCACCAAAATTATATAAGGTTACAGTAGAATCGACTACCGGAGGCACAGTAAACCCGGGTTCTAAGGATTTCAATGAAGGATCCACGGTTGTTTTTTCTGAACATTTTATACCGACAGCAGATGCTGGATATGAATTCGATGGATGGCTTTTGAAAGGGAAGGTCTTACGGGGGAAGACTATATGGACACCTAGTACAGTATATCCTAAGTTGGACAAAGATATAACCATTAAAGCGAACTTTAAATATGTTCCTTATACGCTTACAGCAACTGTTAACGATGATGCAATGGGAAGCGTTTCACCTGCATCAGGCAATTACGCAGAGGGAGAAGAGATAACAGTAACCGCAACGGCGAATGAGGGATATGAATTTGCTGAATGGATATATGAACAAGAAACATATCGTCATAAAGGCTATGATAAGCCTGTCTATACAGTTAATGGAAACGTGATTACAGTAAGAATGAGGGGCGATATAAAAGCCAAACAGGTCAAAGCCATATTTGCACCAAAACCCAAAGAGGTTACAGTTGCAGCTGAACCAAAAGATGCCGGTAAAGTGACAGGCGGAGGGGATTATCCCGCAGGAACGAGTGCAAAAGTTACAGCTACACCAAAAGTCGCGCAAAAATTTGTTGGCTGGTATGTTGGAGAAAATTTGCAGTCAGCAGCAGCAGTATATACTTTTACGGTAACAGAAAACATCGATTTGACAGCAAAGTTTTCAGCAGACCCCGGCGAAGATGAAGATGATCTTGATGCAGGTGAAGCCATTATCAGAGACTTCAAAAGCAGCCATGTTGACTTCGACAAGGTGGATTATGGGACTAGTGAAGAAATAGGACTTGTTGATAATACTCTGGGCGCAGATGGAAACCCTGTGAGGTCATCAAAAACCTCCAATTCAATTGAAAGTCCTGAATCATTTGGTCAATGGTTCACAAATGTACCAGGTACAAACTATGGCATAGATTATGATATGAATATAGCTGGTCCTGATAGCAATGGCTACTATAGCTTTAGTTTTCCCGAAGATTTCTTCCCAATTGACAATGATGGCTTTGGAAATGAGGGAAAGGATCATAATTACTTTTTCACATTGGAATATGAGACTAATTTCAATTATGATCCCGATAAGATGAGCATTAAAGTAAAATCAGACGATGATCTCTGGATATTTATTAATGGTAAACTTGTTGTTGACTTGGGCGGAGTACATGAAGCCGGCAAATATAAAGAGTTTACTATTGATGAAGATGGTGAAGATGGAGTTTTTAGGGGAATGAATAAAGGAGATCGCTGCACATTCAAGCTGTTCTTTGCTGAAAGGAAAACTGTTAAATCAGCATTGGCTTTCGAAGCCGATTTCCTGGCACCTCTAACATGGACACTGACTACCAACACAACCGGTAATGGTAGTGGTACAGTTACAGTTACACCTGCTACTAACACGTACGCAGATGGAGCAACTGTAGTGCTTACGGCTACACCTGCTAATGATGGTTCGACCTTTGCCGGATGGCAGGGCGATATTACAGATGCTGTTGTAAACGGAAGCACCATCACAGTTACAATGGACAGCGACAAGACCATTACAGCGAAGTTTGATTTTCCTAAGCTGACAGCTGATGATGACAAATATTCCACAATGGTGGGTGAGACTCTTGTTATAGCAGCCAATGGTATTCTTTCTAATGATGAGATACAAGACCTTACGCTTACTAGTATTGAAATAACAGAAGGCATCACAGCCGATTCGGGAACGTTGGGACTTACTGGTATATCAGGTGGTTTTACATATACACCAGCAGCCGGATTTACCGGTGATGCTACATTTAAATACAAACTTGTGGCAGGAGAGAGGGAAAGTGAAGAAGCAACAGTAACCATCACGGTTGAGCCTGAGCCTAAATGGGACATCAGTATTGAAAGTACCATAAAGGGTATGGCAACCGGTGCAAGGGCCTCCAATGGCGAATCAATCACTAGCTATAAGATGGTAGTAACAAATACTGGTAATCAGGATTTATACGATGTTGAGATCACCGATGATGGCAATGAAAACACTTATACTATCGGCGAACTGTCAAATGGGGAAAGCAAGACCATAGATGGTAATAGCTTCACTGTTTCCGGAGTAGGTACAACGAGATACCTGAAGGCAACAGTTATTGGATATACTAGTGATGACGACAGTGATGATGAAGTCGTACCGCAAGAGTTATCAAGTAATACAGACGAGCGATCCTTTGTAATGGACAGCGATACTACAGATGTCACAATACCAACACCGACTACTACCACCACTACCACCACCACTACTACTACCAGCACTAATGACATCATATACACGCTGAGTACAGCGGTTATTGGAGAAGGTACGGTTTCACCGGGAACGGGTTCCAATTATTCAAGCGGAACTACTGTACAGTTATCGGCTACTCCTGCAGAAGGCTGGGAGTTTGAAGGCTGGCAGGGAGATGTAGTAAACGCATCCAATCAGATTATAATGAACAGTAATAAGAGCGTTACAGCAGTATTCACTAAGATAATTACCCTGGAAGATGAGCCCACGCCGGAAGCTACGGCGTCAGAGCCTGAGATTACTGAGCTGGACGATGAAGAAGCACCCGCAGCACCTGCTGATGTGACCGAACTGCCTAAGACAGGCGGAGTGCCGGCAGGCATCTTCTATGGCCTCGGCGGACTGATTGCCGCTCTTGGTGTTATGCTTAGGAGAAAGACAATAAGATAGACTTGATTTAGACTTTGACATGCAGGGAATGAAAAAGCTTGGGACCCTTTAGATATAAAGGGTTCCAAGCATCTTTATCCAGCTGGCGGAAAAGACAGAAAAATTTTTTAAAATAACTTGATTTATTTTGTTTATTCTGCTAGAATACTGGTATATATTGAATAGAGAAATAAGTTGAGCTTTTCAGCGATAAACGGCAAACCGGCCGAAAGACCGGGACGCAAAGCTAAAGGGCCTCATTACAGACTCCCAAAGGGAATCAGTAATTGGCAGCCAGCTACCGAAAGGGAAGTTTTTTATTTGGCTTGAAAAAGGACAAGCCGCACGAGAAGCTCATACAGCTCCATCACGATAATGGCAAACCGGATGAAAATCCGAGACGCAAAGCTAAAGGGCCTTATTACAGACTCTCAAAGGGAATCAGTAATTGGCAGCCAGCTACCGAAGGGGAAGAGTATTATGAAGAAGCTTTTAGTGTCGTTAATTACAGTAGTTATACTGGTTACAAGCGTATCGATTACCAGTGCAGCTCCTGCACCCCTGTTTGATACAACTCAGCTTGAAAGTGGCATTGTCGCCATAAGCTTTGATTCCGGATCCAGCAACAGACTTAAGGTCGCAGTAGAGAAAGACGGGAAAAGGCTTACTTATGATTTAAAGAATGACGGAACGACGGAGAGCTTTCCTCTTCAAATGGGGGGGGGAGCCTACAAGGTCAGCGTTCTGGAAAACATCCAAGGTACAAGCTATAAATATGTTTCAACTAAGGCTCTTGAGCTGGATTTAGCGGATGACAATAGTGTTTATCTGGCATCTGTGCAAAACATCAACTGGAACAATGAAATGCAAGCCATAAAGAAGGCTGGCGAGCTTACAGCGGGAATGAAAACAGATAGGGAAAAAATAAATGCCCTCTACCAATATCTTATAAGCAATGTTCAATATGACTACAGTAAGCTTAATAAATTGACCACAACCTACCTTCCCAATATAGATGAAACTCTTGCCGATGGAAAGGGCATATGCTATGATTTCTCGGCCACTCTGGCAGCGATGCTCAGGAGCCTGGGGATACCTGCCAAGCTGATAAAGGGCTATTCTCCTCTGGTAACAGGCTATCATGCATGGAATGAAATCTATGACAGTGAAAGCGGAGAATGGATTGTTGTTGATACAAGCTACGATTCTCAAATGAAAGCTCAAGGAAGAAAATACAGCATGGAAAAGTCCGAAGGCCAATATAAAAAGGTCCATGAGTATTAAGCTATGCTGAATTGGAAATGTGCCCTAAAAAGACTGTCAAATGATGACGGTCTTTTTGTATCTACTCCAACGGGATACTGCAAGTTGCTTTTCCTTTGTCCACAGCTTTTCCACATGGCCTGATAAGTTTTCCATCAAATCCACATTGCTAGGATAGGTCACTTGACACCCAGGCTGCATTCCAATATAGTCTATTTAGGGCAAATAGGGCAGAGTGTGGCAAATAAGGCATAGTGGAGCAAACAAGGCACCGTATCAAGGTAATAATTGTGGGAGAAGAGCTAGGGTATTGATTGATGAGTCTGGGGAGCAATCAAGATATGGAGCTGATGATTATGAAGATTAATGATAGAGTTAATAGTAAGGCCAGTGAAAAGACCAAAGAAAAGACAAGAGAAGAGACCAAAGAGATATATCTGGCCGGAGGCTGTTTCTGGGGGACCGAGAAGTACCTGTCACTGGTGAAGGGAATTGTTAGCACAGAGGTTGGTTATGCTAACGGAAATACGGAGAATCCCAGTTATGAAGACGTGTGCCATAATAACACCGGACACGCAGAGACAGTCAAGGTGCTGTATGATCCGGATGAAATAGACCTGAGCTACATCCTAAGGCTATATTATGATGTTATCGATCCGGTGGCAAAAAACCGTCAGGGAAATGACATTGGGACTCAATATCGTACTGGTATCTACTATACAGACGATGATGACAGAGAAATCATTGCGAAGTCTGTCGAGGAGCTTCAGAAGAGCTATGACAGGCCGATCGCGATTGAAGTGACTCCACTGCGGAATTATTTTGCTGCCGAAGAGTACCACCAGAAATATCTGGACAAGAACCCAAACGGGTATTGCCATATTGGCAGGGAGAAGTTCACAAAAGCGGCGAAGGCACACCTGAAAAGTACTCTTACTGAGATTCAATATAATGTTACATAAAACAATGATACAGAACCGCCCTTCAAAAATGAGTACTACAACAATTTTGCGGAAGGCATCTATGTGGATGTGACAACAGGAGAGCCGCTTTTTGTTTCCACTGACAAATTTGAGTCCGGCTGTGGATGGCCGAGTTTTTCAAGACCTATAGATTCTGACTTATTATGTGAGTTAACGGATACCAGTCATGGCAGGATAAGAACAGAGGTGAGAAGCAAATCATCAGATGCACATCTTGGGCATGTTTTCACCGACGGACCTCGTGAATCAGGAGGGTTGCGGTACTGCATCAATAGTGCATCGCTTAACTTTATTCCAAAGGAACAGATGGAAGTAAAAGGCTATGGACACTTGCTTCATTTATTGGATTGAGTGAAGCGACTTCCTGATACATCTGCGCCACAGGTAGTATCGTGGCACCTCACTTGATACACCTGCACTCCATGTAATATCGCTTTTCCTCGGCTTCACCCATGGAAAATGTCTTCCTGGGCAGTACGCCATCGGCTTTGACAGTCTTAAACAGGTCGTTTTTATTCATAACCGGCAGGAAAAAGCCCATGCTGCCAGCTTTTGAGCCTAGCTCCGTGACTACCTGATCGCCGTGGATATAGTCTATTTCTAAGTCTGTATCATTTCCTGTTTCAATGCTGTTCTTAACCAATTCATCAAGAACGCTCTGAAGCGTTCCAACCTCAAGTGTTGAAACAGGGTTTTTCACTGTGAACAGACCGTATGCGCCCTCAAGAATAAAGAGAATGTTGTGGGGGGCGGTGACACTATCTTCAGCCATTTCTATAGCCTCGTCCACTACTTTCATTGAATCAAAAAATCGAATTCTGGCGTCCAGCTGAAGTCTGCGTGCGGCTTCGATCAGTTGCTGCTGTATAGTCGCATGGTTGATACCGAATATAACTCTATGAATAGGCTCAAATACCAGCCCATCATCATGGACATTGACCAGCTCGACGAGTGCATATCTGGCCGGATGCTCGGGGATGCCGGAAGCCTTGGCACCAGCGTCGGCACATGCTGAGTCGGCTTGATGGTTGGCAGCCTGTGTTGGGTTGCCTTGCTTCCGAAGCAATTCAGCCTTTACATTCTCCCAATGAGCTTTTGCAGATGCAAGGGAGTGGTTCCCATCGCCCATGGCAAAAAGAAGCGGTTTTGGAGAAACGTCCCCCTGTTTGGGAGAAATGTCCCCTACTAATTTTTCGAGAGCGGAGGCCACCTGGGAAAGGCTTTGCTCATCTTCTACCTTCCAGCCTCTGATGTGCCCCCCGCCCTGCATTAGATCGAAGTCATAGAGCTTTTTGTAGGTATCTTTCCTTGAATAAAGGCTTTCGATTACTGTCTTATTGGGATCATCTATTAAAACCATGATATGGGGTAATTCAATAGGTGCATTTTCGCGTATCTTCACCCTCGGCGGGATGCGGTCAAGAACCGTCCCCTCTGTTGCACGGATCAAAGACTGTGAACCGACGTTGTAGTCATAGCACTCAAGGTCAACAGCAACAATCAGGCCTTTTCTTGAGGCGGTGTGCGGAGTGCTTCGATCCACCAGAATGAAACCGGGCTTCTGCGGCTGCAATACGCCTTGCTCAAGATATTGCTCCATTGTTTTATTGATGTTATTGATTCTGATGCCACTGTCCTCTTCCTTCAGATAAATCTCAGGGAATATAAGCTTTAACGTTGAAGGGCTTTGGCCTGCATTTTCCTCGACACTTTGCCAGTAATCCGGTTGAGAGGTGTACTGGTCACAGGCTATTACCGCCCATTTTGTCAAGTCTGTGCCCTCTGCAGGCAGAAGTATTTCGGGTATTTTGACCCCAAGCTTTTTGTATATACTATTCATAAATATTTTGACCCCCATGATTATGTTTACTAATAGGCATTTTGCGATGTTCTTGTTCGATTCCCGCAGAACAATACCTTACGGGCATGTATCGCAAAAACCTTTATTCAATATTCTATACAATTAGTTTTGTGTTGTCTACAATGCCTGTAGATGCTATTTTTTTTTGCCTTTTTTGCACATGCATTTTTTCGGGAAAGATTGAAATAATAATGAATGAAAAGCAGTTAAGTCGATTTTACGGAGGCAGATTTATGCTGCACAGATACAGTGAGGTGTTGAACCTACCGGTAATTTGTGCCGACAGCGGAAAAAAGGCCGGAGTAGTGAAGGATATCCTGTTTAGCCTCAAATGCAGGGAAATGAAGGCCTTGCTGCTGGAAAGCAAGGGCTTTATGCCGGGTAGAAGAGCAGTATTGAGAAGCAATTTGCTAAGGCTGGGCGACAATGCTGCAATTATTAACGACATAAGCTGCGTATCAAATATAAATCGCAAGGCTTATAAGGAAAACTTCGAAGACGAAGTCCGTCCCCTTGGACTCAGGGTTTACTCGAAAGACGGCGGTGAGCTTGGAATCGTAAAGGACGTGATATTTGATATTCAGTCAGGCAAAATCAAGGGCTTCGAAATGTCGGACGGTGTTTTGCAGGATATTATTCAGGGAAGAAGGTTTTTGCCCTTGTTTGGCAGGGTGGAATTTAGTGAAGAGCTGGCGATAGTAGAAAATGAAGCAGTTGATGAGATGGAGGAGACAGGCGGCGGAATAAGAAACAGGCTGCCGTGACAGGCAGCGGAAAGAAAGGAGAATGAGCAGATGCAAAAGGGTTTGGTAAAAGGCATGGTAATCGGAGGACTGGTTGCCACATCGGTCAACATGATGATGAATTCCGACATGATGCATTCTAGAAACGGGAGAAGAGCAATGCGCAGGGGAAAATCCCTATTGAGAAGGTCGAGCAATATTATTGGTGATGTAGTAGATATATTTAGATAATATCAGCCGCAAGGCTTTTAGCCGAGAGGCTTTCCAGTTCCTGGATGCCAGCTAATGCAAGGCTTTGGATGGAACATACACACATTCTCACAAATCCTCGTAAAGACCGGGTAGAAGCACACACCCGGTCTTATAAATTATATCCGACAGGGGGGTGAACCTTTGAAATACAAAAGAGTACTTTTATATATTGCAGCAGTAGTTGTCCTTATAGGTGCGGCTGTGTTTTTTATTACATACAAAGCAAATATCTCTAAAATTCTATCCCCCTTTCTGCTGGCTATCCCCCTTGTCTACATAGTCAAGCCGATAACAGAAAGGCTGACAGCAAAGAAAATTCGCGTTGGCATTGCAGTTCTAATGGTGTATTTTTTCTTTCTTGCCGCCCTGGCTGCCGCAGGGATGTTTTTCATTCCGGAGCTGGCCCTGAACACACGCGAACTGATGGAGACACTTCCCGACCTAGTTGGGCGTTACGAACAGATTTTTAACAATTTCATTTTTTCCATAAATTCGAGCAAATGGTCCGAACAGGTAAAGGAAGCTATTTTCAAGGAAATTGCAAATGGGATAGACGCGGTTCAAAAGCTCCTAGTCAGTTTTCTTGAAAACGGACTGGATATCCTTGTGGATATGGTTCGGATCATCGTGGACTTCACTATAGCCATGGTAATCACATATTATGCAATCAAGGATGGCGACAAATTCAGAGATTACGCACTACTTCTGCTGCCCAGGCGCTGGCGGGCGGGCACGATCGATTTGGGAAAGAAGATCAGCAGAATTCTGGCGGGCTTTATTCAAGGCCAGCTTATGACGGCACTTATCGTGGGTGTGTTGGAAACAATGGGACTTATGCTGGTGGGAATGAAGTATCCATTGATACTGGGGATGATCGGCGGACTTGCCAATATCATCCCCTATTTCGGCCCCTACATCGGTGCAATCCCGGCTCTGGCTATCGCACTGACCATATCACCATTGAAGGCTGCATGGGTGGCAGTTGTGTTTATACTGATACAGCAGATAGATAATAACTTCATCTCCCCAAAAATGATTGAGGGAAAGCTTGGCCTGCACCCGGTTGCTACCATTTTTGCTGTACTGGTAGGCGGTGAATTTTTCGGTATAATCGGAATGCTGCTTGCCGTACCTGTGATGGCTATCCTGCGCGTGCTTATAAACAAGGCCGTCGAGGTAATCGCATAACATGACACAGGGGGACGAATTGACACTCTAGTAAAGGAAATTCAACGTTGCTTGCAAAGTGCCGATATATCCAGTAGAAAGAATTTATAGTAATCTTAACATATTGGATCTATTCACAAAGTGCAATCATCCGCAGCCGGACTTATTCGGTCGGTGACGGACACGCGGCTGAGTACATATGTGAGATAATAGTAAATGGGGGGGAAAGTACTTGAGTGATTTGAAAAGCAAGCTACTGAACAAAACGGCGGTACTTGGTGTGGTAGGCCTTGGATATGTGGGACTTCCTCTTGCTGTCGAGAAGGCAAAGGCGGGATACAAGACGATTGGCTTCGACATACAGGAGTGCAAGGTGCGTATGGTTAACTCCGGCGAGAACTATATCGGGGATGTTGTAAATGAAGACCTTGAAGCCATAGTTAAGTCTGGTATGCTGTCGGCGACCAATGATTTTTCCAGGGTAGCTCAGGCCGATTGCATCTGCATTTGCGTACCGACGCCGCTGGACTTACATCAGCAGCCGGATATCAGCTATGTCAAGGCTTCTTCCGAGAGCATTGTGCCTTACATGCATAAGGACATGCTGATTGTACTGGAATCGACCACCTACCCCGGAACGACGGAGGAGCTGCTCAAGCCTATATTTGAGTCCTCCGGGCTCAAGTGTGGGGAGGATTTCTATTTGGCCTTTTCGCCTGAACGTGTTGACCCCGGCAATTTGATTTATAGGACAAAGAACACGCCAAAGGTAGTGGGAGGCATCACGCCGAAATGCACCGATATAGCTGCTGCGCTATACGAGAGCATCCTGCAGGCGTCCATACACCGAGTATCATCACCTGCTGTCGCCGAGATGGAGAAGATACTGGAGAATACCTATCGAAATGTCAATATCGGGCTGGTTAATGAGCTTGCCATGCTGTGTAACAAGATGAAAATTAATCTCTGGGAGGTTATTGATGCGGCAAAGTCCAAGCCCTACGGTTTTCAGGCCTTTTACCCGGGGCCGGGGCTGGGCGGCCATTGCATTCCGCTCGATCCCTATTATTTGTCCTGGAAGGCCCGGGAGTTTGGCTTCCACACCTCCATGATTGAATCGTCCATGATGATTAATGATAATATGCCTGAATACTGCGTGGAGCGGGCAAGCAAGATCCTAAATAGATACAGGAAGGCCTTGAATGGCTCCAAGGTGTTGGTTTTGGGAGTTGCCTATAAGCAGGACATAGACGATTACCGTGAAAGCCCCGCGATTAAGGTGATTGACGGACTTAAGCGGCAGGGCGCGAATGTGTCCTATTACGACCCCTTTGTGCCGGAATATTTTAAGGGTGGGGAAGTGTGCAAGGGTGAACCCGAACTGACTGCAGAGCTTCTTGCGGCTGCGGATTTGGTTATGGTAACCACGTCCCACAGCAATGTTGATTATGACTTCGTACAGAGGCATTCCATAATGATATTTGACACCAAGAACGCTATGAAGAATGTTGATAGAAGAGATAATATAGAGTTACTCTAGGGAGGAATGACATTGAGTCTGAAATACGCATTAATCGGGTGCGGCAGGATTTCTCCGAATCATATTGCTGCAGCCCTGGAAAACAAACTGGAGATTGCCGCCCTATGTGATATTGATCCGGCAATGATGGAGGAGAAAGCTGTCCAGTTCAAGCTCCCGGCTTCTGTCAGGAGATATACCGACTACAGGGAAATGCTCGAAAAGGAGAAGCCAGAGCTTGTGGCTATATGCACTGAAAGCGGCAAGCATGGTAAGATTGCACTGGACTGTATTGATGCCGGCTGCAACCTGATAATTGAGAAGCCTATTACCTTATCCCTCGATGAGGCGGATGAGATTATTGAAAGGGCCGGGGCAAAAGGAGTGAAGGTGTCAACCAGTCACCAGAATCGCTTTAACAAATCCATTCAAAAAATCAGGGAAGCCCTTGAAGCAAATAGGTTTGGAAGGCTGCTGCACGGAACGGCTCACATTAGGTGGAACAGGGGAGAGGATTACTACAGGCAGGCGCCCTGGAGGGGCACCTGGGAGCAGGATGGCGGCGCGCTGATGAACCAGTGCATACACAATATAGATCTTTTGAGATGGATGATGGGCGATGAGATAGTAGAGGTTGTGGGTATGACCGACAATCTCAGGCACGATTATATTGATGCAGAGGATCTGGGTATTGCCCTGATTAGGTTTGCAAACGGAAGCTATGGCATAATTGAAGGAACGACGAATATATATCCTAATAATCTGGAAGAAACCCTTTACATATTTGGTGAAAAGGGTACTGTTAAAGCGGGGGGCAAATCAGTTAATCTTATTGAAGAGTGGCAGTTTGGCGACAATCTGGACGATTCTGATGAGGTTAAGCTGAAATATCACGAGAATCCGCCCAATGTCTATGGCTTTGGCCATAATCCGCTGTATTCCGATGTGATTAGTGCGATTATTGATGACAGGGAGCCATACATCAGCGCGGAGGATGGAAGGAGAGCCCTTGAGCTTGTGCTTGCCATATACAAGTCGGCGGCTGAGGGGAGAAGCATTACCTTCCCGCTTAAGCATTGCGGGACCCTGGATTTTAAAGGCAGATTCGGAAGGTAGGGCATGAGCCGGTAGGATATCTGGCGGTAGAGCATTAGGCGGTAGGATATCTGGCGGTAGGGCATGAGGCGGTAGGATATCTGGCGGTAGAGCATCAGTCGGAGATTTGATAGAGTGGGGTGTTTTAAGTGGAATTTAGGGACTTGAAGGCCCAGTATAAGAGGTATAAGGGCGAGATAGATACGGCAATACAGGAGGTTTTGCTGGAGGCGAGCTTCATTGGCGGAAAGCAGGTAGGAATCCTTGAGAAGAGGCTTGCCGAGTATGTCGGTGTAAAGCATTGCATCTCCTGCGCCAATGGAACAGAAGCGATGACCCTGTTAATGATGGCCTGGGACATAAAAGAGGGTGATGCAGTGTTTGTTCCGGACTTCACCTTTTTCTCGACCGGTGAGGTTGTGGCCTTTAGAGGGGCAAGCCCTGTATTTATTGATGTGGATAAGGACACCTTTAACATAGACCCCCTCAAGCTGGAAAAGGCTATTGAAAAGGTGCTGGCAGAGGGCAGGCTAGTGCCAAGAGTGATTATCCCCGTTGATTTATTTGGCCTTCCCGCGGATTATTCAGAAATTGAACGAATAGCCAACAAATACGATTTGTTGATATTGGAGGATGGTGCTCAGGGCTTCGGAGGCAGCTTCAAGGGGAAGAAGGCCTGCAGCTTCGGCCATGCGGCCACCACCTCGTTTTTCCCGGCTAAGCCGTTGGGCTGCTATGGAGATGGAGGCGCGATCTTCACGGATGATGATGACCTTTGTGCATTGCTTAGCTCTTACAAGGTTCACGGTAAGGGGAGCAACAAGTATGATAACGTAAGAATCGGGGTCAATTCAAGGCTCGATACCATACAGGCTGCGATTCTGAATGTTAAGCTGACAGCCTTTATTGAGCATGAGCTGGATGATGTGAACAGGATTTATGAGCTTTATAACAGGGGGCTTGACGGAATTGTAGCTACACCGAAAATTCCTGAGGGCTATATTTCCAGCTTCGCTCAGTATACAATCAAGCTGGAAAGCAAGGAGCAGCGGGATGGACTTCAGGCGGCATTGAAGGAGAGGGGCATTCCAAGCATGATTTACTATATCAAGCCCATGCACAGGCAGGAAGGTTTTTCGATGCTGGACTACAACGATAAGGACTTTGAAGTAACCAATAAGCTGTGTGATACGGTGCTATCTCTGCCCATGCATCCATATTTGACTGAGGGGGATGTTGAAAGGGTAGTAAGTGTATTGGAAGGGGCAATGAGGTAGGACGTGAATATGAATTTTTTTAGGTGAGAATAAGAGGCTGCTGGTAAGATACTTGAGGAGGAAGGCTATTACCTCCATGCTGATGATGAAAAGGAAGCAGGCTACAATCACGATAGCCTGCCCAAGACTGATTTACGCAGACAGCTTATTTGCACATGCGAGTTCGAGAATATTGAAAGCTTTAACAATAATGCATGGCTCCGAGCTGAGCCGATAGTAGTCAGCGGTGTGCAGGTGTTTCACTTTGCCCTGAGGACAATGCATAAGTTTTATTAATAAAAATGGGACAGAATATTAAATTTTTATTGCAAAATTCTAACATTTAACATATAATTGTGCCACGGATTTATTTTTACTTTGATTAATTGTTAATTGGTTATACAGTCTGAGGAGTGATATAGTGAAGAAATTTGTTAGCTTAATATTGACGCTGTCGCTTGTGCTTTTAATGGGAAGCGTCTGCTTTGCTACAGAGGATAAGAATACAGAGGGTACTGAAATAGAGCTTGCAGAAGGTGAAACGGCCGGTTCGCAGATGCGGACAACTACAAACGATATATATGATGAGGAAATAGATGACGATAGCGTGCCCGAATCACAAAATAAGGAAACGTCTGCTAAAGTAATTGAAGTTGAAGACGAGGAGCCTGTAAAGGCTGATGCAACAGCGCTTCCGAAGACCGGCGGTATTCCCGCTGAGATATTCTATTCTGCAGGAGCATTGCTGATAGTTGGCGCCTTGATTCTTTCGATTAAGAAGTCGCCTGCAAAGTAAGGTAAAAAGTCTTTGGTAAAAAGGATTCCTGGCTTTGTTCAGGCATCCTTTTTTTGTGATTATGTGTTTAGATTACTGTCTAGTGCCATTTATGCAATTTTTGGAGGTATCATTTGTTTGTAGATATTCACTCGCATATAATACCGGGGCTCGATGACGGCTCCAGGCATATGGATATGGCCTTAAAAATGCTTGAGGCTGCTGCAGCTGACGGGACTGGCCATATTGCTGCATCCGACGCACACAGCAATCATGACCGGACGACAGAACTGAGCAAGGCTGCCAGGATAGTTAGGAGAAAGTTTGGTAATGATATGGCTGATTGGCTATTTCACGAAAATGGAAAGACAGTTATAAATAATGGCATTGATAGGGGTACATATACATGAGGAAGCTTTCGGTAATTCTTTTGTTAATGGGTATTTTAATAGTGGCTATTCCGATCCTGGGGCAAGCCTACACCAGGTATCAGGAAAACAAGATGATGGATGAGTGGCTGAACAGCATAGATGCTGAGGCTTTGGATGAGGATTATGAGCTGAATCCGGAGGATGCCTATGCTCAGCTTCAGGATGCCTTCCTGGCTGAAACCGAGGA
>Ga0209510_1003291_pt1 | contig 15412 bp, 14 predicted proteins | sample BiotimSIPDNA_FD_185749 | JGI IMG/M metagenome (GOLD analysis project Ga0209510, IMG submission 185749) | Anaerobic biogas reactor microbial communites from Washington, USA - Biogas_R1 time_0 SIP DNA (SPAdes) (version 2) | ecosystem: Engineered > Bioreactor > Anaerobic > Unclassified | place... | reverse complement strand
TATAATCAAAAGAGGGCATTTCCCCGCAGCTTGCTGCGAAAAGCGATAAGATAGAAGGATGAGTGAGACATGGAGAAAGAGCCACAATATCAGCATCTTAATCTACCATTATATGTGTCCTGCAAAGTACAGAAGAGTAGTGTTCAACACGGAAGTCGAAGGAGTACTGAGAGAAGTATGTCTGGAGATAGAGAAAAGGTATGAGATAAAGTTCATCGAAATAGGCACAGATAAGGACCATGTGCATTTTCTGATCCAATCAGTACCGATGTACAGTGCAAAGAAGATAATCCAAACGGTAAAGAGTCTGACAGCGAGAGAGATATTGAGAAGGGTACCGGAAGTAAAGAAGCAGTTGTGGGGAGGGGAATTTTGGACAGACGGATACTATGTAAGTACAGTAGGACAAAAAGGAAGTGAAGAGACGATAAGGAAGTATGTGCAAGAGCAAGGAAAAGAACACGAATACAAGCGGATCCATAGAGATGGGCAGCTTAAATTATTTTAGTGGAAGAAAAGGATAGAAGCTGGATACCCCGCAGCTTGCTGCGGGGAGGCTTCATTGTCTGAAGGTGTGTTTCAGATTGTCCGTATTCCATTTCATAGAAGTGTTTAGAATATAGCCTCTGGCTCTTCCTTGAATTGAAATGTATTAAAAACCAGGATAGTTTTGACGACTATGCCCGGATTTCAACGAGGTTGTTGTATACTCACTGTACCGTAAAATCCAAAGAAAAGGACAACTATGACAGAAAAAACTTATACTCAATCACCCTGGAGCCTTAAAGAGCTCTTTGACAGCTTTGAAGACCCAAAAATCGAAGAAGCATACCAGTCCCTGTCTAAAAACGTTGAGCAATTTGAAGCTTACCGCGACGAATTGAGCCCGGATATTTCCTCAGACAAGTTTTTGGAAATCATTAAAAAGTTAGAAGAAGGACAAAAGCTCGGTTACCGGCTGTATGGATTCTCTTCTCTGAGTTTCGCTGCCAATACCCAGGATCAAAAAGCGCAGATCGGAATCTCCCGCGTGCAGCAATTCTTAGCTGAACACGAAAACCGAACCCTATTCTTCTCTTTGTGGTGGAAGGCGCTGGATGATAAAAACGCCAGTCGTCTGCTGGATGCGAGTGGTGATTATCGCTACTTCCTGGAGCAAATCCGCAGCATGAAACCCTATACGCTCAGTGAACCCGAAGAAAAGGTGATAAATATCAAAAACGTCACCGGTCCATCTGGAATGGAAATGCTTTACGATTCGATCACCAATCGCTATCTGTTCAATATGGATGTTGACGGCGAGACGAAAGAACTGACCCGCGGAGAGCTAATGAGCCTGGTGCGAACATCTGATCCTGAACTTCGGGCGAAGGCTTATCAGGAACTCTATCGTGTTTATGGTGAAGATGCCCCTATTTTGGGTCAGATTTACCAAAATATCGTTCGTGACTGGAAAAACGAAAATGTTGGACTGCGCGGCTATAAAAGCCCGATCTCAGTTCGCAACACGGTCAACGATCTGCCTGATGAAGTAATTGACACTCTGCTTGAGGTCACCCGCAAGAATATTGGGATCTTCCATCGCTACTTCAGGCTCAAGGCGAGCAAAATCGGAATGGAAAAATTGCGCCGTTATGATATTTATGCTCCGGTGAGCGAATCTGACAAACGCTACAGCTACGATGAAGCCACTGCAATGACCTTTGAGGCTTTCGAACGCTTTGACCCCAGGTTTTCCCAACTGGCACATCGTGTTTTTGATGAAGAGCACGTAGACAGCGAAGTGCGCAAAGGCAAAATGGGCGGGGCATTCTGTTCTACGCTGGGACCAGACCTGACCCCATGGGTTATGCTCAACTATCAGGGCAAGGCTGATGATGTATCCACCATGGCACACGAACTGGGACACGCCATCCATTCGATGATGGCAGAAGAACACAGCATATTCACTCAACATGCCTGTCTGCCGCTTGCTGAAACCGCATCTACTTTTGGTGAAATGACTCTAACTGATCTTTTGCTGGAGCGTGAGTCTGACGAGGGTGTTAAACAAGATATCCTTTTCGGGCAGCTGGATGATGCGTTTGCGACAATTATCCGCCAGATCTATTTTGCTCTCTTTGAACGCGAAGCGCACGAGATGATTGCAAATAACGCCTCTGTTGACGAGCTGAATGAAGTCTACCTGGCTAACCTAAAGGAAGAATTCGGCGACTCGGTGGATGTTTCAGATGAGTTCAAGTACGAATGGGTCTCGATTCCACATATTTATGGCACCCCGTTCTATGTGTATGCTTACGCTTTTGGTCAGCTGCTGGTCTTTGCGTTATATAAACGTTACCAGGAAGAAGGCGAAAGCTTCAAACCCAAATATATGCGCATCCTGTCAGCCGGCGGCTCGGTCGCTCCGATTCCGTTGTTGGCAGAAGTCGGGCTGGACGTCACTAAAGCTGAATTCTGGCAAGGCGGCTTTGACGTGATCGAGGGCATGGTCAAAAAGCTGGAAAGCTTGTAAAAAGGTCCAATATGGAGGTGGGGTGAAATGACTTCATCCCACCTTTTTATCCACTAAGATCGTATGTGCCTTAAGGCATCAGGCATCCGATAGGTACGACCAGAACATTATCACCACGCCTATACGCATATTTTCCAGCAGTCAACACCATAAGAAATTCAGGTGGATGCATTTTATTTTTATTGATGAGGTCCTGTAACTTAAGTAGGTGTTCAGAGGCTTTATCAATTTCTGAGCTGCCCAATTTTGTCTCTATCAAAGCATACATGCCGTTATTTAGATGAAGCACAACATCGCATTCTAAACCGTAACGATCCCTGTAGTATGAAATCTCACCACAAAGAGACATTTGGGGAAATTAGTAAGAGACTCTTGGGGAATTTCGCAAGAGACATTTGGGGTTTTTCGTAAGTGCCTTTTGGGGAACGGTTTTTTGCCTGAGTTTCTCAATTTCCTAAAAAAGCCTGATTTCAACGAGGAGGAGGGTGTTTTTCAGGACACTAACGGCTCTTGGAAACAAGCTAAAATTGAAGTATGACATTTATCAGGAAGGTAAAAACAGCCAGTGGGGCGACTGCTGTTCAAATAGCGACAAAGCAAAAAGGGCATATAGTCAAGATTGACCATATCGGAAGTGCCCATACAGATGAGGAGCTTCAGGTCTTACTCTCCTTGGCACGCAAGAAGTTAGCGGCTAAACAGATCGAACTGTTTCCCGAAGCAGCATCAAGTCTGCAAATCGGAATCAAGCGCACTTATTCTGGTCTTCTTTGGGAAAGCTTACGAAATGAATATCACAAACTGGGTTTTACAAAGCTGGAAGATGAAGTATTTGAAGCCATCTGCCTTTCCAGGATCGTAGAACCAACCTCAAAGATTGACAGTTTACGAGTAATGGCAGATTTGGGGTTAGCGTCCTTTGACAAGAATAAGCTTTACAGAAGTTTGTCCACAGCTGTTCAGCAAGGATATCGTGAGACCATTAGCCAGGCTTGCTTCGAACATATTCACGGGGAGACTTTGAGCCTGGTGTTGTATGATGTGACCAGTTTATACTTTGAGGTGCAAAAAGAAGATGACTTTCGCAAACCAGGTCTGAGCAAAGAACGGCGACTGGAGCCACAAATCATCATTGGTCTTCTGGTGGATAAAAACGGCTTTCCTTTAGGTTTGCAAAGCTTTGAAGGGAACAAAGCCGAGAGCAAGACAATTTTGCCGGTTATAAAGGCTTTTCAGGAAAAGCATAATTTACGACAAGTCACCGTGGTAGCAGATGCTGCCATGCTCAGTGTCAGCAATCTGGCAGTCCTGGCTGAAGCTGGCTACAGCTATGTGGTCGGGTCACGATTAAACAAGGTGCCCTATGAACTGGAAGAATGTGTGAAGGCTGACCAGTTGCAGGATCAACAGATAGTGGTTTCTCCACGGGAGGGATACAGGATAGTCTACCAATATCGGGCTAAACGTGCCGCCCTGGACTTACGAAACATAGAAAAACAAATAACCAAGGCAAATAAAGTGATCGCTGGTCAGCTTGCCACCATCAGGGCCAGGTTCGTTAGCGTTGACGCACAGAGCAAACGGCTCAACCAACCTTTGATTGACAAAGCAAAAACATTAGCTGGCATAAAAGGCTATGTCACCAACCTGAATATTTCCGATGAAGAGATCATTGCCTGTTACCATCAACTTTTTCAAGTTGAAGCCACTTTTCGAATGGCAAAGTCAGATCTGAGAGCCAGACCGATTTATCACCGCAAGAGAGACTCCATTGAGGCGCATCTCACAGTTGTTTTAGCAGCTTTAGCAGTCAGCAAAAGCATTGAAGCACAAACAGGGATAAGCATCAAACAATTTATAAAATTACTGAGACCGATTCGGTCCGGCGTAATCACGATCAATTCAAATGAAGTCGTCGCTGAACCGGAAATCCCTCTATCAATACAATCTATTTTGAATAAACTCTCAGGACACTAAAATGAGAAACTCAGGTGACAATCGAAGCCATTAAAAAATTATTGGAGAAAAATAGTGAAAAAAAGTTTGATTAGTAAGGTGTTGATTCTTCTGTTAGTGGTCGGGCTGATATTTGCCGCCTCGCCAAACCGGCAGGTAAAAGGGGCGGATCTATGTGTCAACCCCGGTGGAACCGGCGGATGTTACGCCACCATCCAGGAAGCAATCGATGCCGCTGCTCCTGAAGACACGATCAATGTCGCGGCGGGCACCTATATATTAAGTTCAACAATCAATATTTCGAAATCTGTGACCCTGCTTGGTCCTCAAGAAGGTATTGACCCTCGCCCATCTATTGGTTCGGTGCGTGAAGTGGGAAGTGCAAACGAAGCCATAATCTCCGGCAACGGAACGCTTGGGGTTTTGATTAATGTCGACGCAAGTGATGTTGTCATCAACGGGTTTGAAATTACAAGTGGAACTGGAGATTTAGTTACATCTTCAAGTTCCACTATAAAAACTGGCGTATATGTTGGCTTTAACATTATTCACGAAGCAACTGGAGATGAAGGGCTTCAACTCAGGAAGGTTTCAAACGCCATGGTTGAATATAATTATGTTTATAATACCAAAGGCGACGGTCTGAATTTGTCTTCTTCAAGTGACAGCACCATTCAATACAACGAATTGACCAAGACGAACACGCCAGGCGATACCAATGCTGCAATTTATGTATCTAACGACGGTAACCCAGCAGTAATGAATATCACTATTAAAGGCAACCGTATCTATGATACGAACTATCACGGCATATCCCTTGGTGCTATCAGCGACAACAAGGATGAAGTTGTTAAAGGTGGAAGTGTCCTCGACAATGTAATTACTAGTGTTGGCGGTGAATGCATCAAGCTTGGCATCTCAGACTCTATAGCTAAAGGTAATATTGTTAGCAACTGCGGTCAATATGGAATTTTTGTTCACCGATCACCCGATAATGTGAGGATTGAAGGCAACATTATAACCAGCAGCATCGAGGGCGGGATTGGTATTGGCTTCTATACGGGATATAGCTACTATACACCGACCAATGTTACCGTTCATATGAACCAAATCACTGGAAACACTGGTCCAGCTCTTGAGGTTGTTTCTTCTGAACCGACAGTTAATGCCGAGAACAACTGGTGGGGCGCAGCAAGCGGACCTGAGGAAGGCGATGTAGTTGGAAATGCCAATTACACCCCCTGGTGTACGGACCCGGGATGTGGCGTTAAATCGATCTACCTGCCATTGATGTTCAAATAGGGCAGGCAAGCTACCCGCGGGCTGAATGAAATGATGTTCGTGGGATGAGATAAAGAAAACAGGCTGGCTTTCGGGTCAGCCTGTTTTTGTATCCTTTGGTTTGGGATGCGGTTAAGCTTTGATCATTGTACGGGCGGGTTCAGTATGTGAGCGCTTTGCTATCAACCAATCCGTCAAACCCGCCCTCTTTGAGATAATTATTCATTCCCGTTTCCAAAGCATTCCGGTTGTTCCTGCGCTGGGCAAATCTTGCTGAGTTAGGGAATGTTGGAGCTCGCGATTGGTACATGCAATTATTGCAACAATGAACCCCAACTGGAATGACCTGGCAGATGAATTCGAAATTCATTTTGGCGAGTAAGGCAAGATCCTTCGCAAAAGAGGCTCAGGATGACAAACATGCTGTCATTCTGAACGAAGTGAAGAATCTTTCCCGTCGAAGTAAATAGATCCTTCGCGGAGGGAGCAAGCCCCCTCCGTACGGCTGGGCACCTGTGCCCGCCCGTACGGTATTGATATATCCCGATTGGAGACCCACCCATACAGAATTGATAGATCACAATCAAAATTACCCACAACCTGTTACATCCAACCTTAAAATGACAATCTTTGTTACAATTGTTGCCAGAGGAAATGAAGAAGAAATCCATGAGTCTCCTGGGATTAGGCTTGATACTATGTCAAGAACCCTCCGAGTAACACTCATCACACTGGGGATTTTGCTCCTGCTCTACGGAGCGTTCTATCTGCTTGGCAGACCGGCTATCCCCCTGCCTACAATCCGCTACTCCGTCCCTCAGGGTCAAACCCTTCACGATCTCGTTATGGCTACCGGGTCAGAAGAGATTAAGCTCAATCTCAACACCAAGGGCAGTCTCAATATCACCAGTGCCGGCGAGGAACTGGTTAAACTGAACTTCACCCCCCAAACTCTGGCTACCACCCTGGACCTCGCCCTCAAACTCGCTCCCGGTGATACTTTTCAGGCTTATCAACAATTTGTGGATCGTTTTCCGGTCTACCCATATTTACTGCGTTATACAGGCGAGCTCTTTTTCCATATCTTGCCAGTCCGTTTTTCGGTAATCATGACCCCATAGCTGTTTAAGATCAGATTTTTTTCGCAAGGAGAAAAGGATAACTAATGAAAAATAAAAACAACTACCTGAAACTGATTATTGCCATCGTCCTCGTTTTGGGGATCAGTTTGGTGCAACACACCCCCACAGCGGTGGCTGAAATTCCCATGCAAGCAGACAAACCAACCAACCGAATCTACATTGATGTCACCTACGATCCCGGCACCCAAACCTACAGCCTGGGTGGTTTCACTGCCGAAGAGCTCCAGCAATATGGCGCTCCCCAGTTTACCCCGGAGCTTTGGCAGATCCTGGCATCTCTTGATTCGATCACGCTGAGGTTGGAAAACGAACAATTTAACCTCATCGCCGATCAGGAACAGCTGGCTTCCATCTCCTGGGATGCAACCTCGCGCCAGATCATTTATGGCATGCTGAATGCTTATATCGAGCTCGGAAAAGTGGATCTCGAACGTGCGGAAGCCTGGCTCGACAAAGCCGACGTGGAATTAAGCCTGCGCAACTCAAGGCAGCTCAGCGATCCGCTCTTGATCCAGCTCGCCACGCTACTCCAGGTAAACATTGCTGAAGACGGGGCGGTTGATGTGGAAGGCATCCCCACGGGTTTTGGTATCACCCCTGAAATTCAGGCTATGATCAAAGCTGCCAATGTCAACAACATCAAAATTTGTTGGAATAAAGGCGTAATCGACAGCGAGATCAACGGCGATGCCCTTCCTCAGGTGACCCTTTATGAAGGCGGCATGAGCGTGGTCGACAGGGCTTTTGGGCTCAACCTGGGCGACCTCAGCCCGATTTTTGATTCTTCCTTTGGCGCAGCAATCATCTATGGCGAAGGCGACCCGGTGACCGGCGAGTGTTTGCCCTGAGCCAGGGCAGTTTATCCCACACTCTCCTTGATTAATATATTTAATCGTGAGACCGTCCCATTTGTTTGCCAGGACGGTCTCGCTTCTCAAGGGGGAGAGATTCGATGCTCACAACATAACGTTTCAGCCAAGAATAAATGAAGCTGTGAACTGCATCCCAAAAGGTGGACAATAAATAATTCCAACCGAAGGGGTGTTTTTTTGACAAAGTTTAGTGCGGTCGTCTGTCAACTGATGAGCGCTAGCTGCCCCCCGGCCATTTCGTAAGCTCTGTCGCAAAAGCTGGCTATTTCTTCTTTACTATGGCTGGTGATCAAAATGGTTTTGCCTTCCTTCTGCAATTGCCAAATCAACTCGTGGAACCAATCTTGCCCGGCGAAATCCAGTCCGGTGGTCGGTTCGTCCAACATCAATAAGCTTGGGTCTTCCATCAATGCCTGAGCGATGCCCAAACGCTGGCGCATTCCGGTTGAATAGGTGCGGACAAGACGTTTGTCATTCGGATCCAAACCAACCAGACGAATTACTTCTTCAACCCGCTCTTTGCTGACCGTGTTGCTCACCATCGCCAGTAAAAGCAGGTTGTTTTTAGCGGTTTCGGTTAAAAGCAAACCCGAATTGTCAAAATGCACCCCGGTTGAGCTTGGAAATTCCACTTTTCCTCCCAGCTGGATACCGTTAACTGTAACTGTTCCCGAATCGGGGACAACCAGACCGGCGAGAATGCGCATAAAAACCGATTTTCCACTACCATTAGTGCCGCAAATGGCAACAATTTGGTTTTCTTCGAGTTCAAAGTCCAAATTTTCCAAAACTTGCTTACCTTTGAAGGCTTTACTGATATTTTTTGCGGATAATATAGTTGTCATAATTCCTCTAATCATAGTCGGGGTGGCTGAGATAATCTTGTTTGCGATAGGCAAGCCAGGTGACAGGAATCAAAATCACCAGCCAAATCAGCCAGGCATAGACAGAATGCCAGGCTTGATCAAGATTGCGAAAAACAAAGGGATAAAAACGCATTACCAAATTGCGGATTATCGGCAGATATTGCAAAACAACCGGCACATTCAGGAAGATTGACGAGAGCGGCAAACTGGCAATCAGCAAAATTTCAACCATCAGATATCCAATCAGACGGCGTTGCGTGAGTGTGTTGATTAGCAAGACCAAAAGGCTCATTGCAAAAAAACCGAGCGTCGACATTCCAAAAACCGCCAGAAACGCCTGAAAATGCGTGTCCGGAATAGTCAGAAAAAAGGGTATGTTAATGTGCTCAGCAGAATTACGATAGACACTCCATTCATTCGAGAAGGGCAAACCCAAAAGCCGACCGGTCAGGTGCATGGTCAGAAAGACAATCAGGCTATAGGCAATTGCGGAGAAAAAGAGGAAGAGAATGTGCGCCAGCCAGCTTTGTTTTCGCGAACCGAGCCTTTTGACCGCCAACTGTCCAAAGGCACTTTGCGGTTGCAGGTCGCTAATCATAAAGAGGAAAAGATTTGCGATGATAAGCGCCATGGTTAGCGGATCACCAATCGTCATGAAATAGAGATCCCAGGTATTGGGTGGCTTGCCAGCCAAATCTGGCGCAAAGAACATGGGCATGCGCAACTTCATCCATCCGAACATGACGACCGTCAGTACGGCGACAATTAGAACAATCAGGACTATTCGAATTGGCTGAATGTGAATATTGAGCAAATTGCGGAAATAATTACCAAAAACAGTTCCTTTTTTCAAACGTTTTTCATTCACCGGGAAGTTTTGCAACCAGGAGGGGATTAATTTGGAAAAACTGAAACCATCTTTTGGCTTGCGGTTCTCGCTCAGAGAATTTTCGAGCACCTGTTTGCGTTTGCCAAAGAAAAAAATCAGCAAGCCAATCAGTAAAATAAGACAAAGTGGCAAAATCAGGAGGTAAGGGATTTCATTGACCGCCTCAAAATCGTGGTTGGTTGAAAAATTCGCTTTGAGCAAAACTTCGGAAGGTGCCCAATACCAGGGAATTAGCCTGGCGTCACTGGCGAAATATTGAAGTGCATTCGCCAATAAGAAGGGCAGACTGAAGGCGACGAAACGCTGATTTACCAGCAACGTACTCGCCATTCCAAGACTGGCAAAAATTACCGCAACGACGAAGACCACTGCAATCACAAGCAAAATGAAAAGGTCGGGAGTGTTTTGGTAAAGCTTTGTTACTTCGGCAATTTCATAGGGACGAGCGAAAATTGTGTTGAAAATGGGGTGATTAAGGGGGTTGTGATTGGTCAGGCTGGTGAAGGCGTAGAGCAAAACAAGTGGAATTGAGGCTGCCAGTCCACCGGCAAGAGCGTTTGCCAAAAATTTGGCTGAGATTACTTTGCCAAAGCGTTCGCGCACTGCCAAGCGTTCCAGATAGCCCTGCTTGCGATCGGTTACCAGCGAATCGGCAAAGGGGAAACAGGCAATCAGCGGCAGCATCAGGTGATAAAAACTCTGGGTATAACTGACATACCATTCTTCAATAAAAGAACGCTCACTTGGCAGTTGGTAAGCGAAGCGCAAGCCGACGAGCAGCAAAAGGCTCGCCATTATCAGGGCGATCAGAAAGCCCCGCGAGCGTAGTGCGCGCTTAATTTCGGAATTGAAAATGTGACCAGGCTTGGGTTTTGATGGTGGGTTAAACCTGGTTTTTAATGCCGGTTCAATAGGAAGTGCCAAATTTCCACCTAATTCCTTCCATAGAGTTCTTCTAATTTCGGCAGGGCTTCATCGTATAGTTCTTGAACCCGATCAGGCAGTTGCTCAAACCATTCAACCTTATTATATGCCTCAACCCAGGTGTAGGCTCTGGAAGTTCCATCGGTATAGTCTGATAAAAATTCTGTTAAGAAAAAACCACCGTTTTCCAGGTCATAATAATGTATGCTCGTTCGCCTGGTTGCAAGTTTATTTGTGTCTGAGTCTGGCACCAACAGTCCTAAACTATCTGTCGTTGTTTTTAAGGCGAAGCTTTCAATGCCATTCTTAGTTTCAAACCAGCCTGTGAAGCTGCTTACATCCTTCACTTCCCGATCTTCATGGACAGGATTTTGAATATTGTCAATCTCTCGATATAGCCAGCAATGGCCTAAAGGTGGAGAACAGGGCGTATCGTCAGGAATATAAGCATTATAATTTGCCAAAATTGGTTCTGGTAACTGGAAATCCGGGTTGTAATCGAAAGGCTTATTAAAGTGATAGTCCCAGCTTTCAAAATCATAGCTTGTGCTTCCAGCCATACCATTAATGAAAGCGGAAATGAGCATCAATTTCCCTTCGGGGTAAAGGCTGGGATAGTCGTCGATAGATAAGGAGCTGTCAAAACGCATCTCGTCTAAATTCGTAAAATGAAGCCAAAAGCTCTTGCTTGAGTTTGGATCGTCGCGACCGATTAACCCTAAGTCAAAGCGATACCATCCGGTTTTGTCAAAAATGGCAAAATAGCGTGGTTCAAGTTTGTTAAAGATTTGGATTAACGTTTCCGGGTCTGTGATGGGGTTTTCTTTGGTATAATCCTGATAAGGAACAAAATCATCCTCCAAAATTTGGAGATTCTCTTTCTCAAAACTCATTTGCTCCGGAATGATATTTACTTCGGTTGGTATGACGAAGTTTTCAACATTAGGTTGGGGAAGATCGGTTTGACTTGCCGGGTCTGCATAATCAGGCCTGCTGCAAGAACAGAGCAAGAAAATTGTTGCCATCAGGATGCTTTTAATTTTCATCTTAGTTCTATCCTTTCACTTATAATGACGCTCGTCGGGCAAAATATGTTCTATTTTGACTTCGTTATCCTCTTGTTAATTATTGCGATTAGCAGCTCAGAACATCTTTACTAAAATAGCAGGAATTTATCTTACCCCCTTTTTCACTCCCTGCTCATTATTTATTTTTCTGCTTCATTCGCCCAGGTTTTTAGTTCTTCCACAGAGGCATCTGCTTTAAGCACTTTTCCAAAGATCAGCTTTGCCCCATCGCAGGAAGGAAGCAGTTCCTCATTGGTTCTTCCCATATCACTGCCTAAAGATGTTGCAAAAGGCACAATTGTTTTTCCGGATAGATCATAGCCTTCCAAAAAGGTGTTAATGATGGTCGGGGCGACGAACCACCAAATGGGAAAACCAAGGTAAAGAACATCGTACTGTTCCATATTTTCAACCTTATCGGTAATTGCCGGGCGAAATGATTTATCGTGCATTTCCTTAGTACTTCTGCTCTGCTTATCATTCCAATCCAAATCTGGCGCTGAATACTTCTCTACCGGCTGAATCTCAAAAACATCTGCCTGGATCGCCTCCGCTAATCTCTTTGCGACTTGCTCCGTGGTTCCGGTTGCTGAAAAATATGCAACTAATTTTTTGTTCATTTGAATTACTCCTTTGTGTCAGTTATTTCTTAAAATTAAGTTTGCTTTCTTAAACTATGTAAATCACAATTGATTATAAACCCTTTACCTTACTTCATTTCAACATGTGATGACAAAGAAGGATTGTTTCCTGAACTGCAACATGGTTCTGATATTCGTCAAAACGATTCAATCCCGCAAGGTTAACCACCCCAATATCGGGTGTAAACCTACAGGACCTCTTTTTATAGTGTTCAACATCATAGGTCTTGGAGCGTGAGACAACTGAATGATTGTTTTGAAACGGAAGACGAACATCCCAGAGTTATTGTAAAGATTTGCAAACCAGAACATATGTACCTAAAAACTAATTGACAAAGCTAGTATAAACAGTCATAATAGTATTAATCTTACATAAGATAATGTACATATGTACTTAAAACCGAATGATGAAAGATCGCACTGATTACGTAACTTTATATCGAATAGCAAAAGCATACTACCTGGAAAATCATTCCCAATTTCACATTGCCAGAGAAGAAAACATATCACGACCGCATGTTTCGAGGTTACTTTCCAAAGCAAGACAGTTGGGTATTGTAACGATAAAGGTTGAGATGCCTAACAGGATGCAGATGGTCAGGCTTCAAGAGCAGATCACAGAATTACTCGGTCTGCAAAGAGTTCTGCTTGCAGATTTACTCAATGAAGACTCGGGGAACTCAAAGAAAAACGCCAGTAGCATTGCCACTCTCGCTGCGGAGAACTTTTTGGATTTGATGGGAGATGCACGCAAAATTGGCGTCGGTTGGGGTTATACTGTCTATCAGACATCGCTGACGCTTCCAAAAGCCAACCTCGATGAATCTATTACCTTCATCCCGCTGGTTGGCATGTCCGACGAAAGCAACCCATACCTTCAAAATAATGTAATAATTGATCGATTCGCAGAAAAATTAAACGCACTAAGCTACTACACAAGTCTTCCTGCGTTTTATGAAAGGCACTCCACCAAGGGTCCGGTTGAAAGAGATCGTTTTTTACGTTTGCGACAGCAGTGGGAAAAGCTGGATGCAGCTGTAATAGGTCTGGGTCCTCGTTTCAAGAGCGGTGATTTTTTAATCAGAGAAGTTTCAGAAGAATATAAGCAATTGATCGCCAACAGTGACGTGGTGGGGGATATCCTTGCCAGTTTTTTCTTTGAAGATGGCACCATACTGGATTCACATGAATACTATGAGCAGGTTTCTCTGCCACTGATACGTCTGAAAGAAATCAAAAATGTTGTTTGCCTGGCAGGTGGGGAAGAAAAAGTGCCAGGAATAATCGCAGGAGCGAGAAATGGATACTTTAAAACTCTGGTTACAGATGTAAGTACTGCAGAAATGATAATTCAAAGAATTCAGAATGATGAAAGTGAGTCGGAATGACCAATATCCTGATAGTTTCGCATGGACCTATGGCAAAAGGCATGCTAAAAAGCGCTGAAATGATTGCTGGCAAGCAGGATAAAGGTGTTGCCACGGTGTGTCTTGCACAGGATCAAAGCCCGGAATACTTGAAGGAAATCATTGAAGGATACCTCAACAAATGGGCTGATACAGAAACGCTTGTGCTGACCGACCTAATTTCGGGAACTCCATATAATGTCGTGGGTTCCCTGATGAGCGTATATGATTTCAGACATATCAGTGGAGTGAATTTAGGATTGTTACTTGAAGCGTTATTGCTTCGAGATTCGTCTAATGCAAAAGAGATGTCCAATCACCTAATCAATGTTTTTCCTGAAACTGTAACAGACGTCAACGCATTATTGAAAGCGGAGGAATAAAAAATGCGACAAATTATTTTAGCTCGAATTGATGATCGCCTTATCCATGGACAGATAGTGACATCCTGGTGCAAATATACCAACGCAAACACCATATTAATTGTAGATGATAAGTTGAACGAAGACAATTTTACACAGCGACTTCTACGCGCTGCTGCTCCACCGGATATTAAAGTTGAAATTATGAATCTGTCAGCCGCCGCTTTGTGGTTGGCGGAAGATGATTCCAGGGGTCAAAGAATCATCTTGCTTACGAAGACCCCGCAGGTGATGGAAAATCTTATTAAAAATGGAATCCCAATAAAATCCGTAAACCTGGGAGGAATGGGTGCGAAAGCAGGAAGGAGTAAATTAAATAAGAACATATCTGCTAATCAGGAAGAAGTTGATAGTTTAAGAAGAATGTTGGAAAACGAAGTCGATATTTTTTATCAATTAGTACCCGTTGAACGACCTGTTAATATGATGAATATTTTGAAAGGAGAAAGCACGAAATGACTGTAACACAAGCAATTCTTTTAGCTCTTCTATATTATTTCGCCAATAGCCCATGGCCATTCGGTGGGCTTGGAAATTATGCAATTCTGTACCGACCAATGATCCTGGGGTTGGTAGTTGGTATAATTTTGGGCAATCCGGTGTTGGGAACAATTATTGGTGCGACAATCAACCTAATGTATATCGGGTTTATCAGTGCTGGCGGTTCAATGCCAGCGGATATGTCACTCGCAGGAATACTGGGAACTGCCCTGGCAATTACCGGTGGGCTGGAAATGAACGCTGCATTAGCTATTGCCGTTCCTTTGGGTTTACTTGGTGGATTGGTTTGGGTTGGCAGACTTACATTTGATACCGTTTTTGTCCGACTGGCAGATAAATATTCTGACGAAGGTAAACCCGAAAAAGTTTGGATTGCAAATATACTGCTCCCACAAATCCTGCTTTTCATGATAACGGCTATACCTTGTTTCCTGGCTGCTTATTATGGGGCGGAGGCTATCGCAACTGGTATACAAAATTTAGGTGGTAACTTCCTTCGCATCCTGAGTCTGATTGGTGGCATGCTGCCGGCGGTTGGAATTGGAATGATGCTGATGGCAATCTTCAAAGGTCCGGCGCGTGTGTTTTTCTTCCTTGGATTTCTGGCTTCAGCATTCCTGGGTTTGAATACACTACCTTTAGCTTTGATCTTCCTTGGAATTACGATTATCTACATTAGCCTAAAATATCCAGATGATACTGAAATCATTCAGAGTACTGAAACCGCCTCTAAAGTTGGCGGACTTGAGGGTGGCAAACTGCTTTCTCCGAAAGATATTCGGAGTGCCTGGTGGAAATGGATGTATTACTTCCAGTCCTGCTATAACTATGAGCGTATGCAAGGTGTCGGTTTCTTACATGCAATGACCCCTGTCCTGAGCAAACTCTATAAGGACGACACTGAGGAAATGAAGATGGCTATGCATCGCC
>Ga0209510_1003288_pt1 | contig 15416 bp, 29 predicted proteins | sample BiotimSIPDNA_FD_185749 | JGI IMG/M metagenome (GOLD analysis project Ga0209510, IMG submission 185749) | Anaerobic biogas reactor microbial communites from Washington, USA - Biogas_R1 time_0 SIP DNA (SPAdes) (version 2) | ecosystem: Engineered > Bioreactor > Anaerobic > Unclassified | place... | reverse complement strand
GTAGTCGAGCAACTTCAAGCCCGTCATTGGCTTGATCTTGTTCCTCGTTATCGGCTTGTTACGGACTTGCGTTTTGTTGATAAAGACGGCGTTATTTACATTGCACCATCCGGAATGGAGACCGATGGGGCAAGCGTGATCCGTTGGCTGATATGGCTGATTGCAATCCTCATTTTCGCGCTTGGAATATGGACAAGCCCGTTGCTCTGGATCATCGCAATGAGCCTGCTACTCATTTGCACGCGCTCGGGGCCGTGGTTTGCAGCGGCTTGCATACACGATCACCTAGGCAGCAGTTGGAGAAACAACGCAATCTTTTACCGGGCCATGAGGGCGTCAAATGTATGCGTTCCAATCGCTGCCGTTTACTGGCTTGGACCAACGCTTTTTGGCAAACCGTATCATTGGTATTGGACACTTAAACACAACCGCAAATCACAATCTTGAAACACCATGACGGCGCAACGAGCACCCGCAAACTACATCGACAAGAGGCCGCTATTCAGCCCGATTCAAACTGCTATCATTGGGATCCTGCTTTCGATTACCGGATTCTTCGCAGCGCAACAAGTGATGGCATTTAACCGCCTGATCGAAAAGTTTGATGAGGTCAGTTCGCGCTTGTCAAAAACCGAATCAGTAACTGTTGGATTGAGGCGTGATGTTGATCGACACGAACACGCAATTGACAGGCTTGCAAGCTATCATCAGCGCGTATCATTTGATTCAAAATCGGTTTTACAATCAGATCAAATCCAAGGAATGCAATGAGCGAGGACATCGATATGCAGGAGGTTATCAAATTCGGAAAGCGGCTTGATGCTAAACTTGACCGGATATTGGCCTGTATGCGTGCTGAAATTGAGCATAGGATTGATGGGTATTATCAGCTTGCACTTGGGCGAAAAAGCGATCCTGAAGGACGTAAGGCCTATGCAGATGCGGTTCTCGATTCGCGGTTGACTCTGGATGGAGTCTTGCGCGCGCTATTAGCATCCGATGAGGCTAAAAACCGTGCAATGCCTCCGTGGGTTGTTCCGACACCGAAGCCGATACCTACACCGGAGCCAGCTTCAAAACCGATTGTGAGTGGGTTTTTGTATGGCTACGACGATGTGAGAGGCATTGCAACGAAATCAACGCACACTTACTTGAGCGATCAGATCAGCGATGCCGAACGATACGGGATGATTGATTACGCGCTCGCACAAGGTCATACCGGCTTCGAGGTCTACATTGCAAATGATCAGGACTACAACCACACCGGCCAAAAGCGGGTGCACTACACAAGCGAGCGGCAGGCAAAGTGGATACACGACATCCGAACCATCCAAGCGGCTGGCCTCGACGTCGGGATCTGGCTGATGGCTGATGATGGATTCAGCTTGTTCGACCGATCAAACGTTGATCGAGTAGCATCCTGTTGGGATCAGGTGTTTGTTGAGGTCCTCGAAAATGTGCAACCGATCAAGCGGTTTGTGCTCGGTCTGGAGGCTCTGGAATACTGGTCCGAACATCAATGCCGGACGCTCGGAAACTGGCTACGGACGCGGCTTCCAGATGCCGAAATCGGCTTTCATACAATCGAACGAGATACCCGCTTGCTTTCCGATCCGTGGATTGATGCGATATACTTCCAGTTCGGATTCAATCGCACACCGGAGGATTGCGTTGGCGATGTCCTTGCGCTTCAACGGGATTTCAAAAAGCCTGTTTACGCTGCGGAATACTCGATGGATAGCACCTCGAACGCAGCAAAAGAAATCGGGAAATCCTGCATTTTGAACGGCTGTGTTGGTGCTTTGAATGGCGCATTTGCAAGCTAAGTAGCGCACAGTCAACGCTTTATTGCGTTGAAAAATAATCGGAAAATTTTCAGATTATTGCTTGACTAATCGGAAAAAATGCCGATTATGTATGGTATTGAAAGGCACGAAGCCGACACGAAAAAACCAGAAACACCCGATAGATGACTACTCACAACCGACCGAACCCTTATCAGCGCACTCGTCGGAATTACGACGACGAAACCCGGCAGATCCTGTTCCAGAAGGATCGCGAAATAAACCGCTTGCATGAGCTGCTTGAAGCCGCCGAATGCCGAAACATGGATGGCGTTGGATTTATCGGCGGCCTGATCGTCGGAATCGCTGCGACCGCTCTTGCCGTTGTTATTTTCTTCTGAACCACCACAACCGAAAGGACATATGAAAATCGGACTCATAATCACGCTGATCGCCAAGATCGCGAATCTGTTTTTGCCAGCGAAATACAAAGACGCACTCCAGGCCGGGGTTGCTGTTGTCGATGCTGTTCAGCGCGACAAAGCAACCAAAAACGCGCCTGCTTCCGAGATCATCGAAGCGGCCAAAAACAGCTCGAATTTGGACGAACTGCGTAGGAGGCTTGCGAAATGAAGCGCACAATCCTTACCATTTATCTAGCCGTTGCGCTGTCAGGTTGCGCATGGCTATCACCAGAACGCGAAATGCGCTTGCTGGGCTACGATGACGAGCGGAAGGCTTGGGTCATAACAGAGGACCTTGCGGCGGAATGGGCTGACCTGTTTCGCGCTGATGGCAAGGTATTTGTATGCACTCCAGATCCGGAGCGCGGGATTGCGTTTGTTGACGATGCGACCATTGAACGCGCAATCACGCTTGTATCAATTGAAAGAGCACGAAAGGAATTGAACCAATGACCATACCATCAACCATACCCAACTGCCCGCTCGAACCGTTGCGGGTGTCGCTCGGAATCACGGTACGGGAGATCGAAACCGAAACCGGATTGACGCGCTCGCAGATTGACACAGCTTGCAAGGTGCGTTCGTCTGATTTCAGAAAACCGGAACATCGCGAGATTGTGTTTGCAGCGATGCGGACAATACACGAGTCACGCGAACAAGAGCTGCGACAGGCTTTATCACATGCAGCGAAAGGACGGCCATGAGCTGCAATCATCGCAAATTCAGCCGGGATGAGGTGTTGCGCTGGATCAAAGACAAGCGGTTGACTCGTCCGTGGTTTTCCGCAGCGTCCGGAAACACACTAATCATTCAGCGAGCAAACAGAAGCGGATCAACTGTTTACGAGTTTACATGGAACAACAGCAAAACGCCTATTGACGACCCGCAACTAACGGAATCAGCGTGGAGTTTCGACATAACCGAAGCCGATATACCGGATGCGCTGTATTACGCAGACGACGAAACCGAAGCATCAATTGGGGCAATCGAGGAGGCTGAAGCGTGAATGGAATTTGATTTGGCTAGGCGCTGCAAGGCTGTGCCGGGCGGGTCCCTGCGAGGCGTTGGCAAGGCAACATCGATTGATGGAACGTAAACCATCACCAATTTCTTACATAAACAACTCAATACAAGGCACATATGAAAACAATGAAGATCAAACTCACTGGAATCAGACCGATCATCTTGCACAACGGGTTACTCGCTGATCCAACCAATCCAATCGTTCTTCAGCAGAAGGCGATCACGGCCAAAAAGGCCAAGAAAACCGACGCTGACAATTTGGAACTTGCTCGCTTGGAATGGTTCGGAGGGCTTTACCTAAGCGAATCAGGGCGCATCTGCATACCGTGCGACAACATCGAACGGTGCATTCAGCAGGGCGGACAAAAGCAGCGCATCGGTAAGGATGTGCAAGCGGGTGTTTTCGTCCAGGAACCGGAGATTGAGATTGATCATCCGGATATTTCTGGAAAGAAACCGGATAAGCTTTATGGCGATCCGCGTTTCACAATTCGGAAGGGGGTCAAGATCCAGACAAGCCGAATCATCCGCATTAGGCCGATGATTCCGACCGGATGGACGCTTACCTTCACGCTCGAGTTTGACGAAACCCTTGTCAACGCTCGCAACCTTGAGCAAGCGATTCTCGACGCTGGAACATACGTTGGTCTCGGTGATTGGAGGCCCAAGTTTGGTCGGTTCACGCACGAAATTCTTTGAATTTTCTCGGCGGGGTAGGGCTGTGCTAGGCACGTCCAGGCTCGGCGGGGCATTGGCAATATCGATTGACTGGTCGTAAGCAGTCACCATTTTTACAATCAACACAAGGAAAACAATGAATGAAGCACGTAAATACCCACTCTGGCGCGAATTTGTCGAATCCGAAAGTATCGATTTTGGCAGCTCATGGAGCGTCGAAACGCTAGCAAAAAAGCTCGAATGCGATCCAACCTCCATTGAATTTCAGTTTGCCGTTGACTCGATCCGCAGGGCAATCAGGAAGCACGGCATGTATCTCAGTTCAGCCGGTTCGAACGGATTGACTTATCGAGTAGTCGAGGCGCATCAAAACGCTGACATCATGCAGCGGATGCAACGTAAGGCAATCCGCTCAATGCGTGCTAGTGTTGAGCTTGGAATCAATACACCAATGGAGCTTTTGGACGCGGAACAACAGCGAAGGCACGAGGCAATTCTTGAGCGTGCGTCAACAAGGCTTGCGCTCATTAACCGGAGCGGTAAGCTGATTGCATAAATTTTCGTGGCTGTGAGAGGCGGGGCTGTGCGAGGCGGGGCAAGGCAACATCGATTGACTGGACGAAAGCAGTCACCAATTTTTTCTCAGATGAAACAATCAAAACAACATTTTCTTTGCACGGCAGTGTGAGGCATGGCCTGGCGATGCACGGCAAGGCGGGGACGGGCAAAACATCGATTGACTGGACGAAAGCAGTCACCAATTTTAACAAAACCATCAACCAAATGAGCAGACAATCAAGACACACGATCATCAGCCCTGCGAACTCGGACACAAGCCCGGAAAGCAGGTGTATGGCCTACATTGATCTCAAATTCAACCCTGACCACAAAACCGAATCTAGCCATACGCTTGAGAGCGCAAAAAAAGCGGTTGCGTTCGGGTTTAAATCAGGCTTGATTCGACGCACAGCACAAGCACACGATTACCGGGATGAGCTCCAAGAACTTGCAAAAGAAATCGTTGAGTTGCGCAGGTCGGTTGGATGGTCACAACATTTCACGGATCTGCAATTTGGATACAAGAGCCACCGAACATCACGCTTTGAAGCGGGATACAATTCATACGACGCAACCAAGCGATTTTTGGAACACCTTAAAAAGCTCGTAGCGCATGAACAGAAGCATGCTAAACAAAAGGCTGATAAATGAATTTTCGCGGCGTTGCGTGGCGATGCTAGTCATGGCGCGGCAGTGGCGGGGCGATGCGGGGCAAAACATCGATTGACGTCACGTAAGGCGTTACTAATTTTCGAGATAAACCACTGATAAATCAATACCATGATCAAATACGAATTAACGACAAAAGCAGGCGAATACACGGCCAAAGACGGCACAAAAAAAACCATCTGGCAGCGTGTCGGAGAGGTGCACACCAGCAAAGACGGTGGCATGTATGCGCTGATTGATGCGCATATCAATTTCGCTGCGTTTCCGCGTCAAGAAGGGTCAACGCGCGTCATGGTCTCGATGTTCGAGCCGAGGGAAAAACAATGGTCCGGAGCACCTACAACGGCAACCGAAAGACCGAACAAGGACCCGCAAGCGATACAGGACACATTCGACCGGCGTGATAACGAGGATTGCCCATTTTAAGCGAAAGGAAACGATATGAGCACTATACTTGCAATTGATCCCGGTAAAGGTGGAGCAATCGCGTTGTTCCGGAATGGTCAACCTGAATGGGTTGAAAAATGGTCGGACGAATGGGAGATGTCGAACCTTGTCCTTGATGTCCAAAACGCATTTGCTGACGTCACGGCGATCATCGAAAACGTGCACTCGATGCCGGGTCAAGGTGTTGTATCGATGTTCAGCTTTGGCGAGAATTACGGCATATGGCGCGGTATCCTGATCGCTTTTGGAATCCCTCACGAGCGTATCAGCCCGCAAAAGTGGCAATCGTTTTACGGCCTCTCATCTATCCACAAAGGTGCAGACCGTAAACGCAGACTTTGCCAGCTCGCAAAGGAACGCTTTCCGAGCATGAAACCGACTCTCAAAACGTGCGATGCATTGCTTTTGGGCAATTACGCAGCGCAAACCGACAAACGACTAAATCACCTATGAAAAAATCACAAGCAACAACAATCGACACCATCTGTACACAGATCACCGACCTGTTACTCCAGCACATAGATAACGCTGAAAAAACTGCAATTGAAACGTTCGTCGAAGACGAGAAAAAGACTCAACCTGAAGTTAAGTTTTCGATCGCGACAAGCTACACCATTGGAGACCATTCGAAAGTCAAAACAACACTGAAATACCGTGCGACTTTCGGTGATGAGACCGAGGATGAAATCACCCACAATCAAACCGAGATGGAGCTATGAGCGCAACGTATCACCGTAACATCATCCAGGGCACCGAGGAATGGCTCATGCTTCGATGCGGAGTAATTACCGCGAGCGAAATCAAAACGATTCTTACGCCGTCCGGAAAGCCTGCATCGAACGATAAGGCACGCGCTTACATCTGGCAGAAAGCATCCGAGCGGATCACAGGTTTTCTTGAGCCTGTTTTTGAGACTCGAGACATGTTACGCGGACATGATGATGAGGGATTTGCAAAGCACGAATACAGCCGGCATTTTGAGCCTGTATCTGATTGCGGATTCATCACGGCTGAATATGGATCAGAGGATGAGCGGTTTACAATCGGTTATTCTCCGGATGGACTAGTCGGAAATACTGGTTTGATCGAATGCAAGAGTCGCAAGCCGAAGTTTCAGATTCAGACCTTACTTGACTACCAACTAAGCAATGAAATCCCGTCCGAATACATGGCTCAGATTCAGACTGGACTGATGGTGACTGGCCGCGAATGGTGCGATTTTATCAGCTATTCCGGCGGCCTTCCAATGATAACCATCCGCGTCTTTCCAGATCGCTTTTATCAAGCCAGGATCCTTGATGCGGTTTACGAAGCGGAAAAGCAGATTCAGGACATTGTAACACGGTATCAATCCGCACTCGAAAGCGGGATGAAGCTGATACCGACCGAACGCAGAAACCTCGACGAAATATACTGATATGACCACGCAAAACGAATACGATATGAGCCCTACAATCATCGCTAAAAGCGACCAGGTTAACGCAGATGACCTGATAGGTGGACCGATGACGATCAAGATAAATGAGGTTAAAATCCTTCCGTCAGATCAACCCGTAAACATCTATTTTGACGGAAGCGAGAAGGCGTACAGGCCGTGCAAATCAATGTGCCGGGTATTGGTCTCGCTGTGGGGTTCGGACAGCAAGCAATACATCGGCAAGCGGTTGACGCTTTACCGGGATCCTTCTGTAACTTGGGCGGGGGTACAAATCGGTGGAATCCGCATCTCGCACGCATCACACATCGACGGACCGCAGACAATCATGATAAGCGAAAAGCGAGGCAAACGAAGCCCTATCAAGATTCTTCCGCTTCCGGCAGAGCAACCGAACGAAAAGGCCGCAGCTTGGACCAAGGAGTTTGTTGCAAAGATCAGGTCGTGCAGTGATGCTAAAACGCTTGCAGGGCTCATCATGGACTACCAGAGAGCGCTTTCAAAGCTCGCTGAAACGGAACCTGAGCTTTCGAAAATGGTAACGGATGCCGCGACCGAAAAACGCAATGAGCTTGAGTCGATATATGAAAGCTAACACAAACGCCGATGATATTGTATCGCATTCCTCTAGGTGTCGTATTGGCCTAGAGTATTGTTTTGGATGCTCGCAAAAACGACCGTGCAAGCAGACTGGAGCCTACCGATACGAAGGACAGGACTGGCCGATATGGGTCTGCCAGTGGTGTCGAGCAGCAATAACCAAGCGGAAGCAACGTGGACTTCCTTGCTAACGTCGAGATGATGGACGAGGCAAAACAAACACCGAAAACGAAATAATAACCTATGGCTACGAAAACAAAGAAAACGACCGAACGGCGGCGCGCTAAGCCTCGTTCCTCTACATCGTCTGGTTCTGAGGCTTTGACGTTTGAGCAGGGCTACGTGTGCGCTGTGGCGACCATGCTAAGTCAGCACGGCGATTCGGTCTGTGCCAGTGACATGCTGGGATGCATGGGAAATATCGACTGGTCGAAGATCGACGAATATGACCGAGAGATAATCAAGAAATACGGTCTTCTTCCGTAAACACACACTTTTCCCTTCCGCAGCTCATCAACGCCTAACGCTAACAATAAACAGGGGTGTTTCGGATATGCGGACAAAGCCGGGTTGCGGAAGGGATTTACTTTTCAACAGCAAAACCACACATGACACCAAAACAACAGCGTAAATTCTGGGTAATCGACACTGGAACGAGTGGAGAATACCTCGACAGTAAAACCGCACTAGGTCCGTTCACCAGTCGTAAAGCGGCTGAACAATGGCTCCGGGATGATGCAAAAGACACATACCTTTCAGCCGGACCAGACCTCCGTATTGATTGGTCATCTGATCCAATGATAATCGTTGAGGAGGTTTGCACGGTGATTCAGAAGCCAGTTGTTAATGTAAAAGTAATCCTAACGAAAACCACACATGAAACAATATAAAACAGACCTGCTTGATATTCGCTGCATGGATTGCATGGAGTTAATGGCTCAATATCCAGACAAGCACTTCGGCATCGCAATAGTCGATCCTCCATACGGAATCGGAGAGGACGGCAAGAAAAACCATTCCCGCTCATCGAAGGCGGCCGCGCAAGAATACACCCCGAAAGCATGGGACAGGCAAACGCCGCCAGCGGAATACTTCGAGGAACTTCGGAGGGTGTCCAAGGATCAAATCATCTGGGGTGCAAATCACTTCATGGAAAAGGTGATGCGCGGCTCTCCATCATGGATCATCTGGGACAAGGAGAACGGGGAAAACGACTTCGCTGACGCTGAACTTGCATACACCTCGCACAAAAAGGCGGCGAGAATCTTCCGGTTCCGGTGGGCAGGAATGCTGCAAGGCGACATGAAAAACAAAGAAAAGCGCATCCATCCAACGCAAAAGCCGGTTGCCCTGTATTCCTGGATCCTTTCAAACTACGCTAAGCCCGGCGACACGATACTTGATACGCACATGGGAAGCGGATCAATCGCGATTGCGTGCCATTATGCCGGACACCATTTGACCGCTTGCGAGCTTGATGAAGAATACTTTGATGCCGCTTGTGAGCGGATCACGAACGCGACAAGGCAAACAACGCTTGATTTCACACTCAACAGAACGATTTAACCTAAACCAAAATGAACGATATGAACGATTATATAAAAAGCAATCAACTTTCACTCATAGGAGACGCGGAAATCATCGGATTTGGAAGCGAGGATTTTCATGTAAAAGAAATCGACAGAAACCTAGCGAACTCCGTAATTATCAAAAACCATTATTCAAAAAAGGTTTATAACGCAACATACATTCATCTCGGGCTTTTTGTTGATAATTCACTAAAAGGCGTTTTGCAATATGGATATGCAATGAATCCTGCATCCGCCTCGAGCGTTGTAACCGGAACGGAGCTCGACCAATACCTTGAGTTGAATCGCATGTGGATTTCCGATGATGCAGGGCAATACCCCGAGAGCAGGGCGATCTCGGCATCAATCAAGTATATCAAACGTAAATTTCCGAGGGTAAAATGGATTCAATCATTTGCTGATGAAAGGTGCGGAGGTTTCGGGATTGTGTATCAGGCCTGCTCATTTTGTTATTATGGAGAGCACACAAGCGTTTTTTGGGAGCTTGATGGTGTGGTGTATCACAACATTCAAATGACTGTTGCCGAAGGGTCGAAGCGGTATAAAGGAGAAGCGAAAAAACTTCAAGAAAACCGCGAGCGCGCAACCGAACTTGTTTTGCGTCAATTCCGATACATCAAATTCATCGATCAAAAATGGAAAAAGCGTTGCACGCTGAAGGAAATGGAATATCCAAAATACTACGCTGCACTTCCCGCTTGACACGCACCTTTCACCGCCCTAGATTCGCACCATGAAATCATTGTTGACGCCAATGAACACCAACAACGCTTTGCCTCCCGATGCCATGCATTTTCGATTGCATGGGCGTCACATCGGGGGGCGTTTTTGTTGGAGGGTGTAGGGATGTCAGGTAAAGACGAATTTCAAGGGTGGATTAAGATTTGGCGTCAAATCTGGAATAACCCGTTATGGTTTTCTGAGCCATTTACAAAGGCCCAAGCGTGGATTGATCTGCTTTTAGGTGCGAATCATGCACGCGATTCTTTCGAGGTTAGAGGTGTTGAAATATGGATCGAAAGAGGGCAAGTCGGATGGTCTGAAATCACAATGGCGAGCCGTTGGAAGTGGTCGAGGGATAAAGTCAGACGGTTTTTAGTACGTTTGGAAAGTCGCGATCAAATAAGACAACAGAAATCAAACCTTACAAGTATCATAACCATTTGCAATTACGAGGTTTATCAACACATAGAAAACCCAAGCAATACAGCAAACGATACACCAAACGATACAACAGAAAAACAGCAGAAAAACAGCAAACGATACACAAACAAGAATGATAAGAATGGTAAGAATGCTGAGAATGAAGAAAATACACCCCCTAACCCCCTAACAGGGGGAACGGCTGGTGATGCTTCGCAAACCGAATCCTTTCAGCTCGATGCAGACCAACCGCAACCACAACAACCCTCATCTCAGCCGAAAGCCAAGAGGGAACGCAAACCAGCGCAACAAATGCCAGAGATCCCGGAAGCACTCAACACACCAGCTTTTCGCAGCGCATGGACGGATTTTATCGACCACCGCAAATCCAACCGCAAGCCACTATCACCAAAGGCCGCTGAACTGAACCTCAAAAAATGCCTCGAACTCGGACCTGACACAGCTTGCAGCGCAATAGAGCAGACCATTGCAAACGGATGGACCGGGATATTTGAGCCGAAAAACACAACACCAGGAGTCAACGGATCGAAACCAAAGCGGGATCCTCGTGTACCGGCTCACATACCGGATCATCAAGCGCAAATGTGGATCCTGCACCAGGGAACAAACTGTTATGCTCACATTTTCGGAGATTTACACGCAAACAGAGACGTAGATTAAGCAATGAGCATCAATCCACCGCCCTACAAGCCGCTTTCACTACCCAACACAAGGAAACTATCACGCAACACATCAAAACGCTTTCTAGGGCTATCCGAGACGCTTTAACGACGAAAGGAATCAATGACCATGAAAACATGTAAAGACTGCATCCATTATGCGCCAGCACGCGATCCATACACGAAAGCAATCAGACGATCGATTGACGGTCACTGCACTTGGCCAATTCCCGAAAAATGGCCTCTGTCAATGCTTGGCTATTTAGGATCATCCAAACCGATAATACACCGTGATCGTGTATATAGCGGAAAATGCGCTGATGAATGCAAATGTTTTGAGCCAAAAAATGCCAAAAAATCAACCCAAACAAAAATCGAAGGAATATGACCAGCACGCAAAATACACAAATCAAAGCGCATCGATACGCGATATACATCGACCCGCTAGGCAATCTGAGAACCATACAGGTTAGGCAAACCGAAACCGAGGAGTCGCTCCAGTATCATTTTCGGGGAACAGTCGGATACAATCAGCAAATTCTTGGGTTTTTTTGTGACCCTGATACACTGCCAAACCCACCGCGATACCCGATTGGAACGCTTGATGATGCTCAAGAATCGGTAATCAAACTCGCGGCTGAAAACGTAAAACTACGCGCCAAAGCCGACAAATACGATCAGCTCATCAAAGACCTTGGCGTTGAAATGCGCGATCCAAACGGAACAATCTGGGACGAAGCAAAGCGGCTGAAGGAGGAAAATAAACGGCTTGAGCTTGAAAAAGTAATATTACGTCACGCGCTCATCCAGATCCATGACGGACATAATGGATTCGGACCGATCGACCCAGTTGAAACAGCACGGATTGTGCTTGCATCAACACACCAATGACCAACATCAACGCATCAGCAGAAGCGGGCCTCATCGCGTGCATACTGGTCGATTCGAGCGATTCTGTCCTACTCGATGCGCTCAAAGCCGGGATCTCGGAAGCGCATTTCGAGACCCCTGCATATCGGCTCGTTTGGGATGCATGTAACGCGGTTTATTCCGCTGGTGATCCGGTTGACATGGTGTCAGTAATGCGCCACATGATAAACTCCGGGTCAATCGCTCAAATTGGTGGTCCTGCACGCTTGAATCAGATCGCATCAACGGTTGAAAGCACGATGCACGCTAAAATCTGGATTCGTGATTTGATTGAAGCACGGTCAAGGCGGCTGATTGAATGGAATGCGGAGGTTCTCAAAGCAGCGATTTCCGAACCCGACAACAGCGCACAGGTTGCCGACATCATCCAGAAGCTCCAAGACGCTCATTTATGCACCATAGAAAGCGATGATGACGGGGATTGGCGCGTGTCTATCGAGGCCGCAGAAAAACGATTCCTAGACATGCTAGAGGGCCGTCAAAGCGAATACGAGGTATCGACACCTTTTCCGACAATGGACAGACTCGCCGGCAAATGGCAGTTGGGCGAATATGTGCTACTTGCCGGGTTATCAGGAGGTGGAAAAACCGCTCTGGCCTGCAATATCTCAATCCACATCGCAACGCATGGACGGAAAACCGCTTTTTTCAGCCTTGAAATGAGTGACATCAAGCTTATTTTCCGGATGGCAAGCAGTCTTTGCGGGATCTCATCGAAGCGGCTTGACTCATTGCACGCACTCCAACGAGACCAATTCCAGAGCCAGCTTTCGGAGTTGAAGAGACTCGATACGATGCGCATCTATCAGCGCAAAATGGACGCTCGTGCAATCGAAAACACGATAAGACACCTGCATAAAAAATGGGGAGTTGAGGTTGTGTTCATAGATTACGCACAATTGATCGAACCGTACGACAACAAAACGAACCGCGAACAGCAGGTTGCACGGATCAGCCGGACTCTGAAACGACTCACGCGTGAACTCAACATCATGGTTGTTGCACTCGCTCAAATCTCGAAGGAATCAGAAAAAGAGAACCGGAAACCGCGTGCATCAGACCTTAGAGAATCGCAAGCATTGAGACATGATGCAGATAGGTGCTACTTCATTTACAAGCCGCTTCAGAACCGCTCAGGACAGCCCCAAGACACCGAATCAACCATATATGATGTGCTGTATTACGTGGACAAGAACCGCGATGACCAAACGGGCCAATCGGTTTGGCTCAGATTTGATACACCAGCACAGCGACTCAGGGAAATCGATGAAAGAGGAGGATTTTGAAGAAATGTGCGATTTTCTTGCATTTTATACTTGATAATCAGAACGACCGATGAATAACCACCACACAGACATCCTCATCCAATGCGCAACGCTCCAGGCCCGCATTGACGAACTTGATCAAGAGATCGATGAAGCCAGTAATGCGCACCGCGACCTTGTTCGGATCCAGAACGACCTTCAGCGCGAACTTGATAAGCTCGCAGAACAACTCAACAACGATTGATTTGTTATCTCCAGATTGAAAAAATCGCAAAAAATGCGAAAATAATGCTTGCAATCAATCGCATAATGTGCGAATGTCTAACCATGAACGCAACCAAGATCTCCAAGCTTTTCGAAATCAAAACCGCAAACTACAAGGCAGACGGAAACATGCACCCAGAAGTCGCCGCACAGTTCGCGGTCGAAGCCGTCCTGCACATGATAAAGGATCAGCCTCAATATGCTGAACAACTCCTCGATGAAGAAATCGAGGACGCAATCAAAGCAGGACAAGACGGTGGAGCCAGCAAGTTTTACGCATGAACTTCCCCGAACAACTCAAAGCCCAACGCGAGCAGCTCGGTATGACACAGTCCGAGCTTGCCTCGTTCCTAGACGTTTCCCCGCGTGCAATCTGGCAGTGGGAGAAAGGGAATCTGCCGCACATACTTACGCAGGAAGGGGCGATTGCGAGGCTATCAAAGGACGAACGACTCTCTCAGGGGATGAACAGTGCAATTCGTTGCCATTCGGACGGAAGCACAAAAATAACCGCAACAGCAGACCACCAATGAGCACACCAACCGAACCGGACGTTGACACTGATACCGATGCGCTCATCTCAAACGCAGGTGACATCGGCAATACTATCACAATAGTGACCACGCACGACGGCGACACGATCCTGATCCCTTGGCATCAACTCGATGAGGTCAGCATCCAGGACCAACGCATCAAATCGCTAAATCATCGACACATCACCAGACCGCATCCAATGCCGCCTGCATCGATTTCGCTTGACATCTAAACTAAATCCCCCTTAACAATCCCCTCGAATCACAACACCTAACGCACCATGACAACTAAACGCACCACGAAAGCCAAGACAACCGCAACCGCAACCGCAACCGAACCGGAAGCGCAACCTGCACAACAACCGCCCGAACAGCCTCAACGGCTCCAGGACGCAATCAAAGCACACCAGAACGCCATTGACTTCATCCACACCGCACTTCACCGCACCGACTGCGCCATACAACTACTAACCCGCAACGGATATTTCAGCACGGTACAACACCTCCAACAAGCCAAGGTGCATCTGCGTGAGTCGGAACGCTCCTGCCGCTCCATGATCCGAACCATCAGGGATGGCAACCAATGAGCGAGAGCGAGCGAACAGTCATCATCGTTGGTAAAGGCCTCACAGCGCGCGAGCTGCCTGAGTGGATCAACCGCTACCCGGATGCAGAAGTATGGCGTCTGAACGATGACATGCGCTACTCTGATCGCTGCGACCGCATGTATCAACTGCACCTCGATGCAACCAACGCCGAACCGATCAACCGACCGCATCAAACAATTGTGCACGAAGCAAAGGCGGCACTCGGTGTCAATGAGGTAAGGGCCCGGCCATTGATCGTCCGGGATCACAACGCGAACACCATCTGCCGAATGATGCACGATGCGTATTACCGCTGGGTCTATGATGTTGAGCGGATCGTAATGGTTGGCTGTGATTTCCTAATCGACCGCATCGAGCGCGAAACAGAACTGCCACATGTCATGTGGTGGAAAGGCTTCTTGGAGTCTCGGGGTATTAGGTTCAGCGGACCAGAAGCCAGCGCAATATTTCACAAAGCATCATACCCACCAGCAACACAACAACCATGAGCAAGACAACCAAACCTAAGCGCGCCAAACCAGACGAGCAACAGCAATCGGCATCTGAAGCTTTGATACTCGATGCGTCACAAGCCCGGAGAGAGATGGAGAGGTGGCAAGACCGCTTCAGATTCCTCTCAACACGCGATCCAATCCAATTCAAACACCTTCATCGCCGTGTGATAAACTCCGGTTTGTCATGGGAAGAGATGGTCGATAAAGAGCGCGGGTCCTTTCCGGACAAAGGCATCTAGTGGGACGCCGAAC
>Ga0209510_1003275_pt1 | contig 15472 bp, 14 predicted proteins | sample BiotimSIPDNA_FD_185749 | JGI IMG/M metagenome (GOLD analysis project Ga0209510, IMG submission 185749) | Anaerobic biogas reactor microbial communites from Washington, USA - Biogas_R1 time_0 SIP DNA (SPAdes) (version 2) | ecosystem: Engineered > Bioreactor > Anaerobic > Unclassified | place... | reverse complement strand
AGCGCTTCACCTAAGGTGACAGTACGCAGCATATTTTACTGCGTCCCAGCGCTCGCCGCACGGGCCGCGGCGGACGCTTCGGCGAAAATCCCTTTCGCGCGCGGCCGACGCCCTTGTCGTATGCCGCGCGGTAATTATGATTTCCGCGCCTCTATCAAATTGAATTGGAATTCAATTTATAATAATTTTCGTGCCTTGTCAAGGCGTGCGGCGGTTTTTGGCGGTATAACGCGGAAAAACGACGTTTTTTATATTTGCTCCCGGAAGAAGATTCGCGCTTCGCCTTTGCATAGCACCGGTGTTGACATTGTTTTTTGCCTGTGATATATTTTTCTCAAAGATTAAAGGGTGCCTAGGACCGGTCGCTCACACCGGAACAGCAGAATATAATAATTTAATATAAAACGGAGAATTGCTATGAAAAGAATCAAAACTGTCATCACCGGCGATATTAACGGCAGCGTGAAAAACGGCGGCTGCGGCGAATGCCAGACCTCCTGCCAGTCTGCCTGCAAGACTTCCTGCGGTGTTGCCAATCAGAAATGCGAAAACAAAAAACGCGTAAGCAGTAAGTAAAGCCGGAAAAACGAAATGCCGCCTGTTTACAAGGCGGCTTTTTTCATATTCGGAGGAAACCATGGTACATCAGTATAAGCTCGGCGGCCGGAATATTGTCCTTGACACCTGCAGCGGCTCCGTCCACATAACGGACGATGTCGCTTATGACATTATCGCTCTTTATAAGGACAAATCCGAAGAAGAGATAACAGGCGAAATGCTCTTAAAGCACCGCGATGTGACAAAAGAAGATATGGCGGAGTGTATCCGCGACATCAGATCGCTGGAAACGGAGGGGAAGCTTTTTACGCCCGACGTTTACGGGGATCTGGCATGGGACTTTAAAGACAGCGGCGGTGTGATAAAGGCGCTTTGCCTGCATGTATCGCACACATGCAATCTCAACTGCAGCTATTGCTTCGCGAGCCAGGGAAAATACAGCGGCCAACGCGCGCTTATGTCCTTTGAGGTGGGAAAGCGGGCGCTCGATTTTCTTGTCGAGAACTCGGGAACGAGGACGAATCTGGAGGTAGACTTTTTCGGAGGCGAACCTCTGATGAACTGGGACGTTGTCAAACGGCTCGTCGAATACGCCAGAACCCTGGAAGAACCGCGGGGCAAGAAATTTCGTTTTACGCTGACTACAAACGGAGTGCTTATTGACGACGACGTGATAGAGTTTTCAAACAGGGAAATGAGCAACGTCGTACTCAGTCTTGACGGGCGCCCGGAAACGCACGACAGACTCAGAAAGGACTACACCGGAAAAGGAAGCTATGATGTGATAGTCCCCAAATTCAAGCGCTTCGCACAGGCGCGCGGCGGAAAAGACTATTATATCCGGGGAACCTTCACACACCTGAACACGGACTTCACCGCCGACATATTCCATATGGCGGATCTCGGCTTTACGGAGCTGAGCATGGAGCCTGTGGTATGCGCGCCGTCGGATCCTTTCGCGCTCACGCGGGAAGATCTGCCGGTACTGCTCGAGCAGTATGATATCCTCGCCGCCGAAATGATCAAGAGGAAGAAGAACGGAAAAGGATTCACATTTTATCACTATATGCTCGATGTGGAAAGGGGGCCCTGCATATACAAGCGGGTCTCCGGCTGCGGCTCGGGGACCGAGTACATGGCCGTTACCCCCTGGGGCGAGCTTTTCCCCTGTCATCAGTTTGTGGGAGAAGCTGAATACAGCCTCGGAAACATATGGGAGGGCGTAAAAAACACGCAAAAGCAGGAGGAATTTCGCCGCTGCAACGCGTACACGCGCCCCGAATGCCGGGATTGCTGGGCAAAGCTCTACTGCGCGGGAGGCTGCGCCGCCAACGCATATCATGCCGCGGGAGATATTTCGGGCGTATACCAATACGGCTGCGAGTTGTTTAAGAAGCGCATCGAGTGTGCGCTGCTGCTTAAGGTCGCGGAGGCTGAAGATTAAATAATGTTTGAAATCATGGATACTCCGATATGCGATTTTATAAACGGCTATATAAAAAGCGGGGTTTCCCGGCTGCATATGCCGGGGCACAAGGGTGTTCCTTTCCTGGGTTTTGAAAAATACGATCTCACCGAGATAAAGGGCGCCGACTCGCTTTATGAGGCTTCCGGCGTTATCGCGCGCAGCGAGGGCAACGCGTCGCGATTATTCGGCACTGAGCACAGCTTTTACTCAACCGAGGGCTCGTCCCTGTGCGTGAAGGCAATGCTTCACACCGCCATGATAAACGCGGTGCCGTTTGAGGGAAGACCGGTCGTCCTCGCAGCCAGGAACGTGCACAAGTCGTTTATACACGCCTGCGCCCTGCTGGATATTGACGCCGAGTGGCTGTATCCGGAAAGCGGCAGCTATATATGCAGCTGCAGTGTCAGCTGCGCGGAGCTGGAGGAAAAGCTCGGATCCATGGCGGCGCCGCCCATTGCCGTATATATCACTTCCCCGGACTATCTGGGAGGGATATCGGACATTTCGGGCATCAGCCGGGTATGCGTAAGGCACGGTGTCCCGCTTATCGTTGACAACGCACACGGCGCGTACCTTAAATTTCTGCGCGAATCGCTGCATCCTATCGATCTGGGAGCGGATATGTGCTGCGACTCCGCCCACAAGACCCTGCCGGTGCTTACGGGCGGAGCGTATCTGCATGTTTCAAAAAGCGCGCCGGAAGGCTTTGCCCGGACCGCGCGCGGCTCTATGGCGCTTTTTGCCTCTACGAGCCCATCGTATCTCATACTGCAGTCTCTGGACCTGTGCAACAGGTATATTCATGAGGGCTACGCGGCGAGACTGGAAGGCTGCGCCGGAAATCTTGACCGCCTCAAGGCCGCGATCAGGGAAAACGGATGCGCCGTAAGGGACACGGAGCCGCTAAAGCTGGTTATCGACGCCGGGAAAACGGGGATGAGCGGAACGGCGCTCGCGGATGTTCTGCGCGCGAATATGGTCGAGTGCGAGTACAGCGACAGCGAAAACGTTGTAATGATGTTCACACCCGAGAACACCCAGACCGATTATATAAGGGCAGCGGCCGCACTGTCGGGACTGTCCGCGGGGAGCTCGGCAGCGGCAGGGACACAGGCCTCGCTGAGGAAAGCGGAAAAGGCCATGACGATACGCGAGGCGGTTTTTAAAAAGCATGAAACGGTGGCGCCCCAAGCCGCGATCGGGCGCGTTTGCGCTTCGCCCGCGGTGTCCTGTCCGCCGGCAGTGCCTATAGCGGTGAGTGGAGAGGTCATAACAAAGGAAGCCGCGGAGTTTTTTGTTAAGCACGGCATAAAAGAGGTCGAGGTTGTCCTCGCCTGAACAGGTATGAGCTATATGTGCAGCCTGACATTGTTCGAGGTGAGTCTGAGCTGAAGCTCGTCGGTCCGCAGCGCCGGAAAATCGCTTGTCATCGAGGCAGCCGTGCCCGCTGCCTCGCCGGTTAAGGCACAGGCAGGAATAGTGCGCGTTACTTCCCACATCGGATCGGTAACTGAAATATTCCGTCCGGCTGCTATCAGGTTCGGCACTTCGTGGGAGTACAGCGTGCGGAAGGAAATTTCATGACAGCATCCTGACGCGGTCCACTCCGCCGCCACTCCGATACTGTCCGGGATAAACGCGCCTTTTTCGGTCTTATCCTGCGTATACGCGCCGACAATGCGCCGCGACATGCGGACAAGCGGAATCGCTGACATGGTGACGGGGACATAATCCGGCTGTTCGGATTTGAATTTCAGGATATCCTCATACATTTTTCCGTGTACCTCAATAACGGCCTCGGAGAGCTCCTCGCCGTCCACGCCGGAAAAACGGGTAGAGGCCAGCGATGCGACTTTAGCGTTGTCAAACCGGCTGCCCTGCGCTTTTTCTCCCGAATCATTCCCCCGCGCCGGAATATCGGCGAGACCGAACATCTTAAGCTTAACATTGCCTCCCGTATAGTAATAATACCAGCCTGCAAGACCGTTGCCGCGCTTGTTAAGCGCGGTCGGAGCTCCGGCTAAATGCGCTATATCGGCGTCACCCGTACAATCCACGACCGAATCGCAGGTTATGACGCTGCGCCCCGACTTGTTTTCGATAACAATGCCCGAAATACGCGGGCCGTCCTTTATGACAGCAGCCCCCAGCGTACCGTACAGTATTTTTACCCCGAGCTCCAGCAGCAGCTTCTCGACGCGCAGCGCGAAGAGGTGCGGATTAAACTGTGCGATGAACCGGGATTTTTTCCGCTCCTCGAGCGTCCCGCCCTCAAGCCAGGCTTTCGGATAATTTGCTTCCGCGCCGTGCTCAATGGAAAGTCGCAGAAGCTCCTCGCTGATGCCGAAGGTCACCTGATTACCCATTCCGTCATCGAGCGGGAGATAGATCGTGATCAGACCAAGTGTCGCCATTCCCCCGAGACAGTACTCCCGTTCCAGCAAAACGACGTCCGCTCCGCCGCGCGCCGCGGCGATCGCCGCCGATATACCGGCAACACCTCCGCCCGCTATCACTACGCCCGCGCGGCGGGACACTTCGAGCCGCCGTCCCGGCTCCGTTATAAACTCTTTTATTTCGCTCACCTCTTTGATTCGTGTTAAGTCATTCCTCTGACTGTATTCTAGCGGCGGACATGCGGAACGGTCAAGAAAGATTTCAAAATAGGGCAAAGTAAATATAAAAGGTCGGAGCCGTTAAGCATACGGTTCCGATTTTTTCTATCCGAAAAGCAGCCTTATAATATTCACAAAAAGCATATTGACACTGACGCTGCGTCACAGTTTATACTGAATTTATCCGAAAAATACTGTTTTGCTTATGACGGAGGAGGTCGGCAGGTTTTATGATGGAATACGGAGTAAGCCAATTATCAAAGGTCGCCGGAGTAAGCGTTCGGACTCTGCACTATTATGACCGGATAGGGCTTTTGTCGCCGGAAAGAAAAGGCGGAAACGGGTATCGGGTTTACGGGCAAAAAGAGGTTGAGCTGCTGCAGCAGATTTTGTTTTACCGTGAGATGGGATTACCGCTTTCCGAGATCCGAAAAATAGTCAGAGCCCGGGATTATGATGCGATTGCGGCGCTTCGCAGCCACCTGTCGGAGCTTAAAGCAAAACGGGAACAGATCGGGCGGCTCATCGCAAATGTGGAAAAAACAATCGCTGCCGCTAAAGGAGAGACAACAATGAGCGATAAGGAAAGGTTCGAGGGTTTTAAAAGGAAAATCATCGATGACAATGAAAAGGCGTATGGAAAGGAGCTTCGCGAGAAATACGGAGAGGACGCAGTTGAGGCGGGCAACGCGAAAATTATGGGACTGACGCGCGAGCAATACGCACAGGCCGAGGAGCTGTCGCGCCGTATAAACGAGACTCTTAAGGAGGCTTTCGTGACGGGGGACCCGGCCGGCGAGTCCGCGCAGGAAGCCTGCCGGATGCATAAAAAGTGGCTGGGTTATTATTGGGGCGCCTATTCGAAAGAGGCGCATCTGGGACTGGCTCAGACCTATGTTGACGATCCCCGTTTTACAAAATATTTTGACGAAAACGCTGCCCCGGGCTGCGCCGCTTTCTTCCTCGAAGCCATGAAGATATTTTGCGGTTGATTTAAAGAGTTTGCTGAATCATAAGTGAGAAAAGCTTCCGCGGTCGGCACCTGCATATCAGGAAAAAAAGGGCACAATAAGAAGGCCTTTATATGCCAATACTATCTGTGTGAAGGCGCTGCGCACCGTCAGATAAACCGCGGGAGAAAAACTATGATTATCGATATAAAAAAAGCGGTCTATACCCTGCTGGCCGTGTTATGCCTGTCGCTTATTTCCGGCTGCGGCGCGAAGAGCGCTCCGATGCCGACTGTTTCCGCGCCTCTCGGCACGGGCATCGCACGCGCGTCGGACGAGCGCTCGAAGAAGATCGTAGTACAAACGCAAACGCCTGCCGACACAAGACCGGTAACTTATAAAAATACCGACTACGGATTTAACTTCACGCTGCCGGCCGACTGGAAGGGCTATTCGATAGTATACGGGAAATGGGAAGGGCTTGGCAGCGGCGGGAAAGCCGGGGGAAATGCTGACACGGCAGGACCGGTTATATCAATAAGGAATCCGGGATGGACAAAGCAGGTACCGCGGCAGGATATACCGATAATGATATTTACGCTTGATCAGTGGAAGAGACTTCAAAACGATAAGTTTCATGTCGGCGCCTCGTATGACAAACCCGGCGAGCTCGGCCGCAATCACAAATATGTATTCGCGATTCCCGCGGGGTATAATCGGGACTTCCGCGAAGGTTACCGGCAGGTTGAGACGATCCTAAAAAGCAAGCCGCTCAAACCGACGAAAGCAAAAAAATAAAGAGACGGTGATAATCGGAAAACCTGAGCCTCTCCAGGAGCTCAGGTTTTCCGATTATAAAGCCGGATAAATCTTACGCCGAGAGGCGCAGCCCGAACGGTACGTATTATGTAGATTGGAGCAGCTGCCGCACGAGCCGCTCATTTGAAAAAAGCACGCAGCCTCCGTCATGCGCCCGGCTCAATATGTCCTCCGTCGTGAGTTTTTTAAACAGCGGAGAATCCAAAGCGGCTCGCAGGCCGGCGTCTTTGACATTTGTATCCGAAAAGGGTGAAAAAGGGCATGGTTCGGCGCCGCCGCGGGGGTTTATGTGGATAAATCCGCGCCCGGCGGCAAGGCAGCCCTCGGATCGCGCCTCATCGCCGGGAAAAGACAAATACATCATTTCGCCGTCACCGGAGCGCAGCATATCGACTCGCGACGCAAGAAGCATGCGTTCCTCTTCGGTCAGAGCAAGCTCCTGCGATTTCCCGTCGGCGGGCACATATTCGATATAAAACACAAGCCTGCAGCCCGCCCCGGCGAGCATCGGCGTAAAGTCGGAGCCGGTTACATACGAGAGGTTCTCCTTCGTCACGGTGACCGATGCGCCGAATAATATGCCGCGAGAAGAAAGCGCCGACATTGCCGCTTTGAGGCGGTCGTATATACCTGCCCCGCGCCGCGTGTCGGTACGTGCCGCATCGCCCTCAATGCTCAGAATCGGAATTAAACAGCGGCTGCTGTCGAAAAGCTCGAGAATACCCCCCGTGAGCAGCGTTCCGTTCGTGAATACGGGAAACAGAATGTTTTTATGCGCTGCCGCCGCTTTGAGAACGTCGGGGCGAAGCAGCGGCTCGCCGCCCGCAAGCAGTATAAAGCATATACCGAGTTCTTCCGCCTGCGCGAAAACGCTGTCCCAGTCGGCGGCGGTCAGCAGGTCACCGGCAGCGCCGTCGTCGCAGGCTTTGTTAGCCCGGGCATAGCAGCCCGCGCAGTGAAGGTTGCATGAATTGGTTACGCTAGCTATAAGAAACGGCGGGATATGAAGCCCCGAAAGGGCATAATTATCTGCCCTTCGCTTTTCGGCTCTTGCGCAGGCGAGCGAAAAAGCGGCGAGAAAAGCACCCTGCCTGGGCGCTTTCAAAGTTACCTTTACCGCGCTTTTTATTAGATTTTTAATACCCCGGGCGTGGTATTGTTCAAGATCGATACTCATGTTTTAGCCTTTAAGCCGATGATCGCCACGGCCTCGTATTTTCCTTTCCGCTCATATAGTACTAACACCCCTAATTGAATAACAGCCGCACCGGGCTTGTCAACACCAATCAGTTATTTATAAGAAAGTTCTTTACATTATGATGCACTTGACAATCCGAGTAACATATGATAATAGTAACATATGTTACCTGGGGAGAGGGCATAAATAATGACAATCAATCACGCTATATTGGGAATTCTAAGCTGCCGGCCGATGACGGGCTACGACATTAAAAAGATCATACAGGAATCCGATATCATGCACTGGTCGGGAAACAACAATCAGGTGTACAAAGCCCTTATCGAGCTGCACGGAGAAGGGCTGGTTATAAGCGAGGTCAGGTATCAGGAAAGCCTTCCCTCAAAAAAGATATATACGGTTACCGAAGAAGGGCTCAAGGTGCTCAGGGAATGGACGGCACTCGAGCCCGAGCCCGCGGAGCTGCGAAAGCCGTTTTTATTACAGCTTAAATGGGCGGACGTTCTTGACGGCGCTCAGCTGCAGGCTTTATTGGCGAACTATGAAAACCAAATAAGGATTTGCCTTGCGATGAGCCGCGAAAAAGCAAGACGCGGCGACGGGCTAAAGCCGAGGAGCAGCCGGGAGTCTTTTTTATGGAAGATGATAGATAAAAACGCGGTATCAACTTATCAAAACGAGCTGGACTGGATACAAGGTGTGCAAAAGCAGCTTTCGGAGCTCGATGCGGGGGGAGCGGATAAACTTGAATTACAGGATAGTTAACAAAGAAAACCTAAAATATATAAAGATACAAAGCGGTGCGCGGGCAATCAGGTCGGAGCAGGACGCTCTGGAGCTTGTCGCCCTGTGCGGTGAAAACGAGACAAGCTTTCTTGTGTTACATCATGAGGCGCTGTCGGATGATTTTTTTAAACTGAAAACCGGCATTGCCGGAGCGATGCTGCAGAAGCTGGTAAACTACCGTGTTAAAACCGCTATAATTATTGAAGATACATCGGAATTCGGCATACGATTCAATGAATTTGCCGCTGAGGCAAACAGGGGAAGCCAATACCGCGTATTCAATGATGTCGGGAAGGCGGAAGACTGGTTTAGAGAAGGGACGTAAAAAAGATGAGGGCCGTATCTGTATTTAAGTCCGCTGAGGGGAAAAACGCTATACTCGGGGTTTACGACTCGCTGCTTGAAAAATGGCCGATACCGTATGAAAAGTATGTTCTAAAGACCGGTCAGGGCGATACGTTTGCCGTCGTCTGCGGAGAGAAGACGCTGCCTGCGCTGCTCCTGCTGCACGGTTCGAGTTCGAACTCCGCAATGTGGATAGCGGACATATCCGAATATGCCGCTCATTTCAGGGTATACGCTGTGGATATTCCGGGCGAACCGGGTAAAAGCGCGGATGTTCGTCCCGATTTGAAAACATCTGCCTATTCCGACTGGCTAAACGACGTACTCGACGGGCTTTGTATTGATAAGGCGTCCTTCGCGGGCATTTCGCTCGGGGGATGGGTTTGTCTTAAATTCGCGGCGGCGCACCCTGACAGGGTAAGTAAGCTCGCGCTGTTATGTCCGGCCGGTATAGGCCCTCAGAAGGCATCGGTTATGCTGTATGCCATGCTTATGAAGCCTCTTGGGAAAAAGGGGGAGGACAAGTTAATCAGAAAGGTAATGGGTTCTGCCGAAATAACCGACGAGACTGTAGAGTACAGCCGGCTTATATCAAAAAACTTCTCACCTTATCTGGGAGAAGTACCGATAATAGAAGATGACGAGCTCGGACGCATAATCTGCCCGGTACTGCTCATAGCCGGTCAGAAAGACGTATTGATTAACACGGAAAAGACAGTGAAAAGGGCAAATAAAACGCTTCCGCAGGCGGTTGTCGTAACGCTGCCGAACGCCGGACACGGTCTTATCGATCAAAGAGAGAGGATACTGCCGTTTTTGATGGGTATAGACAAGTAGGCGTATGACTGATAATCTGTAAATAAAGACAGCTGAGCTGCCTGAGTCGGCGGGGCTGCCGGCTGCATAAACTGTTTGATCGGAGAATCGGTATGAATCTGACGGAAGACGCAAAACAAAAACTTATCCTGGGAAACGAGAGGTATCTTTCAGGCAGGCTTCACGCGGAGGGGTTCGGAGCCCGGATGCGAGAAGAGCTCGCGGAAAAGGGGCAGAAGCCCGGCGCGCTCATAGTATGCTGTTCGGACTCACGTGTCCCGCCGGAGATAATATTCGATCAGTACCCGGGCGACATTTTCGTAGTGAGAACCGCGGGCAATGTTGTCGATGAAATCGCACTGGGAAGCATAGAGTACGGTGTAGAGCACCTGAGTATACCGCTTGTATTGGTACTCGGTCATGAAAACTGCGGCGCGGTAAAGGCGACAATAGAAGGAGAAGGCGGGCACGGAGCGGTGAAGGCCATCATTGATAAAATTAAGCCGTCGATGGAAAAGCATTTGGGGTCCGCCGATATTTATGAAGACTGCACCGACGAAAACATTCGCAGTACCATGGAGGAAATAAGGAAAAACGCGGCAGTCGCGGCTCTTATACGAGAGGGCAGGGTCGAAGTGGCGGGAGCAAAATACGGAATTCGCAGCGGTAAAGTATGCTTCTTTTAGGGAGGCTGCCATACAGCGGAATCGGAGCGGAGTTTATGCTGCGCTCCGATTCCGCCGTATTTCCGAGGCTTCTATCCGCGGGCAGCGGCTATCCTGTGGTCCGACATTTTGCGCTCATATGCTGAATCGACGCATTCATAATCAAAGGCGGAACCGTCTTCCGAGAATGCTTCAAAGTGAACGAAAGCGGGGAAATAAACACCTTGATCGACTGCCTCGTCGTTAAGGGTAAGTTTTACTTCGACCATGCCGTCGTCCGATAATGTCCGGACTTTGCTGAGTAAAGAGGAAACGCGAAGAAGAATGCTGTTCATTCTAGACTCTCTTTCGTAATAAAAATAAGTTGTACAACCTCCGGTAGCATAGTATATAGCAATAGGTAAAAAAGGTCGAAACATGTCGAAAGTAAAATATTGTAAAATGCCATAAAAAATTATCGTTTTACACCGATATATTTGTGTTTTTTTCAATCAAAAGCACGCCTTATCCGCGAGCCGCTTGCCGGCGGATCGCATTTAAGGCGCGCTGATGTTATATTTGTAAAAAATCAATGAATTTTAGCGGGCAGTCCGCGTGAACTGAAGAGCTCAAGCGCCTGCTCCATAAAACCGTCATCCGGCGGGTCGACGTTTTTAAGTTTGTACGGCCATCCCAAACGCATGTATTTTGATTTGCCCATGGAGTGATAAGGCAGCAGCTGCACAAGCTTTACGGCGCTTCCGAGCTTCGCGCAGAACTCAGCCGTTTTCACAAGATTGTCGTGTCCGGCGTTCAGCTTCGGTATTACGGGCACACGAATCTGCAAAGCGCCGCCGTTTTCGGCGATCGTCTCAGCGTTTGAAAGGATGAGGTCATTCGGTACGCCCGTTAAGCTTTTATGTCTGTCGGAATCCATGTGTTTGATGTCATACAGGAAAAGGTTTACATACGGCAGTATCCGCAAATACTGCCCGCGCGGCGCGAAGCCCGTTGTATCAAGACAGACGTTGATGCCTTTTTCGCAAAGCTTCATGGCCAGACTTAAGGTGAAATCAAACTGAAACATCGGTTCTCCGCCCGAAATGGTGGCGCCGCCTTCTTTTTTAAAGAAAAACCTGTCCTTTTCCACACGTGCGCAGGCATCCTCTACGCTGATTTCGTAACCGGAGGGGACCAAAGCACGGGAGGGGCAAACCTGCGCGCAGCTCAGGCAGTCAGTGCACTTTAAGCGGTCGATTTCGACCTTGGTTATCATTGAATCGTCTGCAAGTGACTTTTCCGGTTCCTTTGTGTAAAGGGCACCGGCGGGACAGGCGTTAAGGCATAATCCGCCGCATTTTTCGTTGCCTGTGCATTTGACGGGCAGGTATGAGAGCTCGTAGTCATAACACTGCGATTCCGGACTGTGACACCACAGGCAGCGCAGCGGGCAGCCTTTTGTATACACCGTAGTTCTTATGCCCGGTCCGTCGTGAACGGCGAAACCCTGAATGTCGTAGATCCTTCCGATTATCTTCTCACTCATACAAACTGTTCGGCGCGGCTTATGAAGTCTTCCTGTACATCAGGCGTCATATGTACAAAGTAGGTGGAAAATCCCGCGATGCGCACAATAAGGTCTTTATATGAAACGGGATCTTTCATAGCTTTGCGCAGTTCCTCGGAAGCCACAACGTTGAATTGAAGCTGCAGGCCGCCCAGGTCGAAGTAAGCTTGTATAAGCTCACGCAGCTTCCAGGTTCCCTCGTCGCCCTCCACGGAACGGGGGTCGAAACGTATGTTAAGCTGGTTTCCGTTACCGTATTTGTAGTGGGAGAGTCTCGCGGCGCTCTTTACATAGGCTACCGGACCGTTTGCCACCGCGCCCTGTCTCGGAGAGATTGCGTCCGCCATAGGCTCGCCGGCTCTGCGTCCGTCCGGTGTGGCGCAGGTGTTTTTGCCTATGGTCACATTTACCGTAAGCGTGAGCGAACCGGCAGCCATCGCGCAGCCCCGGGGGCCGGTATATGACATAAGGCTGTCCGCGTATACGTCGGAGCACCACCTTGCAAGCTCGTCGACCTCAAGGTCGTCGTTGCCGTAGTGCGGCACCTCGTTGATTATCATCTGGCGCAGATTTTCATATCCTTCCCAGTTAGAGCAAAGGGCGTCGTAAAGCTCACGAAGGGAAACCTTTTTATCGTCAAAGCAGAGCTTCTTTATGGTCATAAGGCTATCGGCGGTGTTGGCTATCGTGTTGGTCATTACGCCGAAGGAGTTGTATTTGGCTCCGCCCCAGGTGACATCCCTGCCGCTTTCGATGCAGCCGTCAACGGTAACCGAAGCGCTCAGACAGGGAAAGAACTCGGAATAGACCACCTCAAAAAACTGGAATATTTTCTGCTCAAAATCAACGTAAAATTTGACCTGTCTTTCGTATTCGGCTTTGAGTTCTTCAAACGACTCATATTCGTACAGTTTTTTGCAGGGCAGCCAGCCCGCATCTCCCGTCATCGGGTTTTTGTTTCCGTGAATGCAGAGGTTTAAAACTCCGATCAGCGTTACTCCGCCGAAAGAGCCGGTGCTGCCGCAGCATGGCCATTCCTTGCCGGGAACGGTGGGCTCCACACAGCCGATAACGCCGTATTCGCGCGCGTCTTCAAGAGGTATGCCGCGCGCCAAAAGGGTTTTAATCATTACCTCGTCGTTGTCAAACTGCGGTATGCCGCCGGCAAGCTTGCTGGTTTCGATGGCTATTTTCCAGATAATGTCCGGCGTGTGCTCGTTCACCCTTATGCAAACACTGGGATCCGGGACTATCAGTCGTCGGAATGAAAGCAGTAAAAGTTCGGAGGCGGTGTTGTAGCCGCTGGAACCGTCCGGCTTCAAGCCGCCGATTGTTATGTGAATGCCGCCGGAAATAGTATGGTCGGTACCTAAAGTGCTGAACAGGCTACGCCCTTCTTTGTTGAGCTTTATAAGCTCATCGTTTGCGGGACAGCCGTACATCATTATAAGGTCGCCTATGCGCAGAATAAAGGCGTCGAAGAGCTCCTGCGCTTCTTTTTGGGTAAGTCTGCCTTCGGCCAGGTCCGCGTCCAGAAGATCGCCCACATATCTGTCAACATTCGCTATGGACTCGCCGTGCTGCTGACCGTCCGCGGATATTATGGTCTGATAGAATATGATAATCTGCAGCCCTTCCCAGAGTGTTCTGGCGGGGTTTTCCATTATCCAGTCAAGAGAGTCCGCCATGCGCAGAAGCTCGGACTTACGTTCGGGATCGGCTGTGGACAGAGCTTTCTGTCTGCAGCCGTCGGCATAACGTTTTGACATGAGGATGGCGCCGTCGCACAGCTTGATTACCGCGCGGTAAAAGGCGTGGCTTTTTGCGTTTTCAAAGGTTACGTTTTTGTCGACCTCCGCCAACTTTGAAGCCGCCTGCCTGCGTATTGCTCCGAAGCCGACCTTGACCGCCTTTTCGAAGTTGGCTACAAAATGACCCTGAGGCAGCCGGAAAGAACGATTCCGGCGAACCCCGGAAGCGCCGTTGCCGGCGTGATCGTATATGTAGTCCGGCATAAAGCCTTTGACATGGCTGATGATATCCCTGTCTTTCCAATAATCGGCGGCCTCAAGCAGCATTGCTCTTTCTTCGTCGTCCATCCAAACGCAGCCGGGCGTTTGCCAGGCGGCTTTAAATTTATCGTCCGAGTCTCCCAAACAAACCGGGATCCAGTCGCTTCCCGCTTCAATATTGAAGTTAACGGTGCGCATGCGCGGTCCGCAGCTGCTGACAAGGATATCTTCGTCATCGATGAATATCTCTCGTGCGGCACACCACTCATAAAGAAATCCGGCCCGCTTAAGAATAGGGTATTCAGCCTCATGCTCTTTGTAGTATTTTGTTATAATCCGGGCGCGCTCGGTGTTTAAGCGCAGATGTCCTTCGGTATACCAGTCGCGCTTTTCCTTTAGCCGCTTTATACGCTCGGAGACACTAAGATCGTATTCCATGTTAACCTCCTGTATGTTCAGTTCACTGTGTTGCCGACGCCGCATGTTAAGGATATGGTTTTCCGGAAGTGAATGCGTAAAAGCCGGAGTCTGTGCGCCTGAGAAGTCAGAAGCACGGGCTCCGGCTATCCGGCCTAAACGCTGCGGCAGTTATATGCGCACGCGCTCAGATTTTTCCGAGCGCCTTTAGGACTTTGTCGGGCGTAGCGGGGGGATCAACCCAAACGCCGGTCGCGTTGTGTATTGCTATGATGACAAGGTGGGTGTTTGCCAGCGAATGACTGATGCCGTTTGCGCCGTAAGCGGCGTTGCCTGCGCGGGTCTCGAGGAAATCGCATTCTACCGGCGGAACATCCATTATGGTCGGTTTCTTGTATTCGATCATATTCGAGTTGAGCCGTACGCCGGTACGGGCGTCGTAGACATAGTCTTCCAATGACTGACAGCCCTGGCTGAAATACATGACCTGATGGATTTGGCTTTCCAGTGAGGTGGGCCGCATGACTTTGCCGGGATCGGCGACCACTCCGAAGCGCAGGATCTCAACCTCGCCGGTTTCCGTGTCCACGGCCACTTCGCAGAAAGCCACGTTCATTGTGTCCAGCTTCTTTCCCATTTCTCCCGTTGACCATACGGAAAGAGGCGGTCTGCCGGTGTATGTGGCGAAGACGTTCTGTGTCACCGCCGAGGCAAGAGGCACGGCTATGTCCGGATTGGCCTTGACTATGATTTTTCCGTCAGCCATATCAAGGTCATCGGGTTTCATCCCGATGAAAGGACTAGGCCCCGTCGGCTTGCCGGCGCTGAACATTCCCTGCGGTAGCGGATGCTCGGCCTCGTCTATGGCGGCTTCCAGAATCCGGCGCTTGAGTATATTCGCGCACTCCTTCATGGCCCAGGCGGAGGCAGTGGTGCCGTCCGAGCCTCCGCCTACCGGAGTAAAGGTTTCCCTGTAGTCGAAGTCGATGCGTATGTCTTCATATTCAAGACCAAGCTCCTCGGCAACCACCATGGCGTTGCATTCGACGGCGTATACACCGAAGACAGGACCCTGCGTCGGCATATGTACGACGCCGTCGCGCAGTTCCAGCTTGCATCTGTAAATCATGCCTGAGTGTCGCGGGCACATCTGATACCTGAAGCTCATGCCGTGCATGCGTCCGTCGGGCAACTTTTTGGTTCCGGCGGAGTGCCAGTTCCAGTTCATAAGCTTTTTTCCGGCCTCGACGCAGGCGTCGAAGCTCGGCACGGGATTG
>Ga0209510_1003273_pt1 | contig 15485 bp, 15 predicted proteins | sample BiotimSIPDNA_FD_185749 | JGI IMG/M metagenome (GOLD analysis project Ga0209510, IMG submission 185749) | Anaerobic biogas reactor microbial communites from Washington, USA - Biogas_R1 time_0 SIP DNA (SPAdes) (version 2) | ecosystem: Engineered > Bioreactor > Anaerobic > Unclassified | place... | reverse complement strand
AGCAACGGAACGTTTCAACCAATTAGAAGAAATGAAGCGAGAGCGGCAGGCTAAAAGCTTATCACTTGGAACCTTCATCCGCGAACTGGAAAGCAGCCCGTCCGTGGTCGAGGAGTTTGACGAGCGACTTTGGGCGGTAGCAGTCGATAAAGTCACTGTCACCAAGGACGGCAAGTTGCACTTTCGCTTTAAAGATGGCACGGAAGTATGATAGGTGCTTTAAAGGAATCCTAAAAAAGCGTACAGGGCTTCGGCTTTGTAGGCTTTTTCTTTTCCAATGACCGGGCTTGACTGTTTGCACACCCCTCTGGAAAATGCACACCCCCTTTGCACACACCCTGCTAAAGTTCAACGATTACCTCCTGGCGCGATGACAATAAGTGGAAGGATTTCCTCTTATCAAAAGAGAATAACCCACCAAAATTCGAGAAAGCCGCTCTGCAAAACGCATGAACGGCTTAAAAACAGGCCTTTCAGGCAATATAAAAACCACCTACAGATAAAATTCTTTTTATCAATAGATGGTAGATAATCTGTCTAATGACTCAATTATTGATACAATTTAACGATTTGTCGAGGTCGGCTGTCAGGGGTGTGCATTTTTGAAAAGGGGGTGCATTTCTGAGGTCAAAAGCTTCTTTGACCGGTACGGCCAGTGATTCAATGTAGCATTTAATTATTTCAAAGGTTATTTCTAATGGTTCTATAAATATCGATTTTAACCTCATCTGGGATAGAATTACCATTGGGAAAGTGATTGTAATAAAAATCAGTATCACATCCATCTAGGACCTTACCGTTGAACCCATCTTGCAGTGATATGCCTGTCACCTTGCCAAATTGATTTTTAACTTCCGAATGTATTATGCAGACTATTTTTGGTCTATATCTTCTAATCCTATCAAGCATTAACATGACGTCTTCTCTTTTTACCTTTACTCTGTTTGAGTTAGTCTCCTCCGTCCTAGGCTTTAAGTCAATAACTCCAAATAGTTTATTTTTATAGTTATATTTTGTCCCACCAAAAACTAGCTCGTCAGCAATTAATTTATCCAGATTCTCGGTAATAAGTCCACTTTTGAACAGTTGCTGAAAGAACCTAGAATTTCTCCCAGAAAAGTAATGCCCATTGTTATTCGATTGCTGGGGAGGATTTAGTGCTACAAACAAAACATCCAACCCCTCCCGCAGGTAAACCGCATCCTTGTCGACCAGTTTCATTAAATTAACCTCGCATTCTTAGCTCTCTCGAGAAGCCGGAATAAAGCCCAGAGCGGCCTCCCAGGCTTCTGGAGAAGCACAAAAGTATTCACGGCCATTATTCTCAGCATGACTTACTTTTCCTTCACCTAATAAGTAGGTAAGAAGAGGTAGCATTAGTTGATTTTCCGTATGAACGTCCTGTGGTTCTTTAATATCACGAATTAAATGGAATAGCTGTCCTTTGTAAACCCCTAATTGATCGTCAAGTGGTATGTATTTGGTTCTACGGTCCTTTAGTTTGACTAAAAGCGCTTCTGCCAATTCACGGTAGCGTTCATTTAATTCCCGCATAATATCATTAGCACGAGTAACTATTATGGGTTCATTATCTGAGTGTACGTTGTCACGATAAAGCGCTTCATAATCACGAATTCTCACTGGAAGTACGAATGGTTGATGGGGGGCACTCCACATATAGCAGTTACCACGAATCGGCTCAGCAATGAGATGGGCAAGAATATCATTTGAATAGTGTGAGTTATATTTGCCAAGAGTACCGGCGTCACCTTCGGAAAGCAGGTGAAAACAAAACCAGTTATCAGCCTGACTTAATAGTTCGGCAGCAAGCGAGCCAGGCTGCTGGGTAATCATAATAGCTCCCAGGTCATATTTACGGCCTTCTTTGACCCACTCAACAAAGGGACTGCTTTCCTCGAGGTTACGTCCCAACACGCTCTGCGCTTCTTCAATTACCGCGATGGCAGGGATAATATCATTGCCACCGGTAAAGTTCTCTTGATTATATGAAAATATATGGCGAAGAAGCAGACCTGCTACCATTTCACCAGCTGCTGAACTAAGTAAGCTGATATCTACCACTACTATCATTCCTGAAGATAGTCCCCGGCGCACCCCATTAAGAAGTGTGCTGTCTGGATCATGCAATAGGCGAACAATATTAAACATATTACTTCTCGCAGCTCCAATTTCGGCGGCATTACTGCTGATTTGACTTTGGTTATAACCGATTAGGTAGCCAACTTCCGCATCGGTTGCTTGCAGGCCTTTAATAGTGATAAGATCAACCAATTGTGCCCAATGGGTATCTGACAGGCTCTTAAGCTTAATTACATTTTGATTAGTTTGCTTGTCAGGAGCAATAGCGATACCAACTACATCTCGAGGCCTAAGTTGCCTGATATCCAACTTAACCCCTCCCACTTTCCAACTATTGTAGTATGGGTTGGGGGACTGACGGCTGGTAAAAACCATTAACTTATTCTGAAGATGTAATACATCACATAAGCCAGGGCGATGGTCAACGACATCAGGCCAAAAATATTCACCATCAGCATCAAAAATAAGGGTCCCTACAGGCAGACCTTTTTTGGTAGTAGGGTTGTCTTTATACAATTCAGAAATAAGATATTTTATCAGGTTAGATTTGCCATAACCCGCCCGGGCAAACACAACTGAACGACGAGAAACCAGATTTCTTATATTAAATGTTACTGTGAGTCTAGGATCAAGAGAGCATAAAGCGGGATCGTTTTGTGGAGTACCGGCACCACAGTAAACAAATTCACCCAGGACATAGTTCCCCAATTCAGTCTGACCTCCACTCAAGCGGCAAATTTTCTCCAGAACTTGATCACTGGGGTAGGCTACCTTGGCACCCAGGTGTGGAAGACGACGTTGTGAAGGAACGTAAATAATATCATGGTTTTGGACACGGACTGCTCCCAGTAGTTTTAATTGTACCCGGTACTTAAGGCGTTGCTGTTTTAAGTCTTCGGGAACCTCCTGATTACGGCGTTGCATAGTATTCACATAGTCTTCGCCTTGGGCTGAAGTAAGAATACCGGTAGGAACCAAACGGGTAATCCGCCCTAATGAGGCTTCTTCTTCGGAAGCTAATTCTATAAGAACAAACTGTCCTAACTGAGGACGGTCCAACATGCTAGCATCGTAGGGAGCCACTATTTCTGCGGCAAACTCTAAGCCCCGTTCGGTAAAGCCTTTAAAGGTTCCCATCACTTGTGAATTAGCAAATAACATCACTTACCCCTCCATATAGCGCCAGGCACTGATGTTCTGACTTAAATAGCGAAATCGTAACAGGCGCTCCGATTCTTGTTGAGATAAATCTTTGTTAATTCCTTCGATAACTAGATCTTGAAGCAGACCTACTTCCAATGGGCTTATTTGCGCCAAGTCATGGGCTTTCTGAATGCACATAGGGTAATCGGGAATAGGAAAGCCAAACTGAGCATCATACATCAGCTGGCCGAGAATGCGGCTGGCATCTCGGTCTTGCCAATCTGCAATATCTACCGGCCAAACCGGATCCATTGGTTGATCACCAAACTTAACCAAATACAAACTTCCCATATTTTGAAATAATAATTCTCCATCATCATTTGTAATTGCGTCATCATATTTCACAAGCCAGGTACGTTCATAGTTATAGCAATCAGCTTCAATTTCAGGGGGAACCTTAACATAACAGGGATACGGCCGGTGAAAAGTACCTTCTAATTCCAGCGCAACAGCTAAGCGGCTTAATACAGCACTTTGTTTAGCTACAGCAACCAGGGAAAGGTTAACATTACGCCGGGCATGAGCCTCAATTCCAGCCTTTATACGTTCGCGAAGACGGGGAAAAACATCCCGGCGAAAAGACTTGGTGCGTAGTAGGCCGTCGCGTACCAGAATGGTGTCTCCTCCCCATTGTAGCTGAGGATTGCAAATCATATCATATAATACGGCCCATTCAACAATATCTCGGTAACAACGCAAGGCTGCCGTACTCTTACCACCTTGTCCCATCGTTTTTAACAGGTAAGACAAATCTTTAAAATTAACCTGTAAATCAGCACACATCCTGTGTAATGGTGTAACACAGCAGGGCCCATCCTCAGCCCTCTTTTGTAGTTCATCCAAAGATGCACTACTAGCGACGACATCAAGCGCACATTGATTACCCCGCGAATCGACTATACGTACTAATTCGATAAGTGCAGGATCAAAGGCGATGCGGTTATCTCCGCCATCAGTTGAAACAAAAGAGACGGCATTTACTGAATAAGGACGTAAAGGACGGATATTATCCTTAAGTTGTCGTGCGTAATCACGGAACTTTTCGAGTAAGGGGCGATCATTCTCATAAGCTGAGGTAACCTTCCTGCGCAGTTCCTCAATATCCAAATTCGCCAGCGTCATTTACCTGTCTCCTTCAATTACTATTCCCGGTGGGTTAGCATCTTCAATAATCAATTGCATAAGCAACTGTTCTTTTCTCCACCACCTGTATTCCGGAAAGCGAGTTGCTCGCGGGATAATCCAACGTTGTTTGGCTAACTCAGAAACAGCATTTACAGAAAGTAGTTGTTCAAAGCAGGCAGTATCATCACGTCCAGCTAAATAATCTATAGCATTATCAGCCACAAGGCAGATAAAGATTTCGCGATTAATTCCGTGTTTTAAAAGATCTTGATCAATGCCCAGCTTGGTCAAACATTTACGAATGGCACGCATACGCCAATTGGGGCCTTGGCCAAAATTATAATTACTTGTATAGGGATCTTCTTCTTGAGCTAAATATTCACGAATTAGTTTAAACAATTCATCCGGAATATGGAAATGTCCCCAACCTTGAGTATAACCAATTGAGTTAAAATAAGACAATCCACCCAGTTTGAGGCGGTTATAAACAGACGAGCGCCCCAATGCCGAAGTAGTAGTAACCATGGCCAAGGAGGCTGCCTTATCCTGATTGGAAATTAAGCCTGCCCGATGGGAATACTTGAGCGCAAATTGGTCAACTACTTCACGGGTTCTTATTAGAGAAGCCGTTAGTTTCCCACCTAACAACTGATTGTAAGGTGGGATCGCACCCAGCACATAAGCATCCATTACGTTTACTAGTCTTTGCCGTCGATCCTCACTGGTCCAGCCGATAAGATCATCCCGGGCTTTTAAGTTGAACACCGGATCTCCCAATGCTATTAGCCCAATAAGCTTATGATTGGAATCATCCCATACTAAAAAGCGCATTCTGCGCCCATACCCAGAGGAAACCGGGATACTCCAGCTAAGGCTGGCCAGCCGGAAGAGATTGGCCTGCCAACTACCGCTTTGCACTAATTCCAGGCGGGGCTTGATTTGGGCAGGTACGATATCAGTTCCATTGGCAAAATACTGGTTCAATTTATCCCAGTTACGGCTGATAAAATCTTTATTGTCGACCAGACGGTCTTCTCGTTGAAGGCGATGAAGCTGGCGAAATACCTCCTTGCTATTACCCGGAGGAAGTAAATCACCATTGGAAGATCGAATAAACCCTAACTGCCGGAAATGTTCGTAAAGTTCTTTTTTTATCCGACCCTCAATGAGGGAAACCGGTTCATTATTAGCCATTATTTATTCTCCCTTATTAGAAAACCGAGTAAAATTTTCAGTGTAAATCTTTTATTTAAAACAATCGTATATTTCTCATAAAGCGATAAGTATTGAATATATCAATTGGCCTAATCGCCGTTCAGTCGGTCACGCAGGGAAGATTTCATCTATGTTACTTACAGCAATTTTCAGATAACTGGTATGCTTATTAGGCCACAAAGTATCAAGGCTAAAGCATCAGCTTCAAACATGTAACTAATTATGTTTTCAATAAACAACATGTAAATCCTGCCATCAGTTTTGGACAGATCATACTATTCATCCCTAACTCTTTGAACCTCATCCTTTCAAAAAAACAATCTCCACGCCTCCATCTATTCCTACAATAATATAATCCAGGGTCCTAAGCATCAAGTCATAAGGCAACACATCAACATACCCGACCTGCTCAACCAGCCCTATCAATTCCCTGGCGCGGTACGCCTTGAGCAAATCTTCACCTTTCACAATCTTCTGCCACTCCGGCAAATAGATTTCTTTGTTATCAACCAATTGGTTCCATGCCTTGATGAAAGCCCGCTCCGGTTCACCGGCTGGAATCCGTATATCAGTGCACAGCATCTGCCTTTCCTGCGGTAGCTTGCGGTGCTTGGCTCTGTAACGAGAGTATTTATCGGTCACCGGCTTGGTATAACGCGGCGGAGGGGTAAACGTGAGGCCTTCAATCTCCGCTCCCCGCTTCCCCCTAAAGCTACTACAGCGCCAGTACTTCTTTTCTTCTTCACCTTTTCTTTTCGAGCCTAGGAGCATATAAGTACACCCGCAGGTCGAGCAGATTATCTTTGCTGACAGCGGATGTTTCTCATTACTCCTATGGTATGTGGATATATGATGATCCCGGCAGTATCGTTTCTGCCTTTCCAGTTCCAGCTGCACCAGCTCCCAGGTTTCCTTGTCGATAATGCCAGGGTGGGTATCTTCATAATAATATTGTGGCAGCTCCCCTTTGTTCTTAACCCTTCGCTTGGTGAGATAATCGGCGTTATAGGTTTTCTGGCATTTGGTATCGCCCTTCATCTTTTCGTTGGTTAGAACCTTTAAGATGTGACTTGCACACCATTCCTTGCCTCCATGGGCCATGGGTATGTTTTCAGCGGTTAACCTCCTGGCGATTTGGAAAGTACCGTATCCGTCTAAAAACTCCTGATAAATCCTTCTTACTATCGCTGCCTGAGCTTCATTAATTACCAGGTTGCCATCTTCATCCTTGTCATAGCCCAGGAATTTGCCGCTGGGAATGCTTTGGACATGGCCCCGCTCATACTTGCGGCGTATACCCCATTTAACATTCTCGGATAAAGCTAAGCTCTCAGTTTGAGCCACTGCCGAAAGCAGGGTTATCAACAGCTCTCCCTGGCTGGTCAAACTGTGTATGTTCTCCTTCTCAAAGAACACATCTACATTTAATGCTTTCAGTTCCCTCAAGCTTTTCAGACAGTCCAGAGTATTTCTGCCGAAGCGGGACAGGCTCTTGGTGATAATCATATCTAAATGACCGTCTCTGGCGTCTTGCATCAGTCGGTTAAACGCTTCCCGTTTTTTTAGGTCAGTACCAGAGATGCCTTCATCGGCATAAATACCGGCAAATATGTAATCGTTTCTTTCTTTGATATATTTTTCGTAATAACTGGTCTGGGCATTTAAGCTGCCCAGCTGCTCCTCGCTGCCTGACGATACCCGGCAGTAGGCGGCTACCCTTTTCTTAGCCTCGTCATTCCCGGTTGCGCTTAAACCCGCCGTACTGGGCAGCGGGTACAAGATGGAAATCCTCTTTGGACCTCTTTTTTCGACCCTTGCCATATATAACCCCCTCCACTACCATTGGTTCAGTTATCGGTGTATCTTTTACTATTTCCTGCAAAACCCCGTCCGCTATCCGCATTCCCGGGCACTTGGCCTTTCCTTTACGCAGATAAGTGGCGCAGATCCAGCTTACCCACCGGTGCTGATGAACTACTCTGGTTAAGGAAGCGCCGCAAAAGGGGCAGCGCAGCATGCTTCTCAAGGGATAGGCCTTCTTGCGCCTGCTCTCCCTGATTTGCTGGGCTGCTTCCCAGTCCTTACGGTCTATAATGGCGGGATGGTTGTTTTCTATGAGGTACTTGGCTCTCTGTCCCCGGTTTATGATCTGTCGGCCGTTGTCATTTACAAAGGACTTCTGCATCATACAATCCCCGGTATACTTTTCGTTAGATATGATTCTTAATATTCGCTGTGAGCTCCAGGGCTTTTTGGTATAGGTGGGGATGTTCTGGTCATTAAGTATCCGCGCAATTTTATACCCGGAGATCCCCTTGAGGTACAGCCGGTAAATCTGGCGTACAATTGCTGCCTGTCCTTCATTTATTACCAAATTGCCTTGGGCGTCTTTGTCATAGCCCAACAGACGGTTGGCATCCACCATGACCTCGCCGCGCTTGCACTTATTCTCCATCGCCCACCGCACATTGCCGCGCACTGACTTCCGCTCTTCTTCGGCGACCGCGGCCAGGACCGTAAGGAGGAGCTCTCCTTCAGACTTCAAGGTATTGACCATTTCTTCTTCGAATATGACCCCCACTCCGATGTCTCTTAACTCCCGCACATATTTGAGCAGCAGTAAGGTATTCCTGGCAAAACGGGAGATGGATTTGGTTATGATAAGATCTACTTCACCGCTTCTAGCCTTCTCCATCATGGCTATAAATCCGGGGCGGTTTTCTTTGGCCCCGGATATGCCGGCATCGGAGAATATGCCGCGGTATTCGTAGTCTGGGTTGGATGATATCAAGCGTTCGTAATATTGGGTTTGGTTTTCGAGAGAATTCATCTGCTCCCGGTGGTCGGTCGATACCCTGACATAAGCGCAGACCTTGAGCCTGGCGGGAATGAGGAGGAGAGGTTGCCGGCGGGTGATTTCGGTGATGTTTCTCATTTTGATTCCAGTCTCCAGGGCAGTTCGGTTCCGTCTTTAAACTTAAAGACAGCTTCCTTATCTGATTTCACCACCATGGCGTTAAGAGTGGCCGCCCACAGGCTCTCGTCAAATTCCGTCAACAGCTTATCCTGTTTGGATAGTTCCTTAATAAAGGCTTTCATCTGGCTGCGCCGCGCCTGGCGCATGGTTATGTCATTGTTTAATTCCTGACGCCTGGCCTGCAGTTCGTTATACCTGGCCACATATCCGCTGTACCTGCGGTTGTACTCTCCTTGCTCCAGACTCAAGCGGGCGTTTTCGGCAATGAGCTTTTTTATTAACACTTCGATGGACGCGCAGTCTTCATCGATCTTGGCGATTTCTTTTTCCTGCCTCTTGCAGTCGGTTATCTGGGCTATGATGTCATCGTAGCTGGCTAAAATTTCGGCTTTGTTTTCTATCAGGCTGTTGAAAGCATCAACAAACGCTTTTTTAATCTGCTCTTCTTTCAAATGCGGAGTGGTGCAGAATTCTTTCTTGCTGAACTTTTTATTGCACCGCCAGATTATATTTTCATATTTGCTGCCGGAGTGCCACACCTTCCTGCCGTAGAAACTCCCGCAATCGCCGCATACGATTCGGCTGGCAAAACAGCTTATGCCGCTGGTGTAGTGTCCTCCGGCTTCTCGTCTTCGGAATTCTTCCTGCACCAGTTCAAATGTCTCCGGCGGTATGATGGCGGGGTGGCTGTTTTCCACATAGTATTGGGGAACCTCACCCTCGTTGATTTTCATCTTCTTGGTTAGAAAGTCCACTGTGAATCTTTTCTGCAGGATAGCGTCGCCCTTGTATTTTTCGTTGGTCAGGATACTTTTAACCGTGCTGTGCTGCCATTTTTGCTTGCCGGATGGTGTGGGTATGCCCTTATTGGTAAGGTAGCTGGCAATGCCTGACGGGGTCTTGCCTTCCAAGAACATCTTGTAAATCAGGCGCACAATTTTGGCCTCGGCTTCCACAATTTTAGGCAGGCCGTCCTCGCCTTTTTCATAGCCCAGAAACCGTTTGTAGGGTAGGCTGACTTTGCCATCAGCCATACGCTTGCGCTGGCCCCAGGTAACGTTGAGGCTCAAAGACCGGCTTTCTTCCTGAGCTAAACTGGATAAAATTGTCAGCATTAACTCTCCTTTACTGTCGAAGGTGTAAATATTCTCTTTCTCAAAATATATTTCCACGCCTTTATCTTTGAGCTTCCGCACATTGGTCAGAGTATCCACCGTGTTGCGGGCGAACCTGGACACCGACTTGGTAATAATCAGGTCTATTTTGCCATCCAGCGCGTCGGCCACCATGCGCTTGAATCCGTCCCGCTTCTTGGTGCTGGTTGCCGATATTCCCTCATCGGTATAGACGTCAACGAATTCCCACTCCGGATTGGATTTTATGTACCTGGTATAATAATCGACCTGGGCTTCGTAGCTGGAAAGCTGCTCCTCACTGTCGGTCGATACCCTCGCGTAAGCCGCGACACGTTTCTTCGCTATGCTGTTGACAGCAAGCGGAGAAATTTGGCTGACTTTGGGCGGAATAACTTTTACTGCTCTTGCGGTGTTCAACTCTTAAACCCCCTCCGATAGGCGAGCGCCCTTTCCCGCGCCTCAAGCTTGGCTTGTTCGGTCCAGCTAAATTTACGTGACCGGTTTTGCCAGTAAGCCTCTTTTTCACGCCCATCATTGAATATATACAAAACCCGACCTGGGGCCGGAATAATCATCTGTTTGATTTTTTCCCGGTAAACACCCTCATTAAATTCGGCCAATCCCAATACTTCCGCGGTCAATTCCAGCAGAATATCTTCCGGAATCTGCTTGCCATGGCATGCCGCCTTGCCATGCTTGACAAAAGTGGGGCAGTTCCAGGCAGCTCGTCCCTTATTAATGATCCTTCTGTAGTTCCGACCGCAACGGGGGCATTTTATCATACCGGTAAACGGATAGTTGTTAATGGTTTTTGGCCCGTTATTGTTTCTTCCTCGGCGCGCGGCCATAACTTCCTGGGCTTTTTGGAAGGTTGCCAGATCGATTATCGGTTCATGAGTTCCATAGGCATAATACTTGGGCAGCCTGCCTTCATTTAAAACCAGCTTCTTCGATAAGTGATCGGTGACATATTTTTTTTGCAGCAGCGCGTTGCCGGTATATTTTTCGTTCTTTATAATATCCGCCACCCGTTTGTCATTCCACGCATTGTTCCTGATTGTTCTGAGGCCTAATTGATTTAACTTGCTGGCTATCTTTTCACACCCCATGCCGCTTATGTAATCGGCAAAAATCATGCGGACGATTTCCGCCTCTTTATGGTCGACGGTTATTTCACCCTTTTTTATGTTATAGCCGTACATGAACCGCAGATTGGCAATTTCACCAGCCTGAAAGCGCTTGCGGATGCGCCACTTACAGTTTTCGCTCACTGAAAGGCTTTCCGCCTGGGCGAAAGAAGCGAGGATGGTAAGCATTAACTCGCCATCCCCGCTTAGGGAATGAATATTCTCTTTCTCAAAATACACATCCACATTGATCAGTTTCAGCTCTCGCAGGGTTTCCAGCATGGTTACGGTGTTTCGGGCAAACCGTGATATGGACTTGGTAATCACCATATCTATCTTACCGTCCCGGCAGTCGTTTAATAGCCGCTGAAACTCGGCCCGGTCATCCTTGGTGCCGGTCAGCGCCTCATCGGCGTAAACCCCCGCGAATTGCCACTCCCGATGTTTTTGAATATAATCGCTGTAATAGCTGACCTGAGCAGAGAGTGAATGAAGCATGGCATCCTTGCCGCTGGATACCCTGGCGTAAGCGGCCACCAGCTTTTTCTTAGGGATTACCGGCGCAAGCGGTTCTATTTTCCTTACAACCCGCTCCATATAACCCCTCCTTTCAGACCACATGTTAACTCTGGTTTTTCGGACTTATCAAGTTAATCAGCGTAGTAAGCTACCCAATATAGGGCGATATTTATTAAGCATCATGGTGTCAATTTTCTTGTACTCTCGCTCGTTTATCAGCCCGCATTGAAACATGGCTCTGGCGATACACAAGGTAATGTGATAGGCTTTCTCACGCTCGAACTGCTCCTGGGTCATAGCTGCCTATCACCTCCCGCTTGATGGTTGCCGAACCTTTCCTTTATATAGCAGGCATGACTGCAGTATTTGCGGTGTTGGTTGCCGTAGCTGGCAAAAGGTTTCTGGCAGCCCGCGCACTCCAATTGATAAATAGCCTTCTTTGCCACTTTATCCGGGTGGTTTTTCCACCAGGCCGCGCGGCACGCGTCAGAGCAGAATTTACGCGGCTTCACGCCAGGGCGCTGTTTTAAAGGCTGCCCGCAGTTTTGGCAAAACGCCCAGGTTTCTTTTTCATCGTCCCGCTGTGCTGGTTGCGAGGCAGCCATGATACCGCCGAGGTTGTTTCTTCTACAGTATGATTTTATGGTGTTTTCCGATATGCCGAGGCTGGCCGCTATCTTGGCATAGCCCATGCCGGCGCTACGCATACGGTGTATCTGTTCCTTTTGAAAAGAGGTCATAGGATCACTCCTTTGGGAAAACGAAAACCCGCAGATGTCGCTCTGCGGGTTCTTGGCTGTTAGTCACTTGTCAATCAACCAATGTCAAGTTTCAGACAGATTGGATAGAATAAATTCACCCATTCTCTCAATAAGCAACGCGCCGTATTCGCCCTTGATGGTTTTGCCTTCCCGGGCGTTTCCCAACCAATATTCGGGGGATTTAAGTATGCCGTTTCTGACCAGCACCTCCAAAGCTCCTTCCAGACCAATCTGGCTTTCTTCTATGTATGCTAACCCCAGTTGGGAAAGGATAGCGCCAGAAACTGCTTTGACAATTTCATCTCTCTTGGCATCAAACAGTGCATTGTCCTGGCTGTTATCAATAAAGCCGATTTCGATTAAAATGGCGGGGGCTTTTGTTTCTCGCAATACGTGAAAATTGGCTTCTTTAACTCCCCGGTTTACAAAACCGACCCGCACAAGGGAGCTTTGAATATTTTCGGCCAGCTCCTTTGACTTGGCCGAAGGGTTTAGATAAGTGTAAGTCTCAACCCCGGCGGCCGTTTCCGGCTTAAAAGCATTGCGGTGAAAGGATATGAAGTAGTCAAAGCTGCCCATGTTTTCAAAATCACATCTAGCTTTCAGACTTAAACTAACATCAGCCGCCCTGGTTTCATCGACGATTACTCCATGGCGTCTCAATACTGCTGCTATGGCCCGACCCAGACTCAATGCATCATCAGCTTCTTTCCTTCCTTTATATACCCCTCCCGGGTCACTACCGCCGTGCCCGTAGTCAAAACATAACCTAGCCATTAATCTTTTCCTCCTTATTCAGCTGGTCCAAAACCAGTTTGAGTTTCTCCGGAATAGGCAGACCGATCTTGGCCGCGTTTTCCAGAATACTGATTCCTTCGTTGGATAAATAGAAGAAGATGACTGCGGTACGGACGGCGCTGCCGTTTGATATAACCTGGGTGTCGATAATGTGGCCCACCGCCACCAGGGCAAAAATCAGCACCTTCTTAAAGATGCCCCTGGCCCCGACCTCGCTGGACAGGCGCTTTTCCAGTATGGCCAACATGACGCCGGTCAGGTAATCGATAACCACAAAGGTAATCAATGCGTATAAAAAGCCGTCCCAGCCTCCCAAGGCCCAGCCTAGCCAGCCGCCGATAGCGGTAAAGGCGATTTGAATTGAGCTTTTCATTAATTCGTCCTCCTTAAAATCGGCAATAAAAAAAGAGCCCCAAGACCCATTGTAAAAAAAACTTAAGCTGCCTATAATTCGCTAGCTGATGTAATCCTGCCTGACACTTCCTTTTGTATGTCAGCCGGCACTTGATCAATCGTTCTCCTTCCCGCCAGCACCAATTCAGCCATCAAATCCGGGCTGATCGTGCCGGGAGTTGCTTCCGAAAGTTTGGCTACGGCCTCCATCAGTACCAGGTTGTAATGTTCCAACCTGGCAAGTTTTTCATCCAGCGTGATATTACTGCTGCCGTTTACTCTGGCCAGCCATTCGGCAGTAGGCTTTAGCTCCAAATGACAGCCTTCTTTGGCTATAACCCGAATAGCTTCATAATTGGATAAATTAAGTTCAGGGTCATGAGCAAAAACACAGTCCTGTCCCGGAGCCAGCACTGGTTCGGTCTCAGATGCTTGCACTACTAAACCGTCGTTCTTGCTATATACCAAAAACATTAAGATCCTGCCTCCCTTCGTTAATACCTGTAGATTTCCAGATTGCCTACCATAGACCCACCGCCCCCGCTAGGAACAGAAAAATAGATAGTTACAGATAGGGAAGAACGAAAGGGGATGCCTAAATTGGCTCGGCTGCTGATTACATTGAGTTTTCCTGCTGAATCTGAGAAAAGGCAGACATTGGATACTCCCCAGGTTACACTGCCGTTAGCAGAGCCAAAGGCAGGCATAGCCGTCCCGTCAACAGACAGTGTGGCTCGGCAGTTGCTGGTCCAGGATGACGAACCACTGGCTTGTATATATATGTTTTGCAATATGCCTACGCCGTTGTAGGTAATGGTTACACTTTGTTCAGTGCTGCTCCAGCTGCTGGTGTTTGACGATATAGTGCTTAATTGCATGATGGTGTAGTTCTTTATATAATTTTGCATAACTTCCTTTAGGTTGCCGATTTTGGCATGCAGACTCCCCACCGGATCATCAGTATCGGTCCTGACTCCGACCTGCCTGCGAATAAAAGCCAGGATCTCTTCTGAGCCAAACATTACACCACCCCCCGCTTTAATATCTCGCCTGACCATTGGTAGGTCTTGATCTGCCTGACCCCGCCGGAAAAACCGGAAGCAGGGGGCAGGTAGCGATAGGCTTTGGCAATTAGATCGCCGTCCCATATAAGCCAGGTGACGGCGTTGTAGCCATAGATGCCATGCAAAAGGTTGCCCGTTTCTCCGTTATATACCCCAAAGTGGATGGCGTTCTCCGCTGTCCAGGCTCCGCTGTTTCCCGCTCTTTTGTATGTAGGATATAAGGAGTCTTGCATGGTTTCCCCATGCAGGTGGAAATGGTTGTCGTCATCCCCGGCTTTTTTAATAATCAGCCAGTAATAAGCCCCGTTAACCAGGTCAGATATATCTATGGGAATACTGAAGGTGGTTTTGGCCGTTGGCATAAATTCCTTTGGAAGCACCATGTACCGGAGCAACGAACCCGCCGTTGAACCATCCGGATTAAAGCCGTCCCGCAGTTCGACCAAGAGATCAGCACCCTGACCATGCCTGATAATTTCAAAGGTTACTCTCGCGATAGCGGCAGCGGCATCGGCTTTAAACCGCACCGCATGGTCATAACCGGCACAGTCAAATTCAGCTATGCCCGCTCCGGTTTTGCCACCAAAAGCGGTGCCTTCATAAATATGCGAGAATTCCTGCATTATCATAGCAGCATTAGCCAGGTTCTCATCGATTACTGTTCGGCCGCTTTCAGCTGCAAACAACACAATAATCACCCCCTACTGCAGAGTAAGCCTGCATTCCACTGTCAAAATCATCTGGTTTTCCTTGCCCCAGGGCACTTTTAAGAGGTTAAACATAATGCCTGAACCGGGTGCATCACTGGCGTCGGTAAAGATACATGTCTTTTGGTGCTGCCCGTTGCCTTCTCCAGCCAAGAGTACCGTCCTAAAGCGGATCATGTTGCCGGACTGGGTCACCACCGATACCGCCTTGCGGTAAACTTCCGATATAGTATCCCCTTCGTTCGTATCATCACCAATAACGAGATAGGGGCTGGAGAGTCCGGCCAACTTCTGGGCGGCAATATTTAAACCTGCGCTGGTAACATAGTTCTTTAAAGGGCCGATAACTTTGCCGTCCCC
>Ga0209510_1003260_pt1 | contig 15553 bp, 14 predicted proteins | sample BiotimSIPDNA_FD_185749 | JGI IMG/M metagenome (GOLD analysis project Ga0209510, IMG submission 185749) | Anaerobic biogas reactor microbial communites from Washington, USA - Biogas_R1 time_0 SIP DNA (SPAdes) (version 2) | ecosystem: Engineered > Bioreactor > Anaerobic > Unclassified | place... | reverse complement strand
CTCCTCGTTGCCCCCACCCCGCCCGGCCTCCGGCCTCCTCCCCCGCCCCCTCAGGGGGCGGGGGCAGTGCGAGGCGATACCCAGGGGCAAACCCTGCCCGGGCACGATGAACTTCTGGTGCGAACCGGTCGGACTCTCGCTGATTGCCCCCCGACAAGAATCCAGACCGTTTTCCGAGGAGGTGAACGATTGACCGCAGATTGGCCAATATTGCCCCAAAACAGCCTCCGTCTGCTGAATTGGGCGGTATCCTCGTGGATCTCCATACCAAACGTTAACGCCTATGGGGCTCGTCCCCTCCCCGCACGAGGCACGACCCACGAAACCCCCGTCCCCGGAACAGGGCAGTGCGTGGTGATGCCCGGGTGTGGCGCCGGGACTCGCGAGTGTCAAGATCGGGCGAAAACCGATCGGTCATCGCTTCTCGTGAGTGTACTGGTTATTGGGAATCGGTGCACTACTCCCCACCCGGTAGAGTGGTCTGCCTTCCCCCTCTCCTGACCTCGTTTGCGAAGAGGTGGGCCTGCCGGGTCGGTTCAGGGAGTCGGTATCCCCGTGTTGTCGCAAGCACCAGGTCGACCGCCTGCGCAAGAGCTATCCGGTGGCCCACCGAGACGTAGACCGGTTTTGTCCCCGCTTTTGTCCGCACCGCCATCCCGATCGTTTCGCCGTCGCGGCGCACTGGGCTCGCCGAGCCCCGGGCAGGCCCCGGGTCCGCCGCCGTGCCCACGAGGAGGCTCTTTGCGACCCCGACGGTGGGCCGGTCCAGCAGGACGCCCATGTGGCTTGCGATACCAAGCCCCCTGGGGTGGGCGATCCCCTGCCCGTCGAAGAAGATGACGTCAGGCTCTGACTGCAGCCTCCCAAACGCCTCGATGAGGGCGGGGCCTTCCCGGAAGGTCAGGAGCCCGGGGATGTAGGGAAACGATGTCGTGGTGCGGGCGGAGACCCGCTCGACGACGGTGAGGTCCGGGTAGCGGAGGGCGACCGCGACCGCGTAGATCTCGTTCGAACCCTTCGTGTAGGAGGCGTCGGCGCCGGCCACGAGTGAGACCTCCCCGGTATCGCCGGAGAGGCGGACCCGGGCCCGCAACGTCTCCTGGAGCCGGACGGCCTCGGCAGGTGTCAGGTCAAACAAGTGGGTCTCTTGGATCTTCACAGGTTGCCTCCCGGTTGTGGGTAGTGCTCCAGGGTAACTAATAATCCCACCGCACCCGGGGTTGACCCACACGAGCGGCTGGCAATCAGCACCAGGAGCCGCAAAATACGGTGAAATGGCGCAGTAGGGAGCATTTCACCTTAACTTGAGGGGGCGTGGGAGTGATCGCCAGCCGCACGCGGAAGCACGCGGGGGAGCGCGAAGGGGATTATACCGTCCAGCAACCGAACTTCGCGTCCTTCGCGGCTTCGCGTGAGTTGATAGGATGCCACGTGAAATATTAGATGATATGACGCAGTAGTGTACCATTGCACTTAATAGTTCCACGCAATGGTTGCATGAGGCAACCTGAGGTGCGGAGACGGTGATCCGGTCTCACGCGGAAGTGGGCGAACCCGGGGTGCGTGGGATTATGCGCTGCCCTGGAGCAGCAGGGCGAAACCGTTATCAGCGTTCGGGCAGGATATCCATTCATCGCCGACCGGCACGGCACAGACCGCCGGGCGGCTGGAGAGTATGAACCATGTCCCACAAACAACAGAGCATGACCAGATTGGAGGGGGTAGAGGATGACCGCACGTGAGATTGTGCCGGGTGTCTTCTCCGTCGGGGCCATCGACTGGGACCGCCGAATCTTCGACGAGCTGATCCCGCTTCCCGACGGCACCACCTACAACAGCTACCTGGTGCAGGGCAGTGAGGCGACAGCGCTGATCGACACCGTCGATCCTGCGATGACCGCAGACCTCATGGCGAACCTGGACCAGCTCGGCGTCGGGAAGATCGACTACATCGTCTGCAACCATGCCGAGCAGGACCACTCGGGTTCGATCCCGGCGGTGCTCGACCGATTTCCGGGGTCAAAGGTAGTGACGAACGAGAAATGCCGCGACCTCTTAATCGACCACCTCCATATCCAGAAAGACCGCTGTATCGTCATCGGCGATGGGGAGACCCTCCCCCTGGGGGAGAAGACGCTTGAGTTCATCATCGCCCCCTGGGTTCACTGGCCGGAGACGATGCTGACCTACCTCCAGGAAGACCGGGTCCTCTTCCCCTGCGACTTCTTCGGGTCGCACTACGCGACGAGTTCCCTCTACGTCCCTGACGAGGGTGTGATCTATGAATCGGCGAAACGCTACTACGCCGAGATCATGATGCCGTTTCGCGCGAGCATCAAGGGGCACCTGCAGAAACTGGCGCCGCGCGAGATTGACATAATCGCACCGAGCCACGGCCCGCTCTACGACAGGCCGGCATTCATCATGGACGCCTACCGGGACTGGACGGGCGATGCGGTGAAGAACGTGGTGGTCCTCCCCTACGTCTCCATGCACGGGAGCACGCAGGCGATGGTCGACCACCTCATCGATGCCCTGGTGCAGAGGGGCGTCCAGGTCGAGCCGTTCAACCTGACGGTGACCGATACCGGCGACCTCGCAAAGGCGCTGGTGGATGCCGCGACGGTCGTGATCGGGGCGCCGACACTCATCTTCGGCCCCCATCCACAGGTCGTCTACGCCGCATACCTCGCAAACCTCCTCCGCCCGAAGACCCGCTACGCGACGGTGATCGGGTCCTACGGGTGGGGCGGGAAGACCGTCGATACCCTGAAGGATATGCTCGGCCGGCTCAAGGTCGAGTTCCTCGAACCGGTCTATGTCAAGGGCTACCCGAAGGAGGAAGACTTCGCGGCGCTGGACCGGCTCGCCGACGATATCCTGAAGAAGCACGAGGAGGCCGGGGCCATCGTGTCCTGAGGGGGCTTCCCGCCCCCCCTCTTCGGGCGGCGAGGAGGACACCCCCTTGCGGTTTTTTACTTTCCCAAACCAAAATCTTAACAGTTCAGGATACCGATCAATCCAATGAGCTGACCTATGCCACCATCCTCCGATTTCAAGAGAGTCATTGCAGAGTCACCCTACGTCTTCATCATCGGCGTAGCAGGAGACAGTGGGAGCGGGAAGACCACGTTCACACGGGCCATCCGGGCGATCTTTGGAAAAGACCTCGTCTCCACGATCACCATCGACGACTACCACCGGTACGACCGCCAGGAACGAAAGGAACTCGGGATCACCCCGCTCGTCCCCGAGGCGAACCGGTTCGACCTGCTCGAAGAGCACCTGGAGGACCTGAAGGCGGGAAAGTCCATCCAAAAACCGGTCTACAACCATGACAACGGCAAATTCGATCCCCCGGTGCCCTTCAGCCCCACAAAGATCCTGATCGTCGAAGGGTTGCACCCCTTCATCACCGAGAAACTGCGGGACCTGATCGACTTCAAACTCTACGTGGACCCGGACCCCGGCGTCAAGCGTGCCTGGAAGATCAAGCGCGACGTGGAGCAGCGCGGCTACTCCCCGGAAGCGGTCATCGCCGAGATGGAGGAGCGCAAGCCCGACTACGAGCGCTACGTCGCGCCGCAGCGGGGATTTGCAGATGCGGTCATCAGGATCGGCTTCTCGAAGTACGGCAGGGAGGCAAGCGAGAACCGGAACGTCTACCATGTCACCCTCTGCCAGAACGAGATCGACAGGAGCATCAGGAACGTCGACCTCTCCATCGACCTCTTCCCAATCTTCTCTCTCGCGCAACGGGACTTCATGGTTGAGTTCACCACCGAGGACGTGGAAGGGAGGGCGATGGGGGCACTCACGTTCGACGGCGAACTAAACTACACCGTGGTCAGGAAACTCGAGAGAAACATCGAGATCCAGACGCAGGTCCAGCCCATCAACCTGGTCAAGAACGGCGCCTACCTGACGGCGGGCGGGATAGCCCAGCTCATCCTTGCCTGGCGGATCATCAACCGGCGCATCGCCATCGAGAGCGCTCCCGGTGTGGCCGGCGGGGAGTGAACCGCCACAGCCCCGCAAAGATAGATAAGAGCGCCCGGAGAATCTGTATCGATGGATAGGATCGAGCAATTCTCGACCATCGCTCACGATATCGGCGATATATTCCGGTATATCAGTATCGGCACAGCAGTGCCGCTCGTCGTGGCGGTGATCTACCGGGAATGGGATATGATCCTCCCCATGGCCTCCGTCCCCGCCACCCTCTTCCTCCTCGGAACGCTTTTTGCCCGGGTCCCACGGCAGGAGCGTGAGGCCCCCCTCTCCACCGCCCTCATGGCCGTCGCCCTGATATGGCTGATCAGCGCGCTTGTGAGCGCTCTGCCGTTCACCCTCGGGCTCGGCGTCCCGTACCTGGACGGGGTCTTTGAGGCGATGTCCGGGTGGACCGATACCGGCCTGACCATGATGCGGTCGGTCGAGGACCTGCCCCGGACGCTCCTCTTCTGGCGGTCGCTGATGCAGTGGCTCGGCGGCGTCGGGATCGTCGCCTTCACCATCGCGATGGCCTCGCGGACGGGGCTGACCCAGTTCCGCCTCTACCGGTCGGAAGGGCGCTCTGAAGCGCTGATGCCGAGCGTTGTGGCGACCGGGCTTGAGATGTGGAAGATCTACCTGGTGCTGACCGTCGCATCGATCGGGCTGATCCTCCTCTCAGGGGTATCCCTCTGGGACTCGGTGAATATCGCGCTCTCTGCGATCTCCACCGGCGGGTTCTCGGTCCACTCTGAGGGGATCCCGTTCTACAATAACCCGCTCTTAGAGGTCCTCATCGTCCCGGTCATGATCGCCGGTGCCCTGCCGTTCAAACTCTACTACCTCCTCTACCGCAGGAAAGGGGTGCGGTTCTTCGATGACCAGCAGGCGCGCCTCCTCTTCATACTCGTCGCGCTCGGGATCGTCGTGATAGCATGGGACCTCGTCACGCTCAGCGCAACCGACATCGCCACCGCCGTCCGCCAGGCGCTCTTCATGTCGGCCGCCGCGGTCACCAGCACCGGGTTTCAGACCGCCTCCCCAAACGAGTGGGCGAGCGTGACGGTCCTCTTCCTCTCGATGCTGATTGTTATCGGCGGGGCGTCGGGGAGCACCGCCGGAGGTATCAAACTCTCCCGGGTGGTCCTCGGGTTCCAGAGCCTGCTCTGGTGGTTCCGGCGGATGTTCGTCTCCGGGAAGGTGCTTGTGCCCTTCAAGTACGGCGGCAGGGTGATCCCGAAGAACGTCGCCGACCTTGAGGTCTCGCGGAACATGCTGGTCATCATGCTCTACTTTCTGACGATCTTCATCGCCACGGTGCTCGTGATGCACCTGCAGCCGACATCCTTCGACTCGAGCAACGTGATCTTCGAGGTTGTCTCTGCCATGTGCAACAATGGTATGACCGCAGGGTTTGTCTCGCCCGATATGGCCGACCCGGCGAAGGTCCTCTTCATCGCGATCATGTGGATCGGGCGTCTTGAGATCATCCCGGTGATCATGCTTTTCATGGGCGTCTTCAAGGGATTTGAGTGACCGGCGGAACAGACCGGTGCTCCGGGGCGGTTAGCATACCACGCATCCCGGGCTCACCCCTTCGCGGCAACGCGTCTACGGATGGGGCTAAACCCTCTCGCGGAAGAGCGGAGTGGAGCATTTCATCTAATATTGTCCATGCACCACCGCCTCACGCGAAGACGCGAAGACGCGAAGGGTTCCCGTTGGGAGGAGCGACACGGGCATCAAGGCTTCGCGCTCTTCGCGGGAGATCGGCGATCACTCCCACGTGCCCTCAACTTGAGGTGAAATGGTCCGTTCGTGCGAACCACGCCGCAAAAAAAAGAATTCTGGGGTTTACGCCGGGGGGATGTTGGTGTAGAGGTTGTCCACCGTCGCCGCATCGCCGCCGTTCTTTGCGAGCAGGTCCATGTAGGCGTAGACCTCGGGGGCATCCTCTTTCAGGAGGTCAGGGGAGGTGTGGTAGAGCATGAAGGCGCCGGCAAAGACCGCGGCTTCCCTCTCCTCACCGGCCGGGGCGCTGACTCCTGCCAGGTATGACCCGGGCTTTGTGGCAAGGGTCGAAAAGGCCGTGCTCTCCTCGAACCCCATAGTGTGATAAACCCGGTAGCCCACCTGCTCGGCAAAGACGTCATCAGCCCGCTCAGGGTGCTGGTCCGAGCGGATGTAGATGGCGTTCTCCTCCGGGACGTAGAGGCCGAGCGCGGTTCCGGGCCCACCCTGCTCACCGAACACTTTGTTCCTGCTGTCGATGTAGACGGTGAGGTTCTCCATATACTCATTCCTGATTTTGGTGCTCTGCTGCAACACCAGTGCCTCTGCGAGTGCCGCCTCGGTGCCGTTCCCATCCCTGTTTTCCAGACGGAATCCGGCGACCGGGCTCACCGAGAAGGCCGAACAGACGGCGACCAGGATGATGATCGCCGCAATCAACCGTGATCGAAATCGTGGGTCCATGGTTCGCTCTTCCTCTGCTTCACAAGAGTTTCTAAGGGTGAAATATATACTTTGTTGTAAATAAAAAACAGATTATAACCAATATTCTCCCAAAAATTCGTCTTATCTGTATTTATTCAACAAATAGTGCATTCAGAAATCTTTGCTCCAGTTAAACAAAGTATATATAATAATTTGACGCGAACACCATCCGACACCTAATTACCCATGCAGGCGCATAGTTAGAGATAATGAAACAGATCGCCCTCTACGGGAAGGGTGGAATCGGGAAATCCACTACTGCAGCAAACCTATCGGCAGCTCTTGCGGAGGAGGGGCTTGATATCCTGCAGATCGGCTGCGATCCGAAGCACGACAGCACCCGCATGCTGATGCACGGGACCTGGATCCCGACGGTGCTCGACCTCATCAGGGAGCGTGGGGACGAGAACATCACCGTCGACGACGTGGTCTACCAGGGTTTCCGGGGGGTGCGATGCGTTGAGGCGGGCGGCCCCGAACCTGGTATCGGGTGCGCCGGCCGGGGCATCATCGCAACGTTCCAGCTCCTCGAACGCCTGGACGCCCTCAAAGGAGACGTGATCGTCTACGACGTCCTCGGGGACGTCGTCTGCGGCGGGTTTGCCATGCCGATGCGCGAAGGCTACGCGCAGGAGATCTACCTGGTCACCTCCGGGGAACTGATGTCCATCTACGCGGCAAACAACATCGCAAAAGCCATCGCCCGCCTCTCGCGCCGGGCGCGGAGCAGGTGCACGCTCGGAGGCGTGATCTGCAATGCAAAGAACATCGAGGGCGAACGGGACCTGGTGGCTGAGTTCGCCCGCCGTATCAACTCCCGGCTCATCGCCTACATCCCCCGGTCCCGGGATGTCCAGGTTGCCGAACTGCACAGGCAGACAGTCGTCGAGTACGCCCCCGAATCGGACCAGGCAGCGGTCTACCGGGAACTGGGGCGCACGGTCTATGGGAACCAAAAGACGAGTATCCCCACCCCCCTCGAGATGGATGAACTCGAATCCTTCGCCTTTGAATTCGTCCAGGTTTGAAGGGTGCACCCTGACCGGAGCGCTCTCGGTGCTCACGGAGGTACGGGACGCCGTCTGCATCATCCACGGTCCGGCGGGGTGTGCGCACCACAACTTCTCCCTCCTCCACGCCACCCTGCTCTCAAACGACCGACTCGAGGTCCCCCTCCTCCTCTCCACCCGCCTGACAGAGAACGATATCATCTTCGGGGGCGAGGAGGCCCTGGAGACGACCATTGCGCGGGCGCTCTCGCTCTCCCCCACCCCGGCCTCGATCTTCGTCCTCTCGACCTGTATCGTCGAGACGATAGGGGACGACACCGAGGCTGTCTGTGCAAAACCTCGGGGTGTCCCGGTGATCGCCGTCCCGACCGCGGGGTTTCTTGGCGGGGTCTTTGAGACCGGGATCAAAGGCGCCCTCTTAGCGGTGGCGTCGCTTGCCAGGCCGGAGACCGCCGAACCGACCCTTTCGGCAAACCTGGTCGGGGAGAAGAACCTGGAGTACGGTGTCGACGAGAATGCGGCCGAGATCGCCCGCCTCCTTGGCCGGCTCGGCATCGGCATCAACCTCAGGTTCGTGCGGGGGATCAGCACCCGTGACCTCGAACGCCTCGGGTCCGCCACCGTGAATATTCTCCGGGAACCGGCGCTCCAGCCGGTCGGCGAAGACCTCAGGAGGAGGTTTGGCACTCCTTACGTGGACTCGTTCCCGGCCGGGCTTTCGGGGACGTGCCGATTTCTTGAGGAGGTGGGGCGGATCTCCGGTATCGACGCCTCCGATGCCGTCGAGGAGGAACGTGCCTACCAGAAGGCGATGCTTGAGGGATTTTGCGATATGGCGGGGAGCAGGGTCTGCTTCCAGACAGCGCACCCCATGCTCGGGGCCGACCCGGCGGCAGAGGCCGTCTGCACCGAGTGCGCCCGGGCCCTCGACCTCACGGTCGCCCCGGACGGGGTTTTAGTGCCGTTCCCGTACCCGGCACCGGTCGGGACCGCGGGGCTCCGGAGGATGCTGCACCGGTGGAGGCTCCTGGTCCGGGGGTGAGCCTCCCCAAGAGACGGTGTTGCCACGGCACCAGGGCGACCATTATGGCGTATTTGCACATTGTGACGAATATCTGCAATTATAATTCCACGCTGACCTGCACAGTGACATGACTCCAGCACGCATAGAGCGGCCGGACCGATCAAGCGCATTCCCGTGAAAGAGTCCATCTGGAGGGATCTGCACGACCTCAAAGAAGCCGGGCAGAGTTACGATGAACTGCCTGCCGGGATGCTCCTGCGCGAGCGGGACCGGCGAGTTTGTAACCTCCGACCCAGATGAGATCCTGCAGGATGACTGACGCGCCGGGAGCAGGAGAGCGTGTTTGACATCGTCATCGAGAGGGGCCATACGGAGTATTCGCACCAGACTAGGATCAGGGGGCTACAACGATCCACCGACTCAACATCGATAAATATGTTGAGAGTAAAGTAGTCTACTTGTGGCTCAACATATCTTTGTCGACCGTGAGAGGGAACTGCAGTTTCTCATGGACCGGTATCATTCCTCGGTGCCGGAGTGCCTGATTCTGTACGGGAGGCGGCGGGTGGGTAAGACAGCACTTCTTTCCCGGTTTCTCCAGGCGGTGCCGGGGTTCTATTTTCTGGCATCGGAAGAAGGAACCGCCAGCAATATCCGGGATTTCTCCCACTATGCAGGGGAGTACCTGGACGATCCAGACTTTGAGCGAATCAGCTACCCGGACTGGCAGGCCGTCATAACAGCGCTGATCCGGCACCGGAACTTCTCCCCACCATCGGGAGGGAAAGTGGTGATCGTCATCGATGAGTTCCCCTACCTCATCGCCAGGGACAGGGCCACTCCCTCACTCTTCCAGAAAGTCTGGGACATGGTCCTCTCCAGGGAGCAGGTGATGCTGATCATCTCCGGGTCATCGGTGAGCACCATGGAGACTGATGTGCTCGGCTGCAGGAGCCCACTCTACGGCAGGAGGACGGGGCAGTGGCAGCTTGAGCCGCTCCCCTATCCCTACCTCCGGGAGTTCCTCCCCTACGATGAGGAAGATCTGGTCATGGCTTGGTGCATGCTCGGGGGGATCCCCGCCTATCTCCAGATGTTCCGCCCGGATCGCTCTCTCTGGGAGAATGTGGAAGACCAGATCCTCAGGAAAGGGGCATACCTCTACTCGGAAGCGGAACTCCTGATGCAGTACGAGTTCCGTGAAGCAGGAAACTACATGACGATCCTCCGGGCTCTTGCGGCCGGGTACACCACCCAGTCGTCTCTCTGCCAGGTGACGGGGCTGGATAAGGGGATGGTCTCGAAGTACCTTGCTGTCCTCTCGCGTATGCACCTTATCAAAGACGAAGTGCCGGTAACCGCACATGCAGGCTACCGGAGGCGGCATTACCGGTTGACCGACCCCTACCTCACGTCCTGGTTCCGTTTTGTGTATCCCCGGAGGGCGGAGACTGAGACAGGAAAGAGCCGGGAGGTGCTCTCATCCATCAGGGACGAGATCGCTCCCTATTGCAGAGAGATGTTTGAACTTCTCTGTGAGGACCTCGTCCGCAGGGGTATCCTCTTTCCGGAGGCCTCCGGCTCACGACTGGGGAGGTGGTGGCAGAAGGAGGTGGAGATCGACCTGGTGGGACTGGACGAGACCTCCGGGAGCGCCCTCTTCTGCGAGTGCAAATGGTCCACCCTCACCCACCGCCAGGCCCGGGGCATCCTTACGGCATTGCGTGAGAAGGCCGCCGGGGTTCGATGGCAAAACGAGGACCGGAACGAGCGCTACGCCCTGGTAGCAAAGAATATTGAGGGGAAAGAGGACCTGATCCGGGAGGGGTACCTGGTCTGCGACCTGCAGGATATCGCCCGGCTCTCAGGGAAGTACCTGGCTGAACGGAAGGGGTAGGTATCGGGTAGTGTTCTACTTCAGAACTGAATTGAATATGTCAAGAACTCCCTCCAGACAGGGTGTGCAACAGAACCGCTCTAATGCCTTGCGATACTGTGGGTTCCCGCGGTTGAAATGACAAGCGGGTCAGAAGGCGTCGGTAACGGCAGCCGCATGAAAACAAGATCAAGAAACTGGTTGCACGTTGATTCCGTTCGCTTTCCGCCGAAATGCGCGATGATGTATCCCGTTCTGCGCCTGACGGCAAGGTACGTCCAGCGATCGCCACATTCCTCATCGATCACTGCAGTTCTGGTCGTTGAATCCTTTACCGAGGTCTATTTTTTACAAAACTCCAAAACTCGTCAAATTCAACGTTTCCAGGGGAGTGGAACTGATGCGAGTGCTCGGTCATGAGTTCGGCAGGTTCGCCGATCAAGCGGTAATACCGGATAATCGTCCCCGGATGATGACCAGTTACCCGACTAACCCCTCGGTCTCATATATGAATTTCTTCAACCCGTCCTTCCGGTTCCCTTCTGAGATCCCAAGTTCTTGCATGAGACGCTGGAATGTCGCAGGTTCCCCAAACGTATCCTTGAACCATGCAAGACAGACCTCGTTGTCTCTCCCTCCCTCCACCTTCTCGCCCCGTCCCCTGGCGACGGCAAGGATCATATTCCCGGAGACATCACTCGCCGTCGGAAGACCCGCAGCGACCGAGATCCCCGCTCCAAGAAGCAGGGCGTAGCGCTTCGGCGAGGCGTGCATCGCATATGCAGTCGGCACAACCGCATCAGTCTTCATCGGTGCCCGTCTCCGAGTTCGTCAACCGTCCGGCGGTGCCGGCGATCTTCTTCTCCTGCGACCTCACCCGACGTTCGAGTTTCTTCAGGTCCTCCTCCGGGGGAAGAGACTCAGGCCGGATCCCGCGCCGCACGAGAAGGTTCCTGACATCTGTGTTATTCTGGACGTGTTCATCTGTGATCGCACGCTCGCCCTGAAGGTCCTCTTTCGCCACGTTGAAGTTGGTGATCTCTGTGGCGAGGTTCTTCGCCGTGATCGTCACCGTAGGGAGGAAGTCAGCAAGGGGGCGGTTTTGCGGCGCTCCCAGCCGTTCCTTCATCGTCTGGGTGCTATATCCTCCAAAGAGCGCCATATCGCCCCTACTGCGGATCCGCCCAAAGCCGGACTCATCCACGCCGCGTTCGTAGATATTTCGCGATAACTCGGACTCCGATTCCCGCAGCCGCGCCCGGGCCTTCAGGCGTTCGGTAAGGAGAATGTGCTCTTCGATGAGTTCCTGCTTACGGGTCTGCACGGCAAAGTAACTCTGGGCAAACGCGATCTCTTCTTTCCTGGGATCCCCATTCTGGGCGATGAGATAACAGGCATACCGGGTCAGCATGATGTCAGGGATCTCTCGCTCCGACCCCGACCCGAGGGGAACCATTTTGTTGACGTCAACAAAATGGTCTGAAATCTCGTGTTTTGTAGTTTGACAGGATTCTTTAGCCTTGTCAACAACGTTGACGAAATTTCGCCACTCCTTGTAACCCAGCAACACCTGAAGGTCCCGGGCATACCAGAACTCGACTCCGCCTGCATCGTGGACATAGTCCTCAAAATGCCGGTGAAGCCGGTGCACGATCTCGGGCTTCATCGGAGGCCTCCCCGCGGAATTATTCGGAATTCCCGAACAGTTGCCCGGGGGCCAAGTTCCCCGGCGACGACATGGTTAGCTGGCCCTGGCACCTCCTCGCTCACGACGACCACCCCGTGTAACCCAGTTCCTCCTTTACGATCCTCGCCGGTGCCCAGAATCCATGTTGATAGAATACGTTGGACCACATTCTCTTTTACAATAGGAGGCGTCACAACCCCCCGTCTCATGTTCAAACGGCAGTACGCCCAAACCCAAAACTTGATGTTGACAGGGGACCACACATTTTTGTCAGAGATTGTGCTGTCATTACCGGCCCTGGGGTCGGGACCCGACAAGGTGATAACCTTGTCGAGGTCAGATACACACTCTTATCGTGCGCGTCTCGACAATAATGCCGTTTGGCATTCGCCTATTTATATCCGTCGATTTTTGAGCACGCTGAGCCGACATTTTCAGGATATAACCGTTCTCTCCTCTGCAGATCTACAAATATTTCACGAACGATGCCCCTCAACAGGGGGAGTTTTCCTGCAGGAAGTACCTGAGAGGACTCTCATACGAACACATCTTATGTCAATTCTAACGTTCCAACCCGTTATCGGTGTGGGACCCCAGGCGGCCTGCCATATGAGACATTTGACCGGCAGGAGGGGAAGAAGGCCCCAGGCGCTCGTCTCAACCGTTATCGACCTCGTCGACAGAGTGTTCGCGGATGGGGGCAGGCAGGGTCGCCGGTGAGGGGGGCCGGCGATGCGCAGTCCCGAGCCCCCATCGAGCAGCCCCCACAGTGTCTTTTAAATATCCGGCCCGCAGAGAGAAACACCAGAGGAGAAGGTCAGAGTATGTTCAAACGCATCCTATTTCCAACAGACTTTTCAGAGCCTTCCATGAAGGTGCTGGGCTACATCCCCACACTCCGGGAGGCAGGAACCAGGGAGGTGGTCCTCGTTCACGTCATCGACTCAAAAGACGTTACACTGATCGCCTCGGGGGGACAGGGGTTCCTCGGGACCGTACCCGACCAGGAGACCGAAGCGCAGAAGAGGTTGCGGGAGGAGATTCACCACCATATCATCGATACCCGCCGGGCGCTCGAGAAGCAGGGCGTGCAGGTGATCGTCAGGGTGCCTATCGGCAGCCCGGGGAAGGAGATCGTGAACACGGCAGATGTTGAGGGCGCCTCGCTCATCGTCATCGGTTCGCACGGACGGTCGAACATCCGCGACCGCCTGCTCGGGACGGTCTCTGAGTACGTGATCAAGAACGCCCACCAGCCGGTCCTGGTCATCAAGCGGGACGCGGTGGCGCAGAAATAACTATTCTCCAATTTTTCCCGGAGTATCGGTATGCAGGGAGAGATCGTGCTTTATATTCCAGCGCTACCATAACCTTGTGAATGCCGGACGATCATCACACACCGTGCGAAAACCCGCTCTGGCCCTGTGCAATGACCGGGGCGGTCGCGTGCCTGGCAGGTTTTGAAGACCTCGCTGTCGTCGTCCACGGTTCGAGCGGATGCTACTTCTACCCCGCGTCCCTCGTCGGGGTCCCCATTCACGGGACGTTCCTCGTTGAGAACGAGGTCATCTTCGGCACGGAATCCCGCCTGCAGGAGGTGATCGGGGAACTCGAAGACCGGTATGCCCGGATAGCGGTGGTCAACACCTGTGTTCCCGCCGTCATGGGCGAGGATATCGGGAGCCTCGCCCGGGACAGGCGGGTCTTCATCGTCGATAGCCCTGGGTTCCTCGGGGACCTGGAGGTGGGATACCATCAGGCGCTCGCGGAAGTCGCGCCCGAGGTGGACCCGGATGCCGCCGGCGTCAACATCGACGGCATCTGCCGCACCGACCCGTTCTCCCGGGGCAACGCCCTTGAGGCGCGGCGGCTGCTCAACCTGGCCGGGGCGACCGTCGCCACCACGTTCTGCCTGGACCGCTACGCCGCGACCCGCCGGGCGGCGCCCCTCACCGTCGGGACGAACCCCGACCTTGCAAGCGGCGTCGGGAGATGGTGCGGCTCCCTCCTGGGCCTCGATGCCGTGGCCGCGACCTTTGATGCGCTCGCCGCCGCGGTTGACGGCATCGAGACCCGGCCGGTCAGGGAGGAGATTGCATGGGCCGATGCCCGGATCAGGAAGGCGTGCAGCAAGTACCTCCGCAGGTTCGACCCGCCCCGGGTGGCGATCTTTTCCGGCCGCTCCTACGCCGATTTCGCCGCCGGGATGCTCAAACAGTATCTCGACGCAGATATCGTCCATGTCGCGGCCCGGAACGACGCCGGCGCCCGGGCGGCCGACTTCTCGGCCATCAGGGAGGTGATCCGGGATGCCGAACCGGACCTGATCCTTGGCTCCTCCTACGAGCAGGCGCTCGCCGACGATGCCGCGTTCGTCGGGCTGACACCGCCGCTCCGAGGCACGGTCCTCCTGCACTCCCGGGCGGTGGCCGGGGTCGAAGGGGCGCTCTGGTTGATGGACGAGGTGCTCAACGCCTGTACAAACCGGAACCGGCGCAACCGGGGCGAGACCATGCCCCTCCCTTTGAGAAAGCGTTAAGGCTCCCGGCGCCAGAGCACTCATGTAGGAGAGCGGGGATTCGCCCGGATCCCCGGCACCCGCAGGAGTTTGCCAATGCCGCTTGCAAGAATCGAGATCCGTACCGGAAAGCCGGTTGAGTACCGGCAATCGCTTATCGAAAGCGTTCGTGAGGCTTTTTTGGACGCACTGCAGACCCCGGAGGCCGCCCTCTGGATCCGGCTCTGCGAGCGAAAAGAGGAGAACTTCCTGATACCGCCCGGCCGGTCTGACGACGCAGTCCTCATCGAGGTCTCCCTTATCGCGGGGCGCAGCGTCGAGAAGAAAGAATCGCTCTACCGGGCGATAGTGGAACATCTCGCCCGCGATCCCGGGGTTCCCCCGGACGATGTCTGTATCGCCGTCTACGAGCCGCCGGCAGAGAACTGGGCCGAACGCGGCGGGGTTTCCGCGGCCCGCCGGTGAGACAGCCATACCCCCATAAGGTATTTATCGCCTGGCGGGCACAGGGATGCCCGGCCTTGCCCAGCACAGGTAAGGCCAATATAAGGGGGGAATATGGCATGACACACTATGGCGGATACGCCGCCCACGGTATGCTCCTCGAGAGGATGTTTGACCTCCTCGACGAAGACCAGATGCGGCAGTTGATGATCCGGATGATTGAGTCCCACATCAGGATGAAAGAGCACCGGATCGAGATGATGCAGTACAAGGTCGAGACCTACAAAATGGCACGTGATATGATCCAGGCGGGCATGAAGAAGAAATGAGACCCTGAAGCAGGCGGCCGGGGGCGGCCGCCTCTTTTTTCACCGGTAAGGGCCAATACACCGGCATGGACCTGATCATCAGGGGGTACCGCGAATCAGACTTCCCCGGGGTCTCCGTCCTTGAGCGGGAGAACAGTTCGGGGGACTGCAAGCCCGAGGTCTTCATCAGGCAGGCC
>Ga0209510_1003259_pt1 | contig 15559 bp, 24 predicted proteins | sample BiotimSIPDNA_FD_185749 | JGI IMG/M metagenome (GOLD analysis project Ga0209510, IMG submission 185749) | Anaerobic biogas reactor microbial communites from Washington, USA - Biogas_R1 time_0 SIP DNA (SPAdes) (version 2) | ecosystem: Engineered > Bioreactor > Anaerobic > Unclassified | place... | reverse complement strand
TAAAGTCGTATTGCACCTTGACAATGAGTTCGCGAGTGCCATTGGAGTTCTTAATTTTAATTCTCATAATTTGATATCCTTCAGTGTATAAGTGTAATATAATAAAAGTTTTTCGAGTTGTATACTCATTTTGTGTATATACTCTGTTGTGTAAAATGTAATTTACGTTGATTTCTGGAGAGTCCGCTCCGTGTTTTCAACGTGTAAACTTAAAGTGGTTTTTAATTATATGGTTTAAGACCATAGTGTGCATATTGCTACCATAGAGAGACCATAGTGTGCATATTGCTACCATAGAGAGACCATAGTGTGCATATTGCTACCATAGAGAGACCATAGTGTGCATATTGCTACCATAGAGAGCATATAGGCTCATATAGACATTGTTGCAATCTTTTGTGTCCTTTTTGTTAACTGCTTGTTAACATTCCTGTTTATAGATTGTTCACACACATAACCACACAGGGTACCATATAAATTGATATACTTGATATAATTATATCAATTGATATAATGCATATAGTTTACATATTATATTCCTTATTTAATGATTAATAATTGATGATTAGAATATAATTAAAAATGAGCGAAATGTTTATAGTTTTTTGAATAATTTTGCAGATTTTTTAATCTTTTCTTTCGATTGTTCTACTAAATATACTTTATGTTTTTGTATAACATAATTCATATAGTCATCGTGAAGTGATTATGCGAGCGATTATGCTTCAATTAGAGATCTGTCATGTTCTTTCTCTTTGTTTGATGATTAAAGTATAATAAATCGACTTATAGATTGTTTACTAAATTGATAAGTTGTTGACGTTCAGCACGTTCTTTAAACTGACGAAAGAAAACTACATTTCTGTTAATTATGTTTTGTGCACTCTGCGGAGTTAAATCTTTAACATAGTGATAGCGCGCACGTCTAGACATTTCTATATATCCTTCAATATGCTTAGTGTATTCAGTGTCTTTATAGTTTATCATTTTAACGATAAATCTTTCAGGAATGTGAGAATAATCTAGAAGATAAAATAGAATTGTGTTGTTGAGTTTTCCAAGTGTAACAGCGTTAAAATACATATTGAAAACGCTAATTTTATACTTTTTCTCGTATTCATGTGCACTTTGCTCAACATAATCGTTAAGATTAGTCTGTGAATATAATTCTTCAATTGTCATGATTAAAGTATAATAAATCAACTTATAAATTGTTTACTAAATTGATAAGTTTTTGACATTCAACACGTTCTTTAAGCTGACGAAAGAAAACTATGTTTTTGTTAATTATGTTTTGTGCACTCTGCGGAGTTAAATCTTTAACGTTATGATAACGCACACTTAGTAACATTTCTGCATATCCGTCAAGATACTTATCGGTATCTACTCCTTTATATTTTAACGTTTTATCAACGTATCTTTCAGGAATGTGAGAATAATCGTGAAGATAAAATAAGATTATGTTGTTACGTTTTTCAAACGTAACAGCTTTAAAACGAGTATTGAAAATGCGAATTTTATACTTTTTCTTGTATTTAAGCGCACCTTGCATATATTCTGGTAGTGCATGTGCATCAACATAATCGTTAAGATTAGTCTGTGAATATAATTCTTCAATTGTCATGATTAAATTATAATCATTTTAATTTAAAGTGTATATGTTTTTTTGTTACTTAATTTTTACAGTAATGCTATCATTTCCATCCACATCGATAATTATAGTTTCTGTTTCGATGCGCTTGTTGCAATATTCTGTACCATTGTGGACAACGCATTGCTGAGAAACGAGCGGCGGCTCTTTCGCTTCTTCGATATGATGGCCAAGAACGTAAAGTGCACAACCTACACTACTAACACCAGCTACAGCCCATGCACAAATATCTGCGAAATTAATCATTTTTTCATCTTCTATGACTCTTCCGATGATACCGACAATGACAGCTGTGACCCATACGGTAAGAATTACGACTGCTAAATGTAAGGTCATTGTTAATTTTCCTTTTTGTTATGATTTCTTAAGTATTCAAAACTTTCTTTAAGAATTCGAATGTATGTAGAATCGTTAGAATCGTTAGCGTTTCCTTCCCAAAACTGAACCATTGATCGCTAAGCATATTATCCAAATAATGCTCAAGAAGACATCTTCGTTAACTGTAGTTGCAATGACAAGTGCAGCGTTGATAACAAACAAAAGTACACAAACACTATATGAACGCTTTTCTTCATTCCAATTAGCGCAAAATGTAATAATATAACTGATTGCAAGTCCAGTGATGACTGCATCGAGAGTTGAAAATGGTAGCATTGTTTTACTCCTATTCTGTTACAATGTTAAGTTCGTTGACTGTTACTTCAACTTTTGCTATTTCTAATTTAGCGCCTTTAAAGTAATATCCATAGCGCATACGTTGAGCAATTGCAGCTTTTGCACTCTTAATGGAGTCATACTTGCGAGCATTCAACAATAACGGAGATGTTGCAAAAACTTCCTTTCCGCTCACATAAAATACAGTGTTAGACGGAGATGTTGCAACAACTTCCTTTCCGCTCACATAAAATACAGTGTTAGTATTTCCAGTATTTGCATAAGGAGGAGTTTGATATGTGATTTTAACTACGTATTGTTCTGCAGTCATCGAATTTCCTTTTGTTAATTGTTATGATAAAAATATAATAATTTGCGTCAGAAATGTTTATACATTTCTCAACTAATTTTAACATTTTTATCATTTAATGACTCACATACTATTTCTTCAAATACATTTCAAGTTGAATAATTTTCTGAAGATCACGTGCATCAATAAGCATTTTGCACATTAACGACTTTTGTTGAATGAGAATATCTTCGACGTCTGACATCGACATATTATGAACTGCACGACGAATGCTATGCTCACTAAGAAAGGAATACATATCACCACATTTGTCTGCTGCACAAAGAGTAAGAAGAAAGTTGTAATGTTCTTTCATCGGAGTAGCATAATCATAGATATATGCTTTCATTGTTCTAGAATTAACTTCTAATCCAGTAAGATAATTATGATATATCGGCGTTTCTATAATAAAATCTTCACCACTATTTATTACATATTTGTCATTACGAAGTAATTCTCGAATTTGTTTAATTCTGTTAGCAAAAGATGCAGGAGACATATTTACCTCTAGTTGTTGATAATTAAATATAATCATTTTTACGCAAAATGTTCAACATTTTTTTGTAAAAATTACAAATTATCAACTAATTTTAACATTTTTATCATTATAACTACTAGTGCTTATTAGTTCGCCATCAACATATCGAGATTCTGCTTTTAGTTGACCACGTTCATTATATTGTTTAATAATGCCATGTATTTTGTCATTTTCGTATGGCGTTTCAGACAATAATTTATTAGTGCTATAATATACTTTTTGAATACCGTGTCGTTTGCCATTAACATATAGCGTTTCAGACCCCAGTTTACCACCTTCATAATACCATTTCAGAATGCCATCAATTTGACCATTGGTGTATGGTATTTCATACTTTAATTCGCCATCTTTATAATACCATTTTTCAATGCCATGCTTTTCATTATTGAGATATGGTATTTCATATAATAGTTCATTAGTGTTATAATATTCTTTTCTAATATAATCACAAAAGACTGTTGAACCGTCTTTATATGTTTTTGCTGAATGTATATGTAATCTATTTTTAATTAGTTCGATAAGTTTATTAATGTTCATATAATTCCTTTTATAGTCAGTCGGTCAGTCATAATTATTTTACAATTTTTCACCATCAACATATGTTGTTTCAGACTTCAGTTCACCATTTTCATAATATTGTTTCATAATGCCATGCATTTCACTAAGTTCCTTGCATACGTCGTACGATTCTTCACCGCCCTCACCAGTCAAATAATAGCTACGCGCTGCTTTAAGTTTCCACCATTCATCATCATCAGGTAGTAATTCTTTTATAGTCATTTTGTTTTCTCCGTCGTTTGTTATCGCGATTTGTAGGCAGAAATTATCTGTTGTTGGCGTAACTCTATTTGTTCAACTATCTTTGCTACAGCTTCATCAAATTCTTTTGAATTAACTGCATTTAACTCTCCGTTTGTTTGCATCACATAGTTAAGCGTTGAATTCTTGTATAAGTCATTCATCTTTTGGTTTAATGCTTTTAGTTGAGCATCATTCAGAATTGCTTCTGCAGGAACAACTGGCAATAACATGTAGTCATAATTAATAGCCGAGTTTTCATCTCGTATCATAGTTTATCTCATTTTGAAAGTTAATATCTTCGTAATCTGCTACTAATCATACTGCAGACGTTGTGTTGCTTTTAAATATTTCGTTTGTTTCTTTCACAAGGCCATCATATAGATCATTTAATGTGATGACGTTTTTCTTAGCAGCCTCAAGCGCAGATTTCGTGTCGCTAATTATTTTCAAAATGTCAGTTTCATAGTAATTAGCAAAGAATTTCCTACCGTCATTAGTCAGTAGGTCAAATATAAAAAATGGATTCACATAGTTATGGTATTTGTTTGATGGGTTTTTCGCATATCGTATGCTATCTAGGTACTCAACCCCACGAACACGACCACCCATTATAACTAAACCGATTTCTTCATTTTCGTATCTTGTCCACCCAGTGCAAGATCCTAAATGATCTTTGATTTCTACAACTGGGACTTTCAAAAATGACATAAACAGCTCCATTCTTATAGGATCGCTGTTTTGTGTGATTTGTATTTTATTACAATCCAGTTTGTCGTAAAGTTCTTTTTTGTAGTTCATTGCATTTTCCTTTAGTATATTACAAATTATCAACTAATGAAATGAGTTTTAGCGTTTCGAATGATGAATTAATCTGATGTAATAACGCAATATTTCTAGAAATTGTGTTAGAAATAAGTTCGTCTGACATGTTCTTGAGTGTGTATTTTGTTACACATTTATTAGTTAGAGCAGAAGCAAACTCAAAATTATTGAACCACTCTAAATTACCTGCAACTTTAATGTGAGAAATAACATGTTTCTTAATTAGTTCTTCATAACGCGCTAAAGGAGTAGTAGACCAATCATAAATGTAAATGACATCATTTTCTTTACAAAGTGCAGTCATATAGATGTTAAGACCTTCAATAATCGTAGTCTTATACACATATCTAACGTTTTTGCCTGTACTCTTAGGATGCCACACTCCATAATATGTAGCCTTTATATTCTCGCGAATTAAAGGTTCAGAACGAACAAGTTCAATTAAAGAGGTGTATTCACGCATTACAATTCATCTACAAGTTTAATTTTTTCTTTGATTTGTGCATCAGCATTAGCTTGTCTAATTAACGCAATATGTTCATCAATAATGTCGATAGCTTCTTCAGTGCTGATTTCGCTAAGTTTGACCTTTGCTAATTTCTTATGCACACTCATATAGTAGCTAAACTTATCGTTTGCAGTCTTACATTTGATGCCTAAGAATATGCTGCCAGAATCAGATTTAAGATTAGAAACATAAGAAACAAAGTTCTTTTGCTTCATGATATCACGATAATCTAACAACCAGTAATCTTTTGAATTTTTATCTACTTTTCTAAGCATTTGCAAAAGAAATTCAACTTTGCCAATTTTAACTTGTACAGCGCGTAAAAGCAGTGAATATGTTAAGTCACTGTTAGCTCTGTCTGCAAAGCGAGCAGACGCTGAATGAAGAGAATGTGTTAAGCCACTGTTATATCTGTTTGCCAAGTAAGCAGCTACTGTATGAAGTTTATCATTTTTATCAATCATATTGTAAGTATAATAAATGATGATTTAAATGTTTACACATTATCAACTAATTTAATTAACGACATCTGCTCACGTTTAAGTTTTAACTTGTTAAAATAAGCAATGTTTCTGTCAATAATATCATGCAATTGTTCTTGTGTCAAGTCTGATATATTATAATGTTTAATGCAAAGCTTATTTAAACCAAGTCTGACGCTTTTAAATGCAATAGTGCCAGTTTGAATATATCTACTAAAGAGCTCTTCCCATACTTCATCTGGTGTTTCAGTAAAATCACAAATAAATTCGTATGTAGCATTTAGCATCCAAAACGCATGATGATCTTCACCAAATGGGTCAACTTTGTAAAGATACTTTGTTTTCTCGTTAATGACCATGTTAGAATACGCACTCGCCGGATGGACGATGTGCGCTTTATCAATGACATAAGGGTCATTTATAATTTCGTCTAAAATCATAACTTACCCATATATTCTATTCGCTCTAGCATAGGTGTACAATGCAGCAAGATATTGCATATTTTGATGAACATTAGACAAATTATTGCGAATTACATCATGCAAAGATTTGTCAACGCTAGCATGAAACCCATGATCGACATAGCAATCTAAAAACAAAGTCTTAATATCTCTAGAAACTTCAGTAAGTGTTTTGAAGTAAATTCCATTTTCACGAAATAACGACAAATGATTGTCGAAGATTTCTTTAGATACACTTTCATTGAGCATATTCAAGCAATCTTGCTGAGTTGGAATAGATGTAATATTGCCATGTAAGCTTGTAATAAGATTGATAGAAGACATACTCAAACTCCTTTTTATTAGTTTATATTACAAATATAAAAATTTTTACCAAAAGTGTATACAATTTTTGTAAAATTTAATTAAACATTTCTTCGCCTAACTCATCAGAGTCTTCTGAATTGTTAATATAGTTTGCTTCAGTTAGTTCAGCTATGCAATCTAGCATATCAAACAAATCTGTAGAAATATAATTAGCTAACAGTGCATTTATTGCAGAAAATGACGTATTTAGCGATTTGATAAATGTATCGAGTAGTGCGTCTGTTCCTTCAGGATCTGTAGAACATACACATAAGTCTTCATATAAATGTTGAATATGAACTTTAATTGGAGATAGAATTGTCAGAACATTGTTCGCAATAGAATCAAGTGCTTCGTCAAATCGAGTTTTGTGTTTTTTATTCTTTACTACGTCAACTGAAACATTCATGAATGTAATAGCAGAAACTAAGCCAAAGTCAATATCTTTGAGCTTAGATGTTGTAACATTTAATGAATTTTCGTCAAATCTAACATCAAATTGTATTTTATTGATCGCGATTAAACTGTCGTATAATAAAGTTGTAATTTTACCAGCTATTACATTAAATTCTTTTGCTTTCGTCATAAATTTTTCACCAAATTAAGTTTTGCTTGCAAGTTAATTTCAACTTTGAGATTTATGCATAACTGAATATGTTCATCAGTGAAATCACGAATTTCTTTTCGACTTATTCCGCATATATATCTCAAAATAATTTTCTTGCATTATATTAACATTATAATAAATTTTTTTACAATTGTTCAACTAAAAGAATTAAAGATTGATTGATTATGTCTTGTTTTAGATGATGTATAGATGAAATCATTTTTGAATAATCTGCTTCATCTATAAAACCTGATGTACTACGTAGGTCATACATAAGAACTTTCTTATGATCTATATAAGTTTTCTTGAGTATTCCTACAATAGTATTATCATGTTTCTGTCGTAATTCGTAGTAGAGACTATCATCGGTTACAACATTAACACGATCACGTAGACCATCTATCATTTTCGATGTTTGTTGCCACAAATCGTTCATGCTACATCAACATAGAACCCCAAGCATCTTCATCAGATTCGAAGAAACATGTTTGAGTAGGTTCATCTTCTTCTTTTTTCTTGACAAGTTGTAAACTATCGATGTCAACTTGTGGTTGCATTGTACCATAGCATGCCCAATACAATCCTGATACCAAGTCATCATGTCCAGTTGAAGGTCCTTTAAAGACGCTAGGAGAAACTTCTTCAAATCTTGAAAGTTGCTTAATTGTATCTGCATCTTTCAATGTCAAAATGTGTTTTTCGATAAGTCTCTTCAATTCGATACATGCATCAAGTTTAGAAGTCTTAGTAGCTCTTGTACCAATCTTACCATTGTGGTCTGTATTCAAAATTGAACCACATTCATGATCGAACCACATTAAATCAGCAACAGTCTTACCAATTTCATTATTTTCGATAATTATTGGACAATCGTTGTAATATCTGTTAATGTCTGCTGCAACAGATGCGAAATGTTCAGCTGCAATAACGTTGCTAGCATACGTTGCTACTTGTTCCATTTTATCTGCGCTATAGATTCGCAAAATTTGAATTACTGCATAGTCTTTACCAGTACCTGTAGCAGAGTCAACTCCCATAATGTAAAGCGCATCTTTAACAGGTCTTTCCCAAATTTTCAAATCGAAACCGTATTTGTATTCGAGTGGTTCAACTGGACACATTTTATCAAGTAAGTCAGGTGAAATCAATGTAGAAGTAGAACCAATAAATGAACAGTTACCGTTAATAACTCCGTTCACTGTTGCATATTTGTGAGCAGTATCACTTTCACCTTTAACATTCGTTGGTGAATACACAGGTTGTTCAATTTCTGTTACTTCGACTGACTTAATTTTCTTCGGCTTGTCTAATGTATCAAGTTTATCGCCAATCTTCAAATTTTCAGCTAAAATTTCAACGCCTTTGATGTAGAATTTGTGTCCTCTCGACACTATCATATTTGTGGCATCGTCGAACATTAACTTAACAATGTTCTTGCTAGTTTTCATGATACCTTCAAATGGGTGGAATAAACCATCAGCACCACGAATCTTAATTCCACATTGATTATAAATCATACTTGCCATATCATAACCTCACTAAAATATTTATTAAAAAAATGCTGCGATATCAATCGCAGCACCTTGAGCTTTAATTATGAAAATTAACCAATACGTGTATTGTTGTAATACAATTCCCAAGTGTTGTAGTTGAATGTGATGCTTGGCGCAATCTTATCACCTGCTTCTGAATTCAATTCAATCTGACCATTATCAGTTGGGAAGCAATCGTACAATTTCCATGAATATGGCAATTTAGTTCTTAATGCAGAGTCATAACATGTGATTGTAATCTGAGCAGTGTAAAGTGCGATAAAGTCACCTACAGCACCACCAGCAGCAATACCTCTTGATGCCTGAGCACCTGGCCATGCATGATTATAGATCAAGTTTTGCCATTCGTAGAAAATCTTTGCAATGTTAAAGTCCTGGAATTCATCGAACTTAATTGATACTTGACCATCAACGTTAGTTCTGCCAGGATAATTACGTTTTGCGCCCATATAATGCGTAGTAATCAATTCAGTCTTTTTCTGTGGTGCAGAAATGCTACGAGCACGTAACATTAACATTTCTGCAACAGTATCAATATCGCCAAACAAAGCAGCAAGCGGAGTTCCTGAATTAAATTGGAAGACAGTTTGGAATAGGAAGTTCTTAGCTAAGTCTGGGTAACCTAGAATCGGACTAGTCCATAAATTTCTATTTTGTTCTTCTGTTGCCATAATTAAATGCTCCTAATATCTTTATAGTATTTATACATGAGGATTAAATGCCACAGTCATCGAGCCTGTCAATTCTCCTGCACCAGCTCCGACGTATGGAACTACATTTGTTACTGTTTGTAAAAATTCTTTTACACCTTCATCAATTATTTTCATTGCTGCTTCATGTGTATTTGGTTTTCGACCAAACATTTTTGCCTGAAAGATAGGTGCATAAGTATTGACTGTAGTACATGTCAATTTTGCAAGATATGGTGTTGCATAGCTAGCAGCTTTACAGTCAACATACCATAATGTTTTTCTAATTGTGTATTCAAATAATTTAAAGAAACCTTTCCAAACATTTGGTTTAGTTGCTAATTCTGATTTAATTTCTTTATCAGTTGGAATGTATGGAACGATTCCTGCAGCAAAACTACCTACCATTCCAGTAACAGAAACGACTGTAGGTGGTATAACAGCTGAACCTACGAAGTTAAATGAAGCATAACTATTATGATTTATCAAGTCTTGCCAAAATAATAGCAATGCAGTAGAAATACCTGCTCTAGTAAGTTCAGGAGTATTTGCACCTTTTATGCAAGTTGATAAAATTTGCCCAAAGTCAGGAATCATACGTATACATTCAATTTCTTCAATGCTGCTGGGAAGCAGTGTGGTGCGCCTGTAAACAAGCAATTAGGTAAATTGTTAACTTTCTGCTTTGTTAGACTTGGAACTTTAACGCCATTAACTTCTTTATCTACAGCATTATCGCCTAAGTTGAGTGTACCACCTGGTGCATTAACATTGATAGTGCTTTTCTTACCTGCATTGATAGTAACATCTTTATCTGCATTAAGATTAACAGGTCCAGCAATAGTTAGATTTACGCCTACACCATTTATTCCAGTCGAACCAGGATTTGCCATCTTTGATTTGATTGCATTAGTTTCAACTCTGATTTCACCTGTTGAAGTAATAGTAATTGTCGTACCAGTTCTATGAACGATGTGCATTTCACCATTTGATCGATTGATTGTAGCACGTTCACCTTCATCAGTATTGAACAATGTTACAATATTCGGATAATCAAATACTTCTTCAGGATTTGTAAGTAAATCAGAAGTTGCGTAATTACTTAATGCTGGCGCAATTGCAGTATAAATTGGCTTTTGATCGTCACCATTATCGAAATATCCACGAACAATTGTACCAATTGGTGGAACTGTGAAATTACCTTTTGAAGATCCAAAATAAGTTGATTCAGGCATAGCCCAAGGAATTGCCGCATCCGCAATTTCATTATAAAAACCAACTATACGAATCTTAACTCGACCTAAATGTAACTTATCATCATTATCAATTACTTTACCAGTCCAATGGTCAGTAATCTTCTTGTAATCATTATTAGTCAGAGTATCTTGAATCTTACTCTGCTGTTGGATATAAACTTCATGTAATAAATCAGACATATTGTATTTATTACGCCTTGTAGGTACCATCAGAGATGAGAATCAAAGCACAAATTGTAGAAGCATTTGCTCTTATTGCAAATCGAACCTGTGCTACTATATAGTCACCTGTATAAGCTGGGCTAACAATATTATCTTCAGCTTGTGTATCTAAATGAACCTTTTGTCCAACATATGGCAGTCTATTGTCAATATATGCTGCATCTGCTTGCTGGTTAATATCGAACAACAATTCAATTGAGTTTGTAAAGAATGAAGATATGATTGCTTTGTTATGAGCTGGTGCAACATCATAGTGAGCATGTGTATCTTCATAGAAATGCATACCACATGATGTAAGTTTGTTAGTTCCTTCAAACAAATCAGAAATCTTGCTAGCATTATTTGCCATTGTAGGTTCTGGATTATCATACTCAATTTTACGAATACCTTCATTGTAGATATTCTTAAAGCTATTTAAGTTAGCATTATCCATAACTTCATCAGCAAGTTGAAATTCTAGCGCATTCAACATATCTGCATCTAACATACCCATAGGAGTATACACATATTCAACTTGTTTATATGCATCTTTAAGAGTAGTGATACCAGCTTTATTGTTAACGCTAATTTTACTATAACGAATACTGTTTATATTCTTTGGATTTTTTGCAGAAATGTAATATGCAGTAGGTGCAGAATCTCTCAATGTCTTACATGAAGAGATTTTAGTTGCAGCATTGAATGCTTCTTCAATTTGTTGTTCTGAAGATTTTTCATTGAATGCTGTGTTATTAACCATAGTAGTGAAAGCTAACATTGCATCATCTTCTGCAATCCATGAGTGATCTAAGAACTTGTTAACACATTCACAAATTTTATGACGTGTGTTTATCCACTTCATTTTATCATCAGAATCAATGTATTCCGTAACGGATAAACCACCTGCTGCTAATTGCGCCATAATAGCGTACACGCTATATTCTTCTGCACTTATTTCAAGTGCAGTTAGTTCACTACGCTGTGGATATGGGACAGTCGAGCTTAGAACTTTCAATGCGTCATAACAACATACAACGTGATAATTGTGTTGTAAAGTATTCAAGTTTTGTTCTGCATTGACAGAAATAATCTTCATTCTTGTCGAAATATATGAAGGTCTTGCTTTTTCTGATGCATAATTCTTGCTTGGCTTGTATTGAATGTAAAGCGTTTGTCCAACATGCAAATCACCAGCATTGAAATAATCGCCTGAATCAGTAATATCAATAACTGCAGTTGGTAGTAATGAGAAAATGTCTTCAAATAATGTTAATCCTACAATAGAAGACATTGGTATTAGCGTACCATTGATACTGTCAAGTACAACTTGACAGTCTGTAAATTGTTTACAAACGGTGTTAGTGCTAACACCTTTTTGCATCAACGCTGTAGTATTGTTATTACTCATATTACTTCAATGAAACCTTTATTCCACTTTCACCAACTTTCCATTCATGTAATTCAAAATGCTTCAATATTTCTGCAGCATCATACAATGAATTTGGTCTATCGAAACACATGAATTTATCTTTATTAACTGCTAATAGATAGTCAGAATCTTCCAAATACATGTAGCAATATAAATGCATTGCTGCAATTGTTAATAGCAAACGTTTTGAATTTTGATAGTATTTAAGTGCTTCGTCAATGACTTCATAATAAGTAAATGTAGTATTGCAAAGCATAGTCAATATTTTCTTTGCTAAATCGAAATTTATACCAATTGCTGCTTTAATAGTTGAACATGTAGATGCGTCAATTTTATGAATTGGAGATAACTTCAATAAGCTACTTACTGCATTTAATCTACGTTGAGACAAAGTAAAGAAGTTTCGTGAATTACCATTACCAATAGTACTGTAATCGCCTTTAACTTCTACTCGTTCATTTGTGTTAATATCTATCAAGTCACCATGTTCTTTAGCAAATCCAACATTTTTGAAGATTGATACGAATAGAAATTCACCTCTACCAATTGCTGGTCTTGCAGTTGTAACTTTTAGAGCTTCTTCAACATATTCAGGCTTTAAACAATCGTCTAAATTTGCATCTTCTAGAATGTTTTTCCATGCAATTGGACCATAGTTGCCAAATTCGAATGTAGACTGCATTAAACGTTCCAACAGTTTTGCTGCTGGACACATTGCATAGTGTTCATATAGTAATTCTGCCTGTTTTGCTATATGCGGACGTTTTCCTAGTTTTTTACTTGTCCAAAATTCACTCATCTGCTGCACATCCTATGATATTTTCGGGTGTTACTACAATATTTATTGGCAATACTTCCTGTAGTTGCTTTGCTAAAATAGACTTAATAGGTTCAGCATTTTTATCGCTAATGTTAGTCAACAAACATACGATTTCAGTTGAAGTATCAGAACTGTCTGATACAATATAAGGTACTGCTTCTGAGATAGTTACCTTTGCGTTAGGATAATAGTCTATCAAATACTTATTAAGCATAATAACAAATTCAGTTTGAGCTTTTACGACATATTTTGCTCGTTCAATATTTGAAATATCAGTTGGAATTGTATCTGTAGCTGTAGGATTATCATTCCAGTGAGTAATCCATAAATCATCAAACGGACGTAATACTATTTCGCAAGATGTATCTGATTTGTAAATAATGTAATCACGTAATGGATAAAATCCATTACGAGTTCTACCTTCATCGTTAGTCGCTCTAACAACTTGATTATTCCCATGAAATAAAGCTATATTTTTTCCACCATGCGATAAACAGCCACGTATATCAACACTAAGGTTATCGATAGAATATCCTTCTGGCAAACCTGAAATTTCATATTTCATGATAATAGATTGTTTATTAGTCAACACTCTACACTTAATACCGAGAGTATTAAGCAACAATCTAATTGCAGCAATACTACCTTTGTAACGCGCTAACGTAGGATTAGTAGTTAGCATTAGTCTAATAAGCTTTTCCGAACTAATGTTTAGTTTCATTACTGTTCTTCCTGTTCTGATCTGTAAGTATCTATAATAGTTTGCATTTCATCAAAGTCAATATGTAGCATATCGCCATGATCGTCATCGAACTTCTGCAAAAGATTCTTATAAATCAAATCTGGGTCATTGAAGTTGTAAATTCGATGAATTACTTCAAGAATGCTAATATAACACTTCTTGTCGTATGCTTTATACATTGTGTTAAGATAGTTCTCAGTAAACTTAACAAACTTGTAGTAAGCGTTATTTTTATTTGTTGTTTCTTTCAAGTATTGAGTAACAAAAGGATCTAAGTTGATCTTTCTTAAGTTATCTTTACATTCCTTAATCCATTCACCAAGAGAACCAGTAGCACGAAGCAAGTTTTTCACCATGATTCTTGCCGAAGCAGTAGCAGTAGTCGTAAAGTTATCAATGTCTACATAAGCATGAGCAATTACCCATCCCGATTCATCGATGTTGTCAACGTCTTCTGTTGCAATTCCAGCGACTTGATGTGTTACACCATTGATTTTCGCAGTAATTGCATACTGTTTGAATGATTTTTCCATCAATTGTCCAATGCTCTTGTCATCTAATTCAATGTGAATTGGATAGTTTGCTAGCACCTTATTTGGATTTGTAACTTTAATTGTAGTTCTACCAATTAAGTCAGTACCAAGCTGTAAATCTTCTGGTTTTGTATTGATGAATTCAAGCATTAACTTCTTCATGTTATACAAATCTTCAAGAGTAACAACTGTCATATCAAGATATGGCATTACCCAGTAAGTTATATTACCTGCTACATCAAAGAATTTGAATTTAACGCCTTTACATTCTTCCCATGCAGTTCTAATTTCTTCTTCAGTTGCATCTTCTTTTTCAAGAACTTCTTCCCATGCAGCAAGTTGTTCATCAGTAGAGTTTATATCGTCTGCTGTATAACCGCTACCGCTAATGATTGTCTTGATACGATATGAAGTTGGTTCAGCATAAGATTCATCGTATTGGTCAATCTTTTCAAATTTGATTCCATTTGCGTAAATGTTCTCAGTACCTAACCAAATTTTTCCATTACCGAGTACAGTACCTTGTCCACTTGCTCCACGAGGACGTTGAGTTGGAATAGTAGGATCGTCTTTTCTATCACACCATGCAAACTTTGTATCACCTGCCCATGCTTCATAAGCATTCATGTCAATACCCATTGGGTCATGAATTAGAATGTTAACGAAAATAGGATAGTCTGCGTTTGCTAATACTACAATGTTTTCACGCCAATCTTCATTACCATAAAATACTGGCGAATCATACTTTAAAACAATGTTTTCAATAGAAGTATGAACTATGTAATTGAATACATTTGCATTAAAACGAATTTGGTTGTCTACACCTAAATTCGTATATTGTGTTTCAGTTGCTATTTCATCGTTAAACAACTGATCAGGATTAGAATCATCTTTTGTTTGTTGAGAGATAGCATAATCAGATGGATCAATCACTGATCCATTTAGTGAATCACTTTCAGTATCAAATGACCAGTCTGGATTGCTTGCTACGCCAGATTGATTCGATGCATCAACGCCATTAAACTTTCTAGGATAGTTTCGATCTATGTGAACAACGTGCTTAATCATTTACTACCTCTTATACATACATGCTTAGGCTATCAAATGAACGTCTATCA
>Ga0209510_1003255_pt1 | contig 15566 bp, 11 predicted proteins | sample BiotimSIPDNA_FD_185749 | JGI IMG/M metagenome (GOLD analysis project Ga0209510, IMG submission 185749) | Anaerobic biogas reactor microbial communites from Washington, USA - Biogas_R1 time_0 SIP DNA (SPAdes) (version 2) | ecosystem: Engineered > Bioreactor > Anaerobic > Unclassified | place... | reverse complement strand
TTCATCGTTGCCAATAGTGGTTCGGGCGGCCGCAGGGGAGCATGTTGTTTTGGATGCTTGTGGACAGGCTCCGGGAAATGCAGCGCTTTCCATCGAAGGAGAACACGCATGGTATTGGGGTTTGACGCTGACCAACAGTGACACAGGAGAGCCTTCCACTTATAAGGATGGAGTCTATTTTACCGGGGCCAACAACAAGTTGATCAACTGCATCGTCGTCGACAATGGTGGAAATGGGATTGGATTCTGGAGCTCAGCGGTCGATTCGGAGGTCGCCGGATGCATCATTTACAATAATGGTTACCGGGGAACGGATCGTGGGCATGGGCATGGCGTATACGCGCAAAACAGCACTGGAACTAAGGTCCTCCGAGACAACATCCTGTTCCATTCGTTCGGGATTGGAATCCATGCCTACACGGAAAATGGAAGCATCAAGGGTTTTGACATCGAGGGAAACGTGTTTTTCAACGCCGGAATCCCGGGTAGCGGATTTATCGAGCGTAACCTTTTAGTGGGCGGGCTCCAGCCGGCAGCGCGCATCCGGGTGAGCGGAAACATGTTCTACAACCGGCCGCAGTTTCAGTCGAAGGCCAGTGCACAATTCGGGTATTCGGTTGCGAACGAGGACCTTGTTTTTGAGGACAACACGCTGGTTGATGGTACCTTATGGTTTCCGAAAGCATGGGAAAGCGTGCGGAGTCGTGGCAACCGGATGTATGCCCGTAGCCAAGAGATTCAACTCATTGCTTTTGAGCCTTTCGGCAATGTGGATGCGCCCGATTTCAACATGAACCATTACGCCGGTGGCACATTGGCGGGCATGAGTTTCGAGGATTGGAAGCGCGCCAGTGGACAGGATGCGAACTCGACCTATTCAGCGGCAATGCCGGCAGAGACTCAGGTGCTCATCCGTCCCAATCCCTATGAGGAGGGTCGGGCGCATGTGGTGGTCATGAACTGGAGTGGCGAGAGCCGTGTGGAGGTCGATTTGTCGACCGTTCTCGGATCGGGTGATCGATTCAGTATTCGCGATGTCCAGCATCTATCCGGTGATCCGGTGGTCGATGGGATCTACTCGGGCGCGGCCATCAATTTGCCCATGGATCTTTCTGTGATCGATCTTCCTGCAAGGGAAGACAGCTACAGGAAACGCCTGACTCACACGATGCCGGAGTTTGGGGTGTTTCTGATGGAGAAGCTTCCTGCTGCCAACAATACGACCCCGATCCTTCACCCGGTGGGCAACAAAACCATCGAGGCCGGAAGTGTGATCCGCTTTACGGTCGACGCGAGCGATGTCGACGGACCGCAGCCACTTGAGTTCAAGGCATCCGGGAATGAATGACTTTCGGCGATTGCCCCACTAGGGTTGGTAGAAAAACAAAGAGCCGGTCCCCCTACAGAGGAACCGGCCCTTCAAATGCGATTATTGGATCAGAGATTAACCCTTTCAGAGGGCCTCTTCGCCGTCCTCGCCGGTGCGGATGCGGATGGTGTCTTCGAGTGGGAGCACAAAGACCTTGCCGTCTCCGATCTTGCCAGTCTTGGCAGAATTCACAATTGTCTCGACAGTCTTTTTGACCAGATCGTCGGACACAGCGATTTCGATTTTGACCTTGGGAAGGAAATCCACCGAGTACTCGCTGCCGCGATAAATCTCGGTGTGGCCTTTCTGGCGGCCGAAGCCTTTGACCTCCGTCACAGTCATCCCTTCGATTCCGATTTCCGAAAGGGCCTCTTTGACTTCTTCAAGTTTGAAAGGCTTGATGATGGCTACGATGAATTTCATATGCGTAAATATGGATCTAATATGGTGTGGTTCAAGACAATTGACTCTAATTGCCTATCGTGAAGTGGGCGAAAAGTCCGGGTAGGCCTCTTGTCCGTGCTCTCCCACGTCGAGTCCACCGAATTCTTCTTCAGCCGACACCCGTAGTCCCATGGTGACCTTAACGAGTGAGAAAATCGTCAGAGAGCTGAGGAAGGCGAATGCGGACACCGAAAGGGTGCCGATGAGCTGGCTGAGGAAGGCTCCCCCGCCGAAGATGCCTACTGCGAGGGTTCCCCAGATTCCGCAGATCCCATGCACCGAGATCGCACCTACCGGGTCGTCAATTTTGATCCGGTCGAAGAAGATGATCGAGAACACCACGATAACCCCGGCAATGGCTCCTACGAGTACGGCCGACCATGGGCCCATGGAGTCGGCTCCGGCGGTGATCCCGACCAGACCTGCCAGAATGCCGTTGAGCACCATCGAGAGGTCAGGTTTCTTGGAGAGGATCCACGACGCCAGCATCGAGCTCATCCCACCTGCGGCTGCAGCGATCCCGGTGGTGACAAAGACCAGGGATACCCCGGCTGGATCCGCGCTGAGCACCGACCCTCCATTGAATCCGAACCAACCGAGGAAGAGCATGAACACGCCGATTGTGGCGAGTGGCATGCTGTGTCCGAGGATCGGCCGGATGGACCCTTCCGGACCATACTTCCCTTTGCGGGGACCGAGGACGAGCACCGCGGCCAAGGCTGCAAAGCCTCCGAAGGCATGCACGAGGCTGGACCCGGCAAAGTCGATGAACTCTTTGCTTTCATCTCCGCCGCTCAGCACTCCGTTGAGCCATCCACCACCCCATTCCCAGGATCCGGTGATCGGGTAGATGAACAGCACCAGCAGGGTGCCGGCTACCATAAACGAGCTCAACTTGATGCGTTCGGCGACGGCACCGGAAACGATCGTGGCGGCGGTGGCTGCGAACATCGCCTGAAAAATGAAGTCACTCCAGTAGGTGTAATTCGCGTAGGCTCCGGTCATCTTGGCTGCCATGTCCCCTGCATCCATTGCGTTGGGAATAGGACCTCCCAGCGCAAAGAATCCGTTGAATTCTCCGGGATACATGGCGTTGAATCCCCAGAGAGCGTAGGTCAATAGTCCCATGCAAACCACGAACACATTCTTGAACAGAATGTTGACCGTGTTTTTGGATTGAGTCAGTCCGGATTCCACCGACGCGAATCCGAGGTGCATGATGAACACCAGGGCAGCCGAGATCAGGATCCAGAGGTTGTTGACAGTGAACATGGCGGCCGGTGCCGACTCCATGAACGCATCATAGGCAAGCGGAGCGGCCTCAGTCACGGTCTCCGCGGCACTGTCGGCTGCGGCCTGCAACGCCGTGGCGGTTTCATCACCATGCGCCCCAAGCGAGAGGGCAAGGGTCATCATGAACATCAGGGCAATCCATTTTGGAATGCGCAGGATAGATTTTTGAGCAATCATACAAGTTGATCGTGTTGGTTGATAGTCGGGCCTCACCGAGTGGATGAGCTGAACGTCGGCATCTTGTGCAACTGCCGTGCCAGATCATCCAACGTGGATAAATCTGTGCGAAACGGATGGATTTGCTCTTGAGTTGCCATTGTGCATGGGCTTGATGAATAGCCGAACAATCCACCTTATGATTCCGCAGCATCGATGAATATCTGGGTCCAGGAAGCTCGGAAGACGCTCCAGCTCGCGTTTCCGATCATGCTCAGTCAGGTCAGTCAGAACTTGATACAGGTGATTGACACGGCAATGATCGGGCGCGTTGGAGTGGTTCCGTTGGCTGCCGCGGCATTTGCGAGCAATGTGTTTATCGTGCCGCTTGTCTTCTGCTACGGGATCAGTTCAGCGGTCTCAGTGCTGGCGGCGAATGCATTCGGGGCCGGGGATTCAAAGCGGGCGGATCGGGTCCTGCGTTCTGGGCTGGTTGTTTCAATGATCGCGGGTATCCTGATCGCGCTCGGTATGCAGATGATGCGGGGCATGCTGCATCAGTTGGGGCAGCCTGAGGCCGTTTCGATTGAAGCGGAGCCGTATTTTGTGCTTCTGGGTTGGTCGATTGCTCCGGTATTGCTGGGTTCGAGTCTCAAGAATTACTCTGAGGCCAACAGCCGCCCATGGGTGCCCTTCACGAGCATGGTGTTGCTGTTGGTTCTCAATGTGTTTTTCAATTGGGTTTTCATTTATGGCCATTTTGGTGCCCCGGCCATGGGTTTGGTCGGTGCCGGCGTTGGCACCCTTTTGGCCCGGTGCCTTTCCACGCTCTATCTGGCGATGTGGATTGGCTGGGGCCGCGATTGGCAGTTCCGATGGTTTTCGCGGGATTGGTTTGCACTTCGATGGGGGGATTTCCGGCATTTGTTATCGATCGGGTTGCCGAGTGCGGTTCAGGGCATCTCCGAGGTGAGCGCGTTCATGCTGGCGTCGATCATGATCGGGTGGTTGGGAGATGCTCCTTTGGCTGCTCACCAGATTGCGATAAACATCGCGTCCATGACTTTCATGGTGACGCTTGGGCTGTCCTTTTCGTCCACGGTGCGCATCAGTCAGAAATTCGGCCAACGCGATTTCCGGGGGGTCAGGGTTGTGGGTGGGGGAGTCTGCCTGATGGCGGTGGCTTTCATGGTGGTTTGTATGGTGGGTATTCTGTTGCTGAGAGGTTGGATTCCCGGTCTGTTTGTCGCGGATGAAGAGGTTATCCGGCTGGCGGCTCTCTACCTCGTGCTGGTCGGAATGTTTCAGGTCTTTGATGGTATTCAGGTGACCATGATCGGGAGCCTGAGGGGTATGCAGGATGTCCGCGTGCCCATGTGGATCCAGATCGGGATTTATTTTGGGGTGAGCCTGCCGCTCGCCTATGTGCTGGCATTTCCCTTGGGGATGGAAGGTGCTGGGATATGGACCGGGCTGCTGGTTGGCCTGGGGCTCTGTGCGGTGGTTTCCTCCCTGAGGTTCCATTTCCTGACCATGCGTCACATCCGAATGCTTTCCTGACTGGATATATCGCCCAATCGGGTTATGCTTCCTTTGTTATGAATATCCTGACAATTATTCTCTGAATTTTTCTCCCACCTGTGGCCGTCGCTTTGGAAAAAGGCATGGGCAAGGATCTGCTGATCAACATTATTCTCTGCATCTTTTTCTGGGTTCCGGGCATCATTCATTCCTTCTGGGTGTGCTCCAGCAAGGGTTGATCCCGTTTTTCAAGTATCGGGTTTGGCGGATTGGATGGGTCCACTGCTTTTGAGTGAGAGCGGTGGATACGGTTTAATATGGCCGAAACCCGGGCTGTTATGCCTGTCGTTTGGGATTGCCCAAATGAGGAATTGAATAGACGATGTGGCATGATCAGCGCTCAAGATATCGCCGACCTGCAGAAGAATTGGACCGAACAATGGCATGATGACGGTCCATACGCACCCGCATGCAACGATGGATTCAATGCATTTGCGGAGGCCAATCACCGACGCAACTTCGACCTGTGGCATGAGGAGGACCGCGCCCGTAGGGATGACATGGGCTTCGAATACGTTTATCATGCGAAGCGGGCGATCGACAGCTACAATCAGCAGCGCAATGACTTTATTGAACGCATGGATCAGGCCTTGTTCGAGGCGTTCAAGCCGGATCCCGATCATGTGCCGGTGAATTCGGAGACGCCAGGTATGATCATTGACCGCCTGTCGATCCTCGCCTTGAAAGTCTATCACATGCGTGAGCAGACCGAGCGGATTGACGCCTCTCCGGAGCACCTCGCTAAATGCCGGGAACGGCTCGCTGTCTTGCAGCGTCAACGGGAGGATCTGACCCGGATTCTGCAGCACTTTCTCGGGGAGCTTGCGCAGGGCACGCGTGCGTTCAGGGTCTATTTTCAGTTCAAGATGTACAATGATCCGGCCATGAATCCGGAGCTCTACCGTAAGTCCTGAGCGGGGTATCCCGGGGTTCTGCCCGATTATGTATTGGCTTCTGCTCATCACTGGAAAATTGTTGTCCATGCTGCCAGTCAGCATGGCGGGGGGGGTGGCGTCGGTTCTGGGCTGGGTGCTCTATGTGATGCCTTCGCGGCGCAAGCGGATCCTGCTTTCCAATCTGCACCATGCATTTCCGGAAAAATCAGAGGCGTGGAGAAGACGGATTGCCAGGGTGAGCTGCAGCCGGACGATTGAGATGGGGCTCTTCAATATCGTCAGCTCGCATTTTTCTCAGGAACGATACCAGCGTTGCCTGGAAATGGATCCGGAAGGGGAACAGGCCTTTGAGGAAGCCCTGAAAGAGGGCCGTCCGATGCTATTCCTTGGTGCCCATTTTTCGATGGTGGAGGCTTTCAATGCATGGCCAGCGGTTTCCCGTTTTCCCATGCCGGAGATGGGGGTTCTCTACCGTCCATACAAACACCCGAGGATCGATGCACTGATCAAGCGCAATCGGCAGCGCTGCGGTGCCCGGCTCTTTTCGCGGCGGGAGGGGTTTGCCGAGTTCGGAAAAATCCTTTCCAGAGGGGGTTGCGGTGCGATTCTGTTCGATCAGAACTCAGGGAGAATGGGCAGCCTGATCCCGTTTTTCGGGAAGGTTTCCTCTGCAACCGAACTCCCGGGGCTGTTTGCGAAGAAATACCGTGCGATTGTCTGGATGGGGCATTTGGAGCGTCTTTCCCTCTTCAAGGCCCGTTTCCATTTGATCCGGTTGGACGGTGACATGTCGGATAGCCGGGCAGTGACCTTAGCTTCCAATGCCTGGCTGGAGGATCGGCTGCGGGCGAATGATGATTGGTGCGCGGATTGGCTTTGGACCCACAATCGATGGAAGATCCTCCATCGCGCCCCGGTTTGCCTGAGCATGCAGCACAAGAAAGTGCTGGTGGATTTTGGGAGTTTGCCTGATCGAAAGACCCGTATCTGGTTGTGCATGCGCAAGGTGTCGGATTGTGGGGAATCGATTCAAGCCTTTGTGACGGCCTTGCGCGCGAGCCGCCCGGATGCTTCAGTGACGCTGCTGGCCGAAGACGCAACCGGCTTTTCCCGGACCTTCCCGGGGGTGGTGGATAGCACGGTCGATTTGCCGATAGCTTCTGGAAAGGCTTGGGCCAAGGCGTGGGATTTGAGAGGGGAGTATCCCGATATTTGCCTGATATTGGAAGACGATACCTGGTTGCGTGTGCTGGTCAGGGTGCTTGGAGCACCGTTGCGAATTGGGGTGCGGAACCGGACCTCTTCTCCCGGCGCCTGGCTGACAAATGCCTGGAAGCTTCCGGAAGGGGTTGGCTCAAGCTCAACCGGGACTTTGCTTGCGTTTGGCCGTGAGTTTGGAATGCAGATCCCCGGCGAACCGGTGAAGGAAGCATCCGGTGAGAGCGGAGATCCGGATGAATGATTCTTGTCCGGAGACGATTTTCCCGAGAGTATGATCGAATAACATGAATGCTTTTTTGCCATATTTGAAGTATTTGCGTCCCTACCGCTTCCATTTCTGGATGGCGATGCTGGCAGGCGTTGTGTTTGCGGTGTCGAGCGGATTCAGTCTCCCGATGATGGCCGACAAGGTTTTTCCGAGGTTGTTTGGGGATGGTCAGCAGATGGATGGCCTGACAGTGGCGGTAGTGGCGATGGGGATCCCGCTGGTGTTTGCGATTCGGGCGATTTCCGGGTTTTTCAATGTCTATCTGATCAACTATTGTGGGGTGCGGATTCTTGAATCAATCCGTGCGAGTTTCTTTTCGAAGATTTTGGAAGTCGAACCGGGGTATTTCACCAAAAGCCGGACGGGTGATCTGGTGTCGCGGATGTCGGCGGATACAGCGTTGGTCCAGCTCACGTTGACCGAGGCTGCCAATGACCTGATCCGTCAACCGCTCACTCTGTTGGCGGCAGTTTCGTTCTTGATCTACAAGTCGGCGTCGGACCAGCAGTTTGCGTTTATTTTCCTGTGTCTACTGGTTGTTCCGGCGTCTGTGTTTCCAGTTCGGGCACTGGGAAAACGTCTTTTTCGCAAGGCGAAGCAACAACAAGTGGAGCAGGGCGATGTCTCGAACCTGATGACAGAAGCGGTAAGTGGCGCCCGTGAGATACGGATTTTCCGTGCGGAAGCCTCTTTTCTGGAACGTTTTCAACGCAAAGTGGCGGATTTGCTGCATTCCCAGATGCGTGTGATCAAGTATTTCCACATGCTTTCGCCGTCGATTGAGGTGATTTCTTCCGCAGGGGTGAGTCTGGCTTTTGTAGTGGCTTACATTCAGGGGATCACGCTGGAGACCTTTATGCCGTTGCTTTTTGCGCTCTACATGAGCTATGAGCCCATCAAGAAGATTGGCGTACTGAGCAGTCGTTTCCACCGTGGCAAAGCTGCTTTGGAGAGACTGGAGGAAATCACCGGATACCCTATTTCGATTCTGGAGCCGGGCGCTGATCGTGCTATTTCGCTGGATCGGGCACGCGGTGAGATCGAGTTCACCGATGTGTCTTTTGCGTATGGGGAGGAGCCGACACTCGAAGGCGTATCGTTCAGGATTCAGCCGGGTGAAAAGGTTGCAGTGGTCGGCCCGAGCGGCGCAGGCAAGAGCACACTAATCCAGTTGATTCCACGGTTCTATGATCCCGCAAGCGGGTCGGTGAGAATTGATGGCAACGATGTGCGGGATCTGAGTTTTGAGGATCTGAGACGCAATATCGCGATTGTGCTGCAGGAGCCGGTTTTGTTTGCGGGAACTTTTGAGGACAATATCCGGCTGGGCAAACCCGAAGCAACTGCCGAACAGGTTGAAGAGGCTGCCCGCAAGGCCCACATTCACGATTTCATCGTGTCGCTCCCAATGGGATATAAGACCGAGGCCGGTGAACGTGGCACTCAGTTGAGCGGTGGGCAACGCCAGCGGATCGCATTGGCACGGGCTTTTCTGAAGGAGGCGCCGATCTTGATCATGGATGAGGCGACTTCGGCGCTTGACAGTGAGAGCGAGGAGAAGATTCAACTCGCTCTGAGTAGCTTGTTCGAGCACGTAACGGGGATCATGATCGCCCACCGTTTCAGCAGTATCCGTTTCGTGGATCGAATTCTGGTATTGGACAAGGGACGTCTGGTCGCAAGTGGCACCCATGCCGAGCTCATGGAGAGCTGTTCCCTTTACAGAAAGCTGTATCTCAATCAGGCGGGCACGGATGACGCAGGATATGAAGCCCGAAGCGCTGTATGATGGCCGCGAATTCCAGGTTGGTGTTGTGCGACACCCATGCGCATCTGCATGCAGGCTGTGATGTTTCCGCATCCTGGGATGCCGCATACCGTAACTTATCCCGCTTTGCGGCCGGTCAGGACTTTTCGGCGCTTGTGTTTTTGGCGGACATGGCCGGGCAATCGTTTTTTGATGACTTGCACGCTTCAACCGGGACTCGATTGGGTTCCGCATGGACGGTTTCGGAAACACAGGAAGCGGTTTCTGTGAATCTGACCCGGGACGATGGCGCATGCATCCATGTGATTGCCGGATCTCAGGTGGTTTCCCGTGAGCGGATCGAAGTGCTTCTGTTGGGCACCCGGACCCGTATTGGCGATGGGCTTCCTTTGGATGCGGTGTTGCAGTGTGCGAGTGAGAGAGAAGGCTGGACGGTTCTGCCTTGGGGGGTGGGAAAGTGGATCGGCAAGAGGGGAGAATCGGTGAACGCTGTGCTTCGCTCCGATCCGGATGGCTTGCTCTGGGCCGGGGACAATGGAAACCGTCCCTGGTTCTGGCCTGAACCAAAGGTTTTTGAGTGGATGCGGCAAAGCGGAAGGCCGGTGCTCCGGGGAACAGATCCATTGCGGATTTATCAGGACACGCTTCGCATCGGTTCATTTGGAAACAGGATAGTGTGCGATTTTGATCCGGAACGGCCATTCGGGGGCGTGGATAAGGCGATCCGGTCGGGTGCCTTTGAAATGGGTGCCACAGGTTCTTGCCAGGGGTTGGTGCGTTTTGTCGCGAACCAGATCCGGCTGCGGCTTTCCTGAGGCGAGGGATTCGGCGTCAGGTTTTTCCGTCCGTTGGAACGCCAATAACAATGTGAAACATGCGTATCTCTCCCCTGAGGATTGACAGCTTGGGCGATGCCCTTTAGGGCATTGCGGATCATGGATCCGATTAAATTTCTGTTACCCGATGAAAAACTGCCGGAACAATGGTATAACATTGCGGCCGATTTGCCCGTGCCGCTGCCCCCACCGTTGCATCCCGGGACGTTGAAGCCTTTGTCTCCGAGCGATCTGGCTCCTCTCTTTGCCGATGAGCTGATCAAACAGGAGATGAGCACCGAGCGGTGGATTCCGATTCCGGATGAAGTGCGCCAGATTCTGGCCCAGTGGAGGTGCACACCTCTTTTCCGTGCGCGTCGTTTGGAGAAGGCCTTGGGAACTCCCGCACGTATCTACTACAAATACGAAGGCGTGAGCCCGGCAGGCTCTCACAAGCCCAATACGGCGGTTGCTCAGGTATACTACAACAAAATGCAGGGGGTTCGCCGTATCACCACTGAGACGGGTGCCGGACAGTGGGGCTCATCGCTGGCTTTTGCCTGTAAGGTTTTTGGCCTCGAGTGCGAGGTCTACATGGTGCGCTGTAGTTTCGAGCAGAAACCCTACCGCCGGGCGTTTATGGAGCTGATGGGAGCAACGTGTTATGCAAGCCCGAGCAATCGGACTGCTGCTGGCCGTGCGCTCCTCGAAAAGGATCCCGAAGGGCGTGGTTCTCTCGGTATGGCAATATCCGAGGCCGTCGAGATTGCCGCCCAGAATGAGGACACGAAATACTGCCTCGGCAGCGTGTTGAATCACGTCATGCTCCATCAGACCGTGATTGGGCAGGAAGCCATGATGCAGATGGAACTGGCGAACGATCAACCCGACATCGTCATCGGGTGTGCGGGTGGTGGCTCCAATTTTGCGGGTATTTCGTTCCCGTTCATCGGCGAGAAGCTCAAGGGAAAGCGCAACGTTCGTGTGATCGGGGTTGAGCCCGCCGCATGTCCTACGCTGACAAAGGGTCTGATGGCCTACGATTTCGGGGATACTTCCCATCTGACTCCCTTGCTCAGGATGCACACGTTGGGTAGCACCTTTGTTCCCCCCGGTATTCATGCCGGTGGGTTGCGCTACCATGGCATGGGGCCGTTGGTGAGTCATCTGGTTCATTTGGGTCAGATCGAGGCGATGAGTGTTCACCAGCTTGAGGCATTCCGTTCGGGGATGACATTTGCACAGGCGGAAGGGATTGTGCCGGCTCCGGAATCCAACCATGCGATCGCTGCGGTGATCCGTGAAGCGGAAGTTTGTAAGCAGAGCGGAGAGTCAAAGGCGATACTGTTCAACCTGAGTGGACATGGATTGCTCGATATGCCGTCCTATCAGGCTTATCTGGCTGGAAAGCTTCAGGACTACGACTATCCGAGCGAGGAAATCGCGATGGCGCTTGCCGGCTTGCCTTCGGTCAACGGCTGAGCGTTCGAGCGTCATTCTTTGCGGGACGGTATCTGGAGGTGCCGTCCCGTTTTCGTCGCCGGAGGCGAGTTGGCTTTGTGTCCCGAAAGTAAGTGGGATTCGATGCAATCCGAACCGGTAAGGAGTGCCCACGGGGCCTTCACATCCGTGCGCGGCAATGTGCTCCGGATTCGATCCGGCGACTTGGTCTGTTGCTTCAGAACACTTCGGAAGCAGATTCAGGCATGACAAGCTTTTATTCCTCGCTTTGTTTGCGGGCTTGTTTCCGGCGCATCGTGTAGTGGGTGAAAATGACCAGAGCAGCCATGGAGGAGGCAAGAACGGTTGCGGGTTCTGGCAACACCAGTCGTGAATGCATCGGGGAGAGTTCAACCGGACTCAGGACATCGACGTTTCCGGCAGCATGGAGCTCAGGCATGCCGATCGCAACCAAGGTCAGAACAATTGCGATCGCAATTGAGGAGGACAGGATGCGGGAGAAGGTCGTGTGGAGCGTTGTCATGGTTGGAAAGGGTTCGTTGATGGCATGATCAACGGACAGGATTCCGTGTTCTGAACAGAAGCAGGGTGATTTTTACGAATTTTCGGAAACTGGAGCTCTCCGCTTTTCGTAAAATGCCAGCATTCCAGGGATCGATCGAAGGGCGAGTGCGGCCAACAGGAAAGCGCCAAGCCAGAGTGTCCCTGCCTCGGGGACGGCAGAATGGAAGGAAATGTTGGAGATCCCGATAACCTGGGCCGCAGGGTTTGACTGAGCACGGCTTCCGCTCGAGTATCGGAACGAGACCGTATCCACAGGCTGTTCCCAGTTGAGAGTGAACGATCCGTCCGGACTCCAGTTGAGGTTGGTGTTACCTCGGTAGAGCACATCTCCGGGTCGTGAGGTGGTGTCGATGAGGATATTGGACCCAACATCGGTCGCAGTGGGCGTGACCAGGGATGAACCGTTCCATCCGTTGGCGCGTTCAATGACGTCTTCCCAATAGTAACGAGTGGGGCGCGATCCCGATATGTTTCCACGGTCCATGTCCTCGAATGAAAACGAGACGTTGGTTACAGTCCGGGTAAAACGGATGGTCACATCAATGTAGCTTGACGCTCCGTTGTTGGAATACCAATCGGGGAAGAGGTTGAGGTTCTGGTTGTTGTCTTGGATTGGAGTGTTGTAGAACCCGCCCGCCAGAGTCGTGCTGATGGAAATATCAATGCCAGATCCTTGTACATCCGAGAAGGTTTGCGAGGGACTTCCAGTGTTCCAGGTCACCTGGCTCCAGTCTAGTACAAAGGCGTGGACGTGGGATGTTCCGAGTCCTGATAGTAGAAGTGTCATCAGGGCGAGGCGTCTCCATCGCGGCGCTATTGTGCATGGTAAATTCAGAAGCATGCCTAGTGAAACGGCGGAATATGGTGTTTCTGGATGAACCCCAACGAGAGAATTTTACAAATTATTGTGGTGAGTGGAAAATTGTATGTCTTGTTTTTGAAATCCGTTTGTCCCCGTTTCGAGTGCTCAGGCAATCGAATGTGCGATCTTGAATTACCCTTGCGTTGCGCGTTTACAAGGCGCGTAACAAATGCTACGGTAATGACATGACTAGAGGCGCGAGGGTAGGATGGTTTATCGTCGGGGCATTGGTTATCGCCTCTGCTGTTGGTCTTGGACTCAAGCCGGCGTATAGGGGGTTGAAATCCTGGCGGTCTGCCCATATTGCGAATGGTGCGGTAGCGGACTATTTGAGCGATCCGACAAACCCGGACGGAGTAACGAGTGCGGCGTTGCGTGCCAGGTCGGCATTGGAGTTGGATCCCCATGGTTTTCCGGCGAATCGGGCTCTCGGGATTTTGTTGACCGGGGTTCGTCCGGCTGAGGCTTTGTATTTTTGGGATCGGGCAGTCGCGGTGCGGCCGGATTTGTCGTCGGGAGATTCCCTGGCGTACACTCAATGCCTTTTTGTCAACCGTGAATGGGATCGGGCGGAGGCTCTTCTGTCGGAGCTTGGATCGGAAATGAAGGATGATCCGGCGTGGGATTACAACATGAGCAAGCTCCGTTATCTGCAGGGACGGCAGTCGGAGGCTTTGGGATATTCGAGGCGAATGATGCAAAAGGGCGGAGTGTTGGAGCGTTCCCAGCGTTTGCATGGGATCGGGTTGGCCTATGAGATTGGAAACGAGTCCGACAAGAGGGTGGCTCTGGAGGCGGCGGAGGCTCTTGTGAGTGCGGGCGATGGGCTTTGGGAATTGTTGTCGATGGAGAATCTTCCGGATGCACTGAGAGCCAGTGTGAGTGCCAAGCTGCGCGGAGGTCCACGTTCGTTTGAAGAGACGCTGACTTTGGCCGATTACGAAATCAGTTTTGGTGTGGGTGATGCATTGGACTATTTTGATGGTTTATCCCAGCATGTTGATCTTCAGGATGAGGTTCGGCGGCATATGTTGGTGAGGTGGTGCCTTGGCCATGACATTCCAGAGCAGGCGTTGGAGATCCTTCCGGAGTCACGTGCGCTGGAGCGTCGGGACGCATTTCTGCTGCACATTCAGGTGCTGACCCGACTGGAGCGTTGGGATCGGATTCGGGATCTTCTCGGCCGGAAGGATCTGCCGCTCGAATTATTCTGGCAGTATCTTCTTCAGGCGGAGTTGGAGCTCGGGACGGGAGATGCTGCAAAGGCTGCCCATTTGTGGAACCGTGCGCGGAGTCTGTCGGACGGGAGCAGGGAGCAGCTTTGGTTGTTGCTTAGGCCGGGAGATAGAATCGGAGGCGATGACCGGACCACGAACCGGATGATGGGGGATCTTGTTCTTTCGGGAGAATCGGTCGATGCCGTGCGATCGTATCTACTGGACCGTTTGGCTCGGGACGGAAACTTCGATCGTTTTCTCGAGTCCCTGCGGACCCTTAAGGTGCGTTTTGGTGAACAGGCTGAATGGGTGAATGATTGGGCATATTTCTCCATCGTCATGGGAAGGGATGGCGAAGAGGCTTTGGCGGAGGTGAACCGCATTATTGAGAAAGAACCTTCAAAGCTGGCATACCACATGACATGGGCGATGGCTATGGTGATCCGGGGAGAGCCTCGTGAGGTTCTCGAACGTCTGCGTCACTTCAAGGTCGATTGGGAATCCCTTGCGCCCCGGTGGAGGATGATTCTGGCGTTGGCGTTGGCGTCGGTCGGAGAGAAGGAACAGGCGGAGCACTACATGCAGGGAATTGATCCTGCAGGTTTGAGTCCATATGAGGCTGATCTTGTCAGGCGTTTGATGGGTGAACCCGCCTCCTGAAAAGGTGTTTTGATTCAGGAGGTCGATGGAGGCGGTTTGCCATTTGAGATGAAGACTCCCGGATCAGTTCTCCGATGAAGGAATCGCCGGCTTGTGGGAAGCTTCGGCAAGCAACTCTCTGGAGCGCTTCAGAGCATCGTCAAAACTTGCGCATAAGTTAGGCCGTCCAATCAGGTCGATAAAACCCGACTTTCTGAGAAGGTCGAGCGGTTGGCGGTGAATCCCGGAGATGATGACGGTGCTGCCGATGCTCCTGGAGCGTTCGATCACGCTTTGGAGGGCGTGCAACGATGTCGCATCCATGGCGGTAACGAGGTGGAGCCTGAGAATGAGGATTTTTGGAAACTCTCCTACGCGCAGGAGGGCGTCCTGCATCTTTTCCGCGGCTCCGAAGAGGAAGGGTCCGAAAATCCGGTAGGCGATCACGCCATCGGGGATTTCCTTGCCCTGAGCAAGTTGAGCCTGGGTCTCGAGAACGTCCTCGCTGGTGACTCGCGAGACCTCGGTGGAATCTGACACGCGCCTAATGAAGAGAATTGCGGCAAGCACCATCCCGACTTCAACTGCGATCACGAGGTCGAAGATGACAGTCAGACCGAAGGTCGTCAGGAGCACGACGGCGTCACTCTTGGTCATTTTTCCGAGGCGTGTCATTTCATGCCATTCACCCATGCGGAAAGCCACCATGATAAGGACGGCAGCCATCGCGGCCATGGGCACGTAGATTGCATATCGGGCAAATACGAGCACGATGGCGAGCAGCGTGATCGCGTGGATGATGCCTGCTACAGGGCTTTTGCCGCCATTGTTGATGTTTGCCGAGGTTCGGGCGATCGCCCCGGTTGCAGGAAGCCCGCCGAAGAAGGGGCATACGATGTTCGCTATCCCCTGTGCGATGAGCTCGGTATTGCTGTCATGGTGATCTCCGGAAAGACCATCCGCGACAACAGCTGACAGCAGGGACTCAATTGCGCCCAGAACGGCGATAGCG
>Ga0209510_1003251_pt1 | contig 15570 bp, 14 predicted proteins | sample BiotimSIPDNA_FD_185749 | JGI IMG/M metagenome (GOLD analysis project Ga0209510, IMG submission 185749) | Anaerobic biogas reactor microbial communites from Washington, USA - Biogas_R1 time_0 SIP DNA (SPAdes) (version 2) | ecosystem: Engineered > Bioreactor > Anaerobic > Unclassified | place... | reverse complement strand
GCTTTTTCAAGAGCTTTAATAGTCCCTACTTTATCGCCTGTTCTCGCATAGGCCTCTCCTAAAAAAAGCCAACCAGAACCATTACTCGGTTCTAAAGCAAGTGCTCGATGATAAGCAGCAATACTTTCTGGATATAATTTCAAACGGAAATAGACCGAGGCTAAGTTGAATAAAGCAGGAACAAACTTTCCATTTGAAAAATCAACAGCCTTTCGATAAGCCGCTGCTGCTTCAGGATATTTTTCAGTTTGAAAAAAACAGTTTCCAGTATTAAAACTGACGGCAATAGGATCGGCTCCACGGGCGAGAGCTTTTCGATAAAGTAAAATAGCCTGCGGGTAACGCCCTTCTTGATACAAAGAATTCGCCCTATCTAAAAGGGCATCACTTTCTTGAACGGCAAATGCACAGACGGTAAAGAAACTTATAAAGAAAAAAATGGCTTTCATACAAGTCGCTTTTGAAATAAGATTTTTTTTGTTTATCATTGCTTTCATCCTATTTTCTTTCTCTGTATAAAACGTTTTCCTTTTTCATTGTTTATGCCATCTCTTCTTTTCTGCATAGGCTTACTTCCGCGATTCATAACTTACATCAATACTCACCGTAAAAAATTACGTCCGTTTAACATCCTACATCAATCTCGAAATTTGATTTCAAATGGTTGTTCCATACCACAAAATGGGACTGCTCGCCCTGCTTTTTTTGCTGGAGAAAAAACCATTTGAGACAAAGCTTGTTTTCCTGATTGCGCAAGACCTTTTCCAACAGGGACTTCTTCTAAAACTCGAATATCATAAACACGCCCTTGAACATCTACACAAAAAGAAAGCCGTAGTAATGCGTCTTGTTCATTATCTCTAATACTCTGAGGAGGAGAAAAAGAAGGCAAGCTGCGACTTGTTGGCTTTTCATCGACATCTCCAGTTTCTTTTGTAAAGCCCCCGCCTCGAATTCCCGTAACCAGTTCGTCATTGATAACCGCTCCATCACTACCACCAACTGCATTAAGATCCATTGCAAAACGAGGGCCTGATTTTGGAGAACGACTTGTAGATTTTTGACGATTGGGTTTTCGTGTTGGCTTTTTCTTTTCAATTTGTTTTTTGACTTCTTCTGGTTTCTTAATCTGTATTTCCGTTTTAACATATTTATTGGCGCGCATAAAATCGCCTTTAATAAAATAGTTTGCAAGAGTCACCGAAAAAACGAGCAAAAAACTAGAGAATATTGCAGCAACAAAAATCAAAAATCGCTTAATCCATTTCATAGAAAACCCACTAATCGGATTGTGCCGCTATCGAAACTTTTTTAACACCCGATAAGTTACAGGCATCAATCACCTGAACTAAAGTTCCTGTAACTGCCCCTTTATCAGCAATGACAACGGCTTCTCGATCTGGAGTTTTTGCAAGTGTTTGTTTCAAGATATCTTGTAAAGAAGCCATATCCACTTGGCGTTCGTGAATATGAATCGTTCCTTCACGAGTAATTGCAATCAGTATATTTTCTTTCTCTAATTGACTTGCACTTTGTGCTTGCGGCTTTGTTACATCCACACCTGTTTCTCTAGTAAATGACGAGGTCACCACAAAAAAGATTAAAAGAATAAAAACGATATCCATTAAAGGACCCATTTCTATTCCCATCTCTTTTCTTTTACGACGTGGTATATTAAATTCCATCTAAGCCTCCTGTCGTTTTTCTATAAAGTTGAAAATAATGGTGGCACCTAATTCTATTTGATCTCGAATCATATCAATCCGTTCATCTAATCGCTGTTTTAAAAGTGTTAAAGGAAAAGCAACTAACAAGCCACTTTGAGTGGTAATCAAAGCTTCCGAAATACCATCGGCCATTAATACTGGGTTTTGATTTCCATAAAGAGTAATCACATCAAAAGTCGCTACCATTCCTGTCACAGTACCTAAAAGCCCTAATAATGGAGCTGCAGCGGCCATCATAGAAATCACATGAGTTCCTTGTTCTATATAGCGAGAAGTTTGCAATAATCGAATGGAAATATAATCCTCAAATCCTGCTGAATTTTCTTTTCCTTTTTTTAAGGCTAAAAAAAGTTCACGAGCTACAATACCCATATTACTTTTTAAGAATTGTTCGGCCTGATCCACATCCCCTTTTTCTAATAAAACTCTCATGCGTTCTACATTTTTACTAAGATCATTTTTAAAAAAATCTGTTCCAATTCGAAACCAACTAGAATACAAATAATAAAAACCAATGACACCTGTAAGTAAAATAGGTGTCATCACGACTCCACCAGCCACAAAAGTGTTCCAAATAGATTCTATAAATAAATAGAAAGAATCTGACATGGATTACGATTCCTCTGGAAACAGTTTATTTAATAAAGACGTACTTTGGATATACAACTCACTTGTTACCTGTTCCACTTTTTCACTTAATAACCCATGTAAAATCATGACTGGAATAGCAATGATTAATCCTGTTTCTGTTGTAATCAAGGCTTCAGAAATACCTCCTGCAAGAACGCGGGCATCATTAGTTCCAAGTTCTGTAATCACAGTAAATAAAGTAATGATACCAGTCACAGTACCTAAAAGACCGAGAAGCGGTGCTATTGTACCTATAGCAGAAATTAGACCCATTCTTTTATCGAGTTTAGGTTGCTCTCGTAATAACGCTTCTTGCAATGATTTTTCTGCAGCATCTCTTGTTTCCATAGCGCGATTCACCACACTAAAAAGCACTAGAGATAAACTCGTTTCTTTTTTCAAGCAAAGAGAAGCCGCTTCCTCGTATTTTTGATCTTCTACTAAAGCATCGAATTTTTTATTAAACCGTTTACTTAAATGGCCTCGACGATACAAGAATATAAAACGTTCTAAGCATAATAGAATAGCAAACAATGCCGCTAATGCTAATGGATACATCACAATCCCACCTTTTTTAAACCAAGCGATAAAAGCTTCTTTCGTTGTAAGCTCTTTTTCTCCTGAGACCGTATTTTTCACCGTTTTATTTTGTAAAACATCTAATGGGACAAAAACTTCATTTTGACTCTTACTTGTTAAAACAGCCGTACGCACTTCCGTTTTTAAAGAAGGAATCAAGTCCGTATTCCAATCATATATTTTTCCCTGTAAAGCCCCTGTTTTAAGCAAAGCTTGTACATCGCCATTATCATGAGCGACTTCGCCCAAAAAAACGGTCCCTAAACGTAAACGATCCACCTTTACATCGGGACGACTACCTATTAAAGAAAAACGCGTTTCTAAATCTTGCGTATATGTCCAAGAATGACGTTCTAATAATTCATCTAAATAATCTTGCATCGAACGAATTAAATTCGGATTTTTCTTACTTAAGGACTCTCTCGCGTTATTCAAACTGAGCATGCGTTTTTCCATATTTAGGGGATAGTCTCCTGGAACTTCCTCTAATCTTTTTTGAATGGATAAATCCACTTGCATTTGAAAGGATTCCAAAGAAGATTCTTCAGAGGAAGCCTTTTCTTCAAAATCAGAAGTCGCTGTCTTCGTTGCCATTAATTCTTCGGTAATTCGCCCAAGATCGGTGGATAATTTTGAGTAACGAGCTTCTAATCCGCGTGATTCGGATTGGTGTTCTTCTGTTAAAAGATTTTCTTTATATTTCGCACGCCAGTGTTCCGCTTCCTTCTTTTCTAAATAATCAGCCTTTTCTAAACGCACTCGAAGCAAGGCATCAACTTCTTTTTTCAAATTATTCAAACGCACCTGTTTTAAGGAGTCTTGAATTTCAATTTCCTTTTTTGAAGGCTTTGCTTCTGCCATCATTGGCACTATAAAAATAAAACTCACTAAAATTAAAAGGATTTTCTTCATTTGGATTCTCCTTCTCTTGATACCGATAATGATAAAGGTAGAGTTACCATTTGAGGCGCTTTTCGAGCCTGCTTCACATCAATGGCAAACTTGACGGCATCACGTTCTGAAAGAGTCAACGTCTCATACCAATCATATTTTATCTTTCCATTTTCTAACGAACGCTTCAGTACACCATAGACAGCGTAATTATCATCCGTATACACCATCCATTGATTTCCAATTCTTAAAATTCTCGCATTGATAATTTCACCATTATTACGAGTTAAAGGGGCATTGATAATAGCCACTTCATCTCCAAATCGAATTTCTTCTTGGATCAATACTTTTAATCTTGAAAAGGCTTCTTCTTCAGAGGCATTTTTGGATTGAATATCTCGCAGTAAAGAACGGACTCTTTCAAGACGCGTTTCCTTATCCCAAGGGAGCGTTTGTTCCACTTGTTGTTCTAGTTTTGTACAATACTCCGCCATTAAAGCAAGAGTTGCATTCCTTTTGCTTTGAACACGATCTGTGCGGTTTTTGGCCATACTTTGCTTGCTTTTTTCTGCTTGAACCTGTCCCGCTATTTTTTTGATTTTCGCGTTTAAGGAATCAATCTCTGAAGAGCGACGGGCAAGATCATCACGATAACGTTTTTCTAAAATCGTATAGCGATTAGCGTCTTCTTTACTCCATTTTTCTGCTTCTTTGATTTTAGAATTTGTCTTTTTGATCTCATTATTGAGAACTATTTTTTGATTTTCTAAATCACGAATTTCAGAATTCAGATCTGCCATACTACTGACGCTCAAGCAGACCAGAAGCCATAAGAAAATTGTGAATTGTCTATAATTCATATCCACCTCTTTTTATAATTCCAAATATTCGCACTGGACATCTTCTTCATGAAGATTACACCAATCACGAATCACACGTTCTAATACTTTTGATTTTTGTTTTTCCAATCGATAACGGCTTACAAGACCCGTACCACATTGAGGATAAAATTTGTAATTCCAATGACGATCAGCACACCATTGCCATAGTAATTCCTTTTCTTTATTCTTTTTCCCTTCAATTTGAATCTTTTGTTTGTATTCATCACAATTCGCTAAATCCGTATTCTCAAAATTCGATGAAATACAATACCGTTTTAATCCATCATCATAGGCTATTTCTTTTTCTCTTAAAGAAATTGTATCTGGTAAATAGGCAGACCAAGAAGACTCCTTATTTTCAAAAGCCTTTTGCACAGCAGGAGCATAACATTCAGGAGGGCTGTATAAAGAATCCGCACAAATGGAATGTATGGCAAGCCGACATGCCGCAACATCCCAATCATTTTCTCGACAAAACTTAAATTTTATATCTGGGTACTTGTAATAAAAGCCTTCCACAATCCAAGTATACTCATCTTTTAACATCCCAGAAAAGACACCCATACCATTTTTCACATTGGAGATAGGCATGATTCTTGGGTCATCATTCCCATTCACCATTGTATTAATATAGTCGACATAGGCTTGGTCTGTAGCATAAAAGCGAATCGTCATTTCTCCTATAGGTAAGCTCGCATTTAACATGGTCAAGGTATCTAGAAATTGAATTCCACCTATTTTCATATTTTCAGTAAATGTTTTTCTTGCAATGGTATCAAAAGGAGAAAAAAGTAGAATGGGTAAAGAACCACTATCGCTCTTAAATATATCTGAAACATATTTTGTCATCGAGGTATTTGGAGACTCGCCTCCTTTTTCATTATCATAACGAACCGAAATTAAAACGCCCCTGACAGACTCATCGTAATCTGTAACAAACTTGTAATTTTCGACATCATTAGGGTATTCTAGAAAAGAGACCACAGGTTTATCCACCTTAAAAGAATCAGTAATATCTAGATATTTGCCTTGACCCAAAGGGGCAAAAAGCTCCTTTATCGAAAATAGGGAAGGGATTTTTGCTTCGGCAGTATATCTTGAAGTTACGCGAGTGCCTAAGCTATCCCAAACAAAAACCGCACTCATCGTATACGATTCTGCAGGAAGCGCTTTATACGTATCGGCACTACTAGATGGAATAAAGCAATTTGGCCTTTCGTATAATGATTTCATGACTATCGTTCTTTCCCCCAGCGACTCAAATGTGCCACTGACTTCCACATACGCACTGTCATAAAAAGCAAAATCAGAGGCCAATGCTTCGTCTAAGGCTAATAGAGGCGTAAAACAAATCTCAGGAGCAGAACCTGCGACGATCTGCCCTATCGTGTAAATACCTCGATAAGCCTCTTTTTCTTCAGGGTAATATTCCCAAGGCCCTTGCAAGCAAGAGATTAAAAATATCGAAAACGCCAAAATCCATTTCTTAGAAATAATATTCATAGTTCAACATCACTGGTAAAAATGGGAATTGATAAATGGCTTCAAATTGAGGCGGATTTTTATTGGTATCATAATAATAGTAGAACATGTTTTCATGATTCGTTAAGTTGATAATCGTCCAACTAAAATTCCATCTATTCTCGACACCGATATCAATAAGTTTTAAGTCTATTCTAAAGTAATTCGTCTGTCTCCCTGCATTTCTAGAGCCAGAGACAACCACAATATCATCTTGATAATCGCCCTGATCCATTTCATAAGGTTGATAGTAACCTATTTTTTCTGTGAGTGGCATTCCAGAAGCATATTTTAAAACTAGAGAAGATCTAAAGAATTTACCTGCTCTTTTATACTTCCAAATACCATCTTTATCGTCTTTCCAATTAATGCCCAAATCTAATTTCACCGCATAAGGTTGATGCCAATTTGGATGATAAACCATAGAATCATCGCTTTTTAATACACTAAGACTATGGCTCCAGCTAATGCCTCCAAACCAAGGCCCCTCTTCTTTTCGAAGAGATAATTCATAACCCATGGAATACCCTTCGGCAGTCCCAAAATAATCCGCTAGCAAAAAGTCATTTGAAGTACTGTCTTCCGATGTAGAGTCTTGAGCGATTTTAAAAGTATTTAAACCATTCTGAGTCTTAAAATAGGCTTCAATAGAACCATCAAAACGATCCCAAAGATTTCTTTGTTTATACCCTGCTGCAAATAAATAAGAAGACGCTGGCTTTAAGTGTTTCCCTTTTGTAGTGGTGACCGAAGGGTAATAAAATTCGTTTAGAGATTCTTGATCTGAAAACATCACAGAATTCATGTATTGTAAATATCGCCCTGCATAAAATTCCACGCTTTTGTCTTCATCAATTTGATATGCTAGAGACAAGCGAGGTTCTATTCCAAAATGTTTAGATAATGTTTGATAATTTAGGCGAACACCATATTGCAATAATAAATCTGGGTTTAACTGCCAAGCATCCATTAGATAACCCACATGATGAAATGGATTTTGTTTATCCAATATCTTGTTTTCTAGAATGTATTCCCAGAACTGCACTCGATCATATTCTAATTCATAGCCAACAGTCATCGTATGATCATCAACACGGTAATAATTTAGCCACTGTTTTAGGCTCCATGTTTTAATATCATTTCCAAGGGATATTAAATCTAAAACTTCCATTGTTTGGAAAAAATGAGAAAAAGAAGCTGTTGCATTATACTCAAACCATTCATGAAAACGCCATCTAAAATTAAGTGGAATTGCTTTATTTCCCCAACCTGCATCTAGTGGATCAAATATCAAATAATCCTCTCCTAAATAAAAGCTGGTTTTCAATTCCATGTCTTCATTAAATTGATAAATCAAAGCCCCTTGCACATCAGTAAAATTGTAATCCAAATCAAAATCAATTAAGCCAATCGTATTAAAAAGAGAAATCATAGGGCCGATATAAGTACTCCGACCACCTATAATCCAACGAGCATTTCCTTTATGCCCTTCTGTATGCAATTGAGCTGCAAAAGTACTTATTTTCACGCTTGACTTTTCAAACCACGCTTCTGTAGTATCAGAGCCGCCTTTTCGACTTTGGATATCAAGAACCGAACTTAAACGATTCCCAAATTGTGCAGGGAATCCACTTTTATAAAACTTAACATCATCAATCGTTTCCACTAAAAACGTACTAAACAAACCAAAAAAATGAGTAGGAGAATATACTACGGCATTGTCTAATAAAAATAGATTTTGATCCGCGGCTCCTCCCCGAACATAAATTTTCGTACTAAAATCAGAACTTGCCACCACTCCAGGTAACGCTTGAATACTTCTTATTACATCAGCTTCTGCAAGGCCAGGCATTCTCTTAATACTCTTTGCAGAAACAACAGACTCCCCTAATTTTCTTTTAGGACGACGTCTTAACTGAACCACGACTTTTTTTAATTCCGTCATCTGTTCAGAATCTGAATTCAAAAACTCATTTACATCAATATCTTCTTCAGCCACATCTTCTGGGATCAATTGAACCGCAGGAACGCGTTCTACATTACCATCATCATAATGAGTCATTAAGACATCATTTGTAATTTCAAAAGAAAAAGCATAATCCGATCCATGGTATACTAATTCATAGCATTTTTCTTTTCCCGTTCCATAAATGCAAATATTCCAAAGCGTGTCTATAGGTAAAGAAAACTGAAAAGGCTTATTGAATTGGATTTTTTGAACATCACCTGTTTCAAGAATTTCCGCTTGAAATAGTGAATCCCCGAAAAAAGAAGAATCATTTAAAGTTCCCATAAATTGAATGGATGTCTTTTTTAAAACAATAGAATCTGCCGTTTGAGCCCATCCAAAAACAACCATTCCAAAAAGAACTAAAAGGATTTTTTTCATAAAGAAATACTCTACACCACCAAGAAAGAAGTCAAAAAACTAGAAAAAACAGACCTCTATAAAACACTTGAGCATTATGCTTTTGTCAATTTTTATAAAAAAAAAACAAAATTAGTTCCGATTATTAAAGAAATAATGAATTATAGGCTTAGAAAAGCGTATAAAACTTTATATCAACACCCTGTTTTTCTCCAGTTTACATAAAGTATACTAAATGTGACGTAAATCACATGGGAAACAAACTCAAGAAATTCCCTCGTTGTAATTCGTCAACGGCATTTTTAAATGCATTGTTCTTTTTTTTATGAAGATGTTATATTTTTATTACAATACTATAGGAGAACTATTAGAATTAAACTAATTGAAATGAATTTACCGCTAAAACGAAAAAAATAAGTTTACAATAGATCCGCACATTTAGCCTAATTCAATTATTATTCAATTCTTCTTATATAGTTACAAATCAAAGAGATTAAATCAAGGAGATCTCCATGAAACGCTTACTAAGTCTATTCATTGTTGTATTTTTCTTTGTTGGCTGCGCAAGCACACCTCAAGAAAAGAACGTTAGTAAAACACTAAAAATGCAAAACAGAAAAGCAGAAATCATTAACAAAGGAATGATTGCTGGCTTTGGCATTGGTGAATCTGCCGACGAGCAAATGGCTCTTGACGAAGCAGATTTGAACGCTAGAGCAGATATAGCTAGAACAATCGAAACTAAAGTAGGGGATCTATCCAAACGTTATGCAGAAGAAGTAGGTGGCGAATTTACAGAACACATGGAAACAGTTCGTAAGAGTATTGCTTCTACAATAGTCAGTGGCGCCACCATGACCGAAATCGATATGGAAACAATCGATGGTCGCTATAAAGTTTATGGTGTAATGACCCTTGATCCAAAACTATTCTACCAAGCCATGGAAGCAGAGTTAAATGCTCAAAAAGCAGATGTAGCTCGTTTCCGCGCAAGCAAAGCTTATCAAAGTGCTAATGAAGAATTCAAAGCTTTTGACGAATACAAAAAAAGCATTGGACAATAAAAAATGAATAGATTACTTCTTTTCGCCTTGACTGGGTCTTTGTTGTTTTCAGGATGTGCTTCTACTGCGAAAGCACCTCCTGATCCAAGCGTTCAACGCTTACAAGCACAACAAGGTTATGATGAACTCGACCGTGAGATGGGAGATTCAAAGCCTCTTGATATCGAATCTTCTACAGCGCCTATCGTCGCCACCCCAAGTAGCCCAACAAGAGTCGTGAGTCAACCTACTGTTGTGGCAAGGCCATCACAACCTGCGATTGTAAAAACAAGTGTTGGCCAAATGCCTACATTAATGGTTTTACCTGCAGCCAAAGCAAAAGAAGCTCAAGATATTTTAGTCATTCAAAATGAGCCTTCCACTAAAGCCATGATGGAAGCGATTAACGCTTTCCTTACTCAAAAACAATATGAGGTCAAGTCTTTAGATGGGCAAGGGGCTCTTGATGAATTAATTCAAATGCAACAAGAAATTGCTGGAGAAGAGGAAGACTTTTCTTACTTAGCAAGCCTTGCTCTTGGTGCAGATATTTACCTCACTTTTTCTGGCAATGTTCAAGGAGACATGGTTGTCGCTGAGATCAATGCTTATGAAACAGCAACGGCTCGCCTTCTAGGAAGCCAAACAAGTGAAGTTAAAAACAATAGTGGGTCAAATGCAAATATGAGAGCACTAACTCAATCTGCGGCCCGTAAAGCAATGCCTGGGTTAGAAAAGAAAATACAAGCTTATTGGAATGCAGATCAAAAAAATGGCGTCCAATACAAAGCGGTCATTCATATCAAAGGTTCATATTCAGAATCTCAAACTGAAGACCTTCACGATGTTGTATTAAATACTTTAAAATCAATTTTTAATAAAGTTTCTGTAAATTCCATGACCAGTAAAACCATAGACATGATTGTCTATGCAGACCCTCAAAAGTACGCTGATTCTCATGAAGTTTATAGTGCTATTAGAAACAGCTTAAAAAGTACGGCCTCTATTTCTAAAAAGAATATTTCTAGAAAGCTTCTTTTAATGGATCTACAATAAAATGAAAATCTATTCTACCGTAATCCTTATATTATTGATGGCAGTCTCTGCTTCTTTTGGAGCAAAGCTCATCAGCTATACAGGGTATTCGGCAGAATCTCAAGAAGAAGCGAACAATGCCGCCATTGCAGGCGTTGCAAAACAAATTTCAGCACAAGTTTCTTCTTCTCAAAAGCTTGTCAAAAAAGAAGTAAAAAAAGGCGCCACATCTTCTTTTAAAAAAGATTTTTCTGTTTCAAACCAAGTAGAATCGAATCTCTTATTAAAAGGGATTCGAGTTTCTCCAAAACCAAAGCAAGGGCGTAATTTTGTAGCCTTTGCCACAGTTGATCTAGACCAGCTTTCTTCTGATTTGCGATTCAAAATCCAGCAAATTCAAAAAGATGTTAAGCAAAATGAACTTGATATTATTAAATTCATTAAACAAAAGCGCTATGCTGATGCTTTTGAAAAGCTCACTGCATTAAGAATACTTGTGTTAAAGCACCCTCCTTTATTAGCTTCTCTTGCTGAATTTTACCCTATAAACAGTACTTTTTCATTATCCTCTATCGATCAAGAACTAGAACGTAATCTTATTGAAAAATTAAAGACCGTTACTGTTTCTATTAAAGACCCTCAAGAGTACGAAATTACCACCCCTATTTTACCCACATTTACTGTTTACGTTTCTGATAAAGAAGGTCCTATTCCAAACTTTCCTATTTATGTAATGCAAAACAATAAAACGCTTGGTGAACGCTATACGAAAGAGGCTGGCGAAGTATCTTTTTCTTTAAAGAATGTCAATTTTGATCAAGGGCCATATGTAATTCAAGTGGCATCCAACTTTCCACTAATGATCCTAAAAAAGACTGGGTTAGATAAAACTCTCGAAATACAATATAAGACGAAAAAAACAAAATGCTTTTATCGTTTATCTTGTCAAGAAACGATCAACATTTGCAATCAAATTGAAAATCGACTTGCCTCTTATTCGTTCTTCCATAATCCTGAAAGTAAAGCAAGTATAATTCAAGCCAAGATCACTTCTGAAATTCAAAAAGCAATGAAAGCAGGTAAAAATAACATTATTTCTTATTCTGTTTCTCTTCAATTAAAAGGGCCTCAAATTCATTTTCTAAAACAAGATAAAATCATTGCTAAGACAGAATACAAAGCTGTTCTTAAATTCTTAGATCAAGTAGATTTGAATGATTTTTCTGCTCAAGCTAATTTTTTGTGCACAGAATAATTCTATCTTGAAATTATGAGTCGTATCTGGTTTTTCCTACTATTTTTTGCGTCCTTTTTATTTTCTGGGCCACCTGTCAATTCTTATGTATTCGATGAAAATCGCTTGCTTACCACGCAAGAAACTGAACTTTTTAATCTTATTGCACAAGAACTTTATAACAAAACAGGTGTAGGCCTTGCGGCTGCTTTATATCAAGACATTGGAGATGAAGACCCCAGAGAATTTGCGCTCAAAACAGCTGAATCTTTTGGAATAGGGAAAAAGGGCGTTGATGAAGGCATTCTTATTTTTGTAGCCATGAATCAAAAACGCCGCAGTGTAGAAGTCGGTTACGGAGCAGAGCCCTATTTACCCGATGTTTTAGTAGAAAAGATACAACAGCAAACATTAGTTCCAGCATTTAGGCAACGCAAGTATGGCGAAGGCGTTATATCATTAGCTTGGGCCTTAGCGTCTCACGTTGCCAAAGAAAAAGAAGTCACGCTCAATCTAGGGAATGTATCGCTTGCAGCTTCTCCAGAAGAAAAAGGAGAGTTTTCTTTTATAAAAGCTTTTTTCATTTTTATATTGATTCTCTTTTTGCTTTTTACCAAAACGGGCAGAAATATTCTCTATTTAATGATTATTAGCCAAATGGGAAGAAGTTCTGGTCGTGGTGGCGGCGGCTTTGGTGGTGGGCGAAGTGGTGGTTTTGGCGGCGGCTTTGGCGGTGGACGCTTTGGTGGCGGTGGTTCCGGTGGTTCTTGGTAGGAGATTTTATGAAACGTATTTTAAGTATTTCTGAATTTGAATCGTCCATGTGGAAGGAGTGGTTACTTGAAGCACTCGGCAGCAATTTGATTTCTGCTTTTCTACACGGCGATTGCCTCATGCCTGGTTTTAACCCTTTTAAGGAAAATTGGGAGATGAGTTTTATATTAAAAGACAACTCTCCTGAATCTTTAGAACCTCTTCAAGGGCTTTTAAAAAGTGCAGCTAAAACAGGCGTTTCGTTTGGATTCTTTTTCACAAAAGAAAGTATCGAACAATCTAAAGACGCTTTCCCCTTAGAATTTTTGCATATCGCTAATCGGCATGCTTGTATTTTAGGAGAAGATCCTTTACCTAATTTCACTATAGATCTTCAAGCACTTCGTTTGCAATGCGAAAGAGAACTTCGCGGGCAACTCATTCAATTGAGGCGCCATTTTGTCTATATGAAGCAAGGCAAGACTCTCTTAGACTTTTTCTTAGACGCCGAACGTCAAGTATTGCCTTTATTTTATGGTGTTTATTTTCTCAATCATAAGAGCTACCCAGAATCTCATGAAGTGGTTTATGAAGAATATCCGTTCTTAAAAATACAGCCCCCCACTCGAGATGAAAAAGAAGTCACAAAGCGTGCTCATGACTATATTTTTGCTCTAACAAAAACTGTTAACATAATTGATTCTATGGAGATCCAATGAAAAAAATCATTCTCATTATCATAGCGGTTATCGCTATTATTGGCGTCCTAGTTGGTGTTCGAGCCATAGGTGCTTACAATAAAATCATCGCCTTTGATGAATCCGTCAAAGAAAAATGGGCTCAGGTAGAAAACGCCTACCAACGTCGCTTTGATCTTATTCCAAACATTGTAGCCTCTGTTCAAGGAGAAGCTAACTTTGAAAAAAGTACTCTCACTGAAGTCGTAGACGCAAGAAGTCGGATGGGAGGCGTTGTTAAAGTCGATGAAAATATGTTAAACGATGAAGTCGCTATGAAACGATTCCAAGAAAGCCAAGCTTCTTTAGGTGGCGCTTTACAACGTTTATTAATGGTGACAGAAAACTACCCTACCTTACAAAGTAACAAAGGCTTCCAAGATTTACGCGTGCAATTAGAAGGTGCAGAGAACCGCATTTCAGTGGAACGTAAGCGTTATAACGAAATCGTGAAGGAATACAACACGCTCATTCGTCAGTTCCCAACAAATATCATTGCAGGCTTTGCTGGAGCTACTCCTAAAATTCCTTTTGCTGCTGACGCTGCTGCGACAACGGCTCCAAAAGTGGAATTCAAGTAAGATATTGATATAAAAAAATCCAAGCGACACTTTTGCTTGAATTGCATCGCCCCTGTCTTCATACCCCATGATGACAAGGGCTTTTTTGTATTATAAACTATTTTATAAATGTGGCGTAAAGATTTGCCACAAAAAAACTGATACACGTTGTATTGAATATTTCTAAATATCTTGAACGCAGCGCACAGAAAATGCCGCTTGTTTATAATTCGAATGGCGATAAACTTCGTTGTTGTCATAGCTTAAGCTTCTAAACCAAGCCATCGACGCATTTGATTCTGTGGCAGTCCAGTAATAAGCATAAACGCCTTCGTACAAGAAGTTCCCTTCGTAAAAAATCCCTGCAGGGAGGCCTGCAAAACCAATAGCGTCTATTCCATTTGAATTAGTGGAACCATCTTCGGCTATCCATCCTTCTCTTGATTTTAATCTTGTTCCAGGATCATTTCCTGCGGCCTGTGTTAAGGAATTCCATTCTGCATCCGTAGGTAAACGCCATCCAGAACGGCAAACTTTCTGAGCGGTTTCAAAATCATATAATCGCCCATAACGCTTGCAATTTTTCCGTTTATTCTCATAACACCAAGAGCCAGAGAAAGTCCAGATATTCATATTCCGTGTAGTCCACTTCAAATTTCCAATCACTACGCTTTCTAGGCCTTCATAACAAGATTTATAGACTGCTTTGACTTTTAATGAATCTTTTACAGCAACTACTTTTGCCGTATCTGAAAGATCATTTGTGATGAGGTATTTTGAATCAGAGACTTCCCATTCATCAAAACATAATCCAGAATCTAGCTTATCTTGTGGGAAAAGAGAAACGGTATCACCGATGAAATACATCCCCGATCCAGAGGTGTTTTCTACGATGATATAGAACGAATCAATTTTCGCCTGAAGTTCTTCTATTTTTGCAGTAGAAGAGGATGACTTTACAATGGAAGAATCGACTAGAGATACTTCGTTTGATAGAGAAGTATCAATAGAAGAGTTTGTATCTAAAGAGGCTGATGCATCAGGAATTTGTTCTGTCTTATTTTTTTGAACGCCATACCATGACACAAACTTGGTCATAGAAAAGACATGACGATTTTTTTCTTCATCACGCTTAGACTTTGAATCACAAGCATTCAAAAACAGCCCGAATACGACTAAACACAGAATCATTTTCTGAGGCATAAATCCTCCTTAGAGAAAAATAGACCTTAAACTACTTTTGCAAATGTGCGATCAAGTTTAGCAAGAGCTTCTTCTACTTCTGCAGCACTTACATTTAAAGGTGGCAAGAAACGTAATACATTAGCCCCCGCCCGATGAATCAATAACCCTTCTTGACGAGCAAGATTGATTATTTCAGCGACTGGTTTTTCACAACAAAGACCAAGCAAAAGACCTTCGCCCCGCACATCGCCTAAGAAGCTGTATTTAGAAGAAAGTTTTTCTAAACCAGCTTTGAGTTCTTGAGACCGAGTTCTTAGTGCTTCTAAGAATAATGGTTTTTTGATTTCATTGACAACGACTAAGCCCGCAGCACAAGCAATTGGATTTCCACCAAAAGTAGTCCCATGATCACCTGCTTTTAATGTA
>Ga0209510_1003249_pt1 | contig 15577 bp, 11 predicted proteins | sample BiotimSIPDNA_FD_185749 | JGI IMG/M metagenome (GOLD analysis project Ga0209510, IMG submission 185749) | Anaerobic biogas reactor microbial communites from Washington, USA - Biogas_R1 time_0 SIP DNA (SPAdes) (version 2) | ecosystem: Engineered > Bioreactor > Anaerobic > Unclassified | place... | reverse complement strand
CAGGAGAAATCCGGCCGAAGCAGAGCTTAGGCAAAGGCTTGTGACAACTCTTGGGTGAAAGCGTCCGAAAAGCCCGAACATAACGCCATGCGTTTCATCAAAGGCATCAAGCTGATGTTAGCGATGAAATGCTTGTCAGCAGCTCTTCCTGCATGCCTCCACAGATAATGCGGATAAGCGCGGTTGAGTCTGCTGACCTGGGCTTTTCGGACGGATTCTTACGCGTCTTTGCTCTTGTAGCTGAACCACCAGTCGAAGTTATCGTACTCCCCGGCACGGCGCTTGGCTGCGCCTTTCATGTCAGCCGGCGGCGGCACAATGACCTTGTCCTTGATCAATTCGTTGTTGGGCCAGCCAGCTGGAACGGCCACATTCTTGGCGTCGGAGATTTGCAGCGCCTTGACCGCGCGCACGATCTCGTCGATATTCCGGCCGATTTCCTGCGGGTAGTACATGATCAGGCGGACAATGCCCTCGGGGTCAACGATGAACACAGCGCGCACGGTGTTGGTCCCCATGCCGGGATGCAGCATGCCGAGCTTCATGGCGATGGCGTCATTAGCCGCCACGACTGGAAACTCAATATCGACCTTGAGCACGTCCTTGATCCACTCGAGCCACTTGATGTGCGAAAAGACCTGGTCGATCGACATGCCGACCAGCTTGCACCCCAAGGCTTTGAACTGGTCATAGCGCTTCTGGAACGCCACGAACTCAGTTGTGCAGACCGGCGTGAAGTCGGCCGGATGGCTGAAAAACACAAACCAGCTCCCTTTCAGGTCGCAGGGCAGCTTCATCGGGCCAAGCGTGGTCTTGACCGCCAACTCTGGAAACGCCTCGCCAAGCAAAGGCATGCTGTTCTTTGTCTCTTCCATAATTCTTCTTTCTCCTTGTTGCAATGAGGGAATGCAGGTGGAATCTGCCGAACAGGCATTTTCCGCGGGTGAAATGACATCTTTCTGGCTTGCGCGGCCGCCGCATTGACCGAATCATATAACATCATCACATAACGCTAGTTTCGTATGTTTATCGTAGAACATCTGGCCTCTGAAAGACCATGCAAACCATCTTGTCAAGATGTCATCTTCAAAGACCCTGGCTATCCCATACAAGTTCCATTCTGCCTTCTTTTTAATTCCCTTCTCAACCTCAGCAACACCCTCTTGGATTCATCAATGGTCGCAGGTGTTTTCGCCGAGTTGCAGAGTGTCGGCAAAATAGGCTTCGACGAGCTGCTCGGGGGTGGCGACCGGTGCGCCGGTCAGAACCTCAATGCTCTGGCTCGCAAACAACTGCTGGGCGCGGCCGCCCATGCCGCCAGCAATCACCAGGTTGACGCCTTTCTCGCCGAGCCAGCGCGGCAGCACACCTGGCTCGTGCGGCGGCGGAGTCAATTTCTCCACCTTGACAATCTTTTTTGCGGCGGCGTCAGCTTCAACTACGGCGAACTGCTCGCAATGTCCAAAATGCAGGCAGAGCTTGCCGTCTACCAACGGAATAGCGATTTTCATGCTTTGGTTTCCTTGTCATTGTTAGGGGTTTTCTGAAAGGCTTTAAGGCTGCTCAAATGCTTCCACAGAGCCATTATTTCCTGTTCCGGCTCAGAGCCGGGATGCGCCATGACGGTGTGGCCTCTCCGCAAAGTCTCGACAAACAATCGCGAATAAGAAATTTTCCCGGCGACGTCGATACGCTGGCTTTGGCAAAAATCCTCGATGTCTGCCGTCATCGCGGGATGGATGTCCGCCTTGTTGATGACGACTTGGAAATCGACTTCAAATCCCCGTACCAGCTCTATGATCCGCCGCAAGTCATGCAGGCCGGAAACGCTCGGCTCGGTGACTAAAAGGGCAAAATCAACGCCGCTCAACGACGCGATGACCGGGCAGCCGATTCCAGGCGGTCCATCTGACAGGAGGAAATCACATCCCTGTGCCAGGGCGGTCTCCTTGGCCGTCTTCCTGATGGCTGCGACCAGCTTGCCGGAATTTTCCGCACCAGGGAAGAGCCGGGCATGGATCATCGTGCCAGCGGAAGTTGTCGAGCGATGCCATTCGCCGCACTGCCGTGGCGTCATCGCGATAGCCTCTGCGGGGCAGTGGTCAGCACAGACGCCGCAGCCTTCGCAGGCGCCAGGCACGAAACCGGGCTGGCCAGCTGGCGACAGCCGAATAGCCTCAAAACGGCATAACTCTTCGCAGCGTCCACAGCCGACGCAGCGGGAAGCATCGAGGACAGGCTCTTGTCCAGATATAAACGGATGCGTCTCCTGCACTTTGGGCTGCAACAACAGATGCAGGTCAGCGGCGTCGACATCGCAGTCCACCAAGACGCACGGCGCCATCAGTCCGGCCAACGCCGCGGTCAGGCTGGTTTTGCCAGCGCCGCCCTTGCCGCTGATTACTAAAATCTCCTTCATGACGCAACGCTCCTTCCTGCCAACAAGCCAGGCAGCGTTTGGGCTAAGAGCGCCTGGAGGGGTTCCTTCAAATCAGGACAGGCATCCAGCAAGCCGCCGCCAGCCGAGCACGTCTCCGCAATCTGCCGGGAAAGAGGTATTTCCAGCAGTATGGGCAGCCCGGCTTCCTGGCAATAGTCATGAATCAGGGGAACCCCGGGTTCGGCGCGGTTGACAATGACGCCGCAAGGCAGCTTGAGTTCAGCCAAGGTCTCCACCGCCAGCCGCAGATCATGCAGCCCAAAAGGCGTCGGCTCTGTCACTAGAACCACGAAATCGCAGTCGCGAACAGACGTCACCATGGAGCAAGACGTGCCTGGCGGGCAGTCAAGCACTGCCAACCCTGACGTCGGCAGATGTGTTTTCAGCTGCCGAATCAGCGGCGGTGCCATGGCATAACCGACATTCATAACGCCCGTAATCAGCTCAAAGCCCTCGGCATGCCGAAATTCCAGGCGGCCAATCGGATACGGTATCTCCCGCAAAGCTCCATGCGGACAGGCCAAAACGCAGCCGCCGCAAGCATGGCACATCTCGGCAAACACCATCACCTTCCGGCCAAAGCCGGCCAGGGCATTGAAGCGGCACGAGCGGACGCAAGAGCCGCAGCCGTCGCAGCCCTCGCCTAAAAACTCCGGAACCAAGACATCGACGCCTTCGGTACGCCAGGGTTCTGCTGACGTGAAAAGATGGCAATTCGGCTCTTCCACGTCACAGTCAAGCAGCAGACAGGGTGTTTCCGCCGCTGCCGCCAACGCCAGGCTGACGGTCGTCTTGCCAGTTCCGCCTTTGCCCGATGCCACCGCGACCTTCATGTCCAATGTCCTTCCACATTAGCGCTGCTGGCCTCTTGCAGTTTGCCGTCCTGGAACAATTGCAGCGCCTCCCGGCATTTGGCCGCCTTGGTCAGGTACACCTTGACCCCGGCTTCCTGCAAAACCCGGAATGCCTTTGGGCCGCAATGGCTGGTGATGACTGCGTTAGCGCCTTGCTTAATCGCCGTCATCGCCGCCTGGATGCCAGCTCCCTGAGGAGCATCCATGCTCTGCTGGTTGTCAACGACGCTGACAGCCTGCGTTGACGAATCCCACAAAAGGAATTTGGCGGCACGGCCAAAACGGGCGTCCATCGCCGCATCCAATGAATCGCCTTGACTGGTTAAAATTACTTTCATTTCTGCCTCCATGAGCGGCCTTTGTTCTGACAACGCTGCTGACGCCGGCGGCCGCAACCCGGCATAAGATGGCACTCCTGCAAATGACGGCCTGGCCGCCAACCTGCCAGCACCTCGCCCCATTCCCCAGCGGCAAATGAATGCAGACGCAATCCGTGCTGCGCGACCAGGCTGGCCGTCTCATTGGCGATCGCCCCGCACAGCAAAACTTGCACCCCGAGAGATGACAAAAGCTTGATCTTGTCCTCCGGCAAGACGGGCAACGCAACCTCATTCTGGCTGCTAATCACCCCGCGACAGCGGTCAACGATAACCGCCATCTCGGACGCCTCAAACAAAGGCGATACGCGCCGGCTCTCTCGATGTACTGTAATGGCTATCCGCATATTGCAAGCCTTCCTATTATTCTGTTACACTGTAAATACCAAGCAAAAAGCATGCCAGACAAGAGAAGTAGCTGCAACTTGCTACTGGACAATAGGATGAGAAATTTTCGAAAAGTTCATACCGTCGCAAAAAAGCCAGTCAATCCAGCGATAGTGTAGCATTTATGCAAGCATTTGCGGCTATCTTCACTGCAATTTTGCCTTGCGTGCCGTCTTTTCCGCCCTAGTTTTCCGGCGGCCGTCCGGCAGTTCCAGGGCGATTCCCAGGGATTTCAGCTTTCGGTAGAATGTGGTTGGATGGATTCCCAACAGCTGGGCGGCTTGGCGACGATTGCCGCCCGTCTTCTCCAAGGCCGCATGAATCGCCTGTCTTTCCGACTGCTGCACCGCATCGCTGATCGCACCTGATGGCGACACATTGTCATCGGGGAGCGGCATCCCCTCGGTCAGCTCAGCAGGAAGGTCGGCCGGCTCAATCAAGGCGCCTTTGCAAAACACCATGGAACGCTCAATCACATTTTCCAGCTGACGGATGTTTCCTGGCCAGGAATACGCAGACAGCAGTCGCAGCGCTGTCTGGCTGATGCCAGAGACATTGCGTTCCATGGACAAGTTGAAGCGCCGGATAAAGCTGTCCACCAGGAATGGGATGTCTTCCCTACGTTCGCGCAATGGCGGCATCTCCATTTGAATCACGTTGATGCGATAGAAGAGGTCTTCCCGGAATTCCCCGTCTCGCACCATCTCGCGCAAATTCCTATGGGTCGCGGCGATAATGCGGACATTGGTCTTGACGGCCTTGACCGCCCCCAGCGGCTCGTAGGATCGTTCTTGCAGCACCCGTAGCAGCCGCACCTGCATAGCCGGGGAGATTTCGCCGATTTCGTCCAGCATCAGGGCGCCGCCTTCGGCCAAGGCGAAACGGCCGGGCTTATCTCGGTCAGCGCCGGTGAAGGCGCCCTTCTTGTAGCCAAACAATTCCGACTCCAGGAGCGTATCGGGAAAAGCTCCGCAGTTGATCGCGACAAATGGCTTGTCCTGGCGCGGGCTGTGCGCGTGAATCGTCCTGGCTAAAAGTTCCTTGCCGGTGCCGGTCTCGCCGGTGATCAAAACCGTCGTGCTCGTTTCCGCCACTGCCTTCAGCTTCGAAAAAATCTTCTGCATGGATGGGCTGTGGCTGACAAAGTCCCCCAGGCGCTGGCCGCCCGTGATCTCCTGGCGCAGTTCCTCGATGTCGCTGAGGTTGCGAAACGTCTCTGCGCCGCCGATGACGTTGCCGTCCCGGTCGCGCAAGACAGCGGTGGAAATGCTGATCGGCAGGCGACGGCCTTCATTGTTGATGATGAAACAGCTCAGGTCGATGATCGGCTTGCCCTGCTCCAGGGTACGTCGCAATGCGCAGGCGCCTTCGCAGAGATTGGATCGGAACACCTCGCAGCAAAATCGGCCGATAGCCTCTTCCCGGTCCACCAGGATCATCTCTTCCGCGGAACGGTTCAGATACGTGATGCGAAAATCCTTGTCAACCGTGAAAACACCATCGGAAATACTTTCCAGGATGGAATATTCAGCATTCATACGTTTCTCCCGAGCGCGCGACATGGACTGGGCAGTGCAGTTTCTCTTGCAGGTAAGCGCTGGCGGCTTCGCCGGTGCAATGCAGCAAAACCAGTTGGCGCAGATTCAGCCCGAGCAGGTAGTCTGCCGTCTGGCGCAGGCGTTCCGGCGTTGCGTGCCTGAGATGAAGGCCGCCGACCAGCGTCCTGACCGGAATATGTGGTGCGCACTGCCGGCAATATTCGAGTGTATTGATAATGCCACTGTGACAACAGCCCTGCACCAAGGTTCCGTCCCCCAGGAGCAGCGCCTGCTCATCCATCAACAAATCCGGCTTCTGGCAGGCGGAATCCAGGAAGAACGGGCCACCGCAGTCTTCGCCGGAGCGTCGCGGAATCGGCCCGGTCAAAAAAACCTGCGGCGCAATTTCCGTGAAAGCGGCAATCTCATGGCGCTCGGCTGCCGTCTCCAGCGCATGTCGGCAATTTTCCGGCATAGTCAATTCCCGGGCTGACTGGCCTGGATGACAGCTGTAGCGTTGCTGCGTCACACCGGGCGCGGCAAACACCGCAAGCCCAGGCTCTGCGGCGGCCAGTGCTGCCAGACCCCCAGTGTGGTCATAGTGGCCATGACTCAGAACCACTCGCCTCAGCGAATCCGTCGCTATCCCCAGCGCGGCGACATTCGGCAGCAGCGCCGCGCCCGCGCCAGTGTCAAAAAGAAACCGGCCGGCTGAACTGTCAATGACCAAAGCCAAACCATGCTCGACCGCCAACCCCCGTGCGGTCTGGTTGTCGACGACAATCGTTATCCTGCTCATATCAAACTCCTGACTGCCCCCAAGAAGCAACGCACGCAGTGGCGGCAAGGCGGCTGTTCTATGGTCTCTTGCCGTTGTGTTGAAATCGCGCGCCACTTTACTATAATACGCGCAAAACCATTTTGCTGTCAGCATCTTGGTGCTTTTAAAGCGGGCGCCGACTCTGGGGTATTACGGATACGTAATTAGTCACTTATTGATAATTAAGCCGTAGGCGCCGTCCCCTTTCGCCTTATCTCATTCAGAATCCCGTAAGTCCTCTGGTCACATCAGAAAGCTCATTCAGGGGATGGAAAGCATGATGCCAGCATGTAAGCAGAATCATATTCAAGCACAAAATGACTATGATTCTGCAGAAAACCGCTTGAAAAAGAGCGTATTGTGGCCTATTTTTTCAGCGGTTCCAGAAATCCAGCCCCCCCACCCTGAGGGGGCCTCCATCCAATGGTCGCGCGCGCGAGGAGTGTGGTCTTGCGTGTCTCCCTTTCAGTGCTTTTGTCGCTCTGTGGCTAATTACCCTGGACGATGCAGTTTCCCTGCCTTCGCTCCGCTGTCCATTAACGTCCACTTCCGTCCACGTCCACCCTCCACTAAAGTCCACTTCAGTCCAAAGTCCATCGTCTACTAACGTCCATAAAAGTCCACTGGCGTCCATTGTCCACTGTCCACTAAAGTGCCTTACCCTGGGTGCCTGGCGCCGCAGCTTTCCGAAACTCCAAGCTTCCATCAGTGGCCAATGATACGAACACATCTTTTTTTGCGGCGGGTGGTTGCTTTTGCCTTTGAAGCCGTGTACATTGTTGCTCATTGACATCATCTGACATCGGGTGCCATACGCATTTTTAGATGGCCATTCTGCCTCCCGCGCTTTTCTCGCCCCTTCTATAATATTAACATCGTACTATCAGGGAAGTGTCTTTGCCATGAAAAAACTTGTTTTTCTGCCTTTGCTGTTAGCGGCCTGTGTTACCTTGTCCGCATTTCCGGTGACTGAAGGCGGTCGTCCTTTAGCTGAGATTGTCGTTGGCAGCGATGCGCCGGTTCCGGTCGCCAATGCTGCGAAGGAGTTGCAGCTCTGGGTCGGCAAGATCAGCGGCGCCCAATTGCCGATTGTAGAAGTCGGCGGCGGTCTTTCGAAGCAGATCATTCTGTCCTGTTCGCCCGCCTTCCTGGCGCAATTTCCCGAGGATGCCACCGCCTTGCAGGGCAATGACGGCTATGCAGTGCGCCAGAAGGGCAATCAGCTCTATATCCTGGGCACGAGGCCGCATGGCATTGTCAACGCCGTCTTCCGGGTTTTGTTCAAAAGCTCTGACATCATCTGGGCTTTCCCGGATGAAGAGAACGGCACCTTTTTCACCCCCAATCCGAATCTTTCCTTGGCAGTTGTCGGCCTCGACATCCCCAAGATGACGCAGCGCGGCTGGCAGCTGGGCGCAGCCAAACCGAATGAATTTATGTGGACCGTCCGCCAAGCCAACAACTGGACCAGCCATTCTGCCAGCGGCGTCAATCCCCTCAACGATGAATGGGACATGATCAAAGAATGCCTCGGCGGACATAACCTGAACTCCGTGTTCATCTCCGAAAAGAAGTACTACGCCACCCGGCCAGACTTCTTCCCGCTGATCAATGGCGAGCGCGTCAAGCCGTCGAGCAAGACCCATCGTACGCAGCTCTGCTTCACCAACCGCGACATGATCGCCGCCTTCAAGCAGGAGTTCGACGCCCAGGTCGTGCGCCATCCAACGGCGTCCATCTACCGGGTAATGATTGAGGACAACCACGACCAGTGCCAATGCGAAGCCTGCCAGGCAGACATCACGCTCCCAGACGGCAGCGTCCTCACGGCCAAGGAACCCAATTTCTATTCCACCCGCTTTTTCCTGTTCCTGAACGAAATCGCCGAGCACACCAAGGCCAACCACCCCGGCAAAGACCTGCTTTGCTTTGCCTATTTCTTCACGGAGACGCCGCCGGCCATCAAGGTCGATCCGATCATCCGGGTCCAATTCTGCCCGATTTTCAAGAATTCCAAGTACCCCATCACCGCGCCCCAGAATCAAGTCACGCTGGACAAATTCAACGCCTGGCTGGACAATACGAAGAACCTGACCTGGCGCGAATACTACGGGCTGGTGTTTGACTTCCCCAGGCCGGTTGACGCCATCGCCGCCGCCGATTTCCGCTATTGCCTGGAACATGGCGTCAAACGGCATTTCTCCGAAATGGAGAACTACAACGTTGAGCGCAAACAGCGCACCTACGGCCGCGGGCCAGTGTCCTGGGACTGCAACGCCATGTATTTCTGGGTGATGGCCAACTTGCAATGGGACCCCTACCAGGACGTCAAGGCCATGCGCCGAGACTTCCTCAACCGGGTCTTCAAGGACGCCGCCCCTGACTTGGAGCAATATTTCGCCCTGATCGAGGAAAAATGGCTGGCCGGCCCGACCAAATCGACCTGGAGCACCCCAGCCAAAGCGCAGTGGTTCGAAGTGACACTCAACGACAAAGCCACCGTCGACGCGCTGGAAGGACACCTGCGCCAGGCCGAACAGAAGGTGCGCGGCCCCAAGGCGCAAGACCTGCTGCGCCGCATCAGAATCAGCTTCGACTTGTACAAAAACAGGGGCCGGGTGCAGACCATGACGATTCCACGCTGCGAAGGCGAACCGCCGTTCGACCCCGACTTCGCGGCCGCGCCTTGGACGAACGCCTTGACCATCACCGAATTCTACCTTAAAGACGACAATAAGCCCTACACCGACCATCCGCTCCTGCTCAAATACCTGCATGACGGCGAGAACATCTATGTCGGCTTCAAGTCGACTAACCCGGGCATCGTCAAAAAAATCAATCCAAAGTACCGCCACGGGCAATTGGAAGCCTTGCAGCTGTACTTCGAAGTGACTCCGGACAAGGCCGCCACCCCTGACCAAGGGCCATACAACGCGACCGCTATCAGCCTCACCGGCGGACTGGAAATCCCCAATTACACCAGCCCACTGCCTATGACACGCAAAGTCAAAGAAACGCCAGACGGCTGGAGCCTGTGGGTCAAAATCGCTATCCGCGACACCGGCATCGACCCAGCCGCGAAAAAAATCCGCGGACTCTACAGCTTCCGCTTCTGGACCGGCAAGAGTGAACTCCAGTGGTATGACGGCTTTGCCGGCCCGAAAGACGCTATCTACCACGTCCCAATCTGCTTCGCAGACATAATCCTGGAGTAACCAACCGAAAATGGGCGGCCTGGCCGTCAACAAAAATCCCTGCCGATGAAAAAGCCCGTCCGGTCATCCGACTGGACGGGCTTTGTTTAGGGGCGAGAGTCTGAATGCTGAATGCTGAATGTTGAATGCTGAAGGGCGAGCGAGGGGTTGAATGCTAAATGTTGAACGCTGAGGCGCATTTCATAATTCATAATTCATAATTCATCATTCGTTAGGGGCGAGGGGCGAGATGAGCTTGGAATATGCTGTCAGCCATGTCCACCGTGCCGTGAGAAACGCTTGCCTTGCTATCCGCGTATTTATTCGAGTTATCGTTGGCTCTACTAACTAATGGGAAGCGACCGTCTCCAGTACGCAAGAATAGTTCAACAGACTCGCGAAGATAATACCGCTGTCCAAATAGGACGATGTTAAAGATTTTCCGCTTAATTAAAGGATTTTTGGCAATTGCCTGTCTGGTCTTTCCCAACTTAGCGACCAGTTCGCTGTTTTTCATGTACTGATGATTGATGTCATCAAAGGAATTCAATCTTTGTAACAACAGTTTTGAACAAAGTCGCTGTTGCTCTTCTTCTACCTTTTTAAGAATTTCATTGGATATTTCCTCTGCGCCGCATTCACATTGCAAATACTCAACATCAGGAATGAAAATCGTACCATAATATTCCGATTTCCATGTATATCCATTTTTTTTCTGTTGCTGCTTCCCGCAATATGGGCATGTGTTCATGTCTACTCCTCTTATTCGTGAAAGCTAATCATGACAAGTTGATCTTTTTGGTCTGGTTTGTCTGCATACCGCACAAAAAATTTTATGTACAATGTTCGCAATTTTCCAAAATTGTCTGGCTCCTGAATTTTATAGACATCTACAGGGTGAGATTCCTGGCCTGACAATGGTGGCAAGGATAAATCAAAATTTTGTGGTCGAAGTTTGCGGACGATATTCAATGCTTCAGGTGCCGCATATCCCAATTTCTCGTAATTATTCTTTCCATCTTTTCGGAATACCCACACGACATTCGGATTTGGATACCTGAGAATTTCCCGCACTACTTTCAGTTCGTAAACGGCTTTCGGTTTCTGCACGGAAACTTTCGGTTTGCGTTTTTTTCTTGTCCATATTACTATAAACCTTGGTTGACAACTGTCAACTTCTGTTTTTTCTAATCTGCCTGTTCCCCTCGACCGTAATCGGTCGCCGATGGATAGGGTAAGCGGCTGCGCAGCCTTGCGTCAAGGGCAAATAAACATGCCTCCCCTGTAACGGTGACACCCAAACCACCCTCGCGTACGCGCGTCAAAATTTGGGAGGGTGGCCCCCCTTTGGGTGGGTGGGGTTTGATTTCTAAGCCCGCTGCCAAAATAGGCTGTTGCACGCCCTTTTTCAAAGGGGTTTCTGCAGAATCCTAGCAATTTTGTGCTTGAGCATGACTCTGCCTGCACGCTGGCATCATGCTTTCCATCACTTGAATGGGCTTCCTGATGCAATCAGTAGACTTGCGGGAAGCTGAATGAGACAAGGCAAACCGTCAATCATCAAGGCAGGGGTAATGCATGATGGCATTTGCCTAAAAATAAAAAAGCCGCCTAACTCGTTGAAGTTAGGCGGCTTTAAACTGGAGCCAGCACTCGGATTTGAACCGAGGACCTGCTCATTACGAATGAGCTGCTCTACCACTGAGCTATGCTGGCAAAAGACTACATGCCCTCTATATTGCATTAAGATAATCGCCCTTTTCATTTCTGCAAGGGCGCAAATCGTCAACTTTTGCCAACGCGCAGTTTTTTTCGGTCGGCCCAAAACGTAAACAGTGACATTCACCAACGGCGAATGCCCCAAAAACATACTGGCACCTTGCCAGACCTCCTTTGCCGCATTATGGTTTAAATGTGCTATCAGACAGACGCCGCCGCTTTTTCCCGCCGCTTTTTCAGGAGACTTACTTTTATGCGCAACTTGCTTGTTTCCAGTGCCCTGCTGCTTCCGCTCCTCGCCCATGCTGCGGCAGATTCCGTGCTTGAATCGGAACGCTCATTACCGTTAGCGGCGGATGTCGACATCGTCGTAGTCGGCGGCAGCTCCTCTGGCGTCGCGGCTGCCAACGCCGCTGCCCGCGCTGGCGCCAGCGTCTTCCTGGCGGCGCCGCGCATGTATCTTGGCGAAGACCTCTGTGCGCCCTATCAGCTCTGGCTGCCCCCCGGCGAAACCCCAGAAACGCCGTTGCTCCAGGCCATGTTCCCTGAACTGAACAAGGAACAGGGCTTGACGTTCGAATATACAACGTCCCGCCCATCCACCGGCAGGCATGTTGACTCGACTCCGCCGCGGATGCTCAATGACGGACAATGGGATTCCGTCTACAATCAAAGCGTTGAGTTTGACGGCGATGTCGACATCGTGGCTGACTTAGGCTCAGAAAAAAGCCTGCACGAAGTCCGAGCCATGGTCTTCCAGTCCCCGCGTCGCTATGCTGTGCGCGCCATCACTGTTGCCACCAGCGTTGATGGCAAGACCTGGCAGGAAGCCGGCGTCCTGGACAACCCCTCCTGCACAACCGTCGCCAAAGTCGACCAGGCCCTGACTCTGGCCATGAGCGTGACCGGCAACGCCAGATACGTCCGCTTCCAAATCAAAAAATGCGAACTCTCGCCGCGATTTCTGATCGGCGAACTGCAAATTTTCGAACCGCCGCAGGTCGATCCGCTCGCTGCCGAAAAGGTCCGCAACACCACTCCTATGCAGGTGAAAACTGCTCTTGAGGAAGAGCTTCTCAATGCAGGGGTCGACTTTGTCTATGGCTCGGCAGCCACTGAAATCCTGCGTGATGAAACTGGCCACCTGGCCGGCGTCGTCATTGCCAACCGCGCTGGCCGCCAGGCTATTCGCGCCAAGCTGGTCATTGACGCCACTACCGGTCCGTGGTTCGCACGCCTGGCAGGCGCTGAAACTGCTGCAACCACAGCGCCCAGCGAATGCGACTTCAAGCGAATCGTCATCGGCGGCGAGATGAAGTCTGGCGCTGGCATCACCGCCTGCCGCGCCGTGCCTCTGCAAACGCCGCTCGGCGGCATCGGCCCGGCCTCCTTCGGATCAGCCGGATTCGGCAATCATGTCCAAAAAATCAATGCCGCGATGCAGACCAGCCATGAGGTCGCCTTTGAATACACGCTGCGGCTGCCTTTGCCATCGACTTCGTTCGCCGCCTTGGCCGAGGCAGAGCAGAAAGCCCGTGATTTGACCTTTGACCCGGGACAGGTTGAGGAATCCGAAACCCTGCTGCCGCTCGTCCCAGAAACCATGCCGACAGTGACGACGCCCGGCTATTGCCGAGTGCCGACCCGGGACGGCGCGTTGGCAGCCAGGCTGAACCATGCCGCCAAAACAGGCCGTGACGCAGCCGCAGCCGTACTCAAGCAGCCGGTGCCCAAAGGCGTCTTTGTCGCTGGCGAACCAGCTACCGCAGCCACCCGAAAGGTCGGTGAAGTTTACGAAACGCTAGCCGACTTCCGGCCGCTGTCAACTCCGATGGCAACAATCCCTGCCCCGGCCAGTGCCCTGCCCGTCCTCGGCAACTACGACGTCGTCGTGCTTGGCGGCGGCACCAGCGGCGCACCGGCTGCCATCTCTGCTGCCCGCAGCGGCGCCAAAACCCTGGTGCTCGAATATCTCCATGCTTTGGGCGGCACCGGCACCGTCGGCCTGATCGGCATCTACTGCGCTGGCTACCGCGAAGGCTTCACCGCCGAGGTCGACCGCGGCATCAAGGACATCGGCTCGCCGACCTATATCGTCGGCAAACAGGAATACTGGCGCCGGGAAATCCGCACGGCTGGGGGCGACATCTGGTTCGGCGTCCTCGGCTGCGGAGCGTACCGCATTGGCGACAAGGTCACTGGCGTCGTTGTAGCCACGCCAGCCGGCCGAGGCGTCGTCCTGGCCAAAGTCGTCATTGACGGCACTGGCAATGCTGACCTGGCAGCCGCTGCTGGCGCGGAAACAGCCTACAACAGCGCTGATGACGAAGCCATGCAAGGCACTGGCCTGCCCTACCGCGCCCCTGGCGCCAGCTACATCAACACCGACTGGACCTACGTTGATGAAGTGGACATGGTCGACGTAACCACGTCGCTCATCGCGGCCAAACGCAGATTCCGCGGCGCCTACGACCTTTGCCAGCTGATCGACACCCGCGAACGGCGCCGCATTGTCGGCGACTACACGCTTGACCCGCTTGACATCATCAACAAACGGCGCTTTCCTGACACCATCCAAATCAGCCAAGGCGGCCGCCTGGACAAGCACGGCTCGCCAGTCCATCCCTACTATTACATCAACAACCACCTTGGCGGCCTGTCCTACACGCCTTACCGCTGCCTGTTGCCGCGTGGCCTTGACGGCATCTTAGTTGTCGGCATCGGCTTGAGCGCGCATCGCGACGCCATTCCCTCGATCCGCATGCAGCCCTGCCTGCAAAATCTCGGTTACGCCGCTGGTCTGGCTGCTGCCATGGCCGCCCGCGACAATCTGCCGACCAGGAGCATTGACCTGAAAAAACTCCAGGCTCTCCTGGTTGACGCCAAATGCCTAACTCCAGACGTCCCCGAGCACCAGGATTCCTATCCGATGCCGCTGGCTGATATTGAGGCCGCCGTGCAGCAACTGGTGAATCAGGACTATGGCCGACTCGGCATTCTCATGGCTGAGCCTGAACGCGCCCTGCCCTTGTTGCGCCAAGCTTATAGCAACGCTACCACTCCTGACGGCAAACTGCGCGTTGCCCATATCCTCGGCATGATGGGCGATGCGACCGGACTTGACACCCTGTTGACGACCATCCGCAATACCGCCGAGTACGAAGCCGAGAACATCTCCACCTATTTTCCCAGCATCACCTGGCTGGACAGCTATATCCTCGCTGCCGGTCGCAGCGGCAACCAACAGGCCCTGCCAGTCCTGCATGACAAGGCTAAACAGCTTCTGGCCGCTGACAAGCCGCACTGGAAGCATATCCGGACCATCGCCATGGCCTTGGAAGCCCAGGGCGCACGCGACTCAGCCGAAATCATCGCCAAATTCCTGCAACGCCCAGGCGTCACCGGCGCCGCCATCACGGACATCGTCAAGGACAAACGCACGCGCGACCGCAGCGGTACCCAAGAACTGGTTCTGGCGCGAGTGCTGTACAACCTGGGCGACCTCAATGGGCTAGGCGAAAAAAGCCTGCGCAGTTTTACCGAAGACCTGCGCAGCCACTACCGTCGACACGCGCTGGCAGTCCTGCAACAGCCCCCAGGGAAAGCGCTGCGGCAGTAAACGTCGCTTGATATGCTCGGTCACTCCTACGGCAAACTGAAGCTGGACTACCTGCAGCAGCCTGGAGTTTGGGGGCGAACTTCCTTGTTGCAAGATTCTACCTTCAGCGGTGCTGAAGAGGGCTTGATAGCCTGCAACATTTTCCAGGTCAAGATGCCGCCAGACACCGTGACCACGTCATAGCCCAGCTGCCGCAACACCCGTTCCATCACGTATGAGCGCACACCTGACCGGCAGTACACAAATATCTTCCTGTCATGCGGCAGTTCAACATGACGTTCACGCAGTGAGTTCATGGGTATATTCACCGCGCCAGGAACGCAGCCTTCTGCAAACTCCTCTTCCTCCCGAACGTCAAGCAGGAATGCGTCCTTGGGCAGGTCTTCAAAATGCACCGAGCGGCTCAGCCCACTCAAAATATTTTCCGCAATCATGCCGACGAAGTTGACCGGATCCTTGGCTGAGGAATATGGCGGCGCGTAGGCCAGTTCCAGGGCTGCCAACTCCCGTATGTCCATGCCTTGCAGCATCGCTATGGCAAGCGCGTCGATGCGCTTGTCCACGCCCTTCTTCCCGACGATCTGCGCCCCGAAAATCTTGCCCTCTTTGCTAAAGAGCACCTTTATATG